>ERZ1026852.671-NODE-671-length-20485-cov-6.071170_pt1 | contig 20485 bp, 21 predicted proteins | sample MGYA00380156_ERZ1026852 | MGnify/ENA primary metagenome ERZ1026852 (study PRJEB33269, sample SAMEA4719792) | human gut metagenome | biome: human-associated habitat; feature: organic feature; material: feces | place: Cameroon | collected 2013-10 ...
TATCCTCTTCGTCGGCAGCGTCAGATGTGTATAAGAGACAGATTATATTCTTGAACGACTATACTTTTTACAAAGATTGCCAAAGCGGGATATGTACTCTCCCATCCTTTCACAAATTCTATTCGTTTATCAAAATGTTCCTTTCTTCGCTCATCCAAATCTCCGTTATCACATCTGTCCTTGTACTCGCGCAAAATATTTTGATACTCATTATCCACCTTATTTACTTTCTTATCCTTTTTTTCTTTTCTATCATATATATCACAATCACATAAATTCTTTAGCTGATTATAGCTATTGCATATAATATCATGGGCTTCATCAACAATTACCAAGTCCCACTTAACGTTCTTATCCAGTTTCTTCACTTTATGTGGATTCGAAACAACGATCACCTGATTTTTACTGTTTATCTTCCTAATTTCTTCCTCTGGATTATCACAGCAAGCAAGATTCATAATAATGTCCTCATTATCAAGCTTTAGTTTTTGTTTGATTTCACCCGCAAACTGCATACATACTGATTTCGGAGTTAAAACAAGTATCTTGTAATTTTCTTTCTCATCAATCACACTTGCCATAGTTATAATTGCAGATACTGTTTTACCACACCCCACTTCATCAAAGACATATATAACATCATGTTTTTTTATCCGGATTCCATTTAAGGCTTGTGTAAACAACGGATCAACCTTACCCTCTTTTAATCTTTTCATGAAATCAAAATTTCCCAAATGTATTATCCTCCTCTTTTCCTTCTTTTGTTCCCAAAAATCCCCGGAAGCAAAAATCCCCGGAAGCAAAAACTTCCGGGGATTCGCAACGCATCATTGAGGACACGGGGACACTCTTCGTGACAGGTGACAATCACCATGACAAAAGAAGCGTCCCTACTGCACACTGAACGTATACATCGTATTCTTCTGCAAACTCAGCGAATTCTCAAACGCTTTCCGTGTCACCTTCACCTCTTCGCCAAGCACCGGATCGTAGTACCGGATATGCGTTGAATTGTAGCTGATCACAAGCACATATCTGCCATCATCGATACATGCCGCAAACGGAATATCCCGATCTAAGAAATACAATGCCGTCGACAGACTGATGCCCGAGATATTGATTCCGACGCCGTTCGTGTAATCCTCGAATACCTTCTCGAACGTTCCACTCGCGATTGCATCGGGCAGTTCTAATGTACCTCCTGCGTACCCCGCACACATATACGCACAGGTAAGCAGCGACTGGCCTGCATCCGGATTCGGTGTCTCCTTGATTTCATCCGCAACTGTATTGTAGCTGTCTGCTGCCAGACAGCGGTAGATCGTATTTCCGTTGCTGTCCACGACAAGTCCTGCCTCGTCATCGACCACCCGCGTGATTGCGCTTCCGGCAGTTTCATACTCGCCGATGTAACCCGCATTGTCAAACACATAATACGCGCCGTCACGTGTCTTCGTCTGCACCTGCATATCCTTGTAAGCGTCGGTGCTTCCGTATTTTGTCTTCCGGTAGCTTGCCGTATCCGACAGATAGAAATTCGATGGGAACACAACATCCAGAACACTCCATGCATAGGTATCATAGGTGTTTGACGTTGTGATCATCTTGTTATTTTCTTCCTTCTTATAGGAGATGTAATCCTGATCGATTTCTTCGAAGAACTGGTTCTGCTTCCGCGCCCGTGTCAGGTAGATCGTATCCTCCCCGACAGAAGCATTCATGATATAGATGCCATCCTTCGTGTAATCCTTCTTCTGCTCGCCATTGTCACTCATGATATATAATTCGTAGAGTGGCAGGATTGCCTGACCGTCGGATGTCATGATCACATCTGCACTGTGCGCACAGCCGTAGATCAGGTCGTTCTCCACGAACCCAAGTGCCAGCAGCAGATCACCGCTTGCGCAGGTCTTCTCATAAGTTTCTCCCGTCTCAAAATTCTGAATCGTGATGGCGGTCACCTGTTCATCCTCCGCATTGTTCGGATATGCAACCAGCCTCCGGTTCGCCGATACGAGATATTTGGCAGAAGGAATGCCCTCCACGATTGCCGTCTGCGTCATATCCGCAAGCGATACCTCATATAACGTTTCATCAAGCAGATAGTAGAATTTATTCGTCTGCGCGTTGTAATAGGTAAATCGTCCGGTCTCCTTTTTCATGATGTCGTAACTCTCATCACATTCTACGAAGAACAGCTCCTGTGTTGTCATGTTCTCCGTCGAATAGTAATAAAGTGACATACCGTTTTTGCCTTCATGTTCGCCACGATTCATATATCCGTATACAACAAAGTAGATATTTCCATCCGCATCCATATCCGCAATATTGATATCCAGGTTTGTATTGAGCGTCCGCGCATCCGAATAACTGTCCTGCGGATAGCTGAATATATTCGTCAGAGAACTTTCATTATAACGATACATCCAGAGTTGTCCCAGACGGACAAATGCCAAAATACCATAATCCTCTGACGTTACATATTCCGCCGGTTCATTTGTGACACCCATGCTGATGCTGTTTTTGTCCTTGCTGATGTAACCGCTGTCGAAGAAGCTTTCCTGATACCGGTCAAACGCAAGCAGATCCACCGTCTCCGCACTGCGGTCATAAGTGGCGTTATAGTACTCGTCCACCTGATAATAATGACTTTTCTTGTTATTCATGGACTCCACGACATAGGACATATGCACGACAGCGTACTCGTTGTCAATCTCCGCGATTGTCGGCGTCACACCTGTTACAACAACCGGCGTCAGTCCGCCCCAGGTAATCTGCTCATAGGTAGCATTTAAGTCCACATGCGCCAGACTCGAGGTTGTTCCCGCCTTATCGGTCTTCAGATTATCGAATACGATATTTCCCTCGGACTCATTCACTTCCTTGACAAATGTCGTATCATGGAAATTCATGGCATAGTCTACGATTGCTTTTGCATGCTGTTCCGGCAGATTTACTACCCGGTTATAATACCGCACCTCTGTACCATCCGCCGCTGTAATAATAAACACAAATACATATTCCCGGTTTTGCTGCATGTCCATCCGGAAATTTACGTCATATTTCTTGCGTCCATTCTCAACGCTTCCGGAAACTGCATCGCCGCGTTCCACCAGGGAATCACCTGCAATGCTTCGCAGTTCATAGGTAAATGTCTCGCCATATTTTGCTTCATTATCAACGAGAACCGTCACACCATGATTGTTGTTTAGCGGCACAATTCCATCCCGCATCAGGCTTGTCGACATCGTCTGCGTATATCCGCAGGTACGATTTATAACCTTACCCTCAAATTCGAGATACACATATGGAAGTGTCGGCTCTTCCAGTTCCCTTGAAACGCGGTTCAGACCTCTGTTATTGAATTGATTTACCAAAAAGGCTGTGCCCACCGCAACCGCAATGAACACGAGCGCCTTTATCAAAAACCGTTTCATGTTTAGTAATATTTTCTCCTTTTACGGTATCTGCACCGGCGAATGTAAAATTCGTGGCAGACCATAATTTCAATCATATGCAGCAATGTCTCATCTGCATCCTTATAGCTGATCTTGTCATAGATTTTCTTTGCAATCGAAAACATAGCTACCTTGTCTGGATAAACTGCAAACATCGGACTTCCTTCATATTCCAGCCGGTCGCAGGCATCCTCCACCATGACCAGAATCAGCTTTGCACGCATCGGATACATCGCACGCAGATATGCCCGGTCTTCCTCTAGTTCCTGTTCATCCACAACCATGAGCTCCGGAGCACGAAACTTATGCACATACATCTCATTGATTTCTTTCATGGAATCCTCACATACGAAATGACATAAATAGACAATCAGTTTTGAGGCTGATTGTCTATCTGTTTTTCTTATTTTATGCATTGGAACCATTTTTTGTGCATGTGAATCTGTATCTCCTACTCATCACCAAAGGAGATACCAAGACGTTTTGCATATTTCACAACGCTGTCATCCGGTGATACATATTTCAGCTTTCCTGCGGACTCTTCCATCGGAATCGCCGTCACCTCATTGTTACGCATAACAACAAGCTTGCCGAAATCTTTGTTTTTGATCAGTTCCACTGCCTCTGCTCCAAACAGGCTTGAGATCACACGATCATAAGGATCCGGACTTCCGCCCCGCTGCGTATGTCCCGGAACAGTCACACGGATATCCATACCTGAATATTCCTTGATCTTATCAGCTACTTCATAAGCAACAGATGGGTATTTCTCAGCAGCTGCTGCCACAGCTGCCTTACGTTCCTTCTTCGGAAGTGCTGCAACCTCCTTCGAGATAGCGCCCTCTGCGACTGCAAGGATCGAGAATCCTTTCCCTTGCTTTGTTCTTCTGTCAAGTGCCTCACATACCTTGGCAATATCATATGGAATCTCCGGAATCAGGATGATATCTGCGCCGGATGCAATACCTGCATGCAGTGTGATCCAGCCTACCTTGTGTCCCATAACCTCTACGATAAATACGCGGTTATGGGAACATGCAGTCGTATGAATACAGTCGATTGCCTGCGTTGCCACATCAACGGCACTCTGGAATCCGAATGTCATATCCGTGCCCCAGATATCATTGTCGATCGTCTTTGGAAGTCCGATTACATTCAAACCTTCCTGTGACAGGCGGTTTGCTGTCTTCTGGGAACCATTTCCACCAAGAACAACGAGTGCATCCAGCTTCAGCTTGTTATAATTTTTCTTCATCTCCTCAACCTTGTTCAGGCCTTCCGGAGTCGGCTCGTCAATCATCTTGAACGGCTGACGGGAACTGCCAAGAATCGTACCACCCTTCGTCAGAATTCCTGAGAAATCAGACGGCTTCATCTTTACATAATTACCATAGATCAATCCCTTATAGCCTTCTAAAAAGCCATATACTTCCACGTCTTCAAACGTGTTATACAGCCCCTTTGCCACACCACGCATCGTCGCATTTAATGCCTGGCAGTCGCCGCCACTTGTCAACATTCCTATTCTCTTCATTATGCAACCTCCTTAATATATATTCCCGCTGTCCGGCAGTCTTACCTGAAGCGGTTCCCCGGATTTATCCGTAATCATTTTTATCTCCCGGTAAATCCATTTACAAAACAGTTCGTCCTTCCAATGCCCGAAGTAACGTCACTTCGTCGATACATTCCAAATCTCCGCCAACCGGAACACCACTTGCGATTCTTGTAACTTTTATACCGGATGGCTTGACCAGTTTAGATATATACATCGCGGTTGCCTCGCCTTCTACACTGGAATTCGTCGCTATAATCAGTTCTTCCACATCTTCCTGTTCCAGCCGGACAATCAGTTCCTTCAACCGGATGTCGTTCACACCTACGCCCATCGCCGGGTTGATCACACCGTTTAATACATGGTAAACACCCTGATACTGTCCCACACGCTCATACGCTGCCAGATCTCTCGGGGTTTCAACAACCATGATCAGCTTGTGGTTCCGCTTCGGTGATGCACACACCGGACATAATTCCTGGTCGGTTATCGTATAGCAGGATTTGCAATACCGGATATTCTTTTTTGCATCTGTGATTGCTGCCGACAGGTTTTCCACCTGTTCTTCCGGCATATTGATAATATGGAACGCCAGCCGCTGTGCGGTCTTTCCACCGATTCCGGGAAGTCTTCCGAGTTCGCCGATCAGCCGGTTTACTTTCTCTCCATAAATATCCATTAGAACGGCAAACCTCCGCCCAGTCCACCGGTAATCTTACCCATGGAATTCTTCTGATCCTCATCCTGCATGCGGATAGCTTCATTCATAGCTGCCATGATCAGATCCTCCAGCATTTCGATGTCATCCTTATCAACAACTTCTTCATCCAGATGAACCGCTGTCACTTCCTTCTTACCGTTGATCTTTACCTTGACAACACCGCCGCCTGCAGCTGCCTCATATTCTTTTTCTTCGAGTGCTTTGGTGGTCTCTTCCATCTGCTTCTGCATCTTCTGTGCCTGCTTCATCAGATTATTCATATTGCCGGGCATCATACCCATTCCACCATATCCACCTCTTTTTGCCATCTTTATATCCTCCTGATTTCTTATTCTTATATTCATACATGGTTTCCCATGTGTACTATCTTTTTCAATACAATCTAGTCACGCGCGATTGAACGCTTACTCATGCATCTCGATATCCTCAAATACAATCCGGCTCAAATCCCAGTCTTTCTGCAATTCATGCACTTCTTCCCTGCCTTCAATCTTGCGGAATGTCACCCGTACCTTACACTGTGCCATATCGGTAAGCTGCTCACTCAGTTCGTCCAGCTTGTCCTGACTGGCGAAATAGGAAATCGCCAGATCATTGTCCGGTGTATCTGCCACAACAAGCTCCAGCGCACCAGATTCTCTTCCTGCAACAAGCGATGCCTGTCTATAATAATGCTGCACTAGTCTCGGTCCACGCTTGCCAATCGTTTTCCACGCTTTCGCGATCAGAAGCAGATCCTCATATTCTGCCTGCGGATATTTCTCCCGCAGATTCTGTTTGATATGCTCAGATGAATCACCTGTCTGCGGTATCATCGGCTGTTGCGTCATCCCTGCACCTTCCGCAGTCGGCTGTGCAACCGTCATAACGACCGGATGCGCCTGCTGCTCTTTGAGCAGTTCTTTTGTCTCTGCCAACTGCTGTTCCAACAGCTCAATCCGCTGATTCATTCCCTCGACATCATATCGCATTTCCGGCTTACAAAGCTTTATGATTGCAATCTCCAGCATCACCCTTTTTGATGTAGTATACGAGATTTTTGCCGCCGCATCCTGTAATACATAGATCGCATGCATCAATGCATCTTCCTGTGCATCCTGTGCAAGCGCAATCATCCGCTCTTTCGTCTCCTGATTTACTTCCATCGTCATAGCCGGGTCGATGGACAGCACCAGAATATTCCGTAAGAATCCTGTGAATTCATTCACCAGCTGCATGAGGTCTTTCCCCTGCCAGATTGCTTCATCAATGATTTTCAATGCACCAACGACATCGCGTTTTTTTTGATATTCAAATAACCGGATATAGACTTCCACATCCACAGCGCCAATTGCATCCAGCACCTTATCTAGTGTAAGCTCTTCCCCCAGATGGTAAGAAATGCACTGTTCCAGAATACTCAGGCCATCTCGCATGGAACCATCTGCGGCACGCGCCACATATTCGACCGCTTCTCTTGTTGCCGCGATTTTCTCTCGTTCCAGAAGCTCCTGCAGACGATCTGCAATCACCTCCAATGGAATCCGATGGAAATCATACCTCTGGCAACGGGATAAAATCGTAGCCGGAATCTTGTGTGACTCCGTGGTTGCCAGGATAAAAATAACATAAGACGGTGGTTCCTCCAGCGTCTTCAAAAGTGCATTGTATGCCGCATCACGGAGCATATGCACCTCATCTATAATATAGACCAGATATTTTCCGGTTGACGGAGAATAATTCACCGAATCCGTGATCTGTCTGATATTATCCACACCATTGTTACTTGCAGCATCGACCTCAATTACATTCATCGCTGCCCCCGCCGCAATCGCTTTACAGCTGCTACATTCATTACATGGGCTTCCATTGATCGGATGCTCACAATTGACCGCCTTTGCCATCAGCTTCGCCGTCGTTGTCTTTCCGGTACCTCTGGTTCCACAGAACAGATACGCATGTCCCACCCGATCATGCACGATCTGGTTTCGGATCGTCGTCACAATATGTTCCTGTCCTTTGATCTCCTCAAACGCGTCCGGTCTCCACTTCCGGTACAATGCCATATATGACATAAACTGCCTCCAACTCTATATATGGAAAATCTGATCCAGCATCCGAAGTGTTTTGAAATTACCTTTCGCCGTTATCTCACCGGACATAAAGCCCTTCTGGAAGCTGTTCTTGCCTGCTAAGATATTGCGCAGCATCGTACTCGATGCCTTCAGCTTCACATCGGCTTCCACATCGGAGCCATACTCGCACTGCAAGACTTTCCCTACACGTATCACTAAATTCTTCCCCATATCCGGTACTATGATCACATAGCTTGCCGCAAATCCGCCCTCCGGATGGAAGTTCTCATAAAATCCTTCAACAATATCGTCCTCGTAAACACTCGGCGGCTCCGGCGTTTCCTCCTCGTCTCCAAGCATCTGCTTGAACATCGCAGCGAGTTCCTCAATATCCTCTTTCTGTTTCTTCACATATCCGTCATCTGCCACAAACTTGGAAAGCTGCTCGCTCTCCTGTGGTGTCAGATTGATATTATTCTGTTTGATCAGCGTGTTCTTTACCGCAGTGTTACTCGTCGGCAGCTTTCTCGTCTTTTTATTAACCAGGCGGTAAAAGTCCTCTGCTTTTTTCTCGATCAGATCCAGATACTGACTTTCTTGCTCCAGCACATCCGTCGAATCGACATACGTTGCAATCCCCGGTTCAGAAATACCTCCCAGCACATCCCATGCCTTGCGCAGTGACAGCTCCGCATCCTGTTCGCCGTACGCCGTCGCAACCACAACCGGCATCATATACAGAGACGCAATCTTCTCCTTGTCACCATACAGCCAGCACATGTCCAGAAACTGCTGCATATAGCCGCCAATGCCGAACCATTCCAGACTCGCAGCCAGAATCACGCCATCGCAATCCTTCAACGTGTTCGGAAGTGTTGCAATCCCCGACTTATCCTCATACATATTATATCTTGTGACTTCTACCCGAAGCTCCTGCAGAACCTGAATGATTTTCTCCACTACAAAGAGTGTTGGATCCTCCAGCAATCCCCGGCCTCCGTAATACACATTTACCTTCACTGTAACACCTCATGTATTCACTGCCATTTTTTCTTTCGCATGCTACAAAAACACACACTATTACTATACCAAAAACAGGGGGTAAATACAATAATTGCGAGGAAAAAAGCAAATAGAAAAATCTGCACCGTTTTCAATCTGGAAAATGATGCAGATTTTTCTATTCTAATATCATCTCATCTTTATGCTTCTGTTTTTTCATCCATAGGACTGCCTGACACCGTATCATCAATCAGTCCATCTGAATGTTTCCGTATTTCTCGATTCAGTTCTCTGACTTCTTCAATTGTCTGGCATTTGTCCGTGGCCGTCGTTATCAACCACGTGATAAATTGTAATTGTTTATTTGTCACTTCTTCTACCATACCTGTCACCTCCGACAAGCCCTTTCTCTGATTTTTCCATCTCATTATGTTCAAGCAGAGAAAGTACTTCATTGTTCTTCAAGCACTCTTCGTGAACATAGTATACCACATTCATTTGCTTTTACATAGTTCTTTCTTACGCAACAAAAAACTCCTCATTTGCAAGTCCCACCACATCGCCCTTCTCTAATTTCTGCTCTGTCATCGCCGGGATGCGCTTTGCATTGATATACGTTCCGTTGGTAGAGTTCTGATCCTCGATATATAACCCGTCCGGACGGCAGAACAGCCGGACATGCACGCGACTGATCTGTGTCGTTGAAACACGGTAATCCGACGACTTGTCCCTTCCTATGGTGAGCGATGTTTTATCCAGCGGTATACGAAATGGTTCAAGTGCACCATTTGTCAACGGCACCAGCTTCATAATTTCTTTTTTCGCAGCTGTCGGTGTCTGTGGAGATACGGATGCATAATCAATATTATATTTTTCCGGCAGACTGGCTTCCGAACGAACATCCTTCCTATCTCTTCCATATTGCAGCTGATATTCCTGCATCGCAGTATCCGGTTCTTCCTCTCCGGTTTTATCGCGTGCTGTCATGACTGCAAGTATGATCAATGTTAAAAGCCAGATGATTCCAAAAATCGCTGTTCCTGTCGTCCCATCAAAAAATAAATACTTGATAATCAATGCCAGTGCAGCGCCTCCTGCTAATGCATACAATAAAAAACGTTTGGAAAATATAAAATCTACATCTTCCCGCTTTATCTGCTGTACAATCACTGTCTTTTCGTCTGCATATTCTTTTTTGTCTGTCTGTTCCGGGATATCTGCCTCATCTTGTTCGTCCGGATTCACGCATTTCACATCCGTATCTGTTCTCTCATTCAGCAAAGCCAGGAAATCCGTCATATCGCACCAATCATCTACCAAAACCCTGTGACATTCGTATAAGAACAGTTCCCCTTCCCGATCCAGGTGATCAAACCGTGGCATCAGATACTCCAGAAAGACAGCCAGCTGTTCCCTTAATGGTTTTTCGTATCCCGGTACACACAACATGCGTATTACCTCCTTTTCCCGATGAAAAAACAGATATTCTATACGTATAACCAGATCTGATGCATCCAGTAGATACTCCTCCAACATCTTTGCCTGCTGCATAATCTGATTCAAGAAAGAACGTAATCGATGTCCGTCCATCGTCTTTTGCTGTAAATATGCCTGCATACTATAGCATCCCTTTGTATTATGTGATAACCAGACTTCACCATCGGTACAAATCATGGTCGATGCCAGAATATACGGAAATTCATTTTCCACCAACATCTTGACCTGATACATTCTGCCCTGTTCTTCAAGCATCTGCATCGTTCCTATCTTTGCATCCATATAATGGTAAATTCCTTTATTCCCAAACAATATTTCCATACACCTGCCACCTTCTGAGCCGACTGCTGCATACGTCCACTTCCGTAACAAAAACATGTCCTTCTTTTTCATAACAATAATTTCTATTGGAAATTCCCGCATACGATACTCCTGCACCTGTTTTTTCCTTTGTATCCTCTATTTTTTCCTGTAACCCGGAGTTTTCCTCATATGTATAAATCACACTATACCCATCCTGCTGTACCAGTCCATCCCGGACTGTATCTAAAAACAACATAATTACCATGACAAGCACGCCAAATATAATCGGCATGATCAGACTTAATTCCACCACAGAGCTTCCTTTATTTCCCATCTCATAACCTCCTCCTGTAACAATATTTATTCTCTATTTCCACATCGCGAGCATGCACCGAGCCCGGTTACCTCACTTTTCTTCTTTCGATACACTGTCCGTGTTAACCCGCTGCATCGCAGACTGCTATGATAACAATCACCATCCTCTGTCACATACACCTGTTCCCCCCGGAGTTCCTTTCCACAAAATGCACATGCAGCATACCCATCCGCTTTCGCTTCCTGTAAGGAACTCATCCGGATATCAAGTGTCAAATAGCTGCAGCTACGTGTCACATGGTACACCGACTGCCTGTCTGTCACGTATACATACGCATCCTTTCCGCTTTCCGCTTCAGAATCCGTATCTGTCCAGACCGCCCCCGTATATGCCCGTTTCCGTATTGTAAAAGTCCGTGGCCCCAGATACTTCAGTTCATAGCTCGTTCTAAGAACGATATAATCCTCTCCGTCCATAGTGCTTCCGGGAAAGCACACCCCGGATTCTCCATATTTTACATATTGTTCCACAGTCTTTTTCTCATCAATATACCGTGGAAACCGCAAGTATGCGACAGCTGCATCACAGACACCTGCGCTGGCTGTTTCGGACATATATTCAACCGTCTCTGCTGCCGCCTCATAAACCTGCACCTCTGCCAGCACACTCTGGAAACACAAAAACAGACGGAGCATTGCCAGAAGAAACACCGGTATCACAAGTGAAGCCTCCACCGATGCACTTCCTGTATTTCTTCTTTGTTTCATAAAACACCCCTTTCATATTGCTTTCCGAAGATTCCTCAGGCTACACGAGAAATAAGATTCAATTATTGCTTTGGCCAGCACCCGGAGAGGTTTTTATTCTAATTTCACTCATCCTGAGGAATCCTCTGAAACCAATACGAAAGGTTTTCTATCTAATACGATGCCTGTTGGTGATACCGAAATACATATCCATCAAAGGTACTTTCAAAATCTGCCTCAAATCCAACCGCGCCGTGTAATATCCGAAAATCCGGTTCCTCCTGCATTGTATTTATCTGCATCAGATCCAGCATTCTGGCCGTCACGCCTTCCATACTCATTGCCTGCAAAACAGACAAATATGCCTGATAATCCAATCCATTCTCTGCATCCTCTGTCTGTTTCGACAGACTCTCGCTAATGTGGTCAATATCTGTGATCCAATTTGATTGATTTTTTGTAAATGCGGCTTTCTTTCCATCGAACAAAGCGCGGACATCTGCAATAGATTCAATATACGCCCAGCATCCAGCCAGAAAATATTTGAGTGCCGGGATCAAATAAGGTGCAGCGCCGGCAATCGCGGTTGCCAGTTCCGTCAATCGTTCCATTTTATCAGGCTGTTTACACAGACCAATATAATTGATCGGATAACGTATTCCGATCATGCGATGCGCAACCGACCTCAGATTTTCATAATCAGATGCTTTGCCCGCAATCAGATATTCCTGTTCATACGCAAGCACCGCTGTATCGTTTTTCTCTTCCCTGTAACAGTTAAAGACCTGTTCTATATATGCAAGCTGTATTCCTGTATCAGCCAGTGAATCCTGCCAGGAACCAAGCGTTGTTAATCCCTCAAACAAAGAAACCATGTTGTCAAATTTTCGATTGACTTCTTTGTAGTTGGTAAAAAAACCTCCCAATCGTAAACTTGGAGCATCCGACAGCGTAATCGATGCATCGGACACCGTTTTATCATCCGGAAGCACAAGATTCAGAATCACACTGTTGGACAATCTCTTTGTATAATCACGCGGATCATCCGCAGCCAGCTGCGCCACTGGATGTTCTTCCAGATCGGAGCCAGCTCCTTCCTGCTCTCCTGTATTTCCGGTATCTGCATATTCCGCTTCCGACTCCGCATGTTCCATGTCCTCCTTTAAGTCCTCCGGCAATGTTCCATCCTGTCCACCTGTTTTTTCCTTAATCTTATCAACACCTACCTGAACACCTTTTTCTGCTATTGCATAGGTCATATATTCCTGCATCTGCTCCTTTAACGGAGCATACGATTGATCCGTAAGCATCAAAAAATCTGTAATCACAACCCGTATATCCGAATAAGCATCTCCGAGTTTCTCCGAAAATGACTGTTCCAGCCACTCTTCCAGATACGCTTCTCCGTTTCCACCTGCTGTCTTATCAAAAAGGAGAATATGATAATGTTCAAATATGTAGCGGTTATAACAGGCTTTGACATCTGACATGGAAAGGCGGGTGGCAATTACGTCTTTTGACCGTGCTGCACTAAGTACGACAACCTGTAGCACAAGTGTGATCAATATCAGCGTTACCGCAGTAATCAGACTGATAAACACGACAATTCTTCCCTTATTATTCATACTCTCCTCCTGTTTTTCTAAGAATATACTTTCTTTGCGTCCTTATTGATCGTCGACCATATCGTTTCGACAAGTGCAGATATCTGCTCCTTGAAAATCAGAACCATTGCAACAAGTACGACGATAATCAGGATTACTTCCACAACACCCATTCCGTCTTCCTCCTGCAAAAACCGTTTCCACGCACCCATAAATCCCACTTCCTTTCTACAATCCGACGAGTGCCGGATATACAATCATAATCATGACAAGAATCAACAGTACAACCATCGGAAATAACAGCTTTGTCGATGCCTCCTCTCCTTTTTTCTTTGCAAGCTCACGTCTTTTTTGAAGCGCAAGCTGCATCTCCTGTTCCATCAGATTTCGAAGGTCCTTTGTTCCCATACGAATATGCTGGCTCAGATGCTGGAACATCTGATAATATTCCGGCAGCTCCAGCCGCTGCCCCAGTTGTTCGTACACCCAGCTTTCTTCGCTTCCCGTATCTAACTGGTGCATTGCATACTCCAACTCTTTTTTTAACAATATATCCCCTTTCATTTCCGATGCAATTTTCCGAATTCCCATTTGTACTGTCATTCCTGCCCCAAGCAACAACCACAGGCGATTCACAAAAGATGGATACTGACCGATCAGCGCATTGTTTCTTTTTCTTCGTTCTTCCTTCCATCTTGCATACATCATAACCGGCAGCAACGCTGCCAATACAATACCAAATGCAACCCATGTCATTGCACGTTCCTTTTTCTGTCTCTTTACCGATACCCCAACGTCTCCCAGTTGTTCCGGAATTGTCAGTTTCTCGTCTGTTCTTGTCTCTTTTTCGATCTGCTGAAGTGTTTCCTCTGCCCGTTCTACCGCATCTTTCCTACGCATATCCTGAACCACGCATACAGAAAAGCTATGTTCCATCGTATATGTCCGATACGATATCTTCACTGCCAAGGGCACAACAATTGTTCCTTTCACTTCCTCCAAATATACCTTTCCATAAGAAGAGAGCACCGTCGGATTATCCGATCTCCATGTATAGGCAAATACACCTGCTTCATCCTCACTTGGCAAATTCAAAGAACAACTTACATGTTCTAAATCCGGATTATCCCCCAGAATTTTGGACTCCAGAATGTCAAGCTGCATGTGTGCCTCCTGATAAAATTGATCTTCCGTATATTCTCTTGGTTCAATTTCCATCGTATATGTATATTCCTTGTCATCGACCGATAGCCGGATGTCTTCTGTTTTCACTTCACCATCATAATCATCACGTTCTAAAACGTGCATATCCGTTTTTCCAGATTGCCTCGTATCGTTCCACAACACTACCTCTGCAATACAGGTACTGACAAATAAAATCATAATTGATATGGATATCATTTGCTGCATACGTTTTCGTATCAACAGCTCCGCTTCTTTTTTTGTTATTACCCGTATTTTTTGCACTTCCTCCCGGATATGCATCAACCCCTTAAGCTTCTCTGCTTTATATTTGCTGAAATGGATTCTTGACAGGATTGCCAGACATGCAAGCAACACCTGTATCAAAATACACACCTTCATTTTTTACACCTCAATTCTCATTATCTTATCAATCCAGTACGCACATCCACCAATGCCAAAAGCCGACACACTCATGCATAACCGTCCTGCGATCGTTGTGTACAACACCTGCATGTACACAGGGTTTGTCAGCCGCAGAAACATCAGGATTCCAAAAGGAACGATCAGCATAATGTGCCCTTCCAGTCTCTTTGCTGCAATTACCGTCTGAATCTCCACCTCTGTCATCTCGGATGCCTGTAATCGTGTAGTGATCTGTCGAATCAAATGAGGAATATTTCCACCATAATGTTTTGCAATTTCTATCATTATCGCAAGCTCCCGGATTTCTTCCACATCACACCGCTCTGCAAGTGCCAGCAGTAACTGTTCAACTCTCTTATGGCAGGCAATTCCATTTACCAGTATTTGAAGTTCTTCTCTCATCAGCGAAAATTCTTCTCCACTTGTGCGCCGAACCTGTACTATAGCATTCTCCAGCGAATACCCTGCATGCATACACCCGGATATCAGCGTCATAACTTCTTGAAATTCCATCTTTAACTGTCGTATTTGTCTTTCTAAATGCCAACGCCGTAGCCGGCTATACACAACCGGCATACAGACAGGAATCAGCAAACTTCCCCACCATGCATCAAAAAACAGATAGCCGGTCAGACCCCCAATTCCACTGCTTATCAAAGCCGCCTGAATCCAGAACCACACATTCGTTTTATACTCCCGGTAATCCACAGACTGCCTCCTCAAAAACATCCAGCAAGCCGGAGCTTTGCAGTTTTTCCATATGAATTAAGTCATTTACTTTTCGCAGTACGCCCTGCACTTTTCCTTTTTTGGTTCCGGTCTCCTGAAATTCAAACAACGTGTTTAATCTGATTTCTCCATGCTCCATACCATTTACCTCACATATCTCTATTATTTTTCTGCTTTTATCCCGTAACCGGCTCACATGAATCACGATATCTACCGCGGCGGCAATCTGACGCCGCACCGCCGAAAGCGGGATTTCCATTCCCATCAGCACCATCGTCTCTAATCGTATAAGCATATCTTTCGCAGAATTTGCATGCCCGGTAGACAACGAACCATCGTGCCCGGTTCCCATCGCTGCAAGCATATCGATTGCGGCTGCATCCCGCACCTCGCCAACTATAATACGATCCGGACGTAAACGAAGACTCGCTTTGATCAAATCCCGTATTGTGATCTCATTCTCACCTTCCAGATTCGCAGTACGGGCTTCTAATCGGACCAGATTCTGCACACCCTTTATCTGTAATTCCGCGGAATCCTCGATCGTAATAATTCTTGCTTCCTTCGGAACAAAATCACTGAGTGCATTCAACAGTGTTGTCTTCCCGGATCCGGTTCCTCCCGATATAAAAATGTTGTATCCAGCCTGTACCAATATCCGTAACACCTCTGCAACGCCGGCATCCACGCTTCCCATTGCGATCAGTGCATCCATATCGATCCGTTGCTTCGGAAACCTCCGGATTGTAATCACCGGACCTCCCAGTGATATCGGCCGCGTCACAATACACACGCGAGACCCATCCATCAGCCGGGCATCCACAATCGGCGACGCTGCATTGATTCGTCGATTGCAGTCTCCCACAATATGCTGGATTACCGTCTCCAGCCGTTCCTCTGATGCAAAGCCTTTTTCATAACGTGAAATCATGCCTGCCTGCTCCACAAAAATATCCGACTTGCCGTTTACCATAATCTCCGTAACAGCTTCGTTTTCCAGCAGTTCTGTCAGGACATCCAGTCTTCGGAGGCTGTTAAAAAGTTCTACGCGAAGACCAACCTTTTCCTTCAACGGCACATATTGATTTTTCGTTTCCTCCAAAATACACCGGTCAATCATCCGGGCAATTTCTGCATCCTCCATATCGCGTGTCAGATCCAGCTCTGATGCCACCCGCAGTTTTAACCGCTCGCGCAAAGACTGTAATTCCATTTCCTTACCTCATACACATTTCCGCTACACGATCCACATCCTGTCCTTCCAATTGGACATATTGCAGATTCTCCACATGCTCATACTTCCGTTGTATCATCTGCCCAAACACTTCCTGTTTTCTGATTGATACCGCATCCGCCAATGTCGGAATAAAAATCCGGTCAAATGCGTCAAGCACTGCATAACTTGCCAATACCATTCCTCCAATGTCAAAAACCACGCCCTCATACAACTGACGTTTTTTCAATTCTTCCCGGAACCACAGCAGATCTTCTATCTCAATCTGCCGGATATCCTCATAGCAATCCGGTGGTGGCAGACTTGAAACTGCATGCGTCTGTAAATATGTCAGACATTCTTCATTTCTGCTTTTTATGCAATATAACATCCACCCGCCAAGTTCATCCTCATCTGTCGTCTCAGAAATACCTTCCCAGTTCACATACAAACTATTCGTAAACTGTCTGCTCAGGCTTTTCGCAAATGTTGTCTTCCCACAACGTCCAAGCGGAGAATATACAGCGTAAAACATGCCTGTTTCCACCTCGCATCGTCGCTTCATACCAAGTATCTGCTGAATTACCTCGACCAGCCGTTCCACACTCTGATACCGGAAAAAATACTGTGGCTGCCCAATAAATTCACGATTTCCAGTCAGAACTAACACCGGACAATCTTCTGAATCTTTCCAGTCTGCATATGCATCTCCGACTAAGATTAATTGCGGTTTTTCATGTTCCCGAAACGCCATGTATGCCGCCGGAATTGTAAATACATACAACTGAATCGGAATCGTTGTCCGGGAATTCAGGTATTCCATTAATGCTCTCTGGTATGCCGGATCAGAATCCAGCAGACACACCTTATATGCCAATCTGTACACCTCCTGTCACATACAGCATATATCCAAGCAGAACAGGCACTGACATATGCATCCGGATCTCACTCATATTTTTCATTTGATCCACAACCATTCCTTTTCTATGGGATTTTGCAAATACAACTGCGAGTTTCCCTGCTGCCAGCACGCCCGCAAAAATACAGGTATATAACAGCATATCCCAGGTTTCCCTTCCCATAAATGCTCCAATTCCACAAAACAGCTTTACATCTCCGGCTCCCAGTACCCGAATCAAAAACAGTCCATACAAAATCCCAAAACCGATCAATATGCCGCACCCGCTGTTCAGCAATCCTTTCACACCCAGCATGTACCCTTGCAGCAAACATCCACAGGCAATCATACACAGGCAAAACCGGTTCGGTATCTTATATGTTCTAAGGTCCACCACGACCGCACCCATCAACCATAAACCAAGTATAAGCTTCCAGATTACGCACCTCCTTTTCTGTGCAAAAACACGGTTCCAATCATGTAGTTTTCCAAATTATCCGTTCACATGGCTTATAAAATTCCTAAAAAAGACAGAGTTTAACACACGCATAGTTATTCACAAACTCTGCAAATTCTTTGTTGGGTAATTCCATTGAAATTCGTAAAACAAATAATTGGAAAACTTTATGATTGTTTCTAAAAAGACTGTGACCGAACTACGCCAGAACAACGATTCTCGACCACGAGCTGACTATAGCACGACTGGATAGATTTTGTAAAGCGTAAGTTTGGAACATTTGCGGGAGCCCGCATAAATACTAGAAAAAATGGGCAAAACTTTTTTATTTTGCCCATGTACCCTGTTCTCTCTTTTTGGTTTTCATCTTCTGGTGAAGGGTATTTAATACGTGTCGTTTGTTGCCCGACCAAAGTGGAGCGGCTAAAATATTTTTCGGCCCGTCCCCGGTGACACGGTGAATCACGATATCGTCCGGAATGACTTCGAGACACCGGATGACAAGCTCGATATATGCATCCTCGGACAGCACTTCGAATTCTCCTGCCGCATAATCTTCATACAGATCGGTGCCACGCAGCACATGCAGCAGCTGCAATTTGATTCCTGCCGGCTTTGCCTGCTGCCCACACACATACCGTACTGTCGCAAGCATATCCGTTTCCGCCTCACCCGGCAGACCTAAGATTATATGCGTGATATATGGAATACGGTTATCCGCAAGTGCCTGAATCGCAGCCTCATAAGTGGAAATCGGGTATCCCCGGCGGATATATTCCGCCGTTTTCTCATGCATCGTCTGAAGCCCAAGCTCGATCCAGATGAATTTACCGCGTGTGGCGTATTCTTTTTGCAGTCTTGCAAGAATCCCGATCACCGCCTCGGAAGATTCCGTTCCCTGTCTCCTGTCCCCTGCTATGGGTTCCGCATGTTTCTCACTTATAGATACGCCCGGAATCCCCAGACAATCCGGTCTTGTCGCGATGCTGATTCCAACGACTGACTCCTCTTCTAACGCCTCCCGCCAGATGCGCTCCAAATATGCCGAATCTCCATACGTGTTCGTGTAAGCCTGAAAATAAATGACGAACTTCTCTCCGACCTTCTTATGAAACTTCGCCATACCACGTTCTATCTGCCGCCTGACATCAAGCGTTTTTCGCTCCACATCGACACAGCTTCCCCGGCGCTCATATTCCTTATGATAGACTTCCGTCGAAGCACCAACCGCTTTCTGTCCATCCTGCCTGTTTCCCCCTACGATCGGCACCGCGAAATCTCCGCTTCCCCCGGCACTACAAAAAATACACCCACGTTCACCCAGTGTACCATCGCGGTTCGGGCAGGTAAGCCCTGCGTCAACCGCAATTTTGTACACCTTCTGTCCATAGGTGTATTTCATATATGCATCCAATGAATAATACGGCTTATCCAGCCATTTTTCGTGTCTCATAATCTCTACCACTGATAATGATGCAGCTGTCCTTCTGTTTCAAGTCCCGGGAAATCCAGCTGCCGTAATGCCTCGTACAGCACAATGCCTACCGAATTCGATAAGTTCAGGGAACGCTCGCCCGGCATCATCGGGATGCGCACGCAGGTTTCCTTGTTCTGAAGCAGAATCTCCTCCGGAATCCCTCTGCTCTCTGCACCAAACATAATAAAGCAGTCATCCTCGTACTTCACATCGGTATACTTCTGCTTCGATTTTGTCGTTGCCATATAGACCTTCGCACCCGGATTCTTCGCCAGAAAATCATCGTAATCGTCATAGCGTGTCACGTCCAGACGATCCCAGTAATCCAGTCCCGCGCGCTTCACCATCTTGTCATTTAACAAAAATCCCAGCGGCTCGATCAGATGCAGACGTACCCCCGTTGCCACGCAGGTACGCCCGATATTTCCTGTATTTGCCGGCATCTCCGGCTCATGTAATACAATATTTAACATGTCTTTTGCTCTCTTAATCGTCCAATAAATCTCTCTAATCTTCCCATCGCCTCTTTGAGCTGCTCAATCGAGTACGCATAGGAAATACGCAGGAAGCCTTCACCGCAGTCACCAAACGCAGTTCCCGGCACAACCGCAAGCTCTTCCTCGCGGAGTAATCTCGTTGCGAATTCATCACTCGTGATGCCAAACTCCTTGATGCATGGGAACACGTAAAATGCACCATGTGGCTCGAAACACGGAAGTCCGATCTCCTCGAATTTCTTCAACAGGAACCGGCGTCTCTGATCATACGACTTGCACATCTTCTCGATATCTGCATCGCCGTTTTTGATTGCCTCGTTTGCCCTGTCGTAAATGTCTTTAGCAGTCCT
>ERZ1026852.679-NODE-679-length-20269-cov-5.933957_pt1 | contig 20269 bp, 16 predicted proteins | sample MGYA00380156_ERZ1026852 | MGnify/ENA primary metagenome ERZ1026852 (study PRJEB33269, sample SAMEA4719792) | human gut metagenome | biome: human-associated habitat; feature: organic feature; material: feces | place: Cameroon | collected 2013-10 ...
TACAAGAATTGTCTTTTTATTTCCAGCTACATCAACTGCTGTAATCTCATATTTTTTCTTTCCGTTATTGGAACCAAGCTGCAGAACAAATTCTGTTCCATCCAAATTTTGTAATACTCCATTTACATATACCTGATTCAAATAGTCATCCCGAATCACAAGCTTCTGTGAATCTCCATAATAAGTTTTTCCATCTTCCAGATTTACGGTTGGCGCGCCTTGTTTGATCTTGATTGCATCTATGGATATTGCATCTGTCATCTCACCAGCTGCATTTCTCAGATAAAAGACGGTTTCTGACTGGGAATTCTGAATCGTCAGAGACTCCACATAAGTACCATTTAACTCCGTAGATATCATATATCCTTTCGCCGGTTTTACCACTACATTTGAAGTATAATACCCATTTTCTCCTTTTGTTCCAACCAGAGTATATGGCGTTTCCGGTTTTTCCAGATACTTGATTGAAAAATCTTTCGTGGCAACAGCCTCCCCGTACGCCTCCGTCTCTGCAAAGGTCGCCCGGACTGTATAGTTTCCGACTGCGGTTGGTACTGTCTGGCTATATGTCGTGTCATCAGATGTCGCTTTCTTATACTCGATCACAGCTGTTTTTCCTATGTTGGTTGATGTTTCAGCTTTTGGTTCTGGCTTTGTACCATAATTCACGTCACCTTGCTCGACGCTTGCAACGCCTTCCCCTTTCACTATAACCTTTGTCGCAGCACTTGCCTTCTTCTCATCTGTTTCTTTATAGCGGAAATACCAGATACCAGGCTCCATCGCTAACGTTCCACTATCCGTAATTCCTGTTACCTTCGTCCATGTATCTGATGTTTCGGTTTCGCTTCCCGCATATTCCATATCTTCTGTTATGCCGGTTACCTTTTTTACCCCACCAGCAAGTCCGGTAGGAGCAGCCGGCGTTTTCTTCTCTGTTGCCGCAGGAAGTGAAATCTGAACATTCTTTTTTTCATCCGCAAAAGTATATGTAAGTTTTATTTCCTTCGCATTTACCCGCGTTATATTCGGTGTTCCGCTTCCAACAGTCACCGTCGCCGTATAATCTTCCGGAAAATAATAATCATCATTTGCCTTATATACTGCCGTTGCCTGCTCACCATACATATATGTTTCTGATGGAAATGGAGTCTCTGCAGTCATAGTCGCTGTAGCTACATCATCCATCACAGCACTCACAGTATTACCTGCAAGATCCGTAATTTTCTGTTCTGTTGCAGACGAAATACTATACTTATGATTATTATAATTTACCTGTACGGTATTTCCATCCTTTACAGTTAAAGCTGTATCCTTTGTAACCCCCAGGTTTTCTCCTGTGTAGCCTTTTTCCAGCTGTAATGTCCCTGATACCGTAAGCATACCGCTGCCCGATACATTTACGGTTCCCTTTAGCTGACTTATCTTCCGGCTTCCGAATACGACAAGATTTGCACCATTCGTTCCTTCGGCGGTCAGAGATGTAATCGTTCCTCCTGCATAGTTAATGACCGGATTCACCCCAGTAGCATTCGTTACCCTCAAAGAAGAAATCGTTCCTGCATTCATGTTGACTGTCGCAGCGCTGTCAAAATATCCAGGATTTTGAACATCCAGAGTATCTATCGTTCCACTATTTGTAAAAATGGATGTCGAACTATATGTCGCGGATATAATATGTCCGGCATTTGTAATGCCGACTGAACTTTGAAGATCCCGGATGGTGGCTCCCACCTGATTATCAACTTCTATATTTCTTTCAATTCTATTGATGGATCCCTGATTGACAATTTTTCCACCAGATCCATACACCGTTCCGGTGATATTTCCGGTAGATGAAACAGTCAGCGTGCAATCAGTCACAGCATAGTCATTACTGTCATTCGTTGAAATCGTCCTATCCTCCATAATAGAAATTTCACCCGCAACTACACGCATGGCTTCCACGCCAAACAATTCCACAACCATCACAACCACTAATATAATCGCTTTTAACGCCCGAATTCGTTTCTCCATAGATTGTACCTCTCCCGCTTACAACAAACTCTAGTTACTTATGGTAAATTTACCATAAGCATCAAATGTATGTCAAACAAATTCAATGTTAAATTGATGCATTTCATCTTGGTGTTGAATTAAATTCATTTTTTTGTTCTTTAATATATTTTTGAATAAAAATAATACGCAGCTTCTCTTACCATCAGTCCTTACCGGAGCCGCCTTTTTTATCATTTATAGCTCTCATCACGATCTGCGCGTCATACTGCTTCATGGTTGGATCTAAAATCTCTTTTATTGAATTACCATGGGCGGTACCATACACATTATCATTGATATATTCCCCATAGCTTTCCGTGTAGTCATACACCTTGAACGTCACATCAAATGGTGTCTGCGCCCGGATAATCTCCGCCGTCGCTTCTTTGTCGTCCCTGTCCCCGGTTTCACCGGTTCTTGTCCACACTCCCGTTATATAGCCGTTACACCCCGCCAATACCGGAAACTTATCATACACCTGATCCATCTTTGCAGTTTTCCCATCCAATGTAGCGGTTCCTTCCACTTCTATCTTTAAGTCATGGTCCGTCTTATTTTCCACATAGAAATACGGATCATTGGAAAATGCATTTTTGTCAAGCTCGTCAATGATATAGGAACCAATGTACGTGATCCGCACCTGATCGTTATCCACGACTACCTCGTCCCCTTCTTTTGGTTTCCGTTCATAGTTCGGAGCAATCTTGTTCTTGTCTGTAAAATACACATCCTGTATTTCATAGTCAAGCTGTTCTGCAACGCCCTCGTCATTCATCATCCACACATACAGCTCTGTCTTCGCCCATGTGAGCGAATCCCTTCCCGTGCTCCCAATCCACCGATTGGGATTGTTCATGCATATTGTCATTTCATCGTCAGCATCCAGATACCATGTTGTCTCCGTCTCCCGGTCATCATCCATCCATTCTCCATTTGCGCTCAAGAAACGGAACTCATAAAAAATCTGCTTATGTAGATTATTTTTCACTGTGTAGCGCACAACATTGCTCTCCGTGTTCCAGAGATCTTCTTTGATCGGATATTCGACTTCCTCCTGATCCGGAATATAGCCCTGCTCATACACGCGGTCGATCGTGAGTGTCATATACTCATTGTCACATATAACTATGTCATAATCCTTGTAATGTTTCCCGGTATCCGGCTTGTTGTGCAACGCGACACCTGCCGCGACGCCACCAGCAACCACTGCTGTTGCCGCAACACCCGCAACAATCTTCGCCTTAAGTGTCTGGAAGAGTCCTTTGATCCCTGCCTTGCCTGCCACCTTTCCTGCTGCGACACCTGCTGCTTTCGTGCCCGCAACTGCTGCAGTTCCCGTAGCCGCTCCCGCTGCGCCTCCACCGATTGCCGATGCGGTACCCGTCGATGTAACAGCACCTGCTACACCTGCCGCTGTACCCGCCAGTCCTGCTGCCCCGGCAAATATATTGGCAAGCACGTTTGGAATCACAAGCGACTGTGACTCTGCCACGAAGATTGCAGTAAGCAATGCCACACTGCCAGATGAGTACAGCTTGATGCCGCTCGTATTCTCATAATCCTGAACGCCCTGCTTGATCTTGCCTCTCGCTGCGGACAAACGATATTTTACCGTGCCTTCCTGGCACTCCATACATGCCGCGATCTCCGGCACACTCATTCCATCGAAATAATATAAGAGAATCGTCTGATACTGAATCGCTGTTAATTCTTCCTGCATGATTGTCAGGATGATCTTCCGTTTCTCTGCATTTAACACATAGCTTTCCGGAAGGAAGTTATCATTTTCCTCTAACACCGGCTGGTCAATGATACTGTCATCGTCCATCAAAACCGGCATCTTCTTCGTCAGAAAATCCTTACATTTGTTGACCGCGATCCGATTTAACCAAGCCGTAATCCGCTCCGGTTCGTCCAATTGTTGCAGATGCGTAAGCGCCGTGATATACGTTTCCTGCATCATATCCAGCGTGTTCTGCTCATTTTTCAGGAAACTCAGACAGGTATAATACACCTGCCGGTATGTCGCCTGATAGATTGCCTCAAACGCCTGCATGTCCCCGCTTATCACCCGCGCTACTAAATCCTGAATATTTTCCATATGTATGTTTCCTTTCTCGCCTATAAGTTTTGTATAACCCTTCATCTTATAGACGATTTAAATGGTGATTTGGTTGGGTTTTCAAAATGGTCTTTTCGAATTCGCTCCATGCTCTCCGATCAGCTTCTCCATCCAGACCATATCATACCAGCGTCCAAACTTATACCCGCACTGATAGAACTGTCCGACCATGCGATAGCCAAGATGCGCATGGAATTCCACACTGTTGTTCGTCAAGTATTCATCCTCCTTCGGCGCATAGGCGATACAGGCGTTCATGTTCAAAAATCCCTGTTCTTTCAATGCTTCTTCCAGTGCCGCATGCAGCTTCCCACCGATTCCCATATGCTTGCAGCTTTCATCTACATAGATGGACGTCTCAACTGCCCACGCATACGCTTCTCTGGCATGAAACTGCCCGGCATACGCATACCCAAGCACCTTTCCATCCTGCTTGGCAACAAGATATGGATACTTTGTTTTCGTCTGTCGGATTCGCTCGGTAAATTCCTCCAGCGTTGGTACTTCATATTCAAATGTAATGGCTGTATGTTGCACATACGGTGCATAAATGGCAAGCAGTGCGGCTACATCTGCCTCATTTGCTTCGCGTATTTCAATCATTGCTTTTCCTCCTTGTGACAGAAGCTACATTCCCGATCATTCAAGTATATAAAATAAAAGAAAAATTGACAAGACTTCCCCTCTTCATTATAATAATGATATTATTACACTTGTAGGATTTAGGAGCTTTATCATGAAAAAAATGCCACAGATTACAGAAGCAGAATACGAAGTTATGCAAATAATATGGCATAATTATCCAATTAGCACAAATGAGATTACAGAACAGCTATTGCAGACAACTAACTGGAATCCACGTACAATCCAGACCTTAATTAAACGGCTGGCAACAAAAAATATTATTACCTATGAGAAGCAGGGACGTGTCTTTGTCTATACGCCACTGTTAAAGAAAGAGGACTATGTCAGTCAGCAAAGCAAGTCTTTCTTGGACAAATTTTTCAACGGGAATCTTTCCTCTATGGTCTCAACCTTTTTGGATCATCGAAATTTATCAAAGGCAGAAATCGATGAACTGAAATCACTACTGGAACAAGAAAACAAGGAGTAATCTCTATGGATAATTTTTTTATTCACTTCGTATTATGCAATATAACAATCGGTCTTTTCGTTCTTATACTTTTATGTATGAAGAGAATATTTAAACATTGTCTCACTCCCCGCATGCAGTTTAATCTTTGGATTCCATTTACGATTACACTGCTTGTTCCGTTTCTGCCAGTTTCATTTTCTACATTATCAACGAAAATGCAGGATCTGTTCCACCCTCTTGCACATTTTAGCCACACAGTCCATACCTCAAATACTTCGGAATATATATTCTCATCCACAAATCAAATATATGATTACGCAATCTCCATGCGTACACAGTTTCCAGTCTATATTTCTACCATTTTTTGTGTGATCTGGGGAATCGGCATGTTCATTATGCTATTTTCTTTTGTGCGTTCCCTTGTATTACTGCACCATATGCGCCGCACAGCAAACCTTATGCAGGACAAACGCATACACGCCATCTATATGACATGTCTTTCCGAATTACAGCTTCGCAAATCCATCCCACTGTATTCTTCATCCATAATCGACACACCTGTCTCCACAGGAATTCTACGTCCTGCCATCTTTCTGCCATTACACTGCATCTCCAACTTTGAAGACCAAGAAATCCGATATATATTATTGCACGAGCTTATGCACTGTTATTATAAAGATGCCATTTTCAATTACTGTATGAATATCATACGAATCTTATATTGGTTTCATCCACTCATTTGGCTTATCACAAAGGAATTTTATACGGAGCGTGAACTTGCTTGTGACACCTCCGTCTTACGGTTCCTTGGTGCAAACGAACAGATTTCATATGGCGTAACCCTGCTCCATTTTGTTGATAAGCAAACTAACACGCCCCTTTCCCTGCTAAATAATTTGAGTGAAAATGCCAAGCAGATGAAACGTCGGATTTTGAACATCAAACAACACCAGCCTCTGACTATTCAGAAGAAACTGCGCAGCATTTTATCCTTTCTGCTGTCACTTCTTGTAATCCTGTGTGGTACTCCCTGGCTGTCCGTTCATGCTTCTGACTCACTCCATTACCAGTGGGATACAAAATCGGTCTCCATAACTTCACTTGATTTATCTGATCAGTATCAGTCGTACTCTGGAAGTTTTGTTTTGTATGATATTGCCGAAGACACATGGAGCATATACAATCTGGATCAGGCAGTCGCGCGTATTGCTCCAAATTCCACCTATAAACCGTACTGTGCCCTGTTCGGTCTTGATCAGCAAATCATCACGATTGATAATTCCAAATTAGAGTGGAATCATGAGTCATATCCTTTTTCCAACTGGGAAGCGGATCAAACGCTCTCCTCTGCAATGAAATATTCTGTCAACTGGTACTTCGACGCAATCCTGTCCAGACTCAGCACAGAAATGCAAAGCAATTATCTGCGCCTGTTACAATATGGAAACCAGTCACCCAAAGATACATCCAGTATATTTGGAATGGAAACTTCTCTGAAGATTTCTCCAGTCGAGCAGGTACTTCTGCTGACCAGACTATATAAAAATGAACTTTCTTTTTCCACCGACCAGATGAATGCTGTCAAGGACTCCCTTTACATAACCTCATCTACACATGGAAAACTATATGGGAAAACCGGAACCGGACGGATAGATGAGAAAGATACGAACGGATGGTTTATAGGATATGTGATTTCAGATACAAACACGTATATCTTTGCAACCAATATACAGGCTTCTGACTACGCGAACGGTAAAACCGCATCTACACTCACATTGGAGATTCTGTCGATGCTTCATCTCTGGGACGAATCGTAGGAAGCTCCAGCTCCTTTTCCTCTACGTGATTGGATAAGATTCGAAATGTTCCATCCGAAAAAGTCTGTACAACCAGCTTATTCACAAATGCACAATCAGAATTTTTATCCGGCCAGACACCATCTACATACAGGCTTAAAGTTCCATCTGCATTATATTGATAATCAACCACTTCTCCAAAAGGTGGATATGGATAATTGTACACAATATCCTGATAATACACATGTTTTTCCGCATCATAGGTATATGCATTTCGGAGCTGTTCTATGGTAACCGGAAGATATGTTGTCATAATCCGTTCAAACAGGTCGCCCGGAATGCAATCTGTAGATTCTCTATATGGCTCGCCATATGCAATATGATATAAATCCTCAAAAATTCCATCCATCAGAATATCATTTGCCGTCTCTGTGTTCCAATCTATCAAAAGCAAATTGTATTTTTGATAATCCAAACCGGATACATATTTCTCCGTCAATGCCTTACACGTATCGGAAAGTGGTTTTACACGCCAATAATTACACAGACTCGCATGTACGGGAATATATTTGTAAGCATAGATAAAATATCCCTTCTCTGTATAATTGATAAATTTGACATCATATGCATTTCTTCCGATCATCGACGGTCTCTTGTTTTCATCTGGTCGAATACCAACATAATACGTTTGTAATTGCCCATTACGATGTACAAATGTAATTCCTGTCAGCAACCCATCCTCCAACACACTATATACAGTTACATCTGCATCTACGCCCTCCTGAACCGACTCATAAAATGCGACTAGCAAATCACCATTTCTCATATCTTCGCCATCAGTTACCGCCACGACTCCAGAGTTTGCCAGTCTGCTTACCACCTCACTTCTCTGTTCGTCCGTAAAATTCTTTATATTCGATGTATAAAATAATCCATCTTCAAGTTCTACGTGTTCATACACATCCCAGATGCTTTCTGCATGCTCCATAATTGATGCATCTATCAGCTCTTTTTCCTCATTCGTCAGCAATTCTGTTTCCGGCTTTGGAAATATATTGTTTTCATCCGAAATCCCATACCGTTCCTGCCATTCCTCATCCGTATAACGATCACTATGCCACCAATGTTCTCCCTCGGAATTATTTATTATGCGATTTTGCAAATAATGAATTGTACCATTTTCATTTTTTACTGTTACCATATGTGCAAATAACCGGGAAGTATTTTTCAAAGGAAAAACCGCATTTACTGTAAGTGTCATTGAACCATCTGCATTTTGCACACAACCGACAACCTCGGAATACGGAATTTCCGCATAATCTATCTCATCCATACTCCGTGGTCGAAAAAGATATGTTTGTGTGTCCGAATTATACCGAAGCAGTTTGCGCAATGTTTCAACTTCAATCGGGAAATGCATCCTTATTACATTTTCGAATTCATCCTGTGGAATCTGATATTCCATTCCAACCGACAAATCCTCGCTCCTTTTGTATGGACATTCTTTCTGATAACATTCCTGATAAAATTTGACAAAGATATCATAGAAATCCAGCTGTTCCCAATGTTCAACGTCCCAATCTACAAGAAATACATTATTCAGGCTATACGAAATAGGTTCTATATAAGCTTCATTCATTGCCTTATACGCCGCATCTAATACTTCCACACGAAACGCAATATGTTCCTCTTCCGGTGCCGCAAGCAATGCCGACATCTGATCAGAAACCCAATACCCTTCTATAAACAAATACCCCTCCTGCGTATAACAAAACTCCGTTGCATCATACTCCTGCAAATCTGAAATCTCCATTTGTTGATTATGATATTGTATATACTGTTGCTCAATGGTCACTTTTTCCCCACGTGACAAAAGACGATATACCCAAAACTTCTGATCCAATGCAATACGAAATATAATACAGTCTGCATCCTTTGTCTGTTTTTTACTCTGAATAAACGCCTGCAATTGTTCTGCACATGCCATATCGACTTTGTTTTCCACATCAATAGCAACATATCCAAGTGAGCCAATTCCCTGCACAACCTGTGTTTGTTTTTGAACATCCGTTATATCATTGCCAGCATCATCATAAATGGATTGATAGACACGCAAGCACTGATCCAGAGTCCCTTCATCTAAGATACCGGTCTGCTCCTCTTCGCTTTCAATTCTGATATTTCCCTTTCCGTTGTTGTGCAAACACCCTGTCAAAAGGAATATCATACTTATCACCATAGCTATCAAGCGTTGTTTTTTCATCTGTTTTCCTCCTAATACTACATTTGTAATATTTATATATTACAGCTGTAGTATTAGTTTGTCAAATCAAACAACATCCCCGATTAACGCAATCGCTTCTCAATAATCTCTCTTACAACCGCATTTTCTGTCTCATCATGCATCTGGATAAGACGCCGCTTCCCGATTCTTCGGTCACACGCACGTAAGATATCTGTTATCCCCCATTTATCATCTGTAAATGGCTGCATCAATTCATTTTCCGGACACTCAATATACGCTTCGATCACATCTGAGATATCTGAAATATCGCAATCCCACGGATATAAATTCCACCAATTACAAGCGCTTTCGCGAAATGTTCCGCAATGTCCAATCCACGAGCTTTTGCATTCCATTTCCAACAATTATCATCAGTATGTAACTGGGTATCGTCAAACAGAGAAACGCCAGTCCATAATAGTTCGGATTTTGCCACTTCGGTACCAGCCTATATATCCACGCATCCATCAGATTCGAAAGCATGTATGCGAAAAAGGAGCCTCTCGCAGCAAACCGCATCAAACAGGATACACGTTTCGGCAGTTGTGCCCTATATAAAAGCAGAAAGATACTGACTCCGATCAACATGATCCAGATTGCTCCAAACTCCCACTTGACCGCATCCTCCAGCTTTCCATCCGTAGACAGAAGCGTCACGCTCCCTGTTCCAAACGTCATGATCAAAATCACTGCCACGCATATTTCCTTTTTTAAAGGCGGCTGCAATTTCTTAATAACCGCACCGATCACATAATAACTCAGCGGATATGCAATCTCCCAATACGCCGGAAATATCGTATATGGCGTGGCTGACGCAAGCGACGTTGCCGCTATACAGGTGACCATAATCCACAAAAGCTGCATCTTATCTGTAATGTTTTTGATTGCAATGTTTATCAGCGGGCTAATCAGAATCAATCCAATATACATCCGGATATACCAGCCGTAGTACACGCCGCTAAACGACAAAAAACGTTCTTTCCATATAGAAAAAGGCTGCGGATCGCCTAAGAAAAAATGCCGGATTGGAATTGAAATAGACGCCGCAAGCACGTAGCTTACAACCACGGAAAGCAGACATTTATAATAATGTCTGTTGATTGTTTTCCCCGACTTTAAATACCCGGTCAACATCATATAGAGTCCGTTGCAGCTTAAGAATAAACCACGGGATGCATTTGCAAACAGCATGGCTGCACCGATCTGCTTTTGATGATAATACCCATTATATAAATAGAAATGAAACCCAAATACAAACAGCAGTCCAATTACGCGAATCAGATTGATGCCATCCTCCCTTTTTTCCATAGAAAAAGTCCTCCTCTGCCGATACTATCTGTATCATACAGAGAAAGACTTTCATTCTTCTGATTCTTTTCTTTCAGTTTTCTTTCAATGCCTGCGATGCAGTTTGTTCCGATTGTTGTTTCGGGATTTCCACAACCGCGACAAACTGTTCATCATCGATTTCGATATGAAATGTTCCGCCAACCGCATCGGTATAAGTCTGCGCAATCGCAAGTCCAAGTCCGCTGCCCTTGGTACTCCGTGCTTTATCCCCGCGTGCAAACCGCTGTACGATTTCCTCCGGTGTGAAATTCATTTCATAACTTGCAACATTGCTCATGCGAACTGTCACGTCCGACTCAGATTCAGTTACCCGGATATGTATGCGGGCGTGCGCGGGGGAATATTTGATTGCATTTCCGATCAGATTCACAAATACCTGATGCAGCATCGCACCATCCGACTGTATCTCTATATGCTCTGCACTATAATGCCGCTTCACCGTCAGTTCCTGTGCCTGCAGCTTATCCTCCAGCAAACCGATTGTCTGTTCCAATAACTTGATCAAATCAAAATCTTCCCTCTTCGCCTTGATCGCGCCACTGGAAATCTTTGTCAGTTCGAACAGCTCATCGACAAGGTCCCGCATATAGCCTGCCTTTCCATTCAACTGTGCAAGCCACGCCTGTCCATCCTTTGAAAGTGTCTCTCCACATAACAATTCTCCGTAGCCAAGAATCGACGTGAGTGGTGTACGCAGATCATGCGATACATTTGTAATCAAATCCACCTTAAATCGTTCGCTTACAACCGCCTGATCGATTGCCTGGTCACGCGCATGCTTCAAGTCTGCCAGCATCCACTCTGTGTCTGCGTAAATATCCTTCGTTAACTCCGGCTCCAATCCCTGATGCAAACGTCCGATCTGGTTCTCCATATGTGCCACTGCCCGCACATAACGAATGACTGCACAAAAAGCGATCAGCATGCAGAATCCACATACAATTATCACTATGAGAAAATATGCAGACGACCGAGTCCTGTTATGAACTGCTGTATTTACCAGCAGGGAGAAAGCTATGGTGCACACCGTGAACCAGCCGCCTGCAAACACCAGAAATACATATCCGTGCCCTATCCGCTTCCTGCATGTATCTGCAATCCGAAAAGCGACCGTTGCATCCATAGAACATCGATGCCGCACCCATGTTACAAGATCATGCCATGCATACACACTCATCCACAGTAGCAAAAATAATATCACCCAGAATATCCATGCTGTCACATCCCATGTGATAACCTGATACACTGCCATTGTCACGACTAAGACATCCAATTCTACGCCCAATATAACCGGATAACTATGTAATACAACGAAACTCCCAATCCATGCTGCAATCCCGATTACAAGTGCACAAATAAAAACGATTCTGTAATTTCTTGCATCCGTTCGTACTTTCTTCAGATCTTCCTGCGCAGCAGAATATTCCAAAACAGCCGTCGCATAGGGTGAATCATTTGCTTCCGCAGTCACACCATTTACATCCCCATCACTCACGGCTTCTGTCGTCCGCATTTCCATCGTTGTTGGTTCTGTCGTCGGCTGTACCGCATACATATGCTCCGCTGTCTGGCTGTTTTCTTCGGCTTTCCGATATGCAAAACTGCTAAGGGTCAGAAGTATCGCCGTCACCAACGGAAGGACTAGTGCCATCCACTTTTTATTTTTTGAAAACATACCCTATCCCCCATACAACCTGTATATACTCTGGCTTCTTCGGATTGATTTCCATCTTCTCCCGGATTCGGCTGATGTGTATCATCACCGTATTCTCCACAGAGTAGGCATCACTTTTCCAAACCGCCTGATAAATCTGTTCCGCTGACACAACAATCCCGGCATTCTTCATCAGATATTCCACAATTTTATATTCGGTCGCAGTCAGATGCACCAGCTCACCCCGCACAACAAATTCCTTCGTTGCAGTATTCAGTTCCACATCCCTGCATGTCAGAATCTCATGCTTTGCATTCTCCCGTATTGATCCAAAATGATCATACCGGCGAAGCAACGCTTTCACACGCGCCAGCAACTCCTGCTTCATGAACGGCTTTACGAGATAATCATCGGCACCAACTTCCAATCCAAGAATCCGGTCACTGCCCTCCGCCTTCGCGGACAGCATAAGTACCGGAACGTTGCTCATTTCCCGAATCTTCATCGTTGCCATCAAGCCATTGCAATCCGGCATCATCACATCCATTATAATGAGGTCCGGCTGTTCTGTCTGATTCTTTGCAATCGCTGCATTTCCATCATGCGCCACAGATACCACATATCCAGCCTGCTCAAGTTCGGTTTGCAATAGATTTGTAATTGATCTGTCGTCATCTACGACTAATATTTTATATTCCATCTTATGTACCTCGTCTCCCTATGTATACACTACGATAGTCATATGATCTTGTCAACAAAAAAGACTTCCCATTTTTATGGAAAGCCCTTCCTGCATCTATATCTGTATCCACTTACTTACACCGGCTGTACTGTCTGAACCTTTTTATTTGCTTTCTGATATACAACGAAATCACCCAATACCAATACTGCACATATTACCCAGATAATCGGCTCCAAGATACAGACGCCAAAATATCCTAGTTGGTTCGTAATGATATTCACAGCACCAAATTTTAAGATCAGCTCAACGCCACTTCCAAGTACCGGCACAATTTTTCTGCCTACGCCCTGCAGACTGCTCCGCAATACAAGCAGCACGCTCAGCACAAGGAAGAATACGATATTGATTTTCATATACATAAGTGCATTGCTTATGATCTCTGCATCAGATGTTCCCGTCAGCCATTTCACCATATATTTTCCGATGGCAAATACAATCAGGATCGCACAGGCACTCCAACCAATGGCAATCAACACCGCTGCTTTAATGCCCTTATGTATCCGGTCATATTTCCCTGCGCCGAAGTTCTGACTTGCGAAGGTCGCCGCTGCCGTACTGAGTGTTCCAAGCGGCATCATGAATATGTCATCAATTTTTCTCGCTGCAGTATGTGCCGCGATTATCTGCTCGCCAAGCGAATTCACAGCACTCTGCAAAGCAACGGAACCGATAGACACAACGACCAGCATAAGTCCCATCGAGAATCCGGTCAAAAGCAGCTCCTGTACCAATTCTTTATCCCATTTCAGATATCGTCCGGAGAACTTCAACACTGGACATTTCTTCCATATATACACGATGCAGAGCGTTACTGATACAATCTGCGCAATCACGGTTGCCTCAGCCGCCCCGCGGATACCCCTGCTTAAGCCCTTCACGCACAGGAAATCCAATCCTACATTTAACGCAGACGATAACAGCAGAAAATACAATGGCGTTTTGCTGTCACCGATTGCCCGCAGGATACCGGAAAACATATTGTACAGCATCGTAACAATCGCAAATGTAAATATGATCCACAAATATACTTCTGTGCTTGGCAGTATATTTTCCGGTGTCTTCAGCATCACCAGAACGGAATGTAAGGTAATCACACTTGCCAATGTCAATACAACGGATATGATAAATGTCAGAAAGTAAATCAATGCCGACGTCTGTTTGAGCTTTTCTTCATTGTTCTCGCCGAACACACGAGCTAAAACAACCGAGAATCCATTTGTGATTCCATTCGAGAATCCGATTACCAGTGAATACAGTGCCGACGTTGCACCGACTGCCGCCAATGCCTGATCTCCCAGCACATTTCCTATGATCGCCGTATCTGCCACATTGTATAACTGCTGGAATATATTTCCGATTAGAATCGGGATTGCGAAAATCACGATGGACTTCAAAATATTTCCTTCTGTTAATGAAACTGTTTTTGTCTTCATTGTCCTTCCATCTGCCTCCTTTTTTTCAAATATGTTTATCATTTCTGCTTGTCTTTTCTGCAATTATATACTATGATAATCGGTAAATATATCATAATTCTACTGCAAATAGCATAAATCTACTGTATTTTTAGAGGTAATTATAACTATGAGTGAATATACATCTTTCCAGAAGCAGCTTACCATTGCTGCCTACCTGCAGCGCGAAGACAACCGCGTCCACCACGGTTATGACGAAGAGCTTCTGCAATATATCTATGTTATGGATGGTGACCCGCGTGTTACCGAGGCGAGCAGGAAAATGTTTCGTGGCAATCGAAACGGAAAGCTCTCGAACGACCCGCTGCGCCAGTTCAAATATCTTTTTGTTGCTTCTACAACTATGGCAACCCGCTACGCTATCCGTGGAGGCATGGAACCGCAGGATGCCTATAATTTAAGTGACCTTTTTATCCAACGTATGGATCTATGCATGTCGATTGATGAGGTCTGTTCACTGCAGACAGAAATGATTGTGAATTTCACTGAACAGGTCGCTGCCATAAAGGCAAAGAAAAATCAGCTTTCTTCGAACAACTTATATATCAGGCAAATCGAGGATTATATCTACCTGCATCTGCACGAAAAAATCCGGATCGAAGAGCTGGCAAATGAAGTCGGCTTAACACCAAACTACTTAAGCAGTCTGTTCAAGAAAGAAACCGGTCGCTCCATCCAGCAATATATTACCAGCAAAAAAATAGAGGTAGCATCGAACATGCTCCTCTATTCGGAATACAGTCTTACCGACATTGGCAATATCCTTGCCTTCAGTTCGACCAGCCATTTTATTAAAACATTCAAATCCATTATGGGACAGACACCGCGTCAGTACAAGCTGCACATATACGATAATTTCGTCTCTCCATTACCGTCCGACTCACCTGCTTCCTGAATGCTTTCATCTTATTCTCCGGACGTATCAAGCTCCCCAACGGCATTGCTGATTGTAGTCTCTACATCCACAACCTCCGGTCCATCCGCAAATGCTTCCGTATTATTTGCTTCTTCGGTTGCGCTTACCTGCTCCTTTTCTCCTTCATCCTCCCACAGCGATTTGTGTTCTTTGCGTTTTCGCATCTCCAGCATCGCCGCTGCATTTTTTGCCATCATATAAAGCTTCGGATCGTATTCCATCAGCTTTTTCTCATCTTTCGCCGGAACCTTGTCCCCATGCATAATGCGCCTTGCAACAAGCATGATCTTGTTCATTTCTTTTGCCTGATCTGCCATAGCGTCCGACTGCTGTTTGCTTGCTATCTTGTCTGAGATCATGCGCCACTGTTCCATCAGTTTGTCCATATAATCCTGATATTCCTGTCTCTTCTCATCGACCGCACTGTATTGCAGCTCAAGAATCGCCGACTCATTCTTGTAAACTTCCGCGCCATTCTCGGTCGTCTTTATCTTCTCTTCAAGTTTCTGTTTCTGCGCATACAATTCCTTCTGCTTCGAGTAGTAGGTTTTGATCTGTACGTTGTACCGCACTCTTGCATCTTCAATCTTCATACCGGTCACCTCTATCCCCGGAAATCAAATTTCTGTCCAACACTCTTTTCGCTTTCTGTGAGTACATTTCGCTCAGAGTTATCATATGCATAAGAAGAAACTTTGTCAATCAGCTCTTCCATTGAACCGACTGTGATCTGCACGTATTCCTTCTCATCTACAGTTGTTGTTTCTTCATTTTTGGATTCTTCCGCTCGCTTCTCATCGGCCTTCTTTTCTGCTGTTTTTTTCTCAGCAAGCTTCTGATCTTTCGCCTTTTCCGCTTTCTTCTGTGCAGCCTTCTTCTCTGCTGCTTTCTTTTCCGCCTTCTTTTTCGCCGCCTTTTCCACAGTTGCAAAGAATGTCGCCTTTCCATTTGCATCAACAGACATGCCAAAGTTATTTACACTGGCGCCGCTGCTTGTCAGACTGTTTTTTGCCTCCTGCAGTTTTGCCTGTGACATCGCAATGATTCCTTCATATTTTCTCCGGAAAGACTCATCGGTTGCCATCTTCTCGATCTTCTCATCGTCGATCAGAACAACCTGCTTGCTCGCATTTCCATATGCCGCCGCATTTGCCTGCACCTGTGATTTCATGTCCTTGCTTACAAGTATAAAATCCATATTTCCAAACTTGGCTTTCAGTTTGTTATAATAGTCCTTCGCTTTGTCAGACAACTCCACATCTCCAATCACCGTCCCATATCCGTTCTTCGTTGTCGGAACGAGAGAACTCGTCGTATCGGCTGGGTTGAAGGTTGTTGTCTTCACGCTGTCTGTCTCTGTTTTCTGTGCATCTGTTTTCTCCGCATTCTTCCGGTCTGTCTTCGTGTTATTCGTGCGGGTGTTGTTCCATGTACTGTTCGTCTGCTGATATGCAGATACTCCATATAAATTTGCCATTTTTTTCTCTCCCTTCGTCTAATATGTAACGCCCCCTCACATCCGTTCGGCGGCTGGTCGTCGGAACCGATCCTAAATATGAACTTCGTTCATATCGGTTCCTCCTCATACCTGTGCTGTAAAGCTTCCTCTGCCACTGTGATTGCGTCGCAGAAATCGTTTGATTTCCTCTGTGATCTCTGTAAATGTCTGTGCAGCTTCCTGCTGCCTGCGTGCCATGCTTGCATCACCGGCTGTCTTCTGCAATTCCGGCGGTTTTATTTTTTCATGTGACTCTACATTTGCAATTTCTACCGTTTCGTATACATCAGACATTTCCGATTTTACATCAGATTGCGGTTCATCCACTTCCTCAGCCTCTGTATCTGCCTTATTTTTATTGTCGACTTTTGAATCTTCTGTCGTTTCTGCCTGCTCTGTATCCTTTTGATGCTCCATTTTCTCTGCAGATTCCTCTGCTGCCTCCCTGCGCAGCTCCTGTTCTTCCGGAAGCTCCTCATATGCCCGGCTCTTTTCAAACGCCAGATGTGCATCACGGATCATGCACACCTCATTATTCAGCCGCTGCATAAGCACTACCTTCTTGTCCTTTGGAATGTATGGATTGCTTGCGATTTCCTTCGCCTGTGCCGCAAAGCTTCCCATGCGATTCAATTTGAGTCGCTGTACATCTTCCTTTGTCCGGCAATTTTTCAGTGCATTTTCATACGCTTTCTTCTCCGTCTGTGCTTTCTCATATTCTGCAAGTGCTTCCGGATCATGTTCTTTCAGATATGCGATTTCCTCTTCCGTCAGCGTTCCGCCGGTTTTCAACTTCGTATACAGCTCACTGGTCGCAGAACGCTCCCGCTCCGTCTGCGCCTGTCGTTCGAGACTGTCAAGCAGGATCTCATCCTGCGTCATACCCTCTGTATCCTTCTTACTGTTGATATCCTGTTTCTTTTTCTGCCATTTCAGATCCAGCATTTGCAGACTGACCTGACTTTGAATCGTTCCTGTATACATCATCTCACCCCCGATTTATACTGTTTCACCTGTGCTTCCATGATACATGCTCCGATCTTCTAATAACAACTATATATCACGCATTTTTACATAGGAAATAAACCCACTACAAGGGTAAAGAAATAAAACAGAAATAGGTATAGTGATCCTCTATACCTCTGAAAACCTTATTACTTCATCCTTGAAGTTTTTTGAACTCAATTCCTTTTGAGCTTTTATATGTATGTTATCGGATTGGGACGGGGATTGGTTAACCTTTTAATCCAAGTAATATAAATAAAAGCCAAGAATATATAAATATATCTCTTCTAATCTAAACAGACGTACACGCCATAGGATCCACTTCAATCCCCAACGGATCACATACTTTTCTAAGACTTTCTGCGTCACGTTCATTTCCGAAAATGAGCATTTTCTTCAGATTTGGGAACTGCTCCATCTCCGCTTTTGTTACTTTTCTAAAATCAAATCTTTCGTCTCTTCCGTCCCACTCTGGTGCAATCTGCATATAGATTTCATCGGAACCATCCATATTAATTTCTTTGACCAGCCCTGCAAGACTTGCCGGAATCGGTAATTCCTTAAAGTAGCTTACCGCGGCGCGTACATTTTTATCTGTTTCAAGATTCCAATGTGCTTTTTTGAAAATCATATAATCGTATATATCAAAATATGGCTTCAAGACTTCCTGATTGTACATGAGTTCCTGTATTACGGCGAGCTTAAAATTAAATGTATCGAATATCAGACAAGGTTCATCAGGAACAGTGATATTATAGTTCTCATCACTCTTTGGACGTTTCGGTCTGAATCCGATATATACATCTAATAGAATTTGATCTCCATCATAGACTGGAATATCTTTTCTCTTTCGTTCATCTTCTACTTTCAGAACAATATCCATATGAATCTGCCGAACCATATTCCCCTGCTCATCCTTAATTTCTGAATTATAGCCGTAGCCTAGAATATATGGATATAATCTGTCGCGTGACATATTTTGATTTAAGACTTTTAGTCCACCAATATACCGTTTTTCTGTCTTTGATTCTGCGAATACGTTTTCCCCTGTAACATACAGCGTCATAGATGTAATATTATGCGTCTCATCTATATAAGCTTTCTGTTTTTTCAAGTTCCGAAGATATGCAGTTGCCCCCTCAAACGATATTCCCAGTTCATCATAGAAATATTCAAAATGATTATCACTTTGAACATTTATCCGAGCCTCACCGAATAATGCACGTATATCTTCATAGGAAAGTGGAAATGTCAGCAAATTGCCATTCAATACTACACCATTATCCAAAACCTCTACCTGATTCATTACTTAGTTCGCTCCCCTTCTTTTCTCATTTTCCCAAACCAAAAATAATCTTATCTTGGGATTAATTTTACCTGCAATTCAAGCGAAAAATCTGATAACAATAAATTTGATACTTGCAAAATATAATCCGATACACAACTACATCAACATTAACAATTACAATGGATTGTTTGGAGTCTTTCTAAGCGTCTCGCTCCATATAGTTGTAACGGATGGCTCATATGAGCCGTCCATTTCTATTTATCTGCCACTTCTTCTAACGCCCTAAAATCACAACAGAACTTAACCACCTTTCCGGTTGCCATTTGCTTATCATACAACTTGTTAGCTTTTCCAATAACTTCATCAATTATCTTCAAGCAAAAAGAATATTCCTTATTTAGCAAGTCCTTATATTTTTTAACATCATCAGTATCTGCATCCTCAGGATTAATATTTACTCTGCTGTAAACACCATCCTCAATCGGAATCATCTTCTTAATATCCATGACAGAAAGAATATGCTTTACATCATCATCTTCTACTTCTACCCAAATATCTCCTTGCCCCATACAGGATTTCTTCGAGATCTCATAAACTAAGTAGCGTTCTTTATCGACATTTTTCCATGTCTTATGTTTCTCTTTCGCTGAAGATAATGGAATTACATATTTTCTGTCATTTTTGTTTATGAGAATTCCTATGTATGGCTTATTCTCATATCCGCTTGGCTTATAATATACCTCGGAGCATGCATCATGCAGTTTTTTGAGATAGTTTTGATCAATGTTGATAAATGTCAGTTTTTCCTCCAGTGTAAACATAATACCGCTCCTTTGTATTTTGAGTAAAAAAATGTGGGAAGGCTAAACTTCCCACTCATTAATGTTCATCTCTTTACGGATTGATTACCGAAGGTTAATGGAGACCTTCTTTAATGTTCATCTCTTCTATGATTCAAGATCATAAGGTTAATGGAGACCTTTTTATAATTATAATATGACAATTAACA
>ERZ1026852.683-NODE-683-length-20241-cov-135.880462_pt1 | contig 20241 bp, 13 predicted proteins | sample MGYA00380156_ERZ1026852 | MGnify/ENA primary metagenome ERZ1026852 (study PRJEB33269, sample SAMEA4719792) | human gut metagenome | biome: human-associated habitat; feature: organic feature; material: feces | place: Cameroon | collected 2013-10 ...
CCAAGATTTCATCTATAATAAAATCTATACGTTCAGAATATTTTTTCATTTTCTACAAATAATATATATATCACCAATACAGCGTCCTCACTATATACTATATAGTAGTTACACCTATCAGTTTTTTCGTTCTTTTGTATCGTATTGCCGAGTGCAGCTTATCTTTTTCTAAGCGCATTCCTTCACCTCGCAGAATTACTCTACATAGTAACACAGAAGCATAGCTCGAAAGTTCATGATGCTACAGATTATTCTTTACTCTCCTTCCATTACTGGACGGAAAATTACTTTCTTTCTAAATTCATCCAAGCCCTTCTCATCCCATTCTTTCTGTACCTGAGCCTTCTCTGAATCAGAGAATCGAACTGGTGGAAAGTCCTTTATCATCAGATGTAATTTCTTTAAATATCCAAGAAGCACCCGGTCATTGACATCTTGGAAATGCCTTGCCTTACAAAGATTGAACGCCTTGACTGAATAAAAACTTACTATTGATTATTGCATCAGCTTTCTTTTGCAAGATGCTCTCAGGAAATAGCTTATCGGCTCGGTTTGTATAATTGTATATCAGCCATGACATATCCTTGTCTTGGCGGAACTTAATCTTTCTACAAGCCTTCTTACGAAAGTCTTCATCCTTACCGAGCCTTAACACAAACCCAGCTTGTTCGCCTGGACGAGAGAATGGTTGCAAGCCAACAGCACGCATGTGCTTGCTATACATATCATCTATCCCAAAAGGATTATCTGAATACATATAGATTACTCCATAAGAAGGTTCTTTGGGTTCTATCGGATAATACTTACCAAAGCGGTAAGTTGTTGTAGCAAAGAATGCTGCGACAAACTTATCGACCGTCAAATCGAGCAAATCGGTCTTGATACCGTAATGCTGTGCCAAGGCTTCGGCATCAATCTTCAGGTGCAAAGGAATAACTTGCCCATTACTTAGATTCACCTGTAGCCCGCTCTTGAAAATGGAGGTAATAGGATAATCCTCTATTAACAGCTCAAGCTCGCAAGCTTTCAAACGTTCATGGAAAATTAGCTCGTCCGTCATTCCCTTGCGATAAAGAGAAGGCTTGCAAGGTTTGTGATAACCGCTTTCTCCTCGATAATAGGCATTGAAGGATAAGCTGCATGGAATAAGTCTGCCCTTGCCATCAGGTCCCTCGACAATCTCGAACATTCCTTCCTGAATATAACTAGGCATGAGCATACGAAGCGGGGATTTTTCCAAAGCCCATTTCTCCTCGCCATAAGCCAACCTATCCAATACGTCCATAATGGTTGAAAGCTTGCCTATCAATTCATTTCGCTTGTTCTGCCAGTATTCCATTGATTATTTCCTCCGCTTGATTAATATGGTTTAGCTCTAAACTTACGTCCTTTTTATTGCGTTTTATCACAATTCTACGATAAAGCTCGATATATGGTTTGGCCTTTGCTGCCTGATTATGATTAACACCTATCTCTATGATAGCATCGCACATTCTGCAAATCTCATCGATGGAATTGACACTTTCGTAAAACCTGCATGCTTCTATCAAAGGTTCGACATCAAAGTATATCTTTCCTTGCAGCTCTTTATAGTACATTTTATTTTGGAGCATAGGCAACTTTTCGTAATCTATCGTAGCTAAAATGCATTTTGCTTCATCTAGAAAGAGTTTTTCGTCTTGTGGATGCCACATAGCTAGGACAGAGTAAGAATTTATCCTTGCCATCTTATTCTCCAAGGCAATCGAATCATCTCCAAGACGCTTTGCAATGACCTGAGCCTTACGCAAATAGTACATTCCAAGGGCGGCATATCTAAGAGAGCACATGTGTGCTAATTTGTCATAGACACGAGCAACATAGATGTCACCCAATTGTTCTGCTTCATAAAGTGCCGCAGACAATGAATTGACAGAGAACTCATAACGATTTTTCATAGAACTTTCTATCTCTCCACGTTGCATCAGGATGATATACTTCATCTCATGACCTGTTGCATATTTTTCAGCCTGTATCGTGCAAGAAATAGCCTTATCTAATAATCCTCTGCGATGATAAGCTTCAGATGCCTTGTACCATCTATCGAATAGAAGTGAACCCAACACTCGTTTATTAGAGGCTATCTGATCGAATAGTCTAAAATTCTTATCGGCTGCATACCAATCGCAACGATTGATTTGTCCGTTGATGTCGAATAGTATCAGCATGAGTACATCTTCGTGTTCCAATCCTTCTCTTATCATTCGGATATCGAGTCCGATGAACTTACGTGCTTTGTCCACAAGTTCGTCATGTATGTCTTGTTCGCTTGACAAGTGGGCATACAGACTGATATGCCATAAATATGCCTTTAAAATTTCATCGTTAGTCATGTTTACTCCAGTTTATAAAATGCTCTCTATTTACTATAAGGATTTTCACAGAGTTCTTATGACTTATGTGATCATTAATTTGTTCCTCATTGCAGTATCGCTCTGCACTGGTCGTCAATCGAATGAGGATGTTATCTTATAAATATTGTTGCACAATATTTGCTAGTTCATCAGCGTAAGAAGTTGTATCTGATACATATTCCTTATTAACAAGTATATATAAGGACAAATCATTTCTTCTAAAATGCTCGAACTTGTCATCAGAAACCGTTGAAAGCACGAAACGACGATAAAGACGGAAACGACGGGATACCATTCCATCTTGATCTTTTTCGTCTTCTGCTCCAATAAAAAAGAAAGAAGCTTTTTCGTCTCGCTTCAATACATCTAACATTATATGAAACATTGTATAAAGTATCGTTCTAACCTCGAAAGTATTGGAACGAAGACTAAACTTATTTTTACTGTTGATGTTTGCCTTATCGAAGAACTTCACACAATAAGCGTGTTTCTTATAACATTCAACTCTTACAATATAGGCATGATGGGATTTGTCTGACTTAAACCGATATTGCAAGGTCTGAATCAGATACTCATCACTTTCACTTTTATCTATCATTTGAAAGATAAAAGGATAACCATCAGACATCAACCGTTCCATTAGATTAACTTTTTGTAAACAGGTATTGCTACCTTATCCATTTCTTCTTTCGAAACCTTAACAACTCCAGGAGTTGCATCGAAATAATCTACAGGATAACGATACTTGCCATTTGGCATCAAAACCTTAGTTACACGGCGGAAGAGAGAGATACCCTCTTCTGTAACTATCTTTGTTATCGTCTTATCAATGATCTTTCCCATAATTCTTTATTTTTTATTTCAATATCGCCTGCAAATATAAGGGTTTTCCGTGAAACTACCAAATTTTCAAAGGATTTTTTCTATCTTCTTTATTCATAGTTGTCTTAGTATTGTATTTTTTCGACTCCCCTGTCCCCCTCTTGCGAAGAGGGGGGCCTTACCCTATACCCAAGCCCTAAATCCCTACCATAGGGATTAGGGATGTAACCGCCCTCCGGTGCTCAGAACCGCTACGCTCTAAGGTTGGCGGGGCATCAAAGCCCTCGCCATGGTTGTGCGGGATGGGACCGCTTTGCTATAACTTACTATAACATTTTACTTAGATAACTCATAGTTTTTTAATGCAACAAGTTCATTCTACAACTCAATCTTCTTCAACGACTTCGAGTAAATTTCTACTTATCGTAAGCGTTGCACCACTGATATACTTGATTTCGCTGCCGATGACGGCTTTCTTGCCATTATAGCTCTGTACGTATGCTTCCACACCTTTCATGCTACCTGATACCACTCGCACTTTGATACCTTTCTTCAAAGGAGCAGGGGCAGCAGTGACTGGTTCTTCATCATTCTCTACAAAATATCGATAGTTGGCAATAACCTGGTCGGGAATTTGGTATATTTTCCTTTGTCCAGGCATCGTCAGCATCTTATACACATCCGAACGGAAGCGGATTTTGTCAAGTTGTCTCGAAGAGACGTTACAAAAGATGAAAGTGGAAAGAAATAGCTTTTCTTTCACTTTTCGCTTATTGGAACGTTTGTCTATATAAACTACTTTTACCTTGGGAATCCAGTAATCAAACCAAACATGATTGTGATTAAGATTGATTCGTATAGAATCAGCTATTCTCGTTTCACAATTCACTCTCACTACAGCCACATACCATCCTGCATCAGCAGGTTTTTCAAGCCCTTCATTAGGCTTTTCCGGAACCTTTTTCTTAGCGTTTTCTTCACTTTTTGCCACGGCTTCGCCGTCGTCCCCTGCAATAGTGGACGTAACCTGTGCTTGTATATTTGTCTCTTTCATCATGCGAATCAAGTTCGTTTTTTGATGTCGTTCATCTGAATCTCGATATAAGAGACACAGAATCTCCTTGCAAAAATACGAAAATTGTTGGAAACTAGCAAATTATGCGTGTTAAAAAATTAATATCATTCTACGAAATTCTACATTTTTTTAGCATTCTTTTCGTACACAATCTTCTAAGTCGTTGATTGAAAGAATGTTTTCCGATTTTCTGTATCTCTCATGTAAAGATTTGGAAAAAATGGTTCATTTTACAAAATCCCTCTTTTTATTCTTTTTTACAGCTTATAGGACTGCCAGTATCTTGGCGTTGGCATCATCTACTTCTGAGCTTTTGATGGAATTGATAGGGGCACCTTCGTCTCTACCAAAGAAACAAAGATGCCCCTATATATAATAAGGTATCAGATAATGTGGGTATAAAAGGATTATTAAAAAATAAGTATTGTATACTATCTTACAGAAATCTTCTGACCCTTAGCCTGAGCCCAGGACTGGGTAGATGCCTTCACAATGTAAATGCCGGATGGAACACGGAGAATCATTCTCTGCTTGGCAGGTAACTGATAACTGTAAACCATCTTGCCATCCATCGTAAATACCTGAACCTTGTCGAGCTTCTCACCACCCAAGGCAGTAACAACAATCATGCAGGCAGCTGGTGAGTAAACCTTCACTGGTGCACTCTGCTCTTCTGCCACCATGCGGTCGATAACGGTTGTGGTACGGGTCTGGGTGAGGAAGTATCTTCCATGATCACCCGCCTTCACCTTCACAGCCTCGCCCTCATGAAGTTCGGTAAAGCTTGCCGATGCAGTATCGTAGAGATAAACAGGAGCTTCGAGCTTGCTTAGCCCCTTCAGGGTAAGTGAAACCTCTTCAGCCTGCTGGCTCACGATGCCGAGCGGAATCCAGGACAACTCAGGAACCGCATTCACTGCCACCGCCTCGTTGCCGGCAACGGTATAAACCTGAGGAACATCCTTCAGGTTCTGATCATAGAGGAGCTCCACATCCTCCTGGTCATCATAGTCGGCAGAAGCCTCCGGACGCAAAGCGATGCGTGCCTTTGAGGTCTGACCTTTGGTTGTCTGGGTACCCACCTCAACAGTCTTCACGTAGTCGGATGCCATCAGCAGTCCAGGAGTGATGGTGCGGTCAAGATACATCGCAGAAGTAAATCTTACCTCTCTAATAGTAGCGCTAGCTTTCTTCTTGACAAAGAACGACTGGGTAGGCTGGATAGCGTAGTTCTGTTTATCCAATTCGGTAGAAGAAATCGCCTTCACTTCGCCATCCTCTACCATCCATATTGCCTTCTGCAAACCAGTATTTGCCTCGAAGAACTTAGCCATCGAGATAGAGCAGGTATATGGATTCGCTACGAGATAGAATCCACTGGTGTTATCTCCCAAGCTCTGAGTCTTTTCAGCGAGATGTTTCTCATCGTTATTGAAAGCAACGAGAAGTTTGCCATGGCCTTTAGCATCCTTCGCAACCTGAGTCTTGCTTGAAGAGGTGGTTGCTCCTTTATAATCCAAGTACTGATATTCGTTATCGGCCTTTGGCAAACGGAGGAGCGCCTTCTTAGTCTGATCCTTTGGCAATAGTGCATTACCCGCCTTGATAGAGAAACCACCGAAGGTTCCATCTGCGGCATCGGAATAGCTTTCATCCACCTTATTATATACATGGCTCCAGTAACCGAGATTCATATCAACATCTTCAGGAGCAGATCCACCAGGATAATGGGATGCAGAATATTCACCATTAGGAGTGATTTCCTTCACTTCACTCTTCATCCAGGCTCTCTGATAAACCGGATACTTGCTACGGCTATACGCATCTGTATCAAACGTAATATCCGTAAACGCCTTGGTTTCCTGTCTGCCATCCTTTGCCGGCACATACATATCACCTGCGTAGATATACTGCAGAGGCGAAGCCATGGTGTACCACTTGTTAGGTACTAGTTCCTTCTCTACCCAAGCCTTGTCATATACCAGATAGCACTGGTCGCGAAGCTCGCCCTGAGGCTTGAAGTAAATCTGATGGCAGGTATTGCCATAGAACTTCTCGCACTTCAGATTGCCATCAGCTTCGAATCCCTTATTGGCATCCGCCTCATTCCAGATAGCCATAATGTCGTACTGGATATACTTCGTGGCTTCATTACCCTTGCCATTGGTCAGTTTGGTAGCAATCTTATTGGTGCTACGGTAAACCACATTGCCGAGGTCAGGGAATGGCAAACCATTCAGATTGCCGATTGTTACCTTGGTAAACTTCATTGGCACATAGCTGTTCAGCGTAGGAATATCCACCTTTGCTGTAATACCAGATGCATTACCATAAGCCTGATAATTAGGATACTCATTATCATACAATTCAGTAGAAGATGAGCGATGCCAGTTGGCATCATTGTTCCAGTTGGCATTCATTCCGCCATCCGCCGTAGGAGTCCAGGTGACGAACTCCGGAACAATCTTCAGCTTGAGATAAGACTCGCCGGCACAGTTGGTAGTTGCCTCAGAAGCTTTTCTCTGCTCGAAGGCGAATCTGAGTTCATAATAGTAGCCCTCGTGGAAATTCTCCAGTGCTGCATCAGAGAACTTGAGGTTGAGGGTAGCCTGAGTCGTTTTAACTATAGCAGGCAACTCTGTACTCTGCAATGTGGCAACCTGGGTATTCAGCTTATCTTTCCATGACGGGTCATTCGTAGATGCCACCATTACCTTATCAGAATTAACGGCAGAAGTACCACTATCATCGACGAAGGTAAGTGGCGAAGTGATTGCTTTTCCATCACCCGTAGTAGCACTATGAAGAGGAATCTGCAGGAATCCTGTATTCTGCAACTTCTTCAGCTGTGGCAAACCGATGCGAAGCGATGCCGCATAACTGCCATCATTGAACGGATAATCCACATCGTTGAAACCGAAGTTAAGCTGTGGTCCATCCTTCATCACGCGCAATGGGACGGGTATAGCACTTGTACACAGCAGATAGGTCTTTCCATTGAGCGGATATGGAATATAGCCATCTGCATTCGGAGTTCCTTCAGGCTTCATAAAGATATTATGAGTCACACCCAAAGGAAGCTTATCCTTACTGATAGTGATTTCATTGCTGGCTGCTGCAGAAGGATCCACCTTATTAGCTTCACCAGTACCATCAATATACCAGATAAACTTAACACCATCCAATGTAATCTTACCACCTGTATTAGGGTCGGTTGTTGTCAACTGTCCCTTAATTGTAACAGAATAGGTTTCTGCTTCATCGCAAGGAATCTTATAATCCGTTACGACATTACCCTTGGCATCCGTAATGATTGGATTCTGGCTAACCATTTCAAACCAGTTACTATACAACGAGCAGACTTCAGCAGGTGAACCCCAGTTCGCTTTACCAGACTTTGGGTCCTCTGTAGCCACAGAAACGTAATACTTCTTACCCACAGTAAGAGGGAAATATTTATTGCTGATCACGATATAGGTTTCACCTTCACTATCTTGCTCAATCATATTAGTACCATCGATATAATACTTTTTACAGGTTTCCTCGGAATCGTATACATCTACAGTACCATAATCAGAACCTGTGACAGTAGATGAGTTACCAGCATCATCCGTTAAGGTATATGAATAAAATCCATCATCCTTTACTGAGTTACCGTCTTCATCTACAAATTTGAAATAGATCTTTGTATTTTTATGATTCAGGATGGCATTCAAAGTTTCATGTACGGCACGAATTTTCAGTTTGATGTTTCCTGTAGCGGCATTGCCACATGCCGGTCTGTCCTGAATCACCTGAACCTTAGCCGGCTCAATATAGATTCGGATATCATCTACGGCATAGTCGGCACCATCAGTACTTTTACAATAATTATCAATGACAACTCTAAAATCAGAATATTTCTCTACCTCAGATTCCTTCTGGATAATGATCTTACCATAAACCTGATACCAGATGCCTTTTTTAGGATCATCAACATTTGTCTTAAAATCACCCGAAGAGAATGAATGAAGCAGCTTCTGGCTTTTGATATTTCCTTCAGCATCATAATCTATACCATAGAGTTTAAACATAACCTGTGGAAGTACGCCAGTGTCATTGGTCATATCTGCAACATTAGCAGAAAAGGCCATCTGCATACCCGTACAGAGATCTGCCTTGAAATCAACCGCAGCTATCTGTCGGCTTTCGTTAGAAGCATCCACATAAAGGAAATGTCCGTATTGAGACCCATTCGTCATTTCGTATGTTCGATCATATAAGGTACCAATGTTCCACCATACATAACCATTGATACCTCCATCACCATTTCCAGAAATATCGGTAAGATTTGCTGTCTTATACAAGCCATAATCTCCATGAAGCGGAGAATGACCGATAGGATTTCTATAACCGGTAGCATCATAGTCTATCAAATCACGGTAAACGAAACTATAAGCACGGCGATCCCATCTTGAAGGCAAACGGTCCTGATTGTCGTCTGGAGTTTTTGGTGCAGACAATGTTTGTTCCTCATCGTCATCATCAAACGAAATTGGCTTAGTAGCCAAAGAGTAATGTTCATCAAGATAGGATATGGTTCTGTTATGATAGCCTTCATCTGTTATCTGCTTGTGAGTCATAGGATGGAAGTCCATAAAACGCACATCAAAGTTGGCTACAGGGCACATTTGTTCTCCTTGTTTCAAATAAGCAACCACATAAACAGGAATACCCTTACCAATAACAGGCTTATCGGCAGCAACAACAGACGAGCCGTCTAAATTAAGCCAACTGGCATCATTCAGTTTCGTAACCGTTAAATCAAGGAAACGACCCTCACCAGACAATTTGCAATACTTTGTTTTTGTAATGTCATAAACACGCCATTCAACAGAGCTTGTATACTTCTGAGCAGACACATAATTAGTCATATCAAAATCGGCATCAGTTATATCATTATTATATACAACTTTTTTCAAGCCATCAGATGTCATCGGATAAAATGAGTATCGTTCCACTTCATTCAACTGTAAACGCAAAGTTGTGACAGAATTATCATCTTTAAAACCGAATGTTACCTTTTTATTGTCTTCATAAGTATAATTTCCATCATCATGATTGCACAATGCAGCCATGATATCATCTGCCAACTTCTTCTTAGGAAGTATATGAAAGATGTAACGGATAGACAAAGTTGGTTCATGGAGCATATAAGTCTTTGACTCATCCATTCCATCAATATATCTACTTACATCACAGGCAATAGTCTCCCCCGCCCATGAATCAGTAACATGGGAAGTACTATAATTAACACCAATCAGCTGTTTAGTAGGATGATTTACTATATTATTTGCAAATAATCCCCAAGTTCCTTTCTTTTGTAATTTAGTTGTTGCATCAGCGGTTTGAAGATAATCAGATGCTTGATCCGTATCATAATTATACCAACGGAAATAACCACGTGGTTCAAGATCATTGCCTCCACTATCATATCTTTGAAAAGGCAATCGTAATTCAACCTGCTGATTAGTTTCTGTTCCATCAACATAGTAATAATACTCCCATTCGTGGGTCTTCTGATAGGTATGGCCATTTACCTTGTCCCAGTCTCCCTTTTTATTGGCGATACCTTCGTAATGCTTGAATGGGAGATCATTTGGAGAATAGAGGTTTACATTTATCTTGCTCTTGAAAGTTGATGGTTCTTTTGTAATGACACCATATTGCGCTTCATGACCAGTGAGGTCATTGCTCAACAAGCAATAAACCTGCATGTCTGAAGACCATGAATAACCGGAAGGCAACTCGAAAGTTACATTCAATCCTGTAGGCAACAATGAAGAACCTTTTTTTGACAATAAAGTATAGTATTTTTTACCATCAGAAGTATTACGCAAAGCCAAAGCACTATTACTTGAAGTAGCACTCAGGATTTTGCCATCCTTATCTGCCAATACCCATCGCATATAGAAGTCGCTGGCATCTTTCTTATCAGCAACGCCAAAATCAGAAAGGATATCAGGAACTACATCTTTCAGACTTACCTCAAGTTTCCCATCAGTATAGATTGCATCTACCTGATGAGTATGAGCAGCGTCAACATTATCGGCAGAAAGCACCAGAGAAGTTGCATCTACAGTTTCCTGCTTTACAAACTTAAAGGTATATTCACCATTAAGAGTTGGCTCTTGAAGAATGTAGGTCTTTCCATTATATGTTATCACCTTGGCATCACTATTGTCGTTATTTGCCCAGGTACACTTCAAGACATATTTCTCGACATCTGCTCCTTCCGGAAGTTTCGAGATATCAAAGGTCACTGTACGGGCTGCTTCATTGGCAATATCTGTTGTATTAAAGTAAATCAAATCAGATCCTTTTTCTACTGATGACGAATTACTCAATATATCTGTTATGCGAGCAACAGGAGTGGTAGCAGTCTCTGAATCAAACAACTGCCAACGCAAATACTTGGCTTCGTAATCAGGCAAAGTAACGCTGGTAGATGTCGCAGTTGTTGGGATGATAGAAGTGCTTTCTGCTTTCGAAAAGTCAGCAGAGTTACTGCCATACGTAACCTTAGAAGACTTCAAGCCATCTTCTGTATAAAGATCGAACTCCTTCTTTGTGACACCAGCAAGATTCTCATGCTGGTATTCGAGATCAGGATTGTCAGAAAGGAGGAGAACGAGTTTTGTTTGATGGAGATTCTCACTCTTTGAGTCTACTTTATACTGAAAAAGATTAGCAAAAATGGTGACAGTAGCTTTAGATTTATCATAAAATACATAATTATTATCTTTTCTATGTCCATCCCAATCAACACCCTTTATTTCGTGATTCAACGAATTGTCATTGTATATATTCCACCCAGAGATATCAAGTTTAGAACCATTCCTGTCAAAATAGAAGCATGCATATTTGTAATGCCCCATGATATAATCACTCAGTTTTATCACGATAGGTGTTGTACCTGCAAAGTAGCCATCACTAGCCCATCCTTCCACTGGCATCAGAACCAATGAAAGGAGGAGGATGAGAGAACGATATATGTTTTTAATCTTATTCATAGCGATAGTATTTACGTGTATAATGTTTACGAGCAGCAAAGCTGCTTAAATCCTTGGTGAAAAGTATCTTGCATGTAAGATACTTGTCCGTTTCGCCAGGTACAGGGACTGTAACCTTATAGAGTGCCTGCTGCTTGTCGGCTGCATCATCATTGAAAGTTCCTTCGAAATAGCCGGTGGTAGCATCCCATTTAGGAAGTTTTTTAAACACCTTCTTGGCATTATCTACGGCAGCTGTGGCATCAGTCATACCTTTTTCCTGGATTAACTCCCATTTAACATTGGTATAATCGATGGTTCCAGACACATCAGTATCATCAGCATGCACTACCTTTGGCTGGATATGGAATTCCTCTTCCGGGTAATAACAGGTATAGGAAAGAGTGGTTCCGTTATCTGTTATGGATGGATAGAGACCGATGGCAGAGAAGGACTGAACATCAAACTTCAACTTGTAATCATCTAATTTGATTTGAAGAATGTGATGGTCGTTGCGAGCTATCGTTGTCCAATCCTGGAACAGGGCGTAACGCTTGACTCCTGCTGATGTATTCAGGTTGATGATGAAATACTTGGAAGTATTGCCCGCCTTGCTTTCATTCACATAGAATGAAACTTCATTCTCTGTTTTATAATCGGTTACACCAGCTTTTATCGTCTTTGGCGAAGGCAACGTATATGTATAACTATCTGTTGCTGCCTGCTCTACCAGATTTGGAGAACATACCACCTGATCCTTATCAGCATCGGTATGGTTCGGCAGCAGTTTGATATTCTCCTTATCTCCATTCTCACTACTGTTCTTGGTAATATCGCTGATAGTAATATCTTTGATTACCAAATCCGTTTTACTTGGATTCTTAAACTTTAATGTAACCTTTGCCAGCATTCTCACTACCCAAAGTTCTGTTTTATCAGGCTTACCGGAAGCATCAATTTTTACTTCCTGCTTATTGCTCATTGGAATGCCATTTTTGGTAACATCGAAGCCATTACCATTCATCTTCCAGTTCTTGCTGTCGAAGTCTACAGTTTCATCTTTGGCAATGCCTAGTTCTGTAGCTGTAAGATTGGCAAAGGAATAAACCTGATAGGTTGCACCCTTATCAAGATTCTTGATAATGACATCATCCTGGATTCGTTTATCTGCCGATACATCCGTATTCTCTGCATAAGAAACAACCTTGTTGTCTTTCACAAAGGCTACTACCCAGCTCTTCATGTTTTCCGCATCTACGCCATCATTCCACAACGTAGCTCTGGTTCCGGAAGAAGATGCTGTAGAAAGAGTCATGTGGACGGTAACCTTGTCGCCTGGGTTATCGCCTCCATTGCCTCCCAATATAGGGTCAGCACTATCTGTGGAGCAAGCCGATAAAAAGGCTAGCACCATCAGAATCAATGCCGTATGTATCGTTTTCATCGTTTTCATTTTCTCTGAAAGTTTAATTTGAAACTATACTTTCTGTTTATCTATTTGTCTTTACATTGTTGTCTCTTCGTGAGTATAGGTTGCCCATTTTCTCACGTTTAGGGTTACCTTCAATCCATCCGGTCCCTTTCCTGTAATTCCATCGATACGAACTCGATAAATGTTATTGCGGACTATGCCGTAATGCATTATATCTCTAGTTGTACCATTACCCGTAGGGTCGCTATGGCGAATGACATAGGTGTAAGCCTTGTTTTTTCCTTTCGATTCATGACCAGCTATTGGCTCTATTTTTGTTGCATCCCAGTCTTCTGCCTCATAATATTTACCCTTGAAGACAAGACCTGTAGCATATTGCTCATCATTATCAAAAGAGGTATTCTCTTTTATGTAATCCAGGATATAATAGGCGGTCTCTGGATCATACGGATTTGAATCACTAGCCCTTGAACCGTCTGAATGAGAATGGGTCTTTCCTGCATCACGAGTCTGATAAAAAGACTCATAAGAAGCGTTTGCCCAATTCTCGCTAGTATTCTTAGGATAATTAAAAGTAGCTAAGCGCTTATCTTGAGATGTTGGATCTACAACATAATTAGTGTTTTGCTTGTTGCCATCAGCTTCTTCCAGTCCCAGATACTTTAAATTTGCTAATGATGCATCCGTAGCTGTGCGTCGGAAGACATATTCCTTAGAGGTCAACACATTATAAGGACGAACGTACTCTAATACAAATCCACCGATAATATCGGTTCCTGTAGTCTGAGTGACATTATAACAATATTTGCACTGATGTGTCTTGGCATCTAACTTATAACGCTGAACATGGGGCATAATATCTATTCTTGCTGCCAGACGCTCAATCTCGTGATTGAAAAGATAAGGATCATCTTTTGTTCCACTACCGGTTTTCTCAGTTAAAGAACTCTGTCCACGAGAAGACATTACGAATGCTGAAAAGCCGCTTAATTCTCCTTTTTTTGTAAACGTAGCATCATCGGTGCGCTTAAAAACATCAGTAATCAACTGGTCTCGCACTTCGGATAACTTACGACCACGATAATCTGATAAGTCCCCAACATTAGCGATGACCAGGAAACGAAGATTGGTATCTTTCAAAAACTTCGGATCAACCTCTACAGCTATGGTACGTTTGCCATCAGGAGTTACAGTTGGGAAATAGATTACACGATCTATGGTAGTTTCGCCATCTGTTAAATCTGTCTTGTCTGAATGAAAGAACAACATAGACATATTACTTACTGCTCGCTCATATGTTTCTCCTTTATGATCACCATTGCCATCTTCTCCTCCAAAAGGTGTTGGTTCAAAAGTTTTATCATCATCTGCTCTTGTTGTTTTAGAGTCCTCACCAGCTACGTTTATTGAAACTGACAAAAACACCTTGCTATTGTCATTCTCAACAGGCAAATCGCTAGTAGTGTCGCTCGCACAGGATGCGAACGGCATCACCAGCATAAGGGCTAGCAATGAGCGGATTATCGTTTTCATCTTAAACATACACTATTTTATTTATATAGACTTACTATGAAGCCTGGTAGAACTTATTTTCCGAGTTCTTCGAACTGGATGCGCTTGCTCCAACTCAGTACATTCACACTGATGGTGATGTAGCAATACTTGAGCTTGCCACCCTGGATAAAGAACTGAAGTTTGTAATCGTAGGCACGGTCTAGGAATTCCTGTGCACTGTAACTGTACTCCTCACTGGTGCGAAGACGACTCAAGAGGTCTGGCAGGTCTACATTGACTACCGTATTTCCGGTCTCCTTGCTCTTAATCAGGAGTCGGCCATCCTGGTTGTAATCTTCGTGCTTCAGAATGCGGGAGGTCATAAAGTCAGCATGGGCTATCTTGCCCTGCTCGTCCTCATCTACCGTATTCCATGTAGCATGAGGGGTATAAATGAGTTTACGGCTCTCATCGAGAGAGTTATCCCAAAGGATGCGGGCATTATGGTCTTCGATGGTTATCGTGTAATCGTTGACATCCATATCCTGTGGAGAGTCAAGGTCACGAAGCGCCACATTGATCTTCTTGGTATCACGCACCAGAGGGATGGTTGCATAAGAAGGTTTTGAGGATGATACCTCTACTGCCTCCAGCAGTTTACCATGCCAGAGGGTATCGAGAGGAAGGCTGTTGTTGACAACCTCATCATACTCACCCTTGTTTTCATGGTCGAGATTCACTTCCAGTTTCTGCATCTTATCTCCTGAAGCCGATGGAGCGGTACGAACGAACTTGGCACGACCTGAAGTTAACTGGTCGGCGTAAGCATTCTGTCCGGCAAGGGCAAGGAACTGATATTTACCTGGCTGTAGGTTCTCGACGTGCATTACATAATTTGGGTCTTTGAGAGGCGATGATAGCGCAGAATTCGTCTCGGTCTGTTGGGTTATATAGTTTCCGTTCTCGTCGAATACATACAGCGTTACCTGTCCAACATGGTCGTTGAACATGTCGGCACGCTGGAGGTTATAATCATACTTAAACTTCACATATACACCATTAGGACAATCGCTGTAATCCTGGTGCCACATATCGTGGCATGAGGTCGCGACGGTCAGGGTCATGGCAGCTGCCATGACACCCTTTAACCATTTATTTATCTTCTGCGCTATCATATCGCTAATCAATTATTGTTTTCAAATTTTATATTAAATGTATTTACATTTTAGTGCAAAACAGCACCCTGTGTACGCTTAGCCCAAGAGAGGACGTTGATCTGAACAGCAATGTAAGACTTCAATTCATCATCAGGGTCATTAGTAACATCAGGAACTGTAGAAGATCCCAATCCCTTAACACCTGTTACAGAAATATCATACCAGTTGTTACGGAGAACACCATAACGACCTAACCAATTGGCAGCGGCATCAGGTTCAGGATAAACATCTGTACCAACATTGAGACTTCCGTTTGCCCATGGAGTCAAATCATCACCAAAGTGCTTGATACGAACAAAGTAATAAGATTCACCATTGTTATACTTATCAATAGTACCAAGTCTTGCAGTTACCTTGTCTACAACATCAGAAGCTACAAGAGGACTAGAACCTGTTTTTAATGTAACACCAGTTAATTCTATATTAGTAATTTTAACTTCACCGGCATCTTTTCCGACTGCGGTAGAAATAGTAACATTTACATTAGTTTCACCTACTTTAGCAGGAGTTGCAACATTATCTTTGAGCCACTGGTCATACTCTGTCAAGAACTGAGTCTTAATCTCCTTAATAACATCCTCTTCTTTATAGATGGTATTCTGATTACCATTGAGTACATAGAAAGTCTTACCACTATTCAATTTAGCCTTAATCAAGACACGAGTAGTGTATTTGTCTCGCTGGTTATCTACATCAAATGTATTTTCAAAACAGTATTTAGGTTTCTTTTCACCAAACTCTTCACTGAAATCAGCATCATTAGCCTGATAGAAAGTTGCTGTAGCATTTCCTGCATCATCAAAATTAGGATCTTTTGCAAAATAAGTACGATAGAGACCTGATGCAACTGCAGCAGAACCAACAAAGCGATACGGATTAGCAACGCTGGATTCTTTTGTAGCCAAACCTAACCAACTACTGTAACCTTCAGTAGAGCGTACCAAATAGGTACTCTTATTGGTATTATCCAAAGCCCATGATGTTACCGCAAACGGAACCTTAGTAGAGGATGTAGCATCTGTGTAAGATCCTTCGACTTCTATTACTGTAGGTTTCGTCATAGTAACCTTAGCAACACCACGCTCAACATAAATATCAGCAGGAGCTGCGCTGGCTTCAGCCTCTGTAGCCTTAATCTTACCAGCAAGACTTACTAAGGTATTGATGGTTGCACCGGTTGGGTCTGTAGAACCACCAACCTTATCTGCCAAAGGCGCATTAGCCATATAGAAACCTGATTCAGTTAAGGACTTGTCTGTTGTTGCATTAGTTTTTTCCATGAACTTGCTAAGAGTTAAACCAGCGAGATCCGTACCGTCAACTGTAATCTTACCATCAGTTCCAAGAGAGAATACATTATTATGATTCAAAACGACAAGAGCTAAATAATTTGTTGAAGGGGCATCAACTTCCTGTACAATTTTAGCTGATGTTTTGGTAACATTATCATCAGGACCTTTTTTTGTCCAAGGTGAAGTATTCAATGCATAACCCCTAACAAATTTAGCAGTACTTTCATCACTGCCATCAAAAAGTAAAAGTGTTGCGTTCTTTACATCATACTCAGATTCCAGACCATCTTTAAACTGGTCATTCTCTGAAGTACCAGCACGAGAGCTAGAACCTGACTGAGTAGGCAAATTGATGTTAAATGCTACATAGCCATTACCACTCTGATTAGAACCAGTGTTACCACCACCATTCAAATCATCACTGCTAGAACAAGAACCGAGCATCAGCCCCGCTAATGCAACGGAAAATAATAAAGTTTTCTTCATCTTGTTAGTTTTTTTGTTATTATTAATATTTTATTTCTTTACTTATAACCGTTCTTAAAAATCTAATTATATTACATTTTTATATATTTGGTTTACAAATCATCTAATTGGTTATATTTGAGTCTCTTTCTGAAGATGTTCTTAGAAAGGTTTTGCCTGGTTCAGGAGACTGTCCCAAGTCAGGGCAGTGCCCTGACTCTAGGGAATAGCTATCTTATCCTAAACAGACAGTATGTATAACTTTATAGATTCTGTAAATTTTCTTTTGCAGAAGCAATACCAGCCTTGGCAGCCTGCTCCAGATAATAACGAGCTTGCTTCTCGTTGCCCTTCAGTATCTCATAAACACCTCGGGCATTCTGGGCATTCGGACTGATTCCTGCCTTATCGAGATATTGTTTCGCACCATCTGCATCACCGGCATTCAAACGGGTAATGGCTGCATTCAGATTCGCTGTCTCGTTCTCAGGGAACATGCGGACAGCTACTTCCATCACGTCATTAAACTCCTTGCTGCCTGGCTCGTAAGTCTGGGCTACCAGGAACATCTCCTCCTGACTCAACTGCTGTGGCTTGGTCTTGATAATCTCCTTTGCCTCTTCTACATCGAAAGGTTTCACCTTATAAGTGATGTGGTAGTCGGAATGACGGAGTGCCGGATACCAGGTGTCGAGCATAAAGCGATACTGTGAAGGATACTGCTTCTTAATCTTCAACTCGCGGGCATCAGGATTCAGACTCTTATCATCAATAATCGCCAGAATGGCACTCTTATGCTCCAGGTTACTACCTTTAATATAAGCAATCAGTCCATCCCAATCCTCTGGAGTAGAAGAAACCGTAAAGAGACTGTTTGGCAACTTCACCATGCGGCGGACATATTCGGTCAGCGTCTTGGCACGATTCTTTGCCAGATAATCATTATGGGTATAAGGACTTTCCGGTGATGCATAACCATGAATGTTGATGCCGCTCACTTCGAGATTTTTGTCTTCCTTCAATGCATTGATGGTACGGATAATGCTATCCAACTGCTCAGGATTGCGGCGGTAATCAGGATGCAGTTCTATGCGGTCTACCGGGAAATCGATATAAGCGCGCTTATCCAGATGACGGACCTTAACCGCCTCTACCTCAGGACGAACGAAGGTTGCGACCGGCTGGCGACGGCGAGTGATGGTAAAATCAGTACCATCCTGCAGATCACCACAACCACAGAGATCTTCGTGAATATCGAGATCGTAATTTCTTTCCTTAGAAGAAAGAGGTACTGAGGCAAGATACTTCACAGTCTGCTGCTTCTTATTGTTTCGCTTCACCACCAATGCTTCAGGTGAAAGCTGCAACTGTTTCTTTCCTACTCCACGATCATACATAATCTGCTGTCTTCTGCCGTTGATAACAATCTCCGGCATCTTGAGCAGCTCACCCTTATGCTTGATCATCGGAGTATAGACAAGCTGGTTGTTGGTAGGGAGATCCAGGGAATCGAGATTCAAATCCATCGCAACCGTAACCCGGTCATTGTGATGAGACATCTGTACATTAGATACCTGAATCTTATCGGCAGCCAACTTGAGACTCTTGCAATCCTGGGCTGCAAGAGGCATAGCCATCAAAAGAGAGCTGAATAATAATATGTAGTTCTTAAAATCTTTCATACTCATAGATTATGTTTAATGAGTTACAACATATAAATAAGAGAAATGGCTGCCTTGGTAGGACCCACGTAGTTGTCATGAGATGACTTCTCCTTCTCGCCACAGGCACCGCACTTGAACTTGTCGTACTGGATATAATCATATCCGAAACCTACAGAGGTTTCCAGGTTCCAGTGCTTGGAAAGAGGCCATTGATAACCAGCGGTCACACCACCACCTACATACCATCCTTCATAGCGATGGTCGCGTAGAGATTTGAAAATGCCAAGGGGTAACTTCACTCCTCCTGCATTAAACTGTCCGCCCATGGCATGAACACCCAAGAACCAGCCATTGAAGCTCTGACAGAACCAGTAACGGTATTCTGGTTGCAAAAGCCAATGACGAAGGCTTGACTGGTCGCCACCGGACTGTTTCCAAGGATTGAAGCCAAAGAATACCTGAGCGGTATGCTTCTTGCCTAAGGCAGTCTCGACACCGAGATTAGGAGTTGTAGTAGCCCAATATAAGAGGTTGGACTTCACTCCCGTGTTTTGCGCATAATTAGCTAGCGATACAAATACGAGTAACACTGAAGCTAAAATTAATCGTTTCACCATCTAATAAATAGTTTAGTTTTCTATTTTTGTTTATATAAATAGGTAATTATAATAATTAACCGTAATACATGATAATTCGCATTTTCTGGGGGCAAAGGTAATAAAAAAAGTAAATATGGGGGGGCATTTTTTGTAACTTTTTTGCGCTATGAAACATTTTAGTACGTTATTTTTCTGATTTTTTAAATGAAAACCCACAATTTAGCAACATTTTATACACTTGATAAAGGTAAAAAAGTAAAAAAGGATTTAAAGGTAAAAAGTAAAAAGGTAAAAGATCTGCGTCCATCTGTGAAATCCCAGACCGAACAGGTCAAAAATCTGTGTGCATCTGTGAAATCTGTGGGAAAAAGAAAAAGCAGCAAAGAAAAATCTGCGTCATCTGCGAAATCTGCGTGACTAAAAAAAACAATCTGCGTGAAAACAAAAAAGCCTCAGAAATCTTTAGAAATCTGAGGCTCTTGATAAAAGGAGGCGGCTACCTACTCTCCCGCATTGCATTGCAGTACCATCGGCGCAAGTGAGCTTAACTTCTCTGTTCGGAATGGGAAGAGGTGGGACCTCACCGCAATAACCACCTGATAATGGGTTATGACGTATTTGCACACAAGCAAACGTATAAGTAATGTTGAATGTTGATTGTTGAATGTTGAATTACAACTTTCAGCACCATTCAGACTGTTCATACAGTTGAAACTATGAACTTTCCTAAAGAAAGTGTTCGGGCAATTAGTAATGC
>ERZ1026852.687-NODE-687-length-20140-cov-48.577097_pt1 | contig 20140 bp, 16 predicted proteins | sample MGYA00380156_ERZ1026852 | MGnify/ENA primary metagenome ERZ1026852 (study PRJEB33269, sample SAMEA4719792) | human gut metagenome | biome: human-associated habitat; feature: organic feature; material: feces | place: Cameroon | collected 2013-10 ...
AGAAAACTGAAGATTGCATTGGTTGGAAGTATTTCCGCTGATGCAATCTTTTTTTTGTGCCTGGAAAATAGAAAATTCCTCAAGAATGATTAAATAATTCCTCAAAATCTTGCATATTATTATATTTCTTCGTATATTTGCAGGGTTAATTAAAAGCATACTATTATGAAAGAAAAAAAATATCATATAGATTTGCATGAGGGTGAGAATATGGTAGCTGAGCCTGCGCCAACTCATCGTGTTTCGGTGATGGAGCATGCTGTGCCTATGCCGATGAGTGGTTTCGAGAATCATAAAGAGGTTTTAGATGAAATTCCGGAGTTGGGTAATCATTTCTCCTGGGAGAGTTTGATGGAGAGCATTGAGTATTGTAAAACCATTGCAGATGATCCAACGAAGTGGGAGCCATACGATGATTTTAAAGAACGTCTTTATCAGGATTTCCCATGGCTAAAGTAATTTTTAATAGTGCTCCTGATTTTCCATACCAGCTGCGAGGCGCTAATTTCATGAATAATTTTAAGTTGATTTATTATTATCTCGAAAAGATGGATGAAGTTCATTTCGTAGATATTTGGGATATGAGAAAGAACCCATCCAGCTTTTGGAAACAAGAAGAATAACTTATAAAAAGCAAAAAAATCCCCAGCTATCATTCATTTGATGGCTGGGGATTTTTATGTGCTATATAAAAACCATTACTTCTTAATCATCTTCTTAGTTTCGCCGTTGGTGTACTTCACGATGTAAACCTGACCACTCTGCATGTCTGTAACCTGCTGACCTGCCATGTTGTAGATTGCCTTCACGCCGTTTGGCAGGGTGAGGGTCTCAACGTTCTTGATGCCAGTGGTATAGCCCTTGAGGGTGATGGTGCGGGTTACGCAAGTCTTCAAGTCGTTAGATGTAACGGTTAGACTTACGTAGGTATCAAAACCATCAGTGGTAATCTTCTTGGTAACGTAGGCACCGGCACCGATAGCCTCCAACTGGAAGTTGTTGATATCCAAATTCTTATTGTAGCCTTCAATCTCCAACTCGCCGGCTTCATCAAACTTATTTGTAATGTCCTCACCGTCCATGGTAACCTTCTTTACATCAGCATTGTAAACCATTTCCACATCGTCCACATACAATACGTCTGGGTTGGTCTCGCTCTTGCTGCCGCCGCTAGGTACAGCGCAGGTTGACATGGTTACGAGGGCTGCCTTAGGCATTTCATTCTCATTATCGTAGGTGAATGGGATGGTAATCTCCTGCCACTCGTCCTTGCTCTCGATAGAAGAGTTCTGGGCACGGCCGATGATATTGGATGCATACTTGTCATCCTCTGGGTCCTGAGCATAATTGCCGTTGGTCAAGAGGGCACTGATGGTAGCCTTAGGATTCTTGTTGCCTTCGCCAGCCTTGAACTTCACCCATACCTTCATGGCATCAGGCTTGTTGTTGAGCACTGCATAGAATGGATCGCCGTTGGCATCCACACCTGTTGAGCTGAAATCCAGGAATGAGCAGTTGTCCTTGCTTGATGCAGTCATGTTGCCTGCCTTCAGACGACCGGTGGTGATGGTACCGTTGGCAGAAGCTGCAACCAATGGACCCACCTTCACTGGAGTAGAAACAATCTTTACACACTGCTTGTTGTCTGCTGCTGCGTTCTCGCGCACCTCAGAAGAAGCATAGGTATGTACAGCTTCTGAAACCATGCTTGCCATGCTGCCCGTAGAGCTCATGAAAGAGTGCCATCCATTAGGCTCCTTGCTCTTGGCACTGCTATAGGATGCCTCGTGGAAATTCTCGAAACCGGCGTTTGGCAACTGACCCATTTCGTTGCAATTCTTGCCGAGCTTTACGCCAACAATCATGTTGCCAGCCAATGGAATATTGAGGCAGGCGTTGAAATTGTCGCCCTTCAGTTCACCCTTCAGGAGGATGTTCACGTTGCCGAGACCTGGTCCCATCCATTCTACGTTCTCATCGTCACCCTTGGTAATCTGGATATCCTTTGCTGCATTGAGCATGATCACGTTGCCACACTTGGTAGCCTCTACATCCTTGATAACGATGTTACCAATCTGCATGAATTCGTTCATCTTGAAGTTGAGCAGGCTCATGGTGTATTTGCCGTCTTTCTGCTCATCCACGCTCACCTTGATGTCGCCCACAGGCATGTCCGTTCCCATCATGTTAACCACGAGAGGGCAGGTGTAGTCCTTTGCCATCATCGACATAGAGCAGAGTGCTGCTGCTACTAAAGTAAAAATTTTCTTCATAAGTTTTCCTTTCTTTTATTATGATATAATTGATTTTTCTCTCCTATACATTATTATATATAAGATATTCTGGAGCAGATTTCCTATTTCAGCTGATAGCTCAATCCGATGGTACCATAGATAGGATACATCGATTGCTCTATCACGTGGAAGTCTTTCTTGAATACCTCTGATAAGCCCCAGGTAAGGCCCACATAGGCTCCCCAGCGCTTCGAGAAATACCAGTCGGCACCCACATCGATGCCAAACTGCCAGTTGCGCATATCGCTCGAAAAGTCGTATTCGCCACGCTCTCCGTCCTCATGGCCCAGCTCAACCTTAGGTCCCGTAGGGTCGCCCTGGCGCAGATAACCGTCGTAGGCATTGCCCTCAAACTTATGTGCGGTGACATAAGAGAAGTAAGGACCCAGCTTCAGGCGAAGCTTCTCGGTGACGTCGTAAGTGGCTTGTACTGGGATAGTGGCAAGGCTTTGGTCAACCTTAGTTATCACGTTGCCCGTGAACATGCCCTCCAGCTGCTCACCACCTTTCACCATGGTCATGTGGTAGTTCTTCACTCCCGCATCCGTCTTCATTCCCTTGCCTTCGAAGTGGAGGCCGAACATCAGTCCCCACTTGTTGTCCAGGGGATAGTGGGCGTCGATGCCGAGCAGCAGGTTAGGCTGCAGCGAATAGCTGTGCAGGGTGCGGATGGTGGCAGGCATGCCGATAGGGGCAGTGCCACCCAGATTGTAGCCGATGCGCGCCTGGTAGGTGAAGTTGTGGAGCAGTTCTCCCAACTTCTCTCCCCGTGCCTGAAGGGCAAAGAGGGATAGGGCTGCGGCTGATATAATGAATGACTTTTTCATTGTCTTGTCTTCTTTTTTTGTAAAACTTCTTATTCTTTTTCGCAGGTGATGCGGAACTTGTCCACCCACAGGGTGCTTCCGATGGCTCCCATGAACGAGGCGCCTTCTACGCTCGATGAACTGACGATGGCCATGCTGTAGCCCATGTTCTTCAGCTTCTGCACATCCACCTCCTTCTTGTAGATGAAGTCGATGTCGAAGTGGGTCCACTCTGGCGTGTCGTCGATATCAGGCACGATGGCGAGTGCCACTACCTGTGGACTGGTCTGCACGTTGTCGCCATAGAGCACGACGCTGTTGCCCTCCTCGTCGTGGTTGTCGTAGAACACGGCATAGATGGTGCCGTAGTCTTTCTTGCCTTCCACCACCTTCTTCTGGCGGTTGGTGAACACATCGCCACGCTTGTATTTGTAGTAGCCGCTGAATCTGGTAGGCTTGAAACTTACCGGCACGCCAAACTGGGTAGCCTTCATGGCATCCTTCAGTGCCTGTGTGGCATCGAACTTACCGATAAAGAGGTTGCCGGCAGCAATAGGCATCTTTGCCATCGAACCGAAGCTTCCGGTGTCGCAGGTGGTGAGTTTCACGCAGGCCCCGTCGTAGCCTTCTTCCACGGGCACGGTAGGGTATTCATCCGGTTTTGCCGAACCCTTGCTCATGTTGAAGCCCGGGTTTCCGGTGGCCCAGTTGTTGGCCAGCGTACCATCATCGTTCTTGTCGCTCCATACATAATATCTGTGTATAGGCTTGTTTTCGTTGAGGAAGAAGTTTTCAAAGTCGTACTTCATCTCTTCGTAGATAACGGGAGGGAAGGTGAAGCTCACCTTATACTGGCGTTTCCAGTTGCCATCTTCCGATGTAACGGTATAGATGACGGGACCGTTGGTGAAATCCTGTTCCGAACCGTTGGCCGGCGATAGGGTAGCGCCAGGGGTAAGGTTGAATTTCGGAGCGAAGTGGCTGAGGTCGGTGCCACGTTTCACGAGGAAGCTGATTTCCTGATCGGTTGACATCACGTTCTTGATTGTGTCTGTGGCATTGAGGAAAAAGTTTTCCCATTCTCCGTTGGTAGCGATATAAGCCTGTTCGATGTCGCATTCGGCATTGAGAGGCTCATCCTTGAAGCATGATGTCAGCGAGAGGGTGCTGGCAGCAGTGAGAGATGCAATTATAAATTGAGATAAAACCTTTATTTTCATTCTGTTAGAACTTTTATTGTCAATAACTGATATATAAATCCGTTGGCAAAGATACGATGAAAACTTGATAATGCCAAATATTTTTCGTTTTATTTAACAAGTTAACAGTGAAAATGAATATATCTGTTCGTTTTTTGGATAAAGAAGTGCCCTGAAGGCGGGAAAAGCATCTTGTAATCAATGCTTTCCCTCTTCAGGGCTTTAGGATGATTCCCGCTGGAATCCTTCAAGCTTCTCTGGGTGTAGGATTCTTTTTACAATCCTACGTCTCCTGAGTCGGTCTTGCCAGAGTCAGTGTTGCCAGAGTCGGTGTTGCCTGGGTCAGTCTTGCCTGGGTCAGTCTTGCCAGGGTCGGTGGCCTTGCTGTTGTCGAGACCCGTGTACTCGGTCATCTCCTCAGCCTTCACGTTGCGGAGCATGTTCTTCACGCGCTTGCCCTGTTCCATCTCGGTAGCAGGCAGGAAGATGACGTGCATGCCCTTGATGTTGGCACTGGTGAACTTCTTGGCGCTGTCGGCTGGGGTAGTGGTGAGTCCTACCTTGAAGGAGCCGAATCCGTCGAGCACTACTCGCTTGCCGTCGGCGAGACCGTAGCTGATCTCGGTTTCCAGGGCATTGATTACTGCGATGATGTCTGGCTCGGTCAGGGTGCATCGCTTGCTGATCTTGCCAGCAATCTCCTTGGTGTCAATAACACCGTCTACTACTGCTCGTCCATAGACCTTACCTTCGGTCTTGGAGTTCTTGCGGTTGTTAACTACTTTTCTGTACTTTACGCTCATAGTATTAAAAATTTTAAAGGTTAAAATAAAAATGTGTTTTTCTTTCTTTTTCAGCCCAGGACATGTCCTTTTTGGCAGCCCTGGGCTGTTTTACAGTTTTCCATATCAGTCGTCGGCTTAGCTCATGCAGTTGGTCAACCCCAGTGAGGTTGCGATGGCAGTGAGGATAGCTGCGGCGATTTTGATGATGGTCTTGATGGTGTCTTTTTTCATAGTATTAGATGATTTGAAATGTTTGGTTATTTCAGTGTCTGATGCCGGTTGGGCCGTCGCATGGTATAGCTTACGTGCAGCCAGCGTTTCTGCGGTTGTCCGCGAGGTTCTAGAATCATCTGGTCGAAGTCGCAGTTCTTCCGGATGAATTCCATGTACTTGAGCAGCACCTCGCTGCTGGTGACGAAGATGTCTGCAGCCTCTCCCAGTTCGTGCTGACTTCCGATAACTCCTCCCACCTGCAGATTGAGCAGGTGGCACCTGTAACCGCTGGTGATGCGGATAGCACCGAACTCCTTTCTGAGAGGTTCCAGAATCTTCTCGCAGAGCGTGGTGAGTCTCACTACCACGATGATGTCGTGGGGTGTATTGTCAACGCCATGTTTGATGGCAGTGCCCGATTTGGTGAATTCCCCGAGGGCGAAGTGGGGTGAGAGTAGCATCTTCTGCATCTTCTCATTTTCCTGTTCTGTGTATTCCATAACTATGTCAATTAAAATTGTTTATATTCTTGTGTTTTTCTTTCTTTTTATTTCTGATGCAAAGATACAACATTTTTCCGGTTTTTGCAATAGGTAGAGGGTTGCAACAAGGGTTGTTATCGGGGTTGTTTTGAAAAAGAAAACCGCCTGTGGGCAAAACGGATGTCCACAGACGGTTTTTCTTTATGATATACTATACAGTTTTATTTCTCGCTCTTTACGCGCAAGAACTTATCTACCATCATCAGGTTACTGAACTTGAATGATGGCTTGCATGCCTTCCTGGTCTTCAACTTGATGGTGAAGAGGTCATGGGTGCCTTCTACTGCAGGCTGCTCGCCGATGTTGACGAAGGTAGGATAGAGCAGCTTGCTGCCGTCAGAGTGGAGGCGGTCCTTGGAGATGTTCTCCATCTTGCCCATATCCTTGACGTCGATGCCGATGAACTCGAAGTCGGTGGCATTGTATGGCAAGGCAAAGCTAAGGGCATTGAGAGATACGAGATCCTTGCCCTTCACGGTGAGGGTGATGACGTCGCCAGCCTTGTATGCCTTCTTGTCGGCAACGAGCGAGATGCTACCTGCGATTGGAGCCACCTGCTTGCTGCTTACACCGCTCTTCAACTGGGTGGCAACTACCGAGATGTCGTAGGCATCAATCAAGCCGTTGCGGTTGATGTCGCCATTGCTTACATATCCTTCGAAGTCCTTGTCGCCCTTGCGCAGACCGCAATAGTTGAGATAAGAAGTGAAGTCGTTCTCGTCGATGCGGTTGTCGTTGTTGATGTCGCCCGGCTTCTTCATCTTGCTGCCTGGGGTCTTGAATACATACAACTCAGTACCTGAAGCCTGTCCGCCTTTGGTTTCCTCAACGGTCATCTTCACATACTGTGCCTCTGGCTCGCCCTTGAACTTGTATTCCTTTACACCCCCGTCCTTGTTCCACTCGAAGGTGCCGTTCTCAGTCCAGTTGCTGCCATCGAAACTTGTTGCGATGCGTCCCTTGTAAATCTGTCCGTGGCTGTCACGCTCTGAGCTTGGCAGATACTGAATCCTGTCGAGCTTGGCGATGCCATGCAGGTTCATCGTCATGTCGAATGGCAATACGCCTTCCTTCTTGTAGTAGTCGGTGTGCCAGTAGTTCTTCTCGTTGAAGTCGAACATCTTGGCTACCTCCAGTCCTTCCCAGTCTGGGGTGGAGTTGGTGGCTGTGATGTCTCGGATTGCCTCGTCGAGAGGGTCCTTGATGGTGCGTCCCTTCAGGGTGGTCCACTCTGATGCCCCGTCCTTGTTCACCGCTCTCACCTGTACGTCGTACTCGGTCTCTGGTTTCAGATTCTCGATGGTGAATTCAGTGCTGCGGATGGTGGAGTGGAGCATACCGTCAATCTTCACCTCATAATAGTCGGCGTTTGCCTGCTTGTCCCATGCAGCAGTGATGGTGAATGCCTTGTTGGCTCCCTCTGCGTCCTTCAGGCTAGCTTGAGGGGCGTTCAGTGCACCTGCTGATTTGAGCAGGGCATCGCTGTTGTCGAACTGGTAGCCGTCCATGCGAAGCTCGATGGCATTGGCAGTCACGTCGGTTTTTGCCAGGTGGATGTATACCATCGGGTTCTTTGTGATGTCCACTTTCTCGAAGTCGCTGCCCTTGGTGGCAAAGCGGTTGAACTGTGGAGCCTTGTCGTAGAACCAGGCGTTCTCTGTGGAGCGGAGAGCCTCCATCGTGCTCACCTCTGTCAGTTTCACAGTCTTTCCACCCATCTTGGCAACCAGCTTCTTAGGAGCCTGGCTCACGTTGATGCGAAGCTCTGTAGACTGGTTCTTCTCCTGTCCGGCAAAGTTGCCCTCGGTCTTGTCGATATTGACGGTGAGGCGGTCTTTCACCAATGAGGAGTGGATGTGGGTGGTGGCGTGCTCACCGATGCGGTAGAGCTCGGTCTTGCCATCATCATCATAGAGACTGTAGTCAGATTCTCCGTATGGATAAAGCTCGAAGATGCGGTTGGTGTTGTCTATCTGCGAAACGTTGTTGTTAGGGTTCACCATCGGAATGATGGCGCCTCTCTTCACGAACACAGGCAGTTTCCAGTAAGGCGCATCAAACTCGTTGATGATTCTTCCGCCCTGGTATACCTTTCCATTGAAGTAATCCACCCATTCTCCCTCTGGCAGATAGATGCCGTTACGGATGTCGTTGCCCTGCTTGTCCATCCTGGTCTCCTTGTAGATAGGAGCCACGAGGAAGTAAGGACCGCACATAAACTGATATTCCGTAGCCTTGCCCAGGGTGTAAGGGTTCGGGTCGTCGAGGAACATCGCTCTCATCAACGGCTTGCCGGTCACTGCCTCCTGGGCTGCGGTGTAGATGTATGGCATCAGTTCTGACTTCAGCTTGAGGTAAGTTCTGTTGACGGATGCTGATGGTTCGCCGAGGATGAACGGATACTTGGCATTGGAGCCCCAGCCGTCCATGTTGAGTCCCATCGCAGTGAAGGTCTTCCATTCAAACTCACGCATGTTCATGATAGGGTTCTTGCCGCCAAAGATACCGTCCAGGTCGGAGGTGATGTTGGAGAGACCGGAAAGACCTGCGCCGATGAAGGTTGGGATATGGAAACGGATGTATTCCCAGTCGCCACCGGTCTGGTCGCCCGACCAGATGGATGCATATCGCTGTGTGCCAGCCCATCCGTCGAGAGAGATGATGAATGGGCGTGCGTTGTTGCCATAGTAAGGCATGATCTGCGCCACGTCGCTCACGCCGTTGAGTCCGAAGGAGTAGCCGTCGCCCACCCATGCCACGTCGGTCTTGAGCACTCTCACTCCTGCGGTGCCCACCTCTTTTACGATGTCGCGCTGCAACAGTGCCTCGATGCTGTCCTTAGGGTGAAGGTCTGACTGGGTCCAGAGACCAATCTCCACGCCGTGCTTGCGGGCATAGTCGCCAAACTGCTTCAGGTTCTCGATGTTGCCGTCGAGGGTTGATTCCTGGCCATAACCGGCTCCGTATCCATCGTTAGGCAGGAACCATCCCAAAGGCATGTCGTGGCTGACGTAACGGTCGATGGCAGCTCGGGCAGAGAACTGATAGTTGTTCTTCTCGCCATTGAGCGATTCCTTGATGCCCGTCTTGTCGCTGGCACTCTCCTTGTAGCTCTTGCCGTCCTCGAAGGTCATGATGCGACCCTTGTCTGCCTCTTTCCAGTAGTCACGGTTGTAGGCATTGAGGTGTCCCTCGTAGAAACCGAACTTAGGCAGCAGCACGGGGTTGCCCGTCAGCTGATAGTATTCGCCCAGCAGGTCGGTAGGCTTTTCGCCCACCATGAAGAATACGTCGAGGTTCTTCGATTCGTGGGATAGCTTTACGCTGCCCTTCTGGGTGGAACCGAAGTCGTAGAGTCCTGGCTTGAAGGTGTACCACATGAAGCCATAGCCGGCTGTAGACCAGTAGAATGGGGCAGGGGAAGCCACGCCGCCATCCACCCAGTTGTTGGTGTTCACGATTTCAATCTTTTCTCCCTTGTGAGAGAAGCGTCCGTTCTGCACGCCACCGCCGAAGTAGTATTCGTCCGGCTGCTCCTGGAGGGTGAGTGTCACCTTCTCCGGAGTGAAGGTGGATGGAGCGCTCTGGGTAGCCACGGTCTTGCCGTTCTCGGCGTTTACAATCTTGAACAGTCCGGTTGTCTTGTTGAAGATAACCTTTGCCTTGCTGCTGGCGAGGGTGATTTCATCGCCCTGCTCGGTAATCTGCAGGTTGCCCACCTTGGTGCGTGGGTTGTCCACCAGGATGTGAGCCTCAGGCTTTGCCTCCGGGTCTCTCATCACGCCACCGTTGTGGTCTTCAAAGATTCTGAAGATGTTCTCGCCGTAGAAGTCAACTGCCACTCTGCGGTGGTTGGCGAAGCAGAGTTCTACGGTTGTTGGGTTGATTCTTAGAATCTGCACGCCGTCTGCTTGCGCAGCCTGTGCTGTGATGGCTGTCGAAGCAGACGGAGTTTCGTTGGTAGCGTTGGCAACCATAGGCAGGCTTACAGCCACTGCCAATGCATTGCCAACGTACATTTTTCTATAGATGTTATTCATTTCGTTTTATTTGAAACAGATGTTTTCTGTTATCCCTTCAGTGGGTTACTTCAGAATCACACCGCTGTTGTCGGTAGGGTTCTGGGTAAGAGTGCCAGGATATGCGTTGATGGCATTCTGAGGGATATAGTATGTTACGCGATAGTCAGATGCCTTCACCTCCTCGTGCTGGTTGTGAGGACCTGGGTAGTCGCGTGTCAGCGAGTGACCGTTGCGGAACACGTCATAGCTGCGCTCTGCCTGGTAGGCAAGTTCCAGCTGGCGCTCCTTGTCAATCAGTTCGAAGGCGTTGTCGGCGTTGAGCTTACCTGCTGGATAACCACCGTTTACGATGGAGCGGTTGCGGATGGTGTTGAGGTCGGTGAGCGCCTTGTCATATTCGCCGAGCTTGGCGTATGCCTCTGCACGGTTGAGGTAAATCTCGCCCAGACGGCTGATGACCGGTGAGTGAAGCTGAGAGTCCTCACCCTCGCGCGAACACTTCACGATGTAGAACTGTGGATACTCACGGTTCACGGTGATGTAGTTGTCGAGCATGCCCTGATACTCTGTGCCATTATAGTTGATGGTATAGTACTCGTCGTCGGCACTGACCAGAGTGAGGTCGTAGGAGTTGCCGTTCTTGTCGGTGCAGGATACCTTGTCGTCATTGTGCTTGGTGTCGAACTGGGCATAGTGCTTGTTGCCGTCGCTGCCCACATATACGAAGCGGAACACTTCCTTGTTGTCTTCGGTGTATGTAGGCTCGATGAAGTTGGCACGTGCATCTACAATCTTCTTGGATGCAGGACGCCAGTCGTTGCGGCCCGTCTCGTTGAGCAGGTTGATGTATTTCTCGCTGGCATACATCTCGCCCCATCCCATGCCACCGATGTTGGAATACATACCGCCGATTCCATAGTAGTGGTCATAGCCAGAGTATTCAGAAGCCACACGCTTCACCACGAAGATGTCCTCCGGGTTGTTCTCAGGAACGATGGTGTTGTACTTCATGAACTCCTCGCGTGGCAGCAGAGAGTAGTCGCTGTTTCCGATTACCTTGTTGGAATAGTCAACGGCGAGCTGTGCATACTCCCGGTTAGGGTTCTCGTAGGTGCCGCTCATATAGAGATAGATGCGTGAGAGCATCGCCTGGGCTGCTGCCTTTGATGCGTAGGCAGGACCACGGTTCGTGCTGAGCAATTGCTCTGCCTTCTTCAGGTCGTTGATTGCCTGCTCGTAGGTCTGCTGCACGGTGGCACGGTCGCCGAGCTGCAGGTCGAGGATGTTGTCTGGGGTACCGTTTACGATAGGCACACCCAGGTTCTTCTCCGGTGCCTGGTAGTAAGGACGACCGTAGGCACGGCAGAGGTAGAAATACATCATGCCACGCACGTAGTAGCATTCGCCGAGTGAGTTGTCGATTTCGGTGCTTTGTCCCTCATTTATCATGTTGATGATGTTGGAAGCCTGTGCGATGGCCTTGTAGCCTGAGTCCCAGAAGCTCTGCAGACGATAGTTGTTCGGCGTGCGTGAATAGGTGATGAACTCGAAGAAGGCATCGGTTGAAGAACCACGGATCACCATGTTGTCACCTGCATACTCTCCGCAACGGTGCATAGGGTCAGACCAGCTCTTGAGCTGAGCATACATACCGTTGAGCAAGGCATCGAGGTTGCTCGCAGGATTGTTCTTTATCTGTTCGTCCGACATGCTGTAGGTCGGGAAACGCTCAATGTCGCAAGAACCCAGGAGGGTTGCGCCAAGCATGAGCATCAATATACTTTTATTCATTTTCATTGTTGTCAAGAATTTAGAATGTTAAGTTAACACCAAGCATAAACTTGCGTACGGCTGGATAAACAGAGATGCCTCCAGTGTTGGTTACGCTCAGCACTCCCTTGTCGTTGGTGCCTGCTGGCAACTCTGGGTCAACGCCAGAATAGTCGGTAATGGTAAACAGGTTCTCGCCAGATACAGAGAGGCGCAGGGTCTGGATGCCATACTTCTTCAAATCGAAGTTGTAACCCAGGGTGAGTGAGCGCAACTTCAGGTAGTCTGAGCTTTCCAGATAGCGTGATGATGCCAGGTTACCCTTGTCCTGGTTGTTGTACATGGCACGTGGGTGAGTGGCGATGTCGCCTGGCTTCTCCCAGCGGCTCCAGCCCTTCTGCAGCTTCATCTGGTTGCGGTCGCCGGCATAGGCTCCGTCGGAGTCGAACTCCTGGCGATAGTAGCTGTAGATCTGGCCGCCAAGTGAATAACCGAAGTTTGCCTGCAGGTCGAAGTTCTTGTAGAACAGAGAGGTAGAGAAGCTGCCATATACATCAGGAGATGCCTTGCCACACTTGTAGTATGAAGCCTTGGAATAGCTGTCGGTTACCACCTTGTTGCCATTCGCATCGTCCATATACCACTGTGGCTTACCGTCCTCTGGGTTAACGCCAGCCCATTCCTTCATATAATAGGTGTCTACAGGCTCGCCAATCTCAAGGATGCGCTGTGCTGTACCTGCAATCGATGTACCGTCGCTGATCAGCACTGGCTTCACTACATAGTTGCCGTTGGCATCACGCTGCTTGTAGAGGTCTCTCAGCTCGTTGCTGTTGTGGGAGATGTTGGCTGTAACATTCCATGTCAGGTCCTTTGTGCGGATGATGTCTCCGCCGACGGTGAGCTCGATACCGGTGTTGCGCATCTTGCCGATGTTCTTCCAGATGGATGTCACGCCCACCAGTCCCGTTACAGGCACCTGGTAGAGGATGTTGCTGGTGTTCTTGATGTAGTAGTCGAGGGTGGCATGCAGGCGGTTCTGCCAGAAAGAGGCATCCACACCCACGCCTGTGGTATAGGTCTTCTCCCATGTCAGGTCCTTGTTTCCTATCTGCGAGATGAGCGCACCTGGATTCTCATTATAGGTGGCACCCACTGAGTAGAGAGAGTAGGAAGGATAGAGGGATGTAGGCACATTACCTACAGAACCGAAGGCGGCGCGCAGCTTGAGCTGGTCTACCCAGTCAGCCTTGAACCATGACTCGTTGTTGATGTTCCATGCTCCACTTACGGAGAAGAAGTTACCATAGCGGTTGTTGGAACCGAAGTTGGAACGGCCGTCACGGCGCAATGAGAGCTCTCCGTAGTAGCGGCTGTCGTAGTCGTAACGCCACTGTGTGAAGTAAGACTGCTTGGCCCATGCCGTGCGGTAACCGTTGGCCATCTCAGGCTTGGCAGCTGTCATGAAGTCCTCGAATCCTGAGATGAATCCTGTGGCATATACATCGGTATACTTCATTTCATAGTCGTTGAACTCGTAGGCGAGCAAAGCGTTGACGTTGTGCTTGCCCCAGCTCTTCTTGAAACGGAGCAACTGGTTGGTATAGCGGCGGGTAGATACATAGTTGTACTCTGTGGTGCGGCCATTCACTCCCTCGCCTGAACTTGACTTCGGATCGTAGTAGCCGTGAGTCTGGCTGTTGTAGTAACTGTAGTTGTTGACAGATGAGAATGTGAGCCAAGGAGCTATCTTGATGTCGAAATCCAATCCGCCAGCCAGGTCGTAGGTGGTACTTGTTGAGTAGTTGCCTGCGGCAAGGTCGTTCAGATAGTTGGTTGCCTTGGAGTTCACCCATCCGTCATAGTAGTTTGGCACCAGGTTGCCGTTCTCATCGTAAGGGCTATCCCATGGCATCATGGAATACATGGCGCCCACGCTATACTGCTTGTCCTTGTCGTTGGTGCGTGAACCGCTGATGTTCGGCTTGATGGTGAGCCACTCGTAAGGCTTGTAAACCACCTTGATACGGGTGCTGTAGCGGTTCATGTCATAACCCTTGACGGCACCTTCTTCCTTGAAATAGCCCAGGGTGAACATTGACTGTATGTTCTGGCTTCCACCATTGAGGGTCAGGTTATAGTCCTGGGTGGAACCGGTCTTCTTGGCAAGCTTGAACCAGTCGAAGTTGGAGTTTCTCAGGTCTTCGTTCCAGCGTGGGAAGTTCACTGACTCCACATTCTGGAACGACTTATAGTAGTCGTAGAATTCCGCACCGTCCATCATCTCCAGGTTGCCACGGTTCAAAGTGCTCAGACCGGCCTTGGCAGACAGAGAGATAGACATCTTTTCGTGCTTGGCTTGCTTGGTGGTGACGACAACGACGCCGTTGGCACCCTCAGAACCATAGATGGCTGTTGAGGCTGCATCCTTCAATACGGTCATCGTCTCGATGTCGTCAGGGTTGAGGTCGCCGGCACTGTTGCCCACGATGACTCCATCCACAACCCAGAGAGGAGCTGTAGCACCATTGATGGAAGTCTGTCCACGGATAATAATGGCTCCCGTAGAGCCAGGACGGCCAGAACCAGGAGCTACATACACACCCGAAACCTTGCCGTTGAGCATGTTTTCAACGGTGGCAGATGTGATGTCTTTCAGTTTTTCTCCCTTGATATTTGCCATGGCACCAGTGAGACTCTCTTTCTTCTGAGTGCCGTATCCCACTACGACAACCTCTTCGAGCGACTCGGTGTCTTCCTCCAGTGAGATCTTCATGCCGTTGCTGGCTTTCACCTCAGTCTCCTTGAATCCGACATACGAAATCTGTAGGGTAGCGTTGGCGTGGGTATTGAGTTCAAACTCACCATTCAGGTCGGTTACGGCAGCCAGTTTGGTGCCTTTTACTTTCACACTTGCTCCAATGACAGGTTCTCCTGTTTTGGAATCGACGATGGTTCCCTTAATCTTTCCTGTTTGTTGTGTAACAGTCAGTAGCTCATTAGATGTTGGGTAGTTAGCGTATGCAGCATTTGCAGCCAGGATAGAGGCGCATACGAGCATACCTACCTTTAGATTTTTTGCCATACTTTGTTCTGTTCGTTCTTGCAGGCTTTTCATTTCTTAATTCCGTTGTAAGCTGCTATTTTAATGTATATAGTCAGCTTGCATTTACCAGTTTTTGCACCTATATTAGTGCCTGCTTAGATAAACTTCAAGGTTTAAAATCTGATACTTGGTGCAAAGATATATTAAATTTTTGATAAACCGACAAGTTTTTACGAATTTTCTTTCGTATTGATGAGGTTTTTATTAAAGTTGTTATAAAATCCTTGTTTTTTGTGATAAATATTTACGAATGAGGGTAGAGATTACAATTATTTCTATAATGATGTGGAAATATGAATGATTCGTTGAAAATCAAAGGAAACTATGATTTTTTTGTCGATTTGCTAGGAAATATTTGGTATTTTGAAAACTTCTGTGTATTTTTGCAGGAAATAAGTGATATTTGTTATTTAGAAAACAAATTTTTACAAGGAGTAGTATGACAACATTAAATATACAAGCAGCACAGAATGAAAATGATGAGGCATGTATGGTTCAAGAAGAGTCCTGCATGACCAAAGAAGAAATTCTATCAGGTTTCGACAATGCCCTTCATGAGCTGAAGTCCTATCGTGAAGGAAAGCTAGAGCTTAAACCATTGGAGGACGTGCTGAATGAGTTGTAAAATACTCAAGTTTCGCATGTGGTTCAAGTTCAGTAAGTTATTGCAAAGATAGTGCCAGAGGGCGCAATGAAAGCTAGCAAGACACAAACGGAATTGTATAGGTTAGCGCTTACGTCCTTTACCAAATAACTCAGAATGTGAACCTAAACGAACTAATTCAATGGTATCATTTTCTTTATCAAACCAAATCAAAAGTGTGTCATTCTCAACATGGCATTCCATAAAGTTCTTCCAGTTACCTTTCAAAGGGTGAGGATTATACTCTTCTGGTATCTGATTACCTTCTGCCAAAAGCTTAACTATCCTCATAAGCGTTGCTATAAATTCTTTATCATTCTTAAAACGCTTATAATCTTTCTTGAACTGTGAGGTCTTTCGAATTTCTTTCATGAGCTCTATTCCTCCATTGATGCCATGAAACTTTCTAAGCTATCTACCCGAACTACACCTGCATCATGACCACTTTCTGCCTCTTTCATTGCAGCCAATGTTTCTGCGTTTGGGACGTCTTCCAAGGCAGCACTCCCAGAGATAGGGGAGTCCGAAACTATTTTAACGCCTTTCATAAGAGAGAGAACGTTCTTTAATTGCTCCAACAAAGATGGACTATCTATTTGTAATGTCAACTGTGCCATAACTTTAATATTTATTTTTGCAGCAAAGATAAGGGTTTTCTGTGAAACCACCAAATTTTTAGTCGAGTTTTTGATTCATGGTTCTGTTCTCGCAGATTTTTGGGACCTGTTCGGTAATATGAAGGAAAAGAAATTAAAAGTATTCGCTCTTCCTATTGAGGAGTTTGAAAAGAAATATCCTGTCAGCTATTCCATAGTTGTATCAGGCATTCCCGAGGGACATGTGGCAAAGGTAGTATCTGTACGCCCTTGCTAGATTTTTATAATTTTGAAGGATAAAACGATAGAACAATATAACGAAGAATCCCTGTTCAGCTCATCGCCCATACGATACTTAATGTCGTAGTTGATGATGAAGTCGAGCTCTTCTTCAGTAAAGCCGTAATGCTTCGTCAGAAGCAAGGATTATATGATATAAATTGTGCCTTGCTCTCAGCCATGAAATCCAAGTATAATCTGAATGAAACCCGAATGAGGAGTAAACATGGGGTAAATTTGGTTCCTCTGAGTCCCGAGTCTTCTCCCTTTCAAATCAGACTCCATGGCAAGCTCAATTCTGCAGAGCAATCACTTTTGCAAAGTTACAACATTTCTCTCCATATTGCAAATGTCTGTTTCTTTTTATGGTTACTTGAAATTTCGAAAAAACATACTTTTGGGGAAATAAAAGGCAAAAAGTTAAGATATAAGACCAATTAGAAACCAATTTGGGCACGATTGCTCGTGCCCAAAAGAATTGAATCTATCATTATGTTGCGTTCGTTAGCAGAAACTATTGAACAGAAACTTTTTTCACACTACCATCACTATACTTCACGATGTTCAAGCCCTTGGCTGGAGCAGACAATCGCTGACCATTTACAGAATAGCGAGAGACTTCCTTGGCATCGGTAGAGGTTGTAACCTTATCAATGCCCGTCGCATCAAACTCTACTATATTCCCGAAATAATAGCCAATTTCTGACGCCTTATAATCATCATAAGTTCCTGCTGGGACATAAACAATACAATCCTTTCCGTCACATCCGTTAAATACATTTCCCCCCAGCTTTGGTGTTTTTTTCGGATATACATAAATGGAGGTTAAGCCACTGCAACCTTGAAAAGCTGATTGACCTATTGAAGTAACACTGGAAGGGATGGTCAAGCTAGTCAATCCACTGCAATTTTCAAAAGCAAATTTACCTATTGAAGTAACACTGGAAGGGATTGTCAAGCTAGTCAACCCACTGCAACCCCAAAAAGCATATTCAACTATTGAAGTAACACTTGAAGGGATGGTCAAGCTAGTCAACCCACTGCATTTTTCAAAAGCTGATTTACCTATTCTAGTAACACTGGAAGGTATGGTCAAGCTAGTCAACCCACTGCAATCAGAAAAAGCACGTTCACCTATCGAAGTAACACTGGAAGGTATGGTCAAGCTAGTCAACCCACTACAACCCGAAAAAGCAAAGTCACCTATCCAAGTAACACTGGAAGGGATGGTCAAGCTAGTCAATCCACTGCAATTTTTAAAAGTATACCTGTATATCCTAGTAACACTGGAAGGGATGGTCAGGCTAGTCAACCCACTGCAACCCGAAAAAGCAAAGTTACCTATCGAAGTAACACTGGAAGGGATGGTCAGGCTAGTCAACCCACTGCAACCCGAAAAAGCAAAGTTACCTATCGAAGTAACACTGGAAGGGATGGTCAAGCTAGTCAACCCACTACAACCCTCAAAAGCACCATAGCCTATCTCAGTAACACTGGAAGGGATGGTCAAGCTAGTCAACCCACTGCAACCAGAAAAAGCAGATTCACCTATCTCAGTAACACTGGAAGGAATGACCAAGCTAGTCAACCCACTGCAACCAGAAAAAGCTGCGTCACCTATTGAAGTAACACTGGAAGGGATGGTCAAGCTTGTCAAACCACTGCAACCATAAAAAGCCCAGTCGCCCAACTTATCATTAGAGGTATAATAGTTATCGCCGTACCGAACATAAGCATCTCCACCTGCTACAATTTTTGCTTCAGACAAATCTAATATAGATAGTTTTCCGTCGGTTATTTCATCATTATAATCACGACCAGCCATCTCACGGATAAATTTCAAATCCGTGCCATTAATTTTACCAACAATCTTCAGATTGGTAATCAGATTCTTCCTGCTTACAGCAATCTTATTAGGTAAAGTACCAGCCTCATCCAGCTTGAGTGTTATTTGTCTGGTAATCAAGCCATCATCTGCAGCCTGGATTGCCAAACTCCCAAGCAACACAAATAGCACTGTTAAAAACAGACTTTTAAAAGTAAATGTTCTCATATTCTTTTATTTATTGTCTTAATTCCGCAACACTATTATAAAATAAACATTTTAAGTGCCTGATCAACAAAAAGTTGCCCAGTTTTTGCCGTGTCAGAATTGTCACCTGTCTTCATGTTGCGAAAAGAAAACAAGCAAAACTCTGATATGACATGGCAAAAATACAAATAAAATCTGAGAAACTCACACTTTTTTGAGGAATATTTTCGGGACATGGAGCAATTTAACTCCACATTGTCGTCAGTAATCGACTCAACCCTTGGTTTAAGGTGTAGATTGTTCGGTTATCTGTACAGCGAAATCATCCGATAGGCGTCCCGCCAGATTTGTAATCCTGCGTCAAAAAAGGTTCGACCTATTAAACCTGGGGGATTTGTAATCCCCCTGTCTATCAACTGCTTTCTTGTTTGCTGCGGATTGCAAATCCGTCGGGACGGTATTGCTTAATTTTAGTATATAACATCCAAACGCTTTTGCAGGTGACCCGTTTCTTTCTTAGGAAAAACACCCTCAAATGAACGGAATCATATAGAACGGCAGCAACAGAGTATTACCATCTTTCATCAAATCCTTGGTGTACAACAAGTAGCGTTGCGATACAACCTTAGAGTATTTATCGCAAAAGGCATCTAGCGACGCATGAGTTCTGTAACCAGAAGACTTCACCTCTATCGGGCAAATCTTGGCTTCACGAGACAAGAGAAAATCTATCTCATAATTATGCGTTGCATCTTTAGCCCACGAATAATAAAACAGTTTGTTACCACTCGCCGTCAACATTTGGGCTACCAAGTTTTCATAAACATAACCCAAATTGGCAGTAAGCTTGTCACTCAACAGTTTCTCATAAATCACATTCTCCGTAAACGACTTATCCCAAAACGCCAAAGTCACAAACAAACCTGTATCAGCACAAAACAGTTTAAATTTAGAATTGTCTTGATGCAAAGACATCCCCACATTGGGATCATTGGAATGATAAGCAAACAAAACTGTCTTACTATCTTCCATCTCTCGAAGTAGTCCTTGGAGCTTGTCCGTATCCACACTTCCCACAACAGAATAAGGTTTATATCGATTACTATTCTGATTCAACTGGGCAGGAATATTCAAGAACAACTGTTCTATTCTGCGAGAAGGATCTATCTTTTGAAAATCATCTAGATACAAACGAATGATATCTCTCTTCACCAAATCAACCATACTGAGATTATTAGTCTCCAAATACTCATTTACAGCTTGAGGCATACCACCAACAAGCATGTATAGGCGGAGTTCTCTCATCTTTGTTCGATGAGCCTGGTCCAGCATCAGCCGCTTATCAAAGAATTGCTTGAGCAAAGGTATTGATGCCGTATCTCCCATCGCCCAACGAAATTCCTCATAATTCAATGGGTACATGGCAACTCTTTCCTCTTCACTCGGAATGGTAATGCTCTTCGTGTTTTTGGTGATACTGATAAGAGAGCCCGTCTCTATATAATCATACCTTCCATCCTCCACCAAATACTTGATGGCTTGTCTTGCCTTAGGGCACGCCTGCACCTCATCAAAAATGATGGCAGACTTCCTTGCTACGAGAGAAACATTATATATAGCTTGCAACTGAAGAAAGATAAAATCCAAGTCCATCAAATCGTCAAATAGTGATACAACTCGTTTGGATGCCCTATTGAAGTCAATGAAAATATAAGATTCATACTCTTTTTGAGCAAAATCCTTAACCAACGTTGACTTTCCCACGCGTCGCGCTCCTTCTACGAGAATGGCTGTTTTCCCCTTTCTCGTATTCTTCCATTGCAGGAGTCTATCATATAGTTTTCGTTTAAAAA
>ERZ1026852.694-NODE-694-length-20070-cov-12.794854_pt1 | contig 20070 bp, 7 predicted proteins | sample MGYA00380156_ERZ1026852 | MGnify/ENA primary metagenome ERZ1026852 (study PRJEB33269, sample SAMEA4719792) | human gut metagenome | biome: human-associated habitat; feature: organic feature; material: feces | place: Cameroon | collected 2013-10 ...
AAGTAAGCGCGGAACGGAGAAATCTTAACGCCATCAGCCTTTACGATAGAAGCATGAATACCTTCGTTCTTGATAATCCACTGTGTGCCCTTGGTTTCGAACGCCTCTTCGAAGTTGCCACAGAACCAAACAGATGTACCTTCAGATGAGCCTAATTGATATTTATTTGCTGTATCGGCTATTAGATTTTTGAAGTTGATGTTGCCTTCATTGCTGATGGCTAATTCAATGTTTTTTTCGGTCGTGTTACGTATAACCAAGGGGAAATTGCTGTTGATTTCATCAGTTTTTTTGTTAAAGGTGATACCTGTTTCTTCGTTATATGATGTAGGCTGCCATACACTTAGACCGTCAGGAATGGGTTTAATAGCGTATCCACTGGGAAGGCATATTGAAGCATGATCGCCTGCTTTAATGGTGCGGGTTAACTTCCAACCTATTTTTTCAGTGCTGATCCACTCTTTATTGATGCCTTCGCCCTTCCACAGAGGTTCACCAGGAATATCGGTCATCACCAACTTGTTAACGGGACGATACCAGCCATCGGTGCCAAGCACAACGACATTCTTCATGTCCTTGATAGCATCATATTTGCTGTTTGGTGTGTTGTCGTTAGCTGTACCTTTCACAATGATGATTGCGTTCTCGTGCAATGGTGTGATGTTTACGCCTGCTGCAATTGTTCTGACTTTGGTCAAATCAATGGCCATAGCGTTAGCCGTATTTATCTTGTCGACGTCTGCAGCAGTGATATCGCCCAAAACCGTAGATACCTGATTTTCTGTGGTGATGGTCATTCCGTCAGCTTGTCCGTTGTTGTAGAAATAGAGGTTAGTGATGTATACCTCATCGGTGACACCATTATTATCATTATGGTCAAATTTAAACTGGAACACTTTTTCCTGCGTGAAATCCATGTTGTCGAAAGCAGCAAGAGGAATGTCTACCGATTTCCATTGGTCAATAGGGTCGGTAGGTGTCATAATGGTGTATGGCTGCTCTTTAGGACCACGGAATATCGGATTGAAACGGATGTCTCTAGTTATCTTATGGGCAAGAATATCCATGTGAACCATATTCATTTCTTTCATGTCCTGATCTGCAAATTCCATTCCTTGATAGTTGAAATTGGTAAGGTGAAGTATTGGAGACCCTTCGACATTTATTACTTCAGCTTGTCCTGATTGTCCCCAATTGGGTAATGTGTATTTCACATCCTTATTCTCTTCATATGTTGTAATAAAGGTAATGGCGTCACTCGCTATTGTCGGCTTTTGTGGAGCGGTCAGAATATAGCCTTTTTTGGTGGTGAATGTCAGTTCTTTAGCAGAAGATTCATTTCCCGCTTTGTCCTTGGCGGTCACTGCAAGTGTATAGGCTGTCTCAGGTGTAAGACCTGTAAGTTCGTAAGTGACATCTGTACCCGGCTTGCCAGCTACAGTGGCTAGCACGGTCTCACCGTTCTTGATGGTGTAAGTTAGTGTGCTCATTTGATTGTCAGTAGCGCAAAGCGTAAGGGTTGCCTTGTTGTCCCGTACAGAGATAGCTTCAACCTTTGTCATAACAGGTGCTTCATCGTCGTCTATTTTTGAACCTTTGACGGTGTAAGTTATGTACGGGTTTGTGCTGTCGCCTGTTTCAGAGCGGCCAAAGGCTACAGCCCACCAAAGTTTTACTTTGATGACGGTTCCTGCTTCCAAATCGTCCCATGTGTGTGACGGAGAGTCATTATATGCTCTTTCTGGTCCATAGGTATAATCTAAATAGCAGGTCTTTCCACTGGCATCAGCAGGTATGCCTGTACAGCCTGTACCATCGGCTTTCACGGTCATAGTCACAGAACCGTTTTCTTCTGTGAAGGTATAACTATATGCTACACCTTTAGAACCTGGGTCTGTACCATTTTTAGTCTCGCTTCCTACTCCGCTACCTGTCGCGTCATCAGCGAAGGCTGTCATAGCAGTGACAATTAAAAATCCTAAAGTTAATAATTTTTGTTTCATACGTTTATTGATTTTAATTAGTAATTGTTGTTTAGAATATTATTAGGTAATTATTCTTTCGTGTTTGTGGTGTAAAGGTAATGCGTATAGCAAATAGGTTTTATAAGGTTTTATAAGGAAACCCCTTATTAGCTTGTAAACATGTATGTTCGTCTTCACTGTTGAGAGGAGCGAACATACATGTTATCTGATTTGTTATTACGTTTATCTTACGATAATCTTCTTTCCGTTGCGAATGTAGATGCCTTTGGGCAAGTTGTCGCCCTTTACCTCAACGCCGCTGAGGGTGTAGGTGCGGTTGTTGCCAGTGGTGGCATTGTTCTGCTTCACGGTGTTGATGCCTGAGGGCACGCTACCGTCGTTGTAGAAGAAAATCTGGTCGAAGGTGAGCTTGGTGCCTGTTGTTCCGCCAGCAAGGAAGTAGAGCACGTTGCCAGTAACATCTTCAGGATTGTCGAACACCTTTGTGGCTCGAGCTTCAATCTCGCTGTAAGGAATGTCGATATTATACCATTTGCCGTCGCGGGGGAAGTCGCAAAGGGGAGCGTAGCTTGTGCCGCCATCAACGAAGGCCGAAGCGCCAATAGCAAATTTTGCGTTGCCCACTGCGATAAGGTAAGAAGCGTTAGTGGTGGCCTTCATGCCCAGGTGCAGATAGTAGGTGTCGTCGAGCATAGACATATCCTTGCCTTTAGCCTTTGATGCGTAACCCAATCCTGACCAGCCCACGGTGCCTACGGTGTAAACCGGATAGCCACCCTCGTCATAACCGAACGAGTTGACGCCGCTTTCGTTGCTGGCTGTCATGGTGCCTTCCCAAATATAGAGAGCGCTGTTTACGTCGTCAACGTTATAGTCGGCTTTCACCTTCTTGGCCAGTGTGGTAGTTACGCCTCCTGTAGTGCCAATGAGCACATAGTTGCCAGTGTTTTCAACGTCGAAGGTGCTTTTGCCCTCATTATCAAGGGCTGCTTTAACGTAGGTAGGTATATCGGGTGTTTCGCCGCCATCTTTCTTGCTGTAGAAGAACACCTGGTCAAAGTTTACCTCGGCGCCCTTGTTGTGTGTGGTAGCCACGGCAAACACGTTGCCCATAAAGTTGGCAGCATCTTTAAACAGTGTGCCTCCGCCTATCTGCTTCAGCTTTGCTACCGGAATGTCAAAGTTGTACCATTCGCCATCGCGACGGTAGTCGCCTACGATTTGCTGTCCTGAGGTGGCATTGCCAATAACAAATACGGCATTGCCTACGGTAACGGTTTGTGAGGGGTGGGTGAGGGCATCGTCGCCACGCATGGCGAAGTGCAGATACCATGTGTCGTCAATCATTGAGAGGTCTTTGCCAGTGCCCTGTGAGGCATAGCCAGCACCGCACCATGTGCTGTTGCCAGTAACCTGAAGGCGGGTAGACGACTCTTCCCATCCAAACGAGTTCTTGCCGTTTGAGGGCAGACCGGTATAGTCGCCACCGTCCCATATCCAGAAGAAGTTGGTCTTCTCGTCAACGTTATAGTTCTTAACGGTAACATCAGTCAAGGCATCGGTCACGCCGCTGCTGGTACCTATCAGTACGGCCTTGCTCACATTGGAAAAGTCGAAGGTGCTCTGTCCGCCCTCCAGGGCCTTTGTGGCATATTGGCCTATCTTAGTGGTGTTGTCTTCAGTAGGCACACCCTTTTTTACGTTGGGGTTTTTATAAAAGAAAATGTTGTCAAACTGCAGGTCGGCGCCCTGTGTGCCGCCGCTCAGTATGGCCACTACGTTTCCTGTATAGTTGGCAGCGTTATCGAAAAGCTCGCCTCCAGCCAGTGTTTTCAGTATGGTAACAGGAATGTCAAAGTAGGTCCAAGTGCCATCGCGCTTGAAGTCGCCAATGATGGTTGCGCCCTCAACGCTGTTATTGCCTACGGTAAAGGCTGCATTGCCTACAGTAACCTTGTGGCTGGTATGTCCATCGGTAGAGGTTCCGCGAAAGCCAATGTGAAAGATATATTCGTCATCAATCATTGATAGGTCTTTTCCTTCTCCCTGAGAAGCAAAGCCCAGTCCTGACCATCCTACTGTTCCCACGGTAAAGTGGTTGAAGGTTTCGCCGAAGCCAAACGAGTTTACCCCTGATGACGGTTCCGCGTTGTAAGTGTTTTCCCAAATGTAGAGAAAGTTTTTTTTGTTGTCTACATTATAGTCGGCCTTTGTTTTCTCTGAGAAAGCATTGGTAACACCCATGCTGGTGCTGATGAGCACTGCGTCGTACGAGTTTTTAAAGTCGAAGGTGGTGGTGCCAGAGGCATCGAGCGCCTTTGTGCCCCAGTAGCCATATTCGGTCTTGGTGTCGGGGGCTTCGGGGGTGATGGGGGTGTCGGGATTGGAGCCCGTGTTGTCGCCATTGGGTGTTTTATATTGTGCTTCGGCATCGGCCTCGTCTTGATAGACGCGCACCCAGTCGACAAACATTTTGGCTTCGTCGCCCGCGTTGGGCAGTGCTGTTATGCCGCCAGCATTGTATATGCCAGTATAGTTTCCGCCCACAGCCAGGTTAAAGATAAAGAAGAAGGGCTTCTGGAAGTAGTGGCCTATGTCAGCGCTGTTCGTGCTGGCGGGTATGGTGGCGCTATAGAAGCGAGCCTTGTTCTTGGCAGCCACGGTAAAGTCTTGCAGATCGTAATACATCGACAAGAATTGTCCGTCCCACTCTGTGGTGATGATGTGATACTCGTCGTTTTGCAGCGGGTTATTTTCAGGTGCCAGATAGCTGGTGCCATACTGCTTATGGTTTGCTCCAGCGCTGGTTCCCCAGTGTAGTGTGGCGCCAAAGTGGCGGGTTTGTGTGCCGTTCTTAATACCCTCGGCGTTACCTGTTTCAACAATGTCTATCTCGCCACAGCGGGGCCATCCCAGCTTGCCATAGTCGTTACCCATCATCCAGTAGGCAGGCCATACGCCGTTGGCTGTCTTCGGAAACTTGATGCGTGCCTGAATGATGCCATGCTTAAAGTAGGCTTTGTCGCGGCTGTTGATACGTCCTGATGTAAACTGCTTGTTGTTATAGTTTTCACGACGTGCGGTGAGTACGAGGTTGCCATTTGCTACGGCCACGTTCTCCTTGCGATAGTATTGCAACTCTTGGTTGCCTCCACCGTTTCCGTTCTCCTCAATGTTCCATACCTTGGTATCGAGGCTTGTTCCGTTAAACTCGTCGCTCCACACCATCTTATATCCTGTGGGGGGCGTGGTGGTCTGTGCTGAAAGGCTTAACGGCAATGCTAATGCCGAAAGCATAAAGGTGCAAATCCTTTTCATACGATTAATGGTTGATGTCGTTTTTTGAAAAATTTAGATGTTCTTAATATTTAGGTACCTTTTGGGGTTATTCTTACTTCTGTTACCTTGTCATTATCTTGCGGCACACCGTTTGGCCATTGGCATATAGGGTGCGCTCTATGCTGAGGCCGCGTGGGGCTTGTGCCACCTCTTGCCCTTGTGGGGTGAAGTAGCGCTTGCTGATGATGTTGTTTGCCTGAGCTTTGTTTATCTCGCTGATGCCTGTGGCCGAAACAAAGTTGAACCATGTTAGGCGAGCGTGATTGATGGGCTGCGAGCCTACCAGTGTAAGGCGATGTTTGCCAGCCGTGAGGGGCACCTGCGCTGTGGTGGTAGCATACACCTCTTTCGTGTCGCGATAGGCACCTGTTGAGGTGAGTGTTACGCTGCCCGTTTCGTTGCCGTCGACCTTCAGCTTCAGCACCTGTTGGCGTGCGGCCGATGCGCGGTCGCTGTACCGAAAGCTGAAGAGGTAGGTATCGTTCTCGGGCACGTCGATAAGATACTCGGTGCTGCCTGAGTTTCCAATCTCTACTGATAGGTGTGTGTTGATGGCGCCTTTCAGTGTGTCGCCACTTACCTCCAGTGTTATGCTGTTGCTGGCCACATAGTCTTTGGCCATAACAAGCTCGGCGGGCTTATAATAATAGGTGCTGTCGAAGGTCGACATATAGGTGTAAACCACCCCTTGGCCTGTCATGGTGCCAGCTGCGGGCAGATGGGTGCGAAGGTTAGGCTTGTAGAGCAAACGCCAATAGGGGCTTTTGTCTACCATGCGCGATCCCGATGTGCCTTTAAACCACGCATATCGAAACACGCCTGGGTTGCGCTCTAGGCCTTCAACCTTTTTTACCATTTCGCGTACCTGTGTAAGCGAGTCGGGGTTGTTTTCTCCCGCTGCAAACTCGGTTACCCATATCTGTTTGTTATATTTGTCTATCCACTGTTGCACGAAGGCCAGGGTGGGTGCCGTAACGTTCATGTAGGTATGAATGGCGATATAGTCCATCTTGGGTTCACGACCGTTCTTGTTCTTATACAGTTTTATAAATTCGTCCATCCACTCGAAGGGCTGCCATATCTTGCCATCGTTGATGGCTGAGCCCGTGTAGCTCATTGCCGGCGAGACGAGCTTTAGACTATACTCGTTGGCAATGGCTTCAAGATCTGGCCACGCGTCGGCGGCCTGTTGCGGTGTGATGTTCGACTGGTCGGCCAAGTTAGGTTCGTTATATCCCAGCAGATACTTACAGTCGGGGTGTTCATCATAATATTTTTTTATCGAGGCTATGTTTGCGTTTCTATTCCATGCCATGGGTAGATACTCCATCTTCTTGCCTTCGCCCGTTCCGAAGAGGTCTTTTATCAATTTGTTAGGCGCTGTTCCCCAGTTGTATGTCCAGCATACGCCAGGAGCCAGAGCGTCAATCTCTTCTGCATAGGTAAACTGCTCTTCGGCCACGCCACGCTTTTCGCTGCGCTGTTTGGGCTGAGCTTCAGCCACCATCGCCATACATGCCAAGGCAATGGCTGTCATGCCAGTGAATAGATGCTTCATCATTCTATAAATAAATATTATTGTTTATTGATGCGAGGTGTTTAGGGGGTTGTTTATAAAGTAAGAGCGGCCGCACCTTCACGGCGCATGCCGCTCCTGAAAGGTTTTATTATTATTTTAGTTCTTAGTTGACAAATTCTTGCCAAGGCAAGCCTCCTTGTCTCCTTGTCAATTAGTCTCCTTGTCAACTAAAGAAATTACTTCTTCAATACCTTCTTAACGCCGTTAGCAGTTTTCTGAATGTAGAGGCCGGGTTTGCTCATATCCTTCACCTGCATACCGTTAACGGTGTAGATGGCGTTTACCTTATTGTTGTCGGCTTTTACCTGGTTGATGCCAGTAGCGTCGGCCTTCTTCTGATAGAAGAAAACAGCGTCGTAGTTGAGCTGAGCACCTGTAGCGCCACCGCTGAGGAAGGTGAGCACGTTGCCAGCATACTTGTCAGTGCACTTTGTAAGGTCGAAGCCCATGTCAACGAGGTCGTCAACGGGGATGTCGATGTTGTACCATTCAGCGTCGCGCTCAAAGTCGCCAATCAGTTCATATTTGGCATCGGTCTTGGTTTCGCCCAGTGCGAAGCAGCCAGAAGCCTCGGGGCCTACGCCGATGTTGTGTGTAGCGTGAATAGAGCCAGCATCTTTCATAGCCATGTGCAGATACCACTTGCCACTCTTCAGCATGCTGAGGTCGAAACCATCCAGCTCTTTAGTAGCGTCAACCACGCCACAGTGTCCGAGACCCGACCATCCGCTTGTGCCTACCACGAAGCACATGTAACCTGAGCCACCGAATGAGTTGAAGCCTTCGCCTTCGCCACCCGTGTAGGTGTTATCCCAGATGTAAACGGGGCGTGCCTCATCAAGACCCGTGGGGCTCTCGTTCTTCAAGATTTTGGTTTCGCCCAGTGCGTCAACCTCATCTTCTGAAGCATAGAGTATAACGTAGTTGGTGGTGCCATTAAAGTCGAATGAAGGGTCGCCGTCTAAATTAGTGGCGGGCGTTACATAACTTGTTTGAGCTGCTGCTGCAAGTGCCATGAAGCACGATGCTGCCAAAAGAGTAAATTTTTTCATAGTTGTTTTGTTTTTTTAATTAGTAATATTTTTTTTTGATAAAAGTGTCATTGTTCTTTTTTGTCTGCGCTTTGGTTTTGACAGGAAGAGGAAACCGCACGGCCTCCCACTTCCTGTTCTGAACCAAATGCAAGCAAAGCGTATATCGTTATGTTAAGTATGATACTTATATATAGCGATGTCTTTTTTATATGTGTGTTACCAGTTGGGGTTCTGCTCTATGCCGCTAAGGTCAATCTCCTTCGACGGTATGGGGAACAGCTCGTGCTTACCTTTCTGGAAGGTGCCGTACAGCTCCTTGGCCTCTTCGGTTTCGCCAGCCATGTAGGTGTCCATCGTTTCCTTGGCAATGCCCCAGCGGGTGAGGTCGAACCAGCGGTGGCCTTCCATAGCCAACTCTACGCGGCGCTCGTGACGAATGGCCTTGCGCAAATCTTCCTGGTTATCGTTAAAGGTAACGGTTTGGCCCTGTATCACAGCGGTGTAGGGGAACTGGCTCAGGCCCGCACGGTCGCGCACCTCTTTCAGTGCGCTCTTTGCGCTGGGCAGGTCTCCACTTTCGCAGCACGCCTCGGCATACATTAGCAGCACATCGGCATAACGTATCTGAATGTTGTTCTTGGGCGAGCGTGTGGCGTGTGCCAGCTTGTAGATGCCACCGTTGGCGCCATCGTTATACATGGCATATTTGCGGTTCAGCATACGGTCGCCACAGTATATTTCTTGTGCTGGGGTTTCAATCTGTTCATCGGTAGGAACAAGTATGGTCTCATCGCGACGCGCATCGCCAGCCTCATATTCGTTGTACAGGTTCTGTGTGGGGCGGTCGTAGCCCCATCCTGCCTCGCCGAAAGCCGATGAGCGTGAACGCTGTAAGATGGTGGTCATGGTTCCGCGTGTGTAGCCCTCGCCACCGTAGTCGGATGTTGCCTCTTCGGTGTATTGAATTTCAAACACACTCTCGCGTCCGTTTTCGTTTGCTAGACGGAAGTTGTCGAGGTAGTTTGGCCAGAGCGAATATTGTCTGCTCTTGATAACCTTTTCGCCCCACTTGGCTGCCTCGGCAAAGTATTTCTGAGCCTCGGTTTCGTTGCCCGCGTTACGCAGATAGTCGGCACGGTAGAGGTTTGCCTTTAGCAGCATGGCCTGTGCAGCACCCTTTGTGGCGCGACCCAGCTCTTCGTTGCTGTATTTGTCTTTCTCCCACAGCAGGTTTTCGGCGCGTTTAAAGTCTTTGATGGCAAAGTTGAGCGTTTCGTCCATTGTGCTGCGTGTTTGTGCCCACTGGTTCGAGCTCTTGATTACGTAGTCGATGAGTGGCATGCCGCCAAACATACGGGCCAAGCGGAAATAGTAGAAGCCGCGCAAGAAATAGGCCTCGCCCAGGTAGCGGTCGCGATATTTGGCTTGCTTTTCGGCCTCATCCCCTTCGGTCTCGATACGTGTGGTAGGAATTTCGTCGATGGCCAAATTGGCGCGTTGTATACCTTGCCACTGTGCGCGATAATATCCAAGCAGTATTTCGTTATCCGAGTTGGCTTTGAAGTTTTCCAGCTCGCGCAGGTCGGCACCGTCGTTAATGTCTTGTCCGCCCTTGAGGGCATCGTCTGACACGATGTCGCCGAAATACCATTCGGGGTAGTAGGTTGTACCAAACTCCCATGTCATTGGCACGTAAGCAGCGTTTACCACGGCCTCGGCGGTAGACAATGAAGTGAAGAATTCAGACACCTTTGTTGTTCCTGGTGTTTCTTCTGTCAGCCAGTCGTTGCACGAACTGAGGCTCAGTGTAGCCAACGCCAAAGCTGAATATGTTAATGCTTTAAACTGATTCATATATTATATAATGATGTTATTTCTCTGTCTGTTGAACATTAAGATAGCGTTACATACACCTTTGTTAGAAGGTGAAGTTGCAACCAAACATGTAGGTGCGGCTCTGCGGATAGTTGCCATAGTCGACACCGCTTCCCACCTCGGGGTCGTAGCCCGAATAGTTGGTGATGGTGAAGAGGTTGCTGGCCTGTGCATAAACGCGCAGGTTAGAGATGCCCCATCCGTTCAGCAGCTTCTTAGGCAGTGTGTAGCCCAGCTGTATGTTCTTCAGACGGAAGTAAGAACCGCTCTCAAGGAAGCGGCTCGAGTTGAGCATATTGTTAGCGCCCTTGGGGTTAGGAATGGTGCCATCGGGGTTATCCTCGGTCCATACGTCGCGCATCTTGGTGCTGAGCTGTGAGGTCAGACCATTGCCTTCAGTGCGTTCGCGCACGGCATTATATATCTTGTTGCCAGCTACGCCCTGGAAGAACAGTTGCAGGTCAAGACCTTTCCAGTCGGCCGACAGGTTCAAGCCGTAGGTTACCTTCGGGAAGTTGTTGCCCAACTTTGTGCGGTCGCCTGTTTCTGAAATCTTGCCATCGCCATCAAGGTCGGCATAGATAGCATCGCCAGCACCGTAGGGGTTCACCTCGCCATCGCGAGCATAGCCAGGCAGTGCAGCGTTGGCCTCTTCCTTGCTCTTGTAAACGCCCTGATATTTATATCCCCAGAACTCGAACAGAGGCAGCCCCTCGTCGCTAATTACGCGGTCGCCATAAACAATCTGTCCGCCGTTTAGGCTGGTAAGTTTGTTCTTGATGAACGAGATGTTACCGTTTACCGAGTAGTTTACCTTGCCGATGTGGTTTGTGTGTCCGAGCGAAATTTCAACACCCACATTGCGCACGGTGCCCACATTGCTCTGGGCATCAAAGCGGTTTCCGCTCCAGGCCGGACCCTTTACCGACAGCAACATATCTTTTGTGTTGCGCACGAAGAAATCGACATTGGCCGACAGCAGACCGTTACCCCAGGCAGCGTCAACGCCAGCGTTCCATGTTTCGGTGCGTTCCCACTTGCCACCCTGGTTTACGTAGGTAAGGATGGTAGCGCCAGTGCCCACTGTTTGGCTTACGCCGAAGGGGTAGCCCACAAACACGTTTTGCGAGGTGAAGATGGTTTGGTTAAAGGCGTCGTTGGCAATTTTGTCGTTACCAATCTGTCCCCATCCCAAGCGCAGCTTCATGTAGTCGAGTTTCTTAAAGCGTTTCATGAAGGGCTCTTCGCTCACCTTCCATGCAAAGGCGGTAGAGGGGAAATAGCCCCATGTGTTCTCGGGGAACTTGTTTGAACCGTCGGCACGGAAGTTGACGGTTATCAAGTAGCGATCCATCAAGTTATAATTCAGACGTGCCAAGAACGACAGGCGGCGTGTGCGGCCTACGCCATCAGCGATGGGGTTAGTGTTGTCGTCGGTGGTTTGTGAGAGATACCAGTTCTTTTCTGATGGGTTGAGGATGGTAGAACCGCTTCCACCTATTGAATAATAGTTATACTCTTCAGTGGTTTGGCCCACCATAGCATTGAAGTGGTGTATCTTGCCCAGGTCGAACTGATAGTTGATGATGTTTTCCCAAGTAAAGGTGGTATACTGCACCAGTCCGCGTGTCAAGAAGTTTTTGCCCTTCGAGTCGTCATAGCTGTTTACGGTGTGGGCATCGGTAAAGGTGCGGTTCTTCTCGTTCACCTGGTCGTAGCTAAAGTTTGTACGATAGTTGAGACCCTTGATGGGTGTAAACTCGAGGTACATATTGCCAAACCAGCGGTTCACCACGTTGTGCGGGTGTGAGTAGTAAACCATTGAGAACGGGTTAGTTACGTTCTTAAAGTTAGAGGGAACGCCCACCTTTCCGCTCATATCTTCATGTTTGCGGTTATAGGTGCCAGCGGGATAGTAAGGCACATCCCACGGAGCCATTGCCAAGGCTGCCGAGATAACGCTTGCGCCTGGCGATGCGTTTTGGTTCATGGCGTTGCGAGCTTGGCTGGTTGCGAACGAGAGGTTCTCGCCAATCTTCAGCCACTTCTTCACCTGAAACGAGGTGTTAGCACGCAGTGTGAGACGATTATATTTTGAACCAATGATGGTGCCTTCCTGGTCGTAGTAAGATGCCGAGAACGAGTAGTTGCTCTTGTCAGAGCCACCATCAAACGATACGTGATAGTTTTGGATAGGAGCGTTCGAGTTGAACACCTCGTCTTGCCAGTCGGTGTTTACGGCGCTATAGTCGAAACCATCTTGATAAGTTTTGGTCTTGGCTACGGCATAGTAAGCATCGTTACCCAACTTATATTTCTGCAGCCACTCGTTAAAGCCCTTCTTCTCGTAATAGTTGCGCTCTGATTTAGGAGCAGCCAACTTCAGATAGGTCTGTACAAACTCGTCTTTATTCATCAAGTCGAGCTTCTTCCAGCGGTTCTGCCAGCCATAATACATATCAAACGATACCTTGCCACGGCCCTTCTCGCCACTCTTTGTGGTGATAAGAATAACACCGTTAGCACCACGGGCACCGTAGATGGCGGTTGACGAAGCGTCTTTCAATACCTCTGTCGACTCGATATCGTTGGGCGAAAGGAATGAAATGTCGCTGGTGATGTTACCGTCTACTACATAGATAGGAGCCGAGTCGTTCACAGTACCGATACCGCGGATGCGCACCACAGCGCCAGCACCAGGCTGTCCGCTGTTAGCATTTACGGTCACACCTGCCACGCGACCCTGTATGGCTTGGTCTACACTGGCGGCAGGGGTCTTCTTCAGGTCTTCAGCCTTTACTACGGCCACTGATCCTGTGAGGTCGCTCTTCTTCATTGAGCCGTAACCTATGGCTACCACCTCGTCAAGCATATTGGTGTCTTCCTCCATCTTAAAGTCGAAGGTGCCAGTCTTACCTTTTTGGGTTACTGTTTTATAGCCAATACATGAAAATTCTACCACATCTTTAGGATTTACCTTTAACTGATAATGTCCGTCGATGTCGGTAACGGTTCCTGAAGCGGTACCTTTCACACGTACTACTACACCTATTAGCGGTTGACCATCAGTTTCAGAGACAATGGTTCCCTGAATCTTGTCTGTCTGTGCCGATACTGCCATAGGGAATAGCAATGCTGCCGAGAGAAGCTTTAGATTTCGTCTCATAATTATTATAATGATTTAGTTGTTTTAGATATTCTTTATATTTTTCTTTTTTTTGTTCGAGAGTAGGTTGGATGACTCGTTTTAATTTTTTGAGTCCGAATTTTCATTGACGAAATTTTAGTTTAAAACGTTTAAAGGTCTTTTTGCTTTTTTTGTCGTCAAGTGGTTAATCGAACTTGGTTCTCGAATTTGTTGTTCGAGTTTTTTTTGCATCTTGCTCTTAGGTCAGGATCTTTGTCTTGCCGGGGGAAGATGGTTTTTAGTTGACTGTAGCGTCTTGTTTTCATCCCCTGGGAACGTTTTCGTGGGCAAAAGTAGTATTTTATGCTATAAAAAGCAAAAAAATGAGCCACAAAAAAACTCACTAAAAACTCACTTTTTTAGTTTTTATTTTTGCTAACATATTGTGTAATAATGATATAAGTATATATAAACACTACGTCAACCCTCATGTTGTGCTTACAAATAATTGCGTTTTTTTTATGCTGTTTTATTTGAATGGTTTCAAAGTGGTGAAACATTTATAGAGCTTGTATTGTCAAGTCGACTTGTCAAACGCTATATTTTTATTCGTTTTTCATTGAATATTCGATTTTAGTTTTTGCCCTCGATGATAAAGAAATGTACCTATAAGTACGCTATAGAATGATGCCGATTATGCTTTACCAATTGTGAAGAGGTAATGCAAAAAACATAAAGCTATCATTTAGAAGTTTGTAAATTTGCGTTTTTGCATAAATATACAAAAATAGGGCTAAAAATGAATATTTATGCAAAACCGATATTTTACATTCTTTTACATAAGATTATTTAAAATACTTACAGTCTATAATTAAAAACCTGTGTCTTGCTTTCACTTTTCAAAGTTGATACTTCTCATTTTTGAAACCATGGGTTTTAGGTCGTGAAACCATTGGTTTCAGCTTGTGAAACCCTTGGTTTTAGAGCCTGAAACCCATGCTTTCAGACCGTAATTTGATGGGTATTGCAAACAGCACCCAATACTGTATATTTATGCAAAAATGTGAATGTCGTTTTAAAAGATTATTCAATCACCCAATCGGTGATATTTTTCTTCCCTTCAAGGCTGAAATTGATGCCCACTTTTGTTACAGGTAAGTCATCGAGAGCAAAGCTGTCGGCATAGCCACGGCTCTTGATTTGTTCAAGCGCTTCTTGTGCTGAGCCGTTAAATTTCAATTCCATAATGTATATACGGCTGTTTGTGCGTATTGTGATATCGATACGCCCCGTATTAGTGCGCTGCTCTACCTGCATGCGATAATGGGTGAGGATAGAGAAGATAATATACAACATTTGCTGGTAGTGGCCCTCATAGTTGGTGTTTTCGCAATAGGGTACAGTGGCAAGAAAGGCTTGCAACAACGACAGTGCACCGTTCATATCATTGTGGTTAATGAGAGCCGACATTTTTGCAATCGTAGTATTACCCATTTGCGAGTATTGTCCTAAATAGTGGGGCAAAAGGTTTCGGAACAAGCCCACACGTATTTCTTTATTGGGTATGCCCAGCGTATATAGGTCGGTTTCGGGGGTATATTTCTTAATGGTGAGGTATCCGCTTTGGTAGAGCAGTGGCATGATGGTGGTAAGCGTCTCGGTGGGTGCATCAAAATCTCCCTTGTCGGCCTCAATGTCTTGTCCTATATTAGCTGGCATCATATCAAATTTTCTCATCATCTCAATCAGGTATGTGGGTGTGCCTGATGCAAACCAGTAAGCGTTTAGTTTTCCGTCGGCAAAGCAGTTGAGCAAGCTGTAAGGATTAAACACATCAGGTCCGGGTATGGTGAAATGATAACCATCATAGTTCTCCTTTAGCTGGTTAATGGTTTCTTCGCGTGTGAGCGATAGCTTTGCTGCCAGCATATCAATGTCATTACTCATCTGTGTCAGCAGTTCGTCTTTTGTTATTCCGCAAATACCAGCGTATGGCTCGTCCATACTTATGTTTTTGATGTTGTTTAGCTCGCTGAAAATGCTGAGTTGTGAAAACTTGGTAATGCCCGTAATGAATACGAAGCGCAGATACGGCTCGCTAAGTTTAAGCGGACTGAAGAAGTTGCGCATGATTTGTCGCAGTGCGCCAAGATATTCTTCATGATGTACTACATCCAGTAAGGGGGCGTCATATTCGTCAATGAGTACCACCACTTGTTTTCCTGTTTGTTGATAAATGCTGTTTATAAGATTTGAAAGACGGATATTGGGGTCAGTCGAATCAGTGTTCACCCCAAACCGCTCTTCATTACTTTTCAATATATACAGTAGGTATCTGTTTAGTTGCTCTTTGTTCATGTGCTTGCCGCCGCTCATGTCAAAGTGCAATACTGGATATTCATTCCACTCATGCTCAAGTTGTTCAATGGCCAGCCCTTTGAACAATTCTTTCTTTCCCTCAAAATAACTTTGAAAAGTTGACACCAATAGCGACTTGCCGAACCGTCTTGGGCGGCTCAAGAAAAAGAATTTTCCACTTGATGCCAAGCGGTATACATACGCTGTTTTGTCAACATACAGCATATTTCGATTTCGTATTTCCGAAAACGTCTGTATACCTAATGGGTAAAGCATTGGTGTCATCATAGTTCATGCGTGTTTTTTTACTATCTGCAAAGATAATTTAAATTCCTTACAATACAAAATTAGCATCTCTATTTTTGCTGTTTCGGTGTCTTCTATCCCTCTATGCTTAACAATTATTAAAAACGCGCGTCATTTTTTTTCTTCTCCTCATTTGTTTGTAATTTTGTATAAATTACTGATCAAACCAAAAAACATAATATGAGACGCTTCCTTTTAGGCATCGTCATTCTGTTGACAACCTTTACACTTTGTTGTAAGGCACAGTTGTTGATGATACGCAATTTTCCGCCCGCCTTAAATGCCTACAGTACCCAAAACTGGGGTGTTGCCGAAGGCTTTGGCGGACAGATGTTTTTTGGTAATAACCAAGGTTTGCTGTCGTATGATGGCGACGAGTGGACTGTAAGCTATGTAGGCAATTATACCAGCGTGCGTTCCGTACAGATGTCGGCCAATGGCAAACAGTTGCTGGCAGGTGCCACTGACGAGTTTGGCTATTTCAGCCCCTCAAGTAAGAGTGATAGGTTTGTTTACCATTCGTTGTCAAATCAGTTGCCCAAACCCATTAACAGTTTTGGCGAGATATGGCACATTATTTTGGTGGGCCCCTACACCTATTTTCAAGGAAAAAACAATGTTTTTGTTTACCGCGACAACAAATTTATTGCCGACTTGCCTTTCAGCGAAAGCGTTGAAAATATATTTCGCGTTGATGGGCGAGCCATTGTTAGCACTACCGAGGGCCTTTATGTGCTGAATGGCACAAAAATGGATATGATGCCAGGTGTAGAGCTATTGCGAGGTAAAAAGGTGCATGGCATAGGCCATTCAGCCAACCAATGGGTTGTGGCTACCGAGCGCGACGGCCTTTATCTGTATGATGGCAAGAAGTGTGAGCCAATGAACACGCCCCTGTCGCAATATCTTAAACAAAACTATGTTTATTGTGTCGAGACCAAGGGGCCAACGATGGCCTTTGGCACCGTGCGAGGTGGCTTGGCCGTGGCCAACTTTGAAACGGGCGAACGCCACTTTGCCAATGTAATGACCGGACTGCAGAACAACACGGTGCTGTCGATGAAGTATGACCATCTGGGCAACCTGTGGCTGGGCCTTGATGTGGGCATCTCTTATGTGATGCTTACCTCGCCCTATCATAGCCTCTTTGGTTTAAGTAATAATATAGGCACAGGTTATGCTTCGCTGTTAAAGGGCCAATGCCTTTATTTAGGCACTAATCAGGGCTTGTATGCCCTCGATTATCCTATACAGATGACGCCTCTGCCCTTGCGCCCCAAGACGGTGAACGGCATTATAGGGCAGATATGGTGTCTGCGCAGTATAGGCGATGTTATATTTTGTGGCAATAACGATGGCGCCTTTATTATCAACGGCATGAGTGCCACCAAGATACGTGGCACCATAGGCACTTGGAATTTTATACCGCTGAAAGGCCACCCCGATGCTATTTTGGCGTGCGACTATAATGGCCTGTATGTGTTGCGTCGCGAAGGAGGACAATGGACGATGGCATGGCGACTGAAAGGGTTTAATGTGTCGAGTGGCAACTTTATGCAAGATGCCGACGGCAGCATCTGGATGTCGCACTGGCGAAATGGTATCTATCGTCTACAGCTCAGTGCCGACCTGCGCCGTGTTACACGTTACGAATATTTTCACCGTGGCAAAGAACTGGTGGTTGACGATAATAACCTTGTAACCCTTATTAATAATAAGGTGTATGTGTCGTCGGTCGATGGCTTCTTTCTTTACAACCCTCGCACCAAGGGCCTTGACAAGCAGCCGTGGCTGAACGATATATTTAATACCTATGGCGTGGCGCTACGCGTTTATCAAGCACCCGATGGCAACCTGTGGGCACACAAGCCTGGCTATCTGGCCTTTGCACAAAAGCAAGGCTTGCGCTGGCAGGTGCGTGTCATGCCCATGCACAACGTTATTGACCAACTGCAGATGAGCCTCGGACATATAGGCTTTGTGCCCGACGCACAAACGTTGTTAAACAGCAGTAATGGCTACTATATCGTGCGAAACAAGTTGGGCAGAGATACCGAGCCCAGCACCACTATTGGCGTGCGTGTGAAACGTGTGAGCTCGTTCAATGAAGGCGACTCTACACTCTATCGCTACTCGCCCTACGAAGATCAAAAAGAGCTACGAGTGCCACATAGCCTCAACTCGATACGCTTCAGTTTTGTGATGCCCGAATATCGCGACGAAAACGCTGTGAGCTACGAGTGCTGGCTCGATGGGCAAGACCCCACCTGGAGCATGCCGCGCTATGCCGCTTTTAAAGAGTATAGCCATCTGGCTAAAGGGCATTATGTGTTTCATGTGCGTGCCACCGACAATATTAGCAAACAAACCACCGAGACCACCTTTAGCTTCGAGGTGTTGCCCGCCTGGTACGAAACCATTTGGGCATACCTTATATATGTAACTATCATCATGGGGTTGCTGTGGCTGATGGTGCAATGGCTGAAACGTCGTGCCGAGGTAGAACTGCGAAAACTGAAAGAGGGTAAGGAACGACAGCTGAAAGAGCAGCGCGAGCGCTTCCGCCGTGAGCAAGAAGAAAAAGAGCACGAACTTACAAAACTGCGTGCCGAACAGCTTGAAACCGAACTGAAGCATAAGAGTGGCGAGCTGGCCGACTCTACCATCAACCTCGTGCGAAAGAACGATATCCTGCGCACCCTTGACGAGAAAATGCAAACGCTATCTGACAGCATTATGCAAAACGACTCGAAGGCGGTGCAGAAACAGGCTATCAGCCGTATACGCCACGAGATAAAACGAAATATGGAGGACGACGATAACTGGGAACGCTTCCAGGAAAACTTCAACATCGTGTACGACAACTATCTCGGCACGTTGGTATCTATGTTCCCCACACTGAAAAAGAACGATTTGAAGCTATGCGCCTATCTAAAGATGGGGCTGAGCAGCAAGGAGATAGCCTCGCTGCTGAACACAAACCTGCGCAGCGTAGAGACCGCTCGCTACCGACTGCGTAAGAAACTGGGACTGGAGGGCGGAGCTAACCTCACGGGCTTTTTACAAGCCGTGAACCGCGACGCTGATGCCGACACCAACACCAACGCTGATGCTGAGGTGGATGCCGACACCGACGCCAAGCAATGAGAACCAAAGTGCAAGCATGTCGATAACACCTACGACAAACTTCACTAATTAATATATTTATGCGAAAACTAATGTTATCGCTGTCGGTCGCACTGACCACAGCCTTTGTGCCAGCCGCAGTGGTTGGCAAAGCAAAACCAAAATCTAAACCTATCGCTCCGATGAACGAGTATGTGGCCGACTTGATGTCGCGCATGACGCTTCAGGAGAAAATAGGACAGCTCAACCTCATGGTGGCAGGCGATATCACCACCGGAGGCGCCATGGATACCCAGGTGGGTGGCGACATAGCTAAGGGTAACATGGGCGGCGTGTTCAACATCAAGGGCTTTGATAAGATAAAAGCCTTGCAAGAAATTGCTGTAACGAAAAGCCGACTGGGCATACCCTTGCTTGTGGGCATGGACGTAATTCATGGTTACGAAACCATGTTCCCCATACCGCTGGCGCTGTCGTGTTCGTGGAACCTCGACGCCATCAAGCAGAGTGCTGCCGTGGCGGCCAAAGAGGCCAGTGCCGATGGCATAAACTGGACCTACAGCCCCATGGTAGACGTGGCTCATGATGCCCGCTGGGGTCGTGTGAGCGAGGGCAACGGCGAAGACCCATATCTGGGTGCGCGCATTGCCGAGGCTATGGTGCAGGGCTATCAGGGCACCAACTACAGCAACAAAGACAATATCATGGCATGCTTAAAACACTTTGCCCTGTATGGTGCTGTGGAGAGCGGACTGGAGTATAACACCACAGATATGAGTCGCTTACGCATGTATAACCAGTATTTCGCCCCCTACGAGGCTGCTGTTAAGGCGGGTGTGGGCAGCGTAATGTCGTCGTTCAACCTCGTCGACTATGTGCCGGCTACCGCTAATCACTGGCTGCTGACTGATGTGCTGCGCAATGATTGGAAATTTGATGGCTTTGTGGTGACCGACTATGCTTCGATAGCCGAAATCTTACAACATGGCACGGCTGCTAACCTGAAAGAGGCTTCGGCTCAAGCCCTCAATGCTGGCACCGACATGGATATGTGCGCAAATGGCTTTGTGACAACCCTTGCACAGAGTGTGGCCGATGGCAAGGTGAGCGAAGCCACCATTAACGAGGCTTGCCGCCGTGTGCTCGAGGCAAAGTATAAGTTGGGGCTGTTTGCTGACCCCTACAAATACTGCGACAACAAACGTCATAAGACAGAACTGTTTACAAAAGAAAACCGACAGACAGCCCGCGACATTGCTGCACAAACCTTTGTGCTGCTGAAGAACGACCACCAACTGCTGCCCTTGAAGAAAGAGGGAAGCGTGGCACTCATTGGTCCGT
>ERZ1026852.698-NODE-698-length-19979-cov-88.896958_pt1 | contig 19979 bp, 18 predicted proteins | sample MGYA00380156_ERZ1026852 | MGnify/ENA primary metagenome ERZ1026852 (study PRJEB33269, sample SAMEA4719792) | human gut metagenome | biome: human-associated habitat; feature: organic feature; material: feces | place: Cameroon | collected 2013-10 ...
TACTTCTGATACTCCCCAGAAGTAACATGATCCATCCATTCCTGGTTCTCGAGATACCATTTTACAGTCTTCTCGATACCCTCCTCAAACTGGAGAGATGGCTCCCAACTCAATTCCTTCTGCAGCTTTCTAGAGTCGATGGCGTAACGCATATCGTGACCCATTCTGTCTGTTACATAAGTAATCAAATCCAAGTCTGCACCCTCAGGACGACCGAGCAATCTATCAACGGTCTTGATAACCACCTTGATGATATCGATATTCTTCCACTCGTTGAAACCGCCGATGTTGTAAGTCTCGGCAATCTTGCCCTTGTGGAAAATCATATCGATGGCACGGGCATGATCTACTACATACAACCAGTCGCGCACGTTCTCACCCTTACCATATACTGGCAATGGCTTGCGATGACGGATGTTGTTGATGAACAGCGGAATCAACTTCTCTGGGAACTGGTATGGACCGTAGTTGTTAGAGCAGTTGGTCACGATGGTAGGCATACCGTATGTATCGTGGAAAGCACGGACGAAGTGGTCTGAGCTTGCCTTGGATGCAGAGTATGGAGAGTGAGGATTGTACTTGGTAGTCTCCAGGAAGAACTCCTCGCCGTAAGCCTCGTGGTTCTTATCGCTGGACGCCTTTGTAGTGAAAGGAGCAGGAATGCCCTCAGGGTGCGTCATCTGCAATGCACCGTAAACCTCATCGGTAGAGATGTGGTAGAAGCGCTTGCCCTCATATCCCTCAGGAAGACTCTCCCAGTAAATCTTTGCCGCCTGGAGCAGAGACAGGGTACCCATCACGTTGGTATGAGCGAAAGTGAATGGATCCTTGATACTTCTATCTACATGGCTCTCGGCAGCGAGATGGATGATGCCATCCACCTTGTAGTCCTGCATCAGCTTCAACATCAGGTCGAAATCACAGATATCACCCTTAACGAAAGTATAGTTAGGCTTGTCCTCGATGTCCTTGAGGTTAGCCAGGTTGCCTGCGTATGTCAACTTGTCGAGGTTGATGATGTGATACTCAGGATATTTGTTCACGAAAAGTCTTACTACGTGTGAGCCAATGAAACCAGCACCGCCCGTGATAATGATATTCTTCATTTCAATTAAGAATTTACAATTAAGAATTAATAATTATTTTGCTTCTTTCAAATTAGCGATACACTTTTCCAAGGAATCCACCCAATAAGGAACCTTAACACCAAAGGTCTCCTTGATGGTTCGCTTATCCAATACAGAATAAGCAGGACGAGTTACAGGAGAAGGATACTCCGAGCTATAACATGGTTGGATATCGCATTCTGTATTTCCGGCGATTCTTGCAATCATCTGGGTGAAATCATACCAAGAGCAGACACCCTCATTTGAAAAATGATATACTCCATCATATTCATCCTGGCTCTGGGCAGCCTTTACCTTATCCAATATGGTGATGATGGCATTCGCCAAATCGAGTGCGTAGGTAGGAGTACCACACTGGTCGAAGACAACCTTCAACTGTGGCTTGGTTGCCGTCAGGTTGAGCATCGTCTTGCAGAAATTCTTGCCAAACTCAGAATACAGCCAGGCCGTACGGATAATCACGTAATCACAGTCTGTAGCCATAATCTTCTGCTCACCATGAAGCTTCGTTGTTCCATATACGCCAGTAGGAGTTCCCTTCTGGTCAGGATTACATGGCACATTATAGGGTTCCTTACCAAAGACATAATCTGTAGAGATTTGGATGAGCAAGCCATCAACCTCCTTCATCGCCTTAGCCAGATTCTCAGGAGCATCCGCATTAAGCTTTTCAGCCAATGCAGCCAGTTTCTCATCTGTCTCGCAGGCATCCACATTGGTCCATGCCGCACAATTCACGATGGCTTTCACATCATTTTCCTTCACCATCTTACGGATGGCATCCATATCGGTGATGTCAAGGAAAGTAGTTTCCAAACCTTCCACCTGATTGACATCAGTAAAGATATAATGATCTGTTGTATTTTGGCTAACGATGCGCATTTCATTTCCAAGCTGACCGTTAGCACCTGTTACTAAAATATTCATGACCTAGTATTCTAAATTCTTCTTTAATGTTTGATTGCCTTCATCCAATATCGAAAGCAGATATCTTCCATAATCATTTTTGAGCATAGGTTGTGCCACCTCACGAAGTTTCTCAGCCGTAATCCAACCCTGGCGGTATGCGATACCTTCCAAGCAAGCAACCTTCAAGCCTTGACGCTTTTCCAAGACTTCGATAAAGGTAGATGCCTCTGAAAGGGAATCATGGGTTCCGGTATCGAGCCAGGCAAATCCTCTTGCCATGGTCTGTACCTTCAGCTGCTTATCCTTCAAGAACTCCTGATTTACAGTGGTGATTTCCAACTCACCACGAACGGATGGCTTGATATGCTTAGCAACTTCCACCACCTTGTTAGGATAGAAGTACAAGCCTACCACTGCATAGTTACTCTTTGGATGCTCAGGCTTCTCCTCGATGCTGAGACAATTGCCTTGTTCATCAAACTCAGCTACTCCATATCGTTCTGGATCACTTACTCGATAACCGAAGACGGTTGCCTTGTTGTGCTGTTCAGCATCGATAACTGCTTGATGCAACATCTTGTTCAATCCTGCACCATAGAAAATGTTATCGCCTAACACGAGGCAAGCGGAATCATTACCTATGAATTTCTCTCCGATAATGAAGGCTTGGGCTAAGCCATCTGGTGATGGCTGTTCTGCATACTCGAACTTCACTCCAAACTGGCTTCCATCGCCTAAAAGTCTTTTAAAACCAGGCAAGTCGAAAGGTGTTGAGATAATCAGAATCTCACGGATACCTGCCAACATCAAAACCGAGATAGGATAATATATCATCGGTTTGTCAAAGATAGGAATCAACTGCTTGCTGATACCCTTTGTGATAGGATACAAACGTGTACCGCTACCACCAGCTAATACTATTCCTTTCATAGTTCGTAATAAATATTTGTTACAAAAACATTTGTATTATGTGTTACACATTTATTAATGTATTTAAGTTAGATCTATAAAAGCAAGATATGAAGTCTAAACATATAGTATGTAAAAACAATGTTGTATTTTACTTCTAACAATACAAATTGAGAAATTATTATTTTTCAAATATCTTTAATAGATAAACTTAAAAATAATTCATATGAACAAACATATATAGTATTATGTTAATAATCATTTCATTTATAATCTTCTCATGGTATAATAAACTTTTAATAATATCCAATAGCCAACATTCACTTTAAAAGGCAAACTATTATAGAATGATTCATAGATTTGCAGTTGTTTTTTAAAATGCCGAATCTTATTAGCAAAATATAAAAATCCTACATTCAGTGCACCCAATACATTCTTATCATGCTGCCTATATAATAGGAGCTGCTTATGCAAATAAACAACTTTTCCAAAATGAGCAGTAATCACAGCTATCCATTGGTCGTGCAAAACATAAGCAGGAATGGGTTTAACATAATCTAGAACTTTTTTATTCATTAACGATGTACTTCCTTGAACAACATTTAAAGCCAATAATTTCAATTCATTGTCCGTAGTGTTAATAAACTTTTGTGATTCATAAAAAGAAGGACAAATCTCATCATTATTAACATCAATGCATTTTGCATCACAGCAAATCATTAAAGGCATATTTCTATATTGCAATTCAAGTTTATGCATCACTATTATTGTTTGTTCAATTTTATTTGGCAACCATATATCGTCCTGGTCAGAGAACATAAAATAATCACCCTCCACAAAGTCTAGCAACCTTGCAAATGATTTGGATGAACCTAAATTGGGAGTACCTTTATCTACTAAAAATACTTGATTAGGATATTTATGCACATAACTCTCTAAAATAGACAATGTATTATCCGATGAAGAATCATCCCTAACCAACAAGCGCCAATTCTGATAAGACTGGGATAGAATCGAATCAATTTGCTGCTTTAAATACTTCTCACCATTATAGGTAGACATCAAGATATCTATTTTCATACCTTCTCGAAAATTTTTAGACAAGACAATCTTGCATTATGCAATTTATCTCGATTTTTAAACAAATAAGCATACATTGCTACTGTGTCAATCAACCCATTGTTTTTCAACAAACAAAGCGTAATGTAAATAAACCTTGTCTTCCAAGAATTATGTTTGATGATTCCGTACAAATAATTCTTCTTGATTTCACAAATTACGCAATTTAGGAAAACATCTTTCTTGATTTTCTTTCGGGTTATGCTACCAGGGTTATAAGTGACACAATATATTTTATCACTTATGACCAAAAAACTCTTTGCATGATAACTAATTAATAGAGAAAGCATCATGTCATTACATCTAGGGATTTCATCACATCTTATATTATTTTTAATCAAAAAATCTCTATTAATGAGTTTGTTCCAAGGTTCCCATTTTCTAAAACGTATATACTCACCAGAAGGATCTTTATTATCTAGATACATCTTGATGTATTTACTATAATTCTTATTTCTATCACTTTTTTCAAAAGTCAAACTGTTTACACTTTCTATATTATAATAGATAACATCATAACTTATATTTGAAGTATAAGTATCTAATATATCGAAGGCTCCTTTAACATAAAAGTCGTCAGAATCAGCAAATAGAATCCAATCACCTATGGCATAATTTATACCAACGTTCCTGGCATAGCCTGCTCCTTTTCCTTCTTTTGTAAATATATGTATAACATTATTACGACCTTGTCCAGGATAATCATTAAAATCCATATTGTCACTATTATCATCTACGATTACAATTTGTATATCGTCACGCATAGGTATACTATCTAGTAATCTATCCAATAAAACCTTATTGTTTTTGTTTGGAATGATTATTGTATATTTTATCTTTTCCATTATATAAGAAATTTGAATATGAAATGTAAGAAACAAATAATATCAATTCGCAAGCCCAAAGAGCATATGATCTTTGATAGAATGAAAATATATAGAGTAAAAAGAGACTAACTGTAGAAAACGATAGAACATTTGATCTAAGTAGCTTTAGATAGTATATAAATATAAGAATAACACTTACTAACCCATATCTCATGACATGAATATAAAATCCAGTACCAGCGATATTATTTTCATCCATCACTTTAGATCCAATACCCCAAAAGAATTCCTTAAAAGTTATTGTTGAAAAATACATGGCTGCATTATAATTTATTCGATTATCCCCAGCAATTGTATTACTATCAGAATCTATCGCCAATCTACTAAAAATCAATTCATTTACAACTGGTATATTGCTCAACAAATATATAATAAACAATAACGCAACAACACTTGATATTATCTTCACGATACTTAGATTTGACTTTTTCAGTTTTAACAATATGAATCCGAGAAATCCTAACACATAAGCCGCTAATGAAAGGGTAAAAAGCAAATTTATCAACAGATACAGATTCTTTTTATTATGCAGGTCATAATTCAAGCAATAGAGTAACAGACTCAAAATCATACCTATATGACCTGGTTCACAGAACAAAGAACTATACCTTACGCCATAATACGGCTGATAGAGAAAGAATAAATGATGGGTTCCATAATACGTAAGATTATATTCAAACGGCCCAATATTAAACACATCCAAACCTATTTGGTATAGTAAGAAAAAAGGTAAAGAAAAAACAAAAATATAGAAGAAAGTGTTTCTGGTAGCAAAAATTAAATCCCTCTTAAATTTCCAAGGCATAATAACTAAAAAAGCTATATCTAGAGGTAAAACTAATATATTTATAGCCTCATAAATCGTATTATAGTCATAACTCAAGGCAAATGTTAATAAGCCCAAAAATATTAAGCTAACCCAACGAGATACATTACTAATGTGTATGGAAATAAGACTAATTAATAAAATTAATATACCAAAAATGCCACCAGGGACTAGCCATAAGTATGCAAACTTCATACTTTGCAAAAAGTACAACACCCATAAGGCTATTAAAATATTTTTATTTTTATAAACCAATCCATTCATCTTTAAAAATATTTGGTAGTTTATTTGTAGATTTCAGCTTCCATTTTTTAGGATAAAAAACAATTTTATCACTATTACCATTTATAGCCCCCCAATAAGAGAAAGAACTATTAGCAATAACAGCCCCTTTGCAACAGCTCATTAGATACATATCTATAAAACTATTGGATCCTTTATTATTATCTATATAAGAAGCATCCTTTATTTTTAGATTATCTTTTACCCATGCAATATCATCTGAGAATATAAAAAATTTGGGATTATCTATAAATTTAGAAATTTCAATTATTGCCTGCTCATAATAACTTAAATTACATACATTGTAAATTTCATTACCAGGTAACAAATAATCTCCTCGTCTTATGTGTACAAAAACTGAATTTGAAGAATTAATCATTCTGACCCATTCTTGATTTTTTTCATCAAGTGCTAATCTCTTGAATGGGATTTGAAAAGGTTTAAATCCCCAGTATTTTTTATCTTGCCAATAGCCCATAAAAAGAATCGCCCCTAAATTAAAATGATTATCTCTAGAAACTATCGGAATTACCTTGTCTATCAAACGGAGAACTAAAACGAACAGATTTGACAAAAATGATGCCTTTGGCATTTCCACGTCAAAATGATTAAATATCTCTAGTCCATTATGTGCCTTTAGCCATTTTTTATTATAATAGCCATAAATTTTCTCTTTTGGATTGAGTTTTCTTAAATAAAGGAACAATTGGTATTGAAACAATTGATTACCTAATCCATCTCTAAACGAAATTATTTTCATAACGTTCACTTTCTGTTAATATAAATTCCTAGTTTATGTATTATATACTTTATAAATGCACTTGGATATGAAAAGTTTGAATTAACAATTATTCTCCCAGTCGTTCCTGTTTTACCAGAAAAGAGAATAGGAAAAAGAAATTCACTATGGGATTTGTTGTTGTTTTTCCAAGAGAGAATTGCTTCAAACAAAACATGTTCAAAATATACATTTTTAGAATCATTAATTTTCCAACATATTGGAAGAAAATATTTAGTATAAAACTCTGGAGGAGCTACAAAAAACCGGCTATCGCAAAGTTTTTTATGACGTATTTTTGACAAGTTTGCATAAACAACCCCCTTTTTTCTTACTCTTGTCATTAGAGCTTCGAAGTTGGTAGTTATATATCTACCTGAGATTTTAACTACCATATCAGCTGATCGTAAAAAAATACTATTATCAAATGCATACTGTAATATTTTAGCTTCACCATATCCCTTACCTTTTTCTTTATCAAAATCATTGCCTTGGAAGGTAAGAAATTCAACTCTATCATATAAAGATGAATTATTAAACAGTGATTTAAAATTAAATCCAGTATTTTCTACAACTACAATTTTTAATGTTGTTGAAGAAACATAATAATCAATACTCTCTTTATATTGGGTTAGTCTCTCTTTTGCGTTTTGTAAAACTGTATAAGACATTCCCTGAGGATTAACACAAGCTGTTAATAAAATTACAATATTCATAAAATCACTTTTTAAATTTAACTTTCAGGCCTATTAATTGACCCTAAAATAGTTTCTTTATATTTTTATATACCATGTGAAATGATACTAACTTAGTAAATTAAGCAATCTTTATACGATAAAATTATCCTATTTAGCCTTTAGTGTTCCAGCGAAAATACAATGTAAGTTAGATAGAAAAAACTTGTTTCTCATATCATACAAATATTCAACGAATAAAACACTAATATATCTATTTAATTTGTCGTAATACTTACAGATTACTCAAAAATATTTCTTCTATACGTCTACAAAAATTAAGAGTATAAAAAAGAGCTTACTCAATACAAACTAGTTAAATATCAGTATTCTGCGTATAATCCATAATAAGGAAATCATTTGCAGGAATATTCAAGATTTTCCCACTACATGTGCGAGAAATACTTGTTCTCAATTTTGTAAGTTATTTTTAAATAGATATCATTAAAAATTACCCAAATGCCGTTGTAAGGAACTTTATGTATCTTGCCATAGAGAATGCAGCTATGCCCCCATAAAGTTCATCTTAGCAAATATTATTCCACTTAGAAAACCATCTACTATAGAAATATACTAATACGAATAAAAAGCAATATTCAATTTCACTAACGTCTTAAATTGATATTACTTTATTGATTGCTTCTAGGTATTTTTTACCCCACTTTAAATCAGGTTCGAGATGATTTCCCTCTGCCCATTCATTCCATGCATTGATAAAAATAAAATTCTCATCTTTACTAAAAGGTATGAACTTATTATATATATATTTTAACCATTTATAGAACAAATCCGGAGTACTTCCAACAAATGCCATAAATGGTTTATTCACTCTTCTAGGAGAATTATCCCAATTCGGGGTAACGCAAGGATAACATTTACCTTCTACATGATATTTTTTTGTCTGAAAATCAACATATGACTTGTAACTTAGATAATGTGAAAAGATATTCTCCTTATTTTTAAAAATGAATCTATATAATCTGAAAGGAATGTTTCTCCAATACCAATCACTGAATCCCTGCTGATTTAGAGGTTGAAAATCGAAACAAGAATCAAAACCCATATTTATCAGACTACTTGTCAATTCTGTACGTTTCGCACTAATTAAATATAATTCTAAACCATATTGCTTCGCTACTTCTCGCCAAGTTGATATTGTTTCTTTTATATTTGGAAACAAATTAGGCTTATAAATTGCAAAAACAGGTTTACCATCAACAGTAATATAGCGCTTGTCTGAAAATACTTTTTCACAAAGATATTTCATATGAGCGATATCATCAGCTTTAGAATAATGTTGTTCTATCAAAACATTTTTAAAGCCTCCATCCCAGTTACGGGCCCAATTTTCATTAGCCCAACACAACATAAAAGGAAAATTTGGTTCTCTATTAGCTAAGATTTCATCGACAGGTTTTTCCATTAATCTATGCCCATTGAACCAATAATGATAGTAACAAAATCCATATATACCATATTTTTTTGCCATATCAGCCTGCATCTGTCTTGCTTCGGGCAAACGCAAATCATAAAAGCCTGTATCTGTTGGCAATTGAGGCTGGTAATGCCCATGGTAACGAGGCTTAGCTTTTGTCACATTAGTCCACTCAGTAAATCCTTTTCCCCACCATTCATCATTTTCTTTAAACGGATGAAATTGAGGTAAATTAATTGCTATTAAACGTTTATTCATCGAAATTAATATTTAATTATCCTAGTAATTTTTCCAGTTCTTTACGTATCAAATAAGTACGATTTCTGTATTTAGGAATTATTTGAGCCAATTTATCTTTAATTGCCTTATAATTATCGTTCAAATACAGAAAACTATTTAATAATTCACCTATTTTAATTTTTCCTGAACTATCAACAACCAACTGTTCTGGTAGCTGAAGATCTTTAGCAATCCCCCTAGATTTTATAGAATAACCCAATGCTATTGTTGGAACACAACAAGAATAGGCCGAAATAACAGCATGTGTTCGTGCCCCAATAAAACACCAACATTTTGAGATTACATATCTAATCTGAAGATAATTAAGACATTGACTATCAAGGATAGAAATTCTGTCCTTAAATTTATCAAAGCGCTTCAAAATTATATCATTAATCAAATAATCATCTTGATCTTTCCACATAACATGAGGAATGAGAAGAATTTCTTTGCTAGTTTTCTCAAAAACAAAATCTAACAAAGAACATATTTCTTGACCAAAATTTGTCTCTAAACTATATCCGCCTAAAACATAGTTAGATAAATTTAGCCCTATAATATCAGCTCTTTCAAAACATAAAGGTAATTTCACTTTTTCTGGATTTAAAATAAACGCAGGGTCAGGAAAACAGACAACGTTGTCAAGTCCAAGACTCTTTAAAAAACTATACGTCAAAGTTTCTCTGGCATAAATTAAATCAAATTTTTCAAGCACAACCTTTTTGACAGTTGTCAAATTAGCTTCTCCCATGGAGCAAGCCCATAGAATTGTCTTTATCCCTCTTTCATTAGCATACAATTCTGAAGAAATCGAAGGTGAATTATCATCATAACAAAACATATCCCCCCCGGTAGAAACCATTACATCTTCGTCTAACATATCTTTCAAGAAACAAGCCATTTGATCTATAGTAATATAGTTTAAACTACGAGAAATGCGCATTTTCTGAACAATCGATACTATTTTATTCCAAATTCTTTGACCAATAGTTAATGTTCTATAAGGAATCAATGAATAATATTCATCAATATTCAAACGAATATCTAAATCCAAATTTCTACATAATCCTACCATTTTTTCCTTTGGCGTATTGAGGATTAGAGCAGTTCCTTTTGCAATACCTTCACAACCGCGATTTCCACCGTCAAGATGGATTGGAAAATAAAATTTCATAACCGTTACTTTTTAATCAATTTAAAAATTTGCTTTAAATTTTGAGATTTATAATAGAAAACTACAAATAGCAGAATAGCTATTATTAAAGTTCCTATACACTCAACTATAAAGTTTAATATTGTCGTACAATGAATACTTTTACAAGCAAACCATGTTAAACAACTTGCCATTATCACATATACATACTTAGAGAAATATTCCCTGAGCATATAACCTATACTTACGCCAAAGGATTTTTTCCCGACGCTAACCACATAAGGCGTAACATTTATGAACATTTTACATATAAATGGTGAGATCAATACCCCCTCAAATCCCCAGATTTTTGCAAAAACAACAGAAAGGACAATATTTACAACACCACCTATTACCTGCAAATCTCTACCTATAGTAAAATAACCATTTGCAGTTCTAAATCGCTCCAAAATTTGGCAGGAACAATTCGTATACATATTAGCAACTATCAGTATAACAACAAACTGACTAAGGACATATTCATGGCCAATATTGCCCACCCAGAGTTTCATTAATGAATTCAAAAGCTGTATCAAACATACACTTGAAATCATATATACTGCAGAGGTTACAAAATCTATCTTCTTATAAATTTCAAACTGGCGCTCCTTCGTTTCTGTAGCAACAGCATTACCTATTCCAGCAGCAACAGCATTAAAAGCCAACCCCATCAAAACCTCAACTTGTGAAACAATCATGGTGTAATTACTATAATAACCAACAACTATTGTTCCCACTATAGCAGAAGTAACAATATTACTCACAGAATTGAAAAGTACTGACCCTAACCGAAAGACTGATACAGAATATATATCCTTAAAGACTTGTTTAACTTCCTTTTTAGATAGCTTTTGAGAAACTGGTTCCGTCAAAAAAGGATATAATTTATCAATCTTATGGGAAAGACTCAAATTCTTTGCGATAACTACTATAACTTTAAAAAGTAAATACGCAATGAAGTTACGGAAAACTAACAAAACAACAATGTCAACTAAGCAACTGATAAAGGTATATGCTACTTCTATCTTACCAAGCTGATATGTCTTTTGATTAGCATTTACAAATGTCTGCTTATAGGCAGCAAAGAAATAAGATACTGCAGATTGTAATACAAACAGAAAGAAAACCAAGTATAGATTTTCCGGTAGAGGCTGATCTAAATTCACCAAATACCGAAGAAAAGGCATTAAACAGCACCCCAATAACAGAATGACTATACCAACATAATAATAGCATTTCTTATAGAACAGCATGACAGCTTTCATACGTTCTTCATCATTTTCTGCTATTGGTTTATAAAGTAGGAACGCTATAGCAGAACCTAATCCTAACTCAGAAAGTGCAAGAAATGAAAGTATGTTAGTAAACAAGCCATTCAAGCCAAGGTATTCTGCACCTAAAACATATATAAATACTGTTCGACTAGCAAATGATAATAACAATGTAGAAACACGTATTGCTACACTTGCTCCCATATTCAGGACTGAATTTTTAGTTCTTGAATTAGCCATTTTTAATTATTGTAAATGAATTGCCCCCCCCAAGAATTTGACCATATTTGCTACTCATGAAAAGAGCGGTTTGTAAAATATCTACCAATTTAACTTTGTTTGATGCTATAATGCCGTTATTTATAATAGAATGGTTTGCCAAGACATCTCCCAAACTCAAAGCCAACATCTCCATATTCTTCTTCAAAACAAAGGAATAATCAGAATCATCACTAATAAATGCTGTGCATATAGTTGCATACTGTTCTAATGGCACCAGATAAGAGACTTCTTCCTGTAACCATTGGTAAACCCGATACATATCATCTGTCTTAGGATATTCTCCAGAAGCTGTTAACAATGGCATACTTTCATCTTTTCTATAAAGATTGACAATATGCGTAAATGGTCCTATTAGTTCTTTCGAGGCAGATACTATATCTTCTCTTGACAACTCTCCATTTATGCAAAGAACAGCAATAGAAATATTCTCATTCTTCTGAATCGCCCGTATTAAATCCTCAGAAATAGCTATGTTTGTAACAACTAAAAGATTGCTTTCTGATAACGAACCGCCAGAATAGCTTTTTTCTAAATTCTGATAGATATTATCATCAACTATTGGATTAATATATTGTCGATGACAAATCAACTTTCTTATCTTATTAATAAAACTCATATTCATTACACAATTTCCATCGCTGACGCGATGATGGTTTTACCATTTAAATGTCTGCCAACTGTAGAGAATAGAAAACATATTACGGATGCGATTTCTTCAGGTATAGCAATGCGTTTCGTTACACTAGAACAACCTGATATATTCTTTCCAAAACCTTTATCACCCATCCTTGTGGCTACAGAGCCAGGCGCAATACCCACAAACTGGACTTTGCCGTCATATTCTCTAGCTAATAATTTGGTATATTCTATGACAGCAGTCTTAGAAATTCCATAAGGCGTATGTCCAAAATGATTAGAGTATCCACAAATACTTGCCACATTAACAACTTGACCACAAATATTTTTTTCCAACATCTTATCAGCTACCAACCTTGAAGCTAAGACTGTACTTTTAAGGTTAGTATTAACTACCTCGAAAAAAGTATCTGCTGTTATGCCCCTAAACTTTCTGCTTCTATCTGTTTTTTTAAAAATTCCAGCACAATTAACCCATAAATCAATTGGTGAGATGGTAAACGCCTGTTCAACTCCATTTTTAACACTAGAAGGATTAAGTTGATCCATTACAATGTAACTAACTTGGCTACTATTATCATAGGTCAAACTTACTACAGCTTCTTTTAGTTTATTTTCATTCCTTCCTGTTAGTATAACATTGCAACCTTCAGATAGAAAACGTTGCGCTGTTGCATAACCTATACCACTAGTAGCTCCAGTAACAACCACATTTTTCCCTTTTATTGTTCCACCAGTGACACTTGTAGAAGAATATGCTTGTCGCAAATGCTCATCATATATTAATGGCTTAATATCAACATACGTGAACAAAGATTTAATCTTACTTAATATACTCATAATTTACAATTTATCAACAGAAAGAACAGAATTATTAGCAATAATTCCATCCTTTGTTAAATCTCCCAAAAAATGTCTCATAAACTTTTTACTTCCATATTTGTTAAGTCTAAAGCCACCATCACAATATAAATTATAATCATTGTAGAATTCTTCTTGTTTAAGATAATTATACAAAGGAATATTATTTAAACGAGAACATTTATTCACAATAGACAATAGAACCTTTTCAACAAATTCATCTGAAAATTTTCGATACAGCTTTGAAGACATAGGTGGTATAACAAATAAAGGTTTCCATTCTTTTGATTTACAAAAGGCAACCATTTCATTAAGTGTATGCTCATTTGTTCTTACACATTCTTCTATTTTCTTAGGAATGTCTATCGATTTTAAATCTTCTAATTTAAACATTTGTATCCAACCATTCGCAATATTCTCCATATTTTCATTAGCTGATGATGCTGTTACTGAAACAGGATGACGGGAAGTAACATCATCTATGCAATCAGTATCTATTATCAAACGGCCAAATTGCTTTAGATTTTTCAAACCTATAGGGAAAACATAATGCCACCAACGTTTAAAAGAATATCTTAATACTTTAGGCAACATTTTAAATGGCAATATTTTGTAGTAATTATTAGCATATAAAACCACCACCTCCTCATTGCAACATGTAACACAAGCAGCAAGATTTATAACAACGATACAACCAGGAGCAAGATGGGTTTCATATTGCTTCATCAAGCGAAAATCACTCTGCAAAGCTTCTGCTTCCAAACAGAAATTAAATCCATTTAAACGTAATTCCTCAAAATTATTAAAAGCATATTTTGCATAGGTGCTACCAAATGCTACAATTCTCAAATTCTTTGGAACTCCTTGCAAATATCCTTTTATTGTAACATAACTGTTTTTATAAGCATTGGTACGCTTATATAAACAGTTTGCAAAAATGTATGCTACAAGCAATAATAGTATTATTATGTATATCATTACTCAACTTTTCCAATATGTCCTTCTGTTGCATTATCTCTATGATGTATTGTCGCAGGATTACCTATTACGATCGAATGAGATGGAACATCAAAATTCACAAAAGTATTAGGTGCAATAAGCACATCATCCCCTATGTTGATTCCACCGACAACCGTAGAATTACATCGAATACAAACATTCTTACCAAAATGAGGTACTCCTGCACGTTTACCACGTATATCACGCCCAATAGTTACTCCATGAGTCAACATCAAATTACCTTCAAAAGTTGCACTACCATTTATGATAACCGTTCCCGGATGACCTATGATTAATCCCTTGGGAAGATTCATATTTTCATATAATTGAATACCGGTCTTATGGCTAAACTTGACAAGTTTATGCATGTAATACCTAGACCAGACTGTACCCTGAGCAGCTTGAGCTTTCCTATAATATTTCAAATATTTAATCTGAAACATTTTCATTTCATTATGACTCAACTTATCTTTTCCTCTAAACGAAGCATTAAATCTTAAGTCATAGTCATACAATTCATGATATTCTGTACGATTAAAGTTCCAATACTTTAACGATAGAATCTTTTTAATATCCATTTATTTATTTTTTTATCTATTGGTAAAAATATAACGCCCCTCATTTTGTCTATTATTATGCAAACTATGAAAACTAATAGCATCAATAAATAGCCATAAATATCAACATCCAAAATATTATTCAATATCCAAGAATCTATTTTTGACCGAAGTCCATTATCTGTTAATAAATAGACCGCAAACGTAGAAGAAGCCATCCAATTTATCAGTCTAGAATGAAATGATATACTATCTAAAAGCAACACTAATGATGATGATGCCAAAAGTACTAATGGACTATTATTGCATATAAGAATATCAACAATATGGATGTTTCCCCAGCATTTCATTATAATTATAGGGGCAAAGCAGAGAATCGCGATACTTAACGCACTCACACAGAGCAGCTTACGCTTAGATATGGGGGGATAAAACGTTTACGAACATATCTTGCTATAATATAAATTGATAGAAGTAATTCTGTATCGTGACTATCCAATCCTACAATAAAATGCCCCAAATAAGTATATGTTAATATACCCAGTACCACATATAAAAAATCCCTTTGCGACAACCGATCCAATCCAGCATTAAGAATGGGTGACAATATACAAATCATAAAATATGATGCAACAAACCACCATGCATCCCATGCATGTATGACACCTTTTATTATGCCACCAAAACCTTGTGAACATAAAACGGCAACAACTATAAAATAAAATATAACCATTGACAGGAATTTATAAATTCTCTGAGCATTCATTTTTATTCCATAATAACCAGAAATAAACATAAATCCTGTTACGCCAATTCTGCTTAGTGAATATAACGAAAGTTGATAGGCCGTACTATTATCTTTTCCTAAACTATAAATCCATTCTATATTGCCATTGCTTCCATGATAAAAAGCATGCAAAAATACAATGCCTAACATAAAAAACATACGAAGGAGTTCTATAGTAGAATTCCTTTTTGAATACTTCACTAAATTCATTTTTTATTTTTTTAGAGTAGACTTCATTTTAGACATAATTCGATGCATTAACGAAGGCTTTTTTATAGAGCACAAATCAACAAATGCAGTTCTGGGATTAGATAGAAGTATTTCATAGAAATGTTTTCTATCTCCAGTTTGAGGTTTGTTTGTAATCAAATTACTATTTCCTGCAGCAATTTCATCAATACTTACTTGAATACTATCAATCTTATCGTTCAAAATATTCCATAGTTCAAGACCTTTCTTGCTGTGAACAACAACGGAAGATAAACCTTTATTATCATTAATTTCAGGTGTACTATGAGACACACCCCAAGCATCAGCTAATGTAAAATCACTAATTCTTTTAGCATTTTTGAAAGGACATTGAAAACAAGAAGGACGCATATTCCATGACAAGAACATACTTCTCAAATAGAGGTTATGCATTCCTCGTTCTTTAAATATACGTTTGTCTGTATCTACTCGGAAAGTAAATGTATCCCAACCGATACTTTTCTCTTTGAAATTTATACTCTTTATCTGTTCATTACCAAAGAATGTTGTCAAATATTTCTGCCATACCACATAAGAAGGAATACCCATACAGATAAGATCTATTGTATAAAGGTTATCATAATCCTTTCTTAAAAAAGATTTCAAGCCTTCAACTTGACATGCCATTCCAGAGTATAGAACCTTTCTACCATTCTTTAGTTCCTTTCTAATATGCTTAAAAGTTACATTATCGGCTTTACATTGAAGATACTTTGAACCTTGTAATGCGTAGAGTTCATCTTTAGATTCAATAATTTTATGGACAACATTGAAATCATTATCGTAGGCCGCACCTACGACCAAACCATCATTATCAAGAATCCATTCTGCTATTGGCGGAAATATGCTACCAGAAGAACTAATTAATCGTTGGCTATAATTCTTATTTCGGGCAGCAAATCCAATCTGCGCATCGCTATTTTTCTCACGAATACTTTTTCTATTCTCATATTGCAGAACAGGACAAACAGATTGACAAAGTCCGCAATCAACACATACTTCTTGACTTATAATTGGGTATTCAAAGCCTTCTGAATCCAATTGCATTGTTATAGCATGATGTCCACATGCAGAAAAGCAAGCAGAACATCCGCAACACTTATCTTTTTCTAATACTTCAAGCATATTTTTACTTATCATATAGATTCACATTGATATCGAATGGGCTATCGAAGTCCTTCAGCATCGCATGCTTCGTATCTTTCTCAGAGAGATTGGCATGTTCTGTTGGGATTTTCCAATCGATACCGAGGGAATCATCAAGGATGCTGATACCTCCATCTGCCTCTGGATGATAGAAGTTATCACACTTGTATTGGAAGACTGCAGTTTCCGAGAGAACAGCGAAGCCATGGGCAAAGCCCTTAGGGATGAAGAACTGGCGATGATTGTCTTCGGTAAGTTCTACAGCCACATGCTTGCCGTAAGTAGGGGAGCCCTTGCGAATATCTACTGCTACATCGAGCACTCTACCTTTTACGCAGCGTACCAGCTTGCTTTGGGTATATGGTGGGCGCTGGAAGTGCAAGCCTCGCATCACGCCATAGCTGCTCATAGACTCGTTGTCTTGGCAGAAGTGAACACTGTGTCCCAGGATTGGGGCAACCTTCTCTTCAAACTCTCGCTCGCTGAAGCTCTCAAAGAAGTAGCCACGAGCATCACGGAAGAGGCGTGGCTCTATAATGAGTACGCCTTCAATATCTGTTTTAATTATATTCATCGTTTTCTAATATTCTAAATTTTTTTTTAATGTTTGATCTTTCTCTTCAAGGATTGAAAGGAGATACTTGCCATAGTCATTCTTCAACATAGGCTGAGCATTATCTCTCAACTGTTCTGCGGTAATCCATCCCTGGCGATAAGCGATACCTTCCAGGCAAGCTACCTTCAAGCCCTGGCGCTTCTCCAGGACCTCAATAAAGGTGGATGCTTCAGAAAGGGAATCATGGGTTCCGGTATCGAGCCAGGCAAATCCTCTTGCCATGGTCTGTACCTTCAGCTCCTTATCCTTCAGGAACTCCTGATTGACAGTTGTGATTTCCAACTCACCACGAGCAGAAGGCTTAATATGCTTGGCAACTTCTACCACCTTATTAGGATAGAAGTATAAGCCTACTACAGCATAGTTACTCTTTGGATGCTCAGGCTTCTCCTCTATGCTGAGGCAATTGCCTTGCTCATCGAACTCTGCTACACCATATCGCTCAGGATCACTTACACGATAACCGAAGACGGTTGCCTTGTTGTTCTGCTCTGCATCTACTACTGCCTTTGCCAAGATTTGGTTCAATCCTGCACCATAGAAGACATTATCGCCTAATACGAGGCAAGCGGAATCATTACCAATGAATTTCTCTCCGATAATGAAGGCTTGGGCTAAGCCATCTGGTGATGGCTGCTCTGCATACTCAAACTTCACACCTAACTGGCTTCCATCGCCTAAGAGGCGCTTAAAACCTGGTAAATCAAATGGTGTTGAAATAATGAGTATTTCACGGATACCTGCCAACATCAATACTGATATTGGGTAATATATCATCGGTTTATCAAAGATTGGTATCAGCTGCTTGCTGATACCCTTTGTGATGGGATACAAACGAGTACCGCTACCTCCTGGTAATACTATTCCCTTCATTTTAAGCTCTTGTTGAAAAAAACTTAACTTGTTTTCTATGAGTTTTTTGAAAACTCTAAAGCGGACGGTTAAGGAATCGAACCTCAAACCAGGCTTTCGCCTTTGGCTATAGCTATCAAGATCTTTGAACTAAGATTTCATTCCGATCTACTTTGTTTGTACCGTCCAGTATAGCCATAGTCCACCCAAGCAAAATCATCAAAAAATTATAAATTTTCATCATATCATTCAGTTTTGTTATAAAGTTAAAGAAACATATTGTTGTCATTATAAAAGAAAAGAATGTCAACGAAACATCACCAGACAATAGGAATGAAATTATATTCAAAGAAACAGTTGATCATTTTAAATTAGTCCCTGCGGAAAATATCTCTTGTATAAACCTTATCCTTCACATCATCCAAACAAGTATCATAGCGGTTGGCGATAATCGCATGGCTCTGCGTCTTGAATGCATCCATATCATTTACCACCTTGCTACCAAAGAAGGTTGTACCATCTTCTAGGGTTGGCTCATAGATAATGACCTCTGCACCCTTTGCCTTGATACGCTTCATGATGCCCTGGATGGCTGACTGGCGGAAGTTATCGCTGTTTGACTTCATGGTCAGGCGATAGACACCAATCACACAGTTGTGCTCCTTGCTGGCATCATAGCTGTTAGCATCGGCATAGCTGTAATAGCCTGCCTTCTGGAGTACAGCATCAGCGATATAGTCCTTACGGGTGCGGTTGCTCTCTACGATTGCCTCAATCAGGTTCTCAGGAACATCGGCATAGTTTGCCAGGAGCTGCTTGGTATCCTTTGGCAAGCAATAACCACCATAGCCGAAGCTTGGGTTGTTGTAATGGGTGCCGATTCGTGGGTCAAGACCTACACCATCGATGATTGCCTTGGTATCGAGTCCCTTTACCTCTGCGTATGTATCCAACTCATTGAAGTAGCTTACTCGGAGTGCCAGATAGGTATTGGCGAAGAGCTTGACAGCCTCAGCTTCCTTCATGCCCATGAAGAGGGTATCGATGTTCTCCTTGATGGCGCCTTCCTGGAGCAGAGCGGCGAAGGTCTTAGCAGCTTCCTTCAACATCTCGACATTGGTTACTGACTTGATTGCCTCGTTCTCCTCTGCAAACTCAGGGCGCTCGATAATCTTTGGATAGCCTACGATAATGCGGCTTGGGTAAAGGTTATCATAGAGTGCCTTGCTCTCACGAAGGAACTCTG
>ERZ1026852.699-NODE-699-length-19964-cov-11.877945_pt1 | contig 19964 bp, 17 predicted proteins | sample MGYA00380156_ERZ1026852 | MGnify/ENA primary metagenome ERZ1026852 (study PRJEB33269, sample SAMEA4719792) | human gut metagenome | biome: human-associated habitat; feature: organic feature; material: feces | place: Cameroon | collected 2013-10 ...
TCTGTCCGTACTCCATATACTTGCATAGCGTGTATATGGAGTCGGATGAAGACTTGTATAAAGCCACTCCGCAAATTAAAGGAACCATAGCACACCAAGGCATTGATGAAAAGAAAGGCTCCACTCGTAAAAATGATATCATGTCGCTCCCCATTTATTGCGATGAATTGGGAATATCTGGCAAAATAGATGTTTACAAACAGGATAAGCACCTCTTGATAGAGCGTAAAAATAACCTAAAACGTATCTTTCGTGGCCAAATATACCAGTTGTGGGGACAATACTTCTGCTTAAAAGAAATGGGTTATAAGATTGAACAACTTGCTTTCTATGAAATATCAACTAACAAAATGTTTCCTATTGAATTACCTGGAGACCAGGGTAAGCAAGAATTGATTGATTTCATAGAACAATTCAAACATTATAATCCCGATTCTTCTACGATACAAATAAACCCCAACAAGTGCACTCATTGCATTTATTGCAATCTTTGCGATAAAACAGAAACAAACAATGTTTACACATAAAGACATCGAAATGAAGACGATTTTTGTGGTTAACTGCATTGAGCATAACCGCAGTTTGAGAGTAAATAGTGGAGAACTGATGTTAGAGGAACTTGAAAATGATAAGAAAAAGACCTTAACAAAATTCCCATTTCAGAAACTATTGGCTCTCTTCATAATTGGTCACATCACTGTAACAACGCCTCTTATTGAAAAATGCAAAAAGTATGGCGTTGCACTTGTCGTTATGAAGCCCAACTTACGTCCTGTCTTTTATTGGGCTAATTCGGCTGAAGCCAACTACTTACTTCGTAAACGACAGTTTGATTTCAAGCCAAATGATATAACTATTGGAAAAGCTCTTATATACAATAAAATACTTAATCAGAAGGTTAGTTTACAAAAGACAAGAAAAAAGGACAATCTTACAAAAGAAGCTATTAGCCTATGCGAAGCGGCACTCAATACTATTTCTGATGTTACTGAATATAACCATCTTATGGGATTGGAAGGAACTATTGCCAAATCATTCTTCGCTGCATATTTTCAACAACACAATTGGAAAGGTAGGCACCCAAGAATGAAAAGCGATATTCTTAATGTGACACTTGACATCGGTTATACCATATTATTTAACTATATGGAGTGTTTTATTCGTCTGTTTGGCTTTGATCTGTACGTTGGTGTATATCACCGTCTGTGGTTTAAAAGAAAATCGTTGGTTTGTGATCTCATAGAACCTTTTAGATGTATTATTGACCATACAACACTTTTAGCTTTCAATAGAAAACAATTTTCGGAAAAAGATTTTACACAAACGAAACAAGAATACCGATTAAAATACGAAAAATGCGCAGACTACTATCGCGTGTTCTATGATGCATTAATTGAAAGAAAAATTGAAATATTTAAATACATACAACATTACTATAGGTGTTTTATGGGATGTAAGTCAACAAAAGAATATCCTCTTTTTGAATTTAAATGATTATTATTAGCTATGATATTTCTGATGACAAGATGCGTGCTAACTTTTCTAAAATGCTAAAAAGCAATGGCGCCATCCGACTTCAATTCTCTGTATATGAAGTAAGGAACACAAAGAGAATTGTAGATAATATTATGGCTAAAATTGAAGCCTATGCGAAACATTTTACAGCCGACGATAGTGTTATTCTGTTTGATATAGACGCAGATAAACTCAAAAAATATGGGAACGCCATTCATAGAGATCAAAACGTTGTATACTTTTGATAATACAAACCTCAGTTCTTATATTTCATACATATTACACATAACACTCTAATATTCAATTCGTTCTTTGACTTTTTTACATACTTTTCAACCTTACGGGGGATAATTATCTTAAAAAAAAGACATGAAAAGGCCTTTATTTAAACGCTTTTTTGTACTTTTGTAATTAATAAGAGTCTATAAGGACTTAATAATTTCTACTATCGTAGATCCCAACATTGAAGATTATAAGCTTTCCGCGTCTATAAGGACTTAATAATTTCTACTATCGTAGATTAATATGTCTGACCCTGCCAAATTTTACGGTCTATAAGGACTTAATAATTTCTACTATCGTAGATAAATAATACCTTATATCCATACTAAATAGTCTATAAGGACTTAATAATTTCTACTATCGTAGATATATTCATTTTTTTCTATATATCTTTGCAGTCTATAAGGACTTAATAATTTCTACTATCGTAGATTTTTTACTTCTTTGTTGCTTCTTCTCGCGTCTATAAGGACTTAATAATTTCTACTATCGTAGATATAAGCCTAAGTTTAAACGTAAAAAACTAAATAGTCTATAAGGACTTAATAATTTCTACTATCGTAGATGCAAAAAGATAAGTTTTTGCTGCATAGGTCTATAAGGACTTAATAATTTCTACTATCGTAGATAATAAGACATGAAACTAAGAATAATTCCCGTCTATAAGGACTTAATAATTTCTACTATCGTAGATTTTTAATTCTTAGATTTGCGATAAAAGTCTATAAGGACTTAATAATTTCTACTATCGTAGATGGAACGATTAATCATCATCCATTGCTCGGTGTCTATAAGGACTTAATAATTTCTACTATCGTAGATACGGTGACGTGGTGGAGACAACGGTTGCGAGTCTATAAGGACTTAATAATTTCTACTATCGTAGATATATCAAAGGTTTTTCCGACAAAGAAAAGGTCTATAAGGACTTAATAATTTCTACTATCGTAGATAGGAGCACATCGTGAGAAAACCGCAAGAAGTCTATAAGGACTTAATAATTTCTACTATCGTAGATCAGCTCCCGTTATCTTCAGTCCGAGATAGTCTATAAGGACTTAATAATTTCTACTATCGTAGATAATATCTTCTTCGCTTGTCTTATCGTCAGTCTATAAGGACTTAATAATTTCTACTATCGTAGATGAGATAGCGGATGAACTTCGGCTCAATGGTGGTCTATAAGGACTTAATAATTTCTACTATCGTAGATACAACCGCCTTGGAATCATGCAGCTTCTTGTCTATAAGGACTTAATAATTTCTACTATCGTAGATATTTTATCCCGACAAGGTTTGCACCCTGTCGTCTATAAGGACTTAATAATTTCTACTATCGTAGATTTGATAGTTTGGGTAATGCCATATGGCGGTCTATAAGGACTTAATAATTTCTACTATCGTAGATTTTCGTGCACTATTCTTACGGATAACATCGTCTATAAGGACTTAATAATTTCTACTATCGTAGATCCAAAAATAGAACCAAGAACAGAACCAACACGTCTATAAGGACTTAATAATTTCTACTATCGTAGATATTAGTACGATATTGGCGCACTTCATCACTGTCTATAAGGACTTAATAATTTCTACTATCGTAGATATATCAGGTTGCCGAATTACTGTTGCCGCGTCTATAAGGACTTAATAATTTCTACTATCGTAGATACGTGCGCCCTGTCTGGAATTTCAGCATGTCTATAAGGACTTAATAATTTCTACTATCGTAGATAAATGGAAATTTGGAAACCTCGGTTTTATGGTCTATAAGGACTTAATAATTTCTACTATCGTAGATAGGATGGGAGATTGAAGGCATTGACGAGGTCTATAAGGACTTAATAATTTCTACTATCGTAGATAGGTCTGGATTGTTGCGGTAGGAACGTGGTCTATAAGGACTTAATAATTTCTACTATCGTAGATCCAGATACAGCGATGAAGCCCTGCCATAGTCTATAAGGACTTAATAATTTCTACTATCGTAGATCTCAAAATTTATTACCTTTGTGCACATCAAGCCCACATACTGTTTTCATAGCATTGCATATTTAAGTTTCTCTGTTGTAAATATAACTAAAACAATCAAGACAGGCGCTATTTTAAGTAAAATATATTCGTATGTGCAAGCCACCAAGCGCCTGCGTCTCTATGTTTTTTGGCGCAACGTGCCACTATTTCAAGTTTTTTATTTAAATTTGTAGCCAAATACACAAAAAACAAAAGAACATGCCAGATATAAAGCAACCGTTGTTAGGAATGTCGCTTGCCGAACTGAAAGAGGTGGCCCGACAGCTGGGTATGCCCGCTTTTACAGGCGCACAGATGGCCAAATGGCTCTACACACAACACGTGACCAGCATCGACGAGATGACAAACCTGTCGAAAGCCAACCGCGAGAAGTTGGCCGCAGCATACACCATTGGCTGTATGCCTCCCATCGACTGCCAACGTTCGAAAGACGGCACCATAAAATATCTCTTTCCCACGGCTATGGGCAAACACGTTGAAACAGTGTTTATACCAGAGAAAGATCGTGCCACGCTGTGCGTATCGTCGCAGGTGGGATGCAAGATGAACTGCCTGTTCTGCCAAACAGGAAAGCAGGGTTTTGAGGGAAGCCTCACAGCCACCGACATACTGAACCAGATATATTCGTTGCCCGAACGAGACCGCCTCACAAACATCGTGTTTATGGGGCAAGGCGAGCCTATGGATAACCTCGACAATGTGCTGCACGCCACCGAGGTGATGACCTCAAACTATGGCTATGCCTGGAGCCCTAAGCGTATTACGGTGAGCAGCGTGGGCGTGAAGAACAAATTACAGCGCTTTCTTGATGAGAGCGACTGCCACGTGGCCATCAGTATGCACTCGGCCATTCCTGAGCAACGTGCCCAACTGATGCCTGCAGAGAAAGGAATGTCGATAACCAGCGTCATCGACCTGTTGCGCAACTACGACTTCACCCATCAGCGCCGCCTCTCGTTTGAATATATCATGTTTGGCGGTGTGAATGACAGCACTACCCATGCCAAGGAGATTGTGAAGCTGGTGAGCGGACTGGAGTGTCGCGTCAACCTCATTAGGTTTCACCAGATACCAGGCATCGACCTACATGGCGCCGATGAGAAGAAGATGGAAAGTTTTCGCGACTATCTTACCAATCATGGCGTGTTTACCACCATACGTGCCAGCCGTGGCCAAGACATTTTTGCTGCCTGTGGACTGCTAAGCACGGCCAAAACCATTGAACTAACCCGACATCAGAACGAACAAGACTGATGCCGACAAACACACCTAAAGAGACAACATAAATATCACTTTTTATTGTTATGGAAAACAGAAAAATACGCGTGGCCATCACGCACGGCGACACTAACGGCGTCGGATACGAACTCATCTTTAAAACCTTTGCCGAGCCCGAAATGCTGGAGCTATGTACGCCCATCGTTTATGGGTCGCCCAAGATAGCTGCCTACCACCGAAAGGCGCTCGACATACAGGCCAACTTTACAATCATAAACGAGGCACACGAAGCGCATGAGGGCAAACTTAACTTGCTGCCCTGCTTTGACGATGACGTAAAGGTTGACCTCGGCACCCCCACGCCCGAATCGGGTATGGCAGCCCTACGCGCTCTTGACCGCGCTATGACCGACTTTCGCGATGGTGCCTTCGATGTGCTGGTATCGTGCCCGCTAAGCACCGAGAATATTCACGATGACAAATTCCCTTTCTTGGGATTGCCCAACTACATTGAAACCTGTGTAGGCGATGGCTGCAAAGCCTTTACCATGATGCTGTCTGACCGCATGAATGTGGCCGTACAAGCATCAGGGGCCGATATTAAAGACGTGCCCACGAAGCTTTCAACCGAGGCTATCGTTAACATGGTGAAAGCGCTGGATAAGAGTCAGCGCCGCGACTTCCGCCTGTCAAACCCACGTATAGCCCTGCTGGCACTAAACAGCGACGGCAGGGGCGACGAAGAGAAAAACATCATTGCACCAGCCATCGCACAGCTGGAGGCCGACGGTGTGAACGCCTTTGGCCCCTACCCTGCTGAAGACTTCTTTGGCTCTGACTATTATGATGCCTTCGACACCATCTTGGCCATGTACGACGACCAAGGCACTGTGCCCTTCCGCTCGCTCATGCCCTACGAGGGCGTATGCTATATTGCTGGTCTGCCCTTGGTGTGCACCGCACCTATGATGACACCACAATATGCACAGGCAGGACAGGGTATGGCTGACGAACTGAGTTTTCGCCACGCCATTTTCAACGCCATCGACATCTTCCGCCATCGTGCCGAATATGACGAGCCCATGGAGGACCCACTGCCCAAGCTCTACCACGAGCGACGCGACGAGAGCGAGAAGGTGCGTTTTGCCATACCCAAGAAACATGATGGCGCCTTTAAGCCCGCACGCGACGGAAAGGTGCGCGACGCAGCAAAGAGCGATAACGCCGAGTAATGAGCAAGAAATACCAAAACGGTTTTTTCATCTTCGGCATAGCGGTGCTGACCATCATGGTGGCACAGCTCAACTTTGCCGAGGTGTGCACCGCTGTAAGCCATGCTGGCTATTGGTTTGCGGCGGTGCTGGCCCTGTGGGCGTTGCTATACATCTTTAACACGGCTGCATGGTATGTCATCATACAAGCGGGCGGAAGGGTAAAGGTGCCGAGGGCATGGCTGTATAAGATTACAGTGTCGGGCTTCGCCCTCAACTATGCCACACCAGGCGGACTGATGGGTGGCGAGCCTTATCGCATCATGTCGCTTTCGCCACTTATCGGTACAGAAAGGGCCTCATCATCAGTCATACTGTATGTAATGACCCACATCTTCAGCCACTTTTGGTTTTGGTTGCTCTCCATCGTGCTCTTTGTTGTATGGGGCCGACATACAGGGGCTACCGTCAGCGTAGCAGCAGCCTCAACGCTATTCTGTCTGGCAGGCTTGTGGTTCTTTATGGTGGGCTATAAAAAGGGCATAGCGCTGCGGCTGGCAACATGGCTGTCGCACCTACCATGGGTGGGTAAACGTGTTCGGGCTTTTGCTGATAGCCACCACGAACAGTTGCTCACCATCGACCATCAGGTGGCTGCCTTGCATCACCAAAACAAGCGCACACTGGTAACAGCCGTCGTGCTCGAACTGCTCTGCCGTGTCTGCTCGGCAGCCGAAATCTATTTTACCATCTTGGTGCTCACACCACACATCACGTATGTGCAGTGCATCCTCATTCTGGCCTTCACCTCACTATTTGCCAATATACTGTTCTTCATACCGCTGCAACTGGGCGGACGCGAAGGCGGGTTCTTAATGTCGGCAGCTGGACTGGGTATGACTGCCTCGACAGGCATCTTCGTAGCCCTCATCGTGCGTCTGCGCGAACTGGTATGGACGGGCATCGGACTACTGCTCATTAAGTGTGAGCGTCAGCATCCCAACTCGCCAGCGGCCTCATCCACATCATCATCTGCTGCTTCATCTACCCCACCCTCTTCAACCACTTCTTCCACCACAACATCCCACTAAAAACCTTTTCATATCTATGACACACCTCTTAACCAGCCACCATCGGCACACGTTTTCATTCAGCCGTCTCTGCTCTCTCTTCCTCTTCGCAGCCCTACTACTCACGGCTTGCGACAACCCCTACTCGCCCCCTGACGACGACGACACACCCAGCACAGGTAACGGTGGTAGCAGCACGGGCGGTAGCACTAATCATGGCGTGGCCATAGGGTTTAACATTACGGGCGTAGAGGCAGCCAACTATGACAATGAGGCCGACGCTCCCGCAATAGCCCATGCCCCCATGCGCGCCACGGCACAACAGGGCACACCGCTGAAAGACGTGTGCAGCCATGTGGTGCTGGCGGTGTATGACGATAGCAAAAACAAGGTGGGCGAGGTGTCGCAAAGCACGTCTGACGACAATTTTGGGCAGGCCTCACTACAACTTGACGAGGGAGCTTACACCGTCGTGGTTATTGGACATAACGGCACTACCAAGCCTGTGATGACCAAGCCCGACAAGATTACGTTTGGCGGAAAACTGACCGACACGTTTTATTGCTGCCAAGAAATTGAGGTGAGCGACAAGTGTAACATCTCGCTGGTGCTGAAACGTGCCGTGGCCATGTTTCGGCTGCAAACAAACGATGCCACCCCCACCGAGATAAAAACAATGGAGTTTTATTATACGGGCGGCAGCAGCACCTTCAACGCCCTTACGGGCAAGGGTTGTGTTAACTCGAAGCAAACCGAGAAGCGCACCGTAACCACACAAGCCTATAAGGGTTCTGCCTCATACGACGTGTTCACCTTTCCGCGCGCTGATAGCAAAGAGCTCGCTATCACGGTGTCGGCACTCGACAACAGTGGCAAAGCCATCTTTGTGCGCAATTTTAAGAAGGTGCCCATCGCCTGCAACAACATTTCTTATTATGAAGGCAAATTCTTTGGCGAGTCGGCCGACGGCGCACGCGCCTCATTCAATATATCAGTAGATGCCGAGTGGAGCATCAACCACTACACCTACAACGATGGCAGCGCCAATATAGGACAATAAAAAAGGTATGTGCATGGAAAAAACAAAAAGTAACATTCTTACATAATATATCTGTTTCTTCCAATAATAGTTGTAACTTTGCACACCGTAACCATAAATACGAAAAAAGAAAATGGGCATCATCATTGGTATTGACGTTGGCATCAGCACAACAAAGATAGTAGGCATCGTAAACGGCGGAACTATACTCTCGCCCATACGCATCAAAGCCACCGACCCCATCACATCGCTGTATGGCGCTTTCGGCAAGTTTCTGTTTGAAAACAAAATACAGTTGCAAGACATTGAGCGCGTCATGCTAACGGGCGTGGGCAGCGCCTACATCAACGAACCTATCTACGGACTGCCCACCGAGAAGGCCGAAGAGTTTATTGCCGACGGACTGGGAGCACGCTTCGAGACCAACCTCGACCGCATGATGGTGGTGAGTATGGGCACAGGCACCTCTATCGTGAAATGCGATGGCGACGACATCAAGCACATCGGAGGCATAGGCATAGGCGGTGGCACACTGCAAGGTCTATCTCGACTGCTGCTCAAGACCGACGACATACGCCAAGTGGCCGAACTGGCTGAAGAGGGCGACGTCTCGCACATCAACGTGCTCATCAAAGACATCAGTGCCAGTCCGCTGCCAGGTTTGCCTATGGATGCCATTGCCTCGCTATACGGAAACGCTAACAGCAATGCCTCGCGCGAAGACATCGCCATCGGCCTCATCTGGATGGTGTTGCAAAGCATCTGCAGCGCATCAATACTATCGTCGCTGGGCTCAGGCATCAAACAGTTTGTCATGATTGGCAACCTCACCCTGTTGCCCCTGTGCAACCGCGTGTTCCCCGCCACCGAAAAGCTATACGGTGTAAAATTCTACATACCCAAATACGCCGAGTTCTGCACCGCCATCGGTGCCGCACTCTACTATGCTAACAGGAAAAATAATGTTAAGTAGGGGCTCATATATTACTGTTGCGTTTTAACAATTCAATAATACAATATTGCGAGTATTTTTTAGCTAAACGGATGCGCCCTCAAAGTAGGACGGTGGTCTCCGCGCCCCGTCCTCCAGCATCCAACATTTCTAAATAGATAACCCATTCCTAATGTCGGGAGGACGGGGCACAGAGGCCACCGTCCTACTGGGATAAGTCATAGATTAATTCAAAGGTAATTCATGGATTAATTCGTGGATTATTGCTTGTTCTTTTTAATCGTCAAGCGGGCACAAAAGCTCGTTTTCTCTTTTTTCTCGTTCAGCCTGTAAGCGGTCGAGGTAAGCTTGCAGTTCAGCCTCCTCTTCTTGCTCTTTCAGACTTTGGTTTAGGAGGAAGTCGTTGGCGGCTTCGTCAGCAGGGTCCTCAGTGGGTTCGCCACTCACATAGTGCTCTTTTACAAACTCTTCAAACGGGTTTTTCTCGTTTACATTCTTTTCCATAATATTTGTTTTTAATCTTTATCATATACCTTTAGCGCCACTGCTTCCAGACGATTGTTGTTTAACAGTATCGTGGCGTGTACGCGTCTTTTACTGAACGCGAATATAAAATACTGTTCAAACACGATGTCTATACGACATCGGTTTTCATCAATCATGACAGCATTGCCGTATGGCAAGTATTCGTCAGGTCGATACAGGTCGATTGTACAACTGCTTTTGCACATTTCCATTATCTCCTTCTCTGTTTTCACATAGGGGCAGAAGTGATACACATTTTTTAGCACCTCATGTACCGTTACATGAAAGAAGCACGCAAGGAACAGCAAGAGGCACCATCCTCCTACCTCACTATTGCTTATGCGTAGATGTTTAAAGAAGTCGTTATCTTTTCTTCCTGCTCCATCAAGCGCATACAATTTCAGTATCCCTTTATTTCTAAAATAGTAGGTATCTCCCTCTTGCTCCATTTGATTTGGGTTTATTGCCAAATGCCATCCTTCTTCTACACCAAGCGCAGGCAATTCACTCAGCAAACAATTTTCAACGCATTGAATATCACCATAGACGCAGTAAGTAGGATCGCAATCATGTTCATCCATGTAAATGAGGTTCCAACTTATTTCGTTCAACACGTTTGAATTGTTGATGTACGATCGAAAGTCGTAGAGTTGTTTATACACATTTCGTTTTTCCCAATCGTCAACTAACAATTCATTTTTTCGTTTATATATTTTCCGAAGCAAGTTTTTTGTCAATGCTACGTCTTTCTTAAACGGATTATCTATCATTGCATTTCCGTAAAACGAGAGCACAGCCATATTCCAGAGGCAAGTAATCGAAGGGTTCTCAGTGTTACATTCGTCCACCATTTTTTTAGCGTTTTTCGCCCGTTCTTCTTCAGATTGATAGATTATAAAATGTTTCGAGAAGTCATCTTCAACCAGATAAAACATTAACGGATAGTAATATATGTCGGCACCGAAATACCAACTCTTGTTATTTTCTGACCTTTTGAAGATACGATCTACGGCAAATCCATTCATAGCGTTTATTTTTTTTACAGATGCAAAAGTACGAAAAGGGGTGATACGAAACAAGTTCATAATGGTTCATAACGTGAAATAGCTTTTCCACAAGCACGAAAGAAAACTATCTGCTGACAAGCACGAGACGAACTTTCTTATAACGATGCCCCACCCCATTTTACCCCAAGGCCCCTATCTCTTCGCAGCGCTGGTCGAAGGCCGCGTTTGTGCGTTGCATCCAGTCGGGCAGCGATTTTAAGGCCTGATACACCAGTGGGTCGGGCATTTCCTTATAGTAGGCATAGGCCATAGGTCCTGCGATGGCGGCCAACGTGTCAGAGTCGCCCCCCAGCGAGATGTCCAGTCGAAGGCAGTCGACATAATCGGTTGATTTGATGAAGCTTAGGATGGCGGGCCCCACCGTAGCCGGACTATTTGAAAAGAACGAGTAATCGTCATGAATATCGTCGTAACACATACCGCTCCAGCAGGTGCAATATTTGTCCAGCACGTTTGAGCGCACAAAGTCTTTATCCATTCCGTTTTTCAGGTAGAAGATGGTGAGCGCCGTAGCCACAGCCCCTTTAATGCCTTCGGGGTGGTTGTGTGTGGGCGCAGCCGTTTGCGTGGCCAGGTCAATACATTCGTCCTCGTTACGAGCCAGCCATCCCGCAGCGCTGCATCGCATGGCCGACCCATTTCCCATGCTGCCATAGGGTTCATGGTCGTGGTCGGTTATCCACTGTTTAAACCTGTGACCATAGCCCGCGTGTGGGTGCTGATTAGCACACATCCACAGGTTGTCGGCCATGTCTTTGCCCTTCAAAAAGGCTTCGGCACAGGCAAAGGTTAGCACGGTGTCGTCGGTAAAATGCGCTCTTGACGAAAACATTTTCGCGGCGTTATAGTCTTTCGTGCGGTGAGCACGTCCTTCGTATGCGCTGCCAGCAATGTCGCCCACGGCAGCGGCCATCAATAAGTTTTTCATTCTAAGTAAGTGTTATTATTTTTTTATTGAGTCCACTTTAAAAAGGGACATATTTATGTAGTTTAAAACTCCAATCTGAAACCCTTTTGTTTCAATTCTTCATAGCTTTCTTTATTAAAGCGGTATAGGTTAGCCTCGCGTTTAGGCGTGGGCCATACCGTTTCATCGAGTTTTATCAGCAGGTCGAAGTGCAGCATTTTTTTTGAGAAGTTGGCGCGATCAAACTTTATGCCGAGTATGGCCTCATATAACAGTTGCAGCTCTTTCATCGTAAATTTCTCGGGCAGCAAATCGAAGCCGATGGGGCGGAAGTGTAGCCGTTCGCGCAGCACCGACAGAGCATGACGCAGTATGCGATCGTGGTCGAAAGCCAGTTGCGGTATCTCGTCAAGCCCAAACCACTTAGCCTTTGCCGCATCGTCGGCGCCCTTTACCTCCTGAATTTTACACAAGGCATAATAGGCAATGGTGATAACACGCTCGCGAGGATCGCGATTAGGGTCAGAAAAGGCATGAAACTGCTCCATATATTCGGCCACCATGCCCGTTTCTTCCATCAGTTCGCGTCGAGCCCCTTGTTCAGCGCTCTCGTCCATTTTCAAGAAGCCGCCCGGAAAGGCCCACCGTCCTTTATAGGGTTCAAGTCCTCTTTCTATCAGCAGCACTTGCAGCTTGGTGCCGTCGAAGCCAAATATCACGCAATCGGTTGTTACAGCGGGGTGCGGATACTTGTATTGATACATTTTCTCTTCCATATTTTTATCTTGTGTAATTATTACGCCGCAAAGATATGTCTTATTACTTATACCTCCAAATATTCTTGAGTATTTTTTACAACAGATATATATATTATTAATTCGTCCATGATACACTACGATTTTAGGATTAGGCAGTAACCCTATTTTAACAACAATGCAACAGATAATACAAACGTTTGCACACAGGTTTCGTATATTTTCATATAGATATATATCAAGCATAAAATGAAAACTACTAATTTTGCAGCAGATAAAAGCTGAGAAACGTCAGACTACATACAATAGTAAACCCCAAATGGCCACGGCCATACCCTATATAAACGACAAACCAATGTATAATAAATAGAACCAATATGAAAAGATTCTTAACTTTCTTAATGACCGTCATGGCCCTGTTCGCCTTCTCGACGAATGTCATGGCACAAAAAAACGTTTTTCTTGAAACAGAACAAACGATTAACGGCATTAACAATGGCTGGGGTAATAACGGCCCACAGTTTAAACACTACGAAGGCACTACGTGGGTGCTTAAAGTGACAAGCATGCCCGATGATGGATTTCATTTCAGAGTGCGCGTAGAGGGCTGGGACAAGCCCATGCAGCCTTGCGAGGAAGATGGTAAAAACGTGCTGCAGCTGGATGGCTCGTTCTATGCTGTATATCCCTCAGGCAACGGTAAAACAGAGGGCGATTTCTACGGAACACAACGTGCTTGGTGGGTAAAAGACTACAAAGGCGTTTACGATTATCTTGAGATATACGTAAACCTTACCGAAGACAAGCCAAACAGAGGCGTTTCGGTGGTGGGAAAGAAAAATACGGTAACACCACCCACACCCCCTACACCCCCTACAAGAAGCACTATCACGCCCCCAGCAGGCTATTATCTTGTGGGCAACTTCTTCTCACCTTGTAATAAGGCTGAAGTAACCCCTGGCCCCGACGGCGACCACATTAATTATAACCGTCATTATTTTAAGTTTGCTCAGAACAAAGAAGGTGCTTACACCATCGACATTCCCGCTTGCCTTACCGCCAAGATGCAGATTTTGGCTGCCGACGATGCTGGCGATATGAAGGTTTACGGCCCCAAGGATGCTGCTACTTCGGGCATAAGCAACCAGCACCCCACTACTAATGGCAACATAACGGGAGCCTTGACAGGATCAGACGAGCTTTCAGAGAGCAGCCCCTACTGGAGTCTCACCACCCGTAACGATGACAAAGATATCGACGATGATGGTATGTACACCGTAAGCTTTACAATGGATGCCGACGGCAACCCCACCGCATGGACCATTCAGCACGATGCCCTCACACGCGTGGCCTATCTGCTAAACACCAGCTACGGCGCCACCGCACAACCCGTTTATGACAAGCGTGAAAAAAACGAAGGCGACTTCAGCGACAACGCCAAGGCCTTCCTACACTTTGATGGAAAGAAGACTGGCTACTACGTTATAGACTATTTAGTGAGCGATGTGAACTTGTCGGAAGAGGCAAAACAAGCCACACCTGACCTACACGCTACAAAGAGCATACACAACAACTCGGGCACACACGACAACTCGGGCACACACGACAAGTTGTTCTTCATGGGCAACGACGGATCTGAAACCTACAAAGACAAGTTGGCACCTAACCTGCCTTCATTCACCCTTAACCTTGAGGGCTTGAAAGAGATAGAGTATAACGCCAACCGTGGCGACAACGACCTTGCCCAAAAAAGTGGTTCATACGGAATGTCAGGCAGTTTCCGCGTGATTGGCGACGCCAATACAGTCGACTATCCCAACACCATTTCATTGGTAGGCGACGCCATTCCTGGCACCACTAATGAGGATGGTTCATGGAACTGGGCTTCGACAGCCGCCGAGATGACCTACGATGCCAACGAGCGTTGCTATAAGGTAACCATCGAGACCACCGATGCCTACTATGAACGCAGCTTCCGCTTCGTAGGCGACCACTCGCAGGCATACAACTGGTATGAAGACACTACTACCGACGAGAGCAAGATGGCAAAAAGCGACAACAAAAACGCCACCGGACACAGCTGCCTGCCCTCTGACCCTAACTTCTTAAGCTATACCACTACTGGCACCACCACCGCCACCGAGGCTGAAAACAACATCAACTGGAACCGTAAGGCTGGCATACACGTGGTGAAGCTTTACATCATTACTGATGGCGAGGAACCCATTTATAAATATACCATCGAAACCACCGAGAACATTGGCATACCGTTTACCTATCGTGCAGGCAAGTTTATCCGCACCTACAGCAACAACGTAGCCATGAATGTGGTAAGCAAAAACGTAAAGGTGTATGAGGCTTACAGTTATGAAAAGGCTCAAGACGAAACCGACATCTACTCGCCAGGCACCTTGCATCTGCGCCAACTGAATTATATACCAGCCAACGTGGGCGTAGTGCTCATTGGCACCGTGCCCGCTACAAACGAATTGAGCGATGGCGACAAGCTCGACTTCATCTTGCGCAAGCGCACAGAAGACGAGGTTACGGCCGAAAACCCTACACAATATGTAAACGTATGGACCAATGCCTCTAAATATACTGGTCAGCAATGGAACAACTTCCTCGCCCCCACAGTGAAGGCTAACAACAGCCTGGGCAACATTGAGAAAGTGGGCGAAACCGTTACCTACCGCTACTATGGTTTGGGCAACTATCATAACACCAATTATTATAAAACGCACCCAGAGGCAAAAGACGAAGCCGACTATATAGGCTTCTTCCGCCTTACCCCCAACGGTCGTTGCGGTGCCAATAAGGCTTATCTACGCATGCCCGCCAGCGAAGAGGTTGAAGGAGGAAAGTTTGGCTTCATCGACTACAATGCCCATTTTATCGGCCCGAAAGACGAAAACGATGCCTCGCTTGCTAAGATGATGATTGTTTTTGACGATGAAGAAGAGGGTGGCGTTACCGAAATTAAGAATGTAGAAACAGTGAAGCCCCATCACGACAACGCCTACTATACCCTTCAGGGCATAAAGGTGCTGAACCCCACAAAGGGCATATACATTCACAATGGCAAGAAAATCGTTATCAAGTAAAGTAAACCTCTTAAACAAGCAATAGCAATGAAAAAATATATAAAGCCTTCAGTACAAATAATTAATGTTGTGGTTGAGCAGCTGTTAACCAGCGAGTCGGGAGAACTGGAGAACTGCGGTGCAAAACTCAACGAAGGAAATTGGGATATTGAAGACGACGAGCCCAGCGATGGCTCATACTTTGGATCTTGGGAGTAATTATCCTACACACCGTACGTAATATATGAAGACCGAAAGGGTGTTTCGAGCCGAACAAAACGGCAAGAAGCATCCTTTCTTTTTTTGTAATCATCGCTAAAATGGCTCAAACTATATTATTATAGAACCGTAATGAAACAACATAGAACAATAAAGAAACAACATAGAACAACAAAGGAACAACATTGAACAATAAAGAAACAACATAAACAACGTTGTTTCCTTTATCATTGTATTAGGAATGTTGTTCTTGTTGTTCCCTTGTTGTTTATGTTGTTGGGTTGTGGGGTTATTTGATTCCGTGTTGTTGGTTGTGGGAGGACGGGGCGCGGAGGCCACCGTCCTACTTTAGTTCGCCCAGTAGGATGGGGTCTCTGTGCCCCATCCTCCAGCAACAAGCACGGCGTATATTAGCAAAAAACGGGGTAAACATCGGGCGAAGCCAGGCAAAAAGTGGCGCGAGACCATGCAATAAGTCGGGCGAAAGCCTTAAGAAAATCGGGCGAAAGCCTTGAGAAAGTCGTCTCACATCGACCGTTATGAACATGGAGAACGGTCGATGCTCGTGTTCATATCGACCGTTATGAACACGAGCAACGGTCGGTGTGAGACGACTTTCTCAAGGCTTTCGCCGAAAAAACGCGATATTTTCAGCTTACTAAAGCAATGTTTTTAGCTCATCAAAGCCTTACTTACCGCTCACCACCTCAGCAAATACCACCATTGCCACAAAACGCAGCAATGTATAATAGCTTGATATTGTTGTGCAAAAGTAAGAAAAGGGGGCGAGAAGAACAAGCTCATCATGGTTCAAAAAAACAAAAAAACAAAAAAATAGGGGGCTTCTGCCATATTGTCAGATAAAATGAGTAACTTTGTACTCCAATGAACACCTCTGAATTACAGAAAATAAAACAACGTTACAACATCGTTGGTAACAGCGATGGTTTGAACCGTGCCTTGGATGTGGCCTTACAGGTAGCACCCACCGACCTCTCTGTGCTTATTATTGGCGAGAGCGGCGTGGGCAAAGAAATCATCCCACGTATCATTCATGATAACTCGCCCCGACGTCGCGAGAAATATTTTGCCATCAACTGTGGCTCTATTCCAGAGGGCACCATCGACAGCGAACTCTTCGGACACGAGAAAGGTTCGTTTACAGGCGCCATAGGCGAAAGCGAGGGCTACTTTGGCACCGCTAACAAGGGCACCATCTTCCTTGACGAGGTGGGCGAGCTGCCCTTAGCCACACAAGCGCGCCTGCTGCGTGTGCTTGAAACAGGCGAATATATACGTGTGGGCGGACAAAAAATAATGAAAACCGATGTGCGCATTGTGGCCGCTACCAACGTAAACATGCAGAAGGCGGTGAGCGAAGGGCGCTTTCGCGAAGACCTTTACTATCGCTTAAACACCATACCCATAAAGATGCCCGCCTTGCGCGAACGTGGCGAAGACATACTGTTGCTGTTCCGCCTGTTCACCATGCAGATGGCCGAGAAATATAACATTCCGCGCATCACCCTTACCGACGATGCTAAACGCCTACTGCTGAAATATAAGTGGCCAGGCAACGTAAGACAGCTAAAAAACATTACTGAACAGATATCGGTGCTGAGCGAAAAACGCGAGATTGATGCTAACGGGTTGCGACACTTCATACCCGAAGACCCCGAGAGCACACAGCTGGCCATGATACCTAACCAGGGCAACCACTCGTATGAAAACGAGCGCGAGCTGCTATACAAAATATTGTATGAGCTGCGGGGCAACGTGTCGGAAATGCGACGCGAGATGAACGATATGCGCAAGCAGATGAACGAACAGAAAACTGAAACGCCCGTCGACACCTACGCACAGCCCTACCACGCACTTGCACCTGCCAACTATTCTGGCACTGCAACACCCATGCGAGGCAACCGCATAGAAGAGGTTGAGGCCGAAGAGATTAAAGACACCGACAGCCTAAACCTGAACGACCTGGGACGCCAACTGGTAGAGCGCGCCCTTGACCGCAACGGTGGCAACCGTAAGAAAGCAGCAAAAGAGCTGGGCATCTCTGACCGCACGCTGTATAGACGAATTAAACAATATGGCTTGGACAAATAAGTTTTTTCAACATACACGAAACGCCGTGGCACAATGTAGCCATCGCGCACACACTGCTATGCTGGCAATGGTGCTTTGCTGGTGCGCCGTAGCATGCTCGGTATCGTACAAATTTAACGGTGCCAGCATCGACTACAGCAAGACAAAAACCATACAGATAGCCGACTTCCCCATTCGGTCGAGCTATGTGTGGGGACCTATGGGCCCTATGTTCAACAACCAGCTGAAAGATATCTTTGCTAACCACACACGCCTATCGCAGGTGCGACGCAACGGCGACCTGAAGATTGAAGGCGAAATTACGCAATACACACAGCGCAATAAGTCGGTATCAAGCGAAGGACATTCGGCACAAACCGAACTGTCAATCACGGTGAACGTGCGCTTTACCAATAACACAAACCATAATGAAGACTTTGAACGCTCGTTTACGGCAACAAAATCGTATGAAACGACACAAAGCCTGAACGCGGTTCAGGAAGAACTGGTAACGCAGATGGTTAAAGACCTAACCGAACAGATTTTTAACGCCACCGTGGCCAACTGGTAATACACCTATTTATATATAAAGAGTAATGGACTTGACGCAACTTATCAACCACCCTGAAACGATGGATAAGGAGACCCTGTACGATCTCCGTAACATGGTTGCGCTCTATCCTTACTACCAAACGGCACGGCTGCTGATGCTGAAAAACCTGTATCTGCTGCACGACTCGTCGTTTGACGAAGAACTGCGACGCGCCGCCATATACATTACCAACCGCGAAAAGCTGTTTGAAATGGTAGAGGCCGTACACTATGGTCTGGCACCCGCTGAGCACGACACCCGCCAGCCACAGCTCGCCAGCAACGAGAAAACAGGAGGCGAAAGTAGAACATTGTCGCTCATCGACAACTTTCTTGACCAGATACCCGCCGACCAAAAGCCCGAAACAAAACGACGAAAGCCAACACCCGCCGACGCTGCCGTCGACTATGTGGCCTTTCTGCTTGATAGTGAGACCGAAGAAGAAAAGAACGAGGAGAAAGAAAACGCTCCGCAAATGAAAGGTCAGAGCCTCATCGACAACTTTATCAACAACGATGGCGGTAAGATTACGCTGAAAGAAACACCCGAATTTGTACCACAAATTGAAGACAACAATAACAGCGCCACAAATGGCGACGATGGCTTCTTTACCGAGACTTTAGCCAAAATTTACATCAAACAAGGCAGATATTCAAAGGCTCTTGAAATTATTCAACGATTAAATTTGAATTATCCAAAAAAAAATGCTTACTTTGCAGACCAAATCAGATTTTTAGAAAAACTGATCGTCAACGACGAAGCAAACAGCAAGAAATAAAGACAATTATAACAATAAAATAATAATAAAATAAATAACAAAAAATGATTTACACATTATTCGTCATTCTGATAGTGATTGTAGCACTGCTGATGATTGGCATCGTGCTCATCCAGGAATCAAAAGGTGGAGGATTGGCTTCAAACTTCTCTTCTTCTAACTCTATCATGGGTGTACGCAAAACTACCGACGTGGTTGAGAAAACCACATGGGGTCTTGCCGCTGCCATGGTTATCATCAGCGTTATCTGCGCTTACACAGCACCCACTTCTACCGCTAACCAGAGCGTAATGGAGAAGGCCGCTACCGAAACACAGACAACAAACCCCAACAATGCTCCTGGTTTTGGCGCTAGCCAGCAGGCTCCCGCAGCAGGCGCACAGCAGAACGCAGCAGGCGCACAACAGGCTCCCGCAGCTGGTGCACAACAGGCTCCCGCAGCACCTCAGGCACCTGCACAGCCCGCAAAATAAAAAAGTAAAGGGAAAAGATAAAAAAAACGGCATTTTATTTGGTCAATTCAAATAAATGCCGTACCTTTGCACTCGCTTAAAAAACATAAGCGCTAACACGGTGGCCGTAGTTCAGTTGGTTAGAGCGTCAGATTGTGGTTCTGAATGTCGTGG
>ERZ1026852.711-NODE-711-length-19678-cov-95.766397_pt1 | contig 19678 bp, 22 predicted proteins | sample MGYA00380156_ERZ1026852 | MGnify/ENA primary metagenome ERZ1026852 (study PRJEB33269, sample SAMEA4719792) | human gut metagenome | biome: human-associated habitat; feature: organic feature; material: feces | place: Cameroon | collected 2013-10 ...
GTGAGAAAGGTGGAGCCTTCTTTAATGGTAAAGAAGGACGGGATGATTTTAGAAATTCTTATTTTTAAGAACAAAAGATAAAACAATGAATATAATCAAAACAAATATTGAAGGCGTTCTCATTATAGAGCCACGCCTCTTCCGCGACTCTCGTGGCTACTTCTTCGAGAGCTTCAGCGAGCGAGAGTTTGAAGAAAAGGTTGCCCCAATCCTGGGACACAGTGTTCACTTCTGCCAAGACAATGAGTCTATGAGCAGTTATGGCGTAATGCGAGGCTTGCACTTCCAGCGCCCACCATATACTCAGAGTAAGTTGGTGCGCTGCGTAAAGGGTAGAGTACTTGATGTCGCTGTAGATATTCGCAAAGGTTCACCAACCTATGGCAAGCATGTGGCTGTAGAACTGACCGAAGACAATCATGTCCAGTTCTTCATCCCAAAGGGCTTTGCCCATGGATTCGCCGTTCTTTCTGAAACAGCCGTCTTCCAGTACAAGTGTGATAACTTTTATTATCCTGAGGCTGATGGAGGTATCAGTATCCTCGATGACACTCTCGGTATCGATTGGAAGATACCAACCGAACACGCCAATCTCTCAGAGAAAGATACGAAGCATGCAATGTTGAAAGATTTCGATAGTCCATTCGACATAGATGTAGATTTATACAAGTAAAAAGAAAATTAACATACTTTCGGTATGAAAGATTTTAAAGATATAAAAGTAGCAGTAGCCGGCACCGGCTACGTCGGTCTGAGTATAGCAACGCTATTGTCTCAGCACCATCATGTAACAGCAGTAGATGTAATCCCAGAGAAGGTGGAGAAACTCAACAACAAGATTTCTCCAATCCAGGACGATTACATCGAAAAGTATTTGGCTGAAAAGCCATTGAACCTCGTGGCAACCCTTGATGGCAAATCAGCCTATAAGGATGCAGACTTCGTAGTGATTGCAGCACCAACCAACTACGACCCAGTGAAGAACTACTTCGATACAACCCATGTAGAAGAAGTCATCGACCTGGTTCTGGAGGTAAACCCAGATGCAGTGATGGTCATCAAGAGCACCATCCCAGTAGGTTATACCCGTAACCTCTACTTGAAGTATGCCCAGAAGGGAGTGAAGAAGTTCAATCTTCTCTTCTCTCCAGAGTTCCTTCGTGAGAGCAAGGCACTCTATGATAACCTTTACCCAAGCCGCATCATCGTAGGCTATCCAAAGATTATCGAACGCCCAGAGTTTGCAGAGGAGAACGAGGCAATCAAGTCAGTAACCAATGTCGAGATGTTGAAGGAAGCTGCTAAGACCTTCGCCGCTCTGCTCCAGGAAGGCGCCATCAAGGAGAACATCGATACCCTCTTCATGGGCATGAAGGAAGCTGAGGCTGTCAAGCTCTTCGCCAATACCTATCTGGCACTCCGAGTAAGCTACTTCAATGAGTTGGATACATACGCAGAGGTAAAGGGACTCGATACCAAGGCAATCATCGATGGTGTAGGTCTTGACCCACGAATCGGCACCCATTACAACAACCCAAGCTTCGGCTATGGTGGTTATTGCTTGCCAAAGGATACCAAGCAGCTCCTGGCAAACTATGCCGATGTTCCTGAGAACCTGATTGAGGCAATCGTAGAGAGCAACCGCACCCGTAAGGACTATATCGCTGATGCCGTACTCCAGAAGGCAGGCTATTATAACGAGAATAGTTCTTTTGATGCCAGCAAAGAGCACAGCTGCGTGATTGGTGTCTATCGTCTGACTATGAAGTCAAACAGCGATAACTTCCGCCAATCTGCCATCCAGGGTATCATGAAACGTATCAAGGCAAAGGGTGCAGAGGTTATCATCTATGAGCCAACATTGGAAGATGGAAGTACATTCTTTGGTAGCAAGGTTGTAAATGATATGGATGCTTTCAAGAAGCAGAGCCAGGCAATTATCGCCAATCGCTATGATGCCTGCCTGGATGATGTAAAGGAGAAGGTATATACTAGAGATATTTTTAGAAGAGATTAAGATTATGGTAAGTTATAATATAGATTTAACGGGCAAGACAATTCTTGTTACAGGTGCTGCTGGATTCATTGGTAGCAACTTGGTAAAGCGTTTATTTAGCGATGTAAAGAATATCAAGGTTATTGGTATCGATAGCATTACCGATTATTATGATGTCAATATCAAGTATGAACGTTTGAAAGAAATAGAAGCAATTGGAGGTGATTGGACTTTTGTTCATGACTCTATTGCCAACAAGGATGCTGTTGAGAAAATCTTCTCTGAGAACAAGATTTCTGTAGTGGTGAATCTTGCAGCTCAGGCAGGAGTACGTTATAGTATTACTAATCCTGATGCCTATATTCAGAGTAACCTCATCGGTTTCTACAATATCCTGGAGGCTTGCCGTCATCATGAGGTAGAGCATTTGGTATATGCAAGTTCTAGCAGTGTGTATGGTAGCAATAAGAAGGTTCCATATTCTACAGATGATAAGGTGGATAATCCTGTAAGTCTATATGCTGCTACCAAGAAGAGTAATGAGCTGATGGCTCATGCATATTCTAAACTCTATAATATTCCAAGTACGGGATTGAGATTCTTCACAGTATATGGTCCTGCAGGAAGACCAGATATGGCATACTTTGGATTTACCAACAAGCTAGTAAAGGGCGAAACCATCAAGATTTTCAACTATGGTAACTGCAAGCGTGACTTTACTTATGTAGATGATATAGTTGAGGGTATCGTAAGAGTAATGCAGCATGCCCCAGAGAAGCATAATGGTGAGGATGGTTTACCTATCCCTCCATATAAGGTATACAATATTGGCAACTCGCATCCTGAAAATCTTTTGGAGTTTGTAAGCATCTTGCAGGAAGAATTGATTCGTGCAGGTGTATTACCTGAGGAATATGATTTTGAGGCGCACAAGGAACTGGTGGCAATGCAGCCTGGCGATGTGCCTGTCACTTATGCTGATACTACTCCATTGGAAGAGGACTTTGGATATAAACCATCTACACCTTTGAGAGAAGGATTGAGAGCATTTGCTGAGTGGTATAAGGAGTATTATAACAATTAGATTTGAATTTTATTTTTAGTTGATACGATTCGGTCTTTAAAAACAAATGGAAGAAAAGTATATGGCACAAAAATCTAATTATGCTTTAATCTCGGCTTTGTATGCAAATGAAACCAAAGGATTGTATTCTGATATTTATTTTCCTATTATTGAGCCCACTTTAAAAAGTGGTTACGTTTAAAAGTTTAACATTCATTCGTTCTTTGACTTTTTGTACTCTGGAGATTTTCAATCTACTTTATTGCTGTGCCCTTGGCGTGGTGACTCTTGAAGAACAATGTCCAGCCATAGATTCTTATTATGGATTCCGCCGTAAGAATTGCGAGTATAAGGAGAAAAACGGCTTGAACCTTTTCTGCAAAAGTTTCAAGCAAATCACCAAGGCGCAAGCTATCGAGTATTGCATCTCTGGTAAGACTATCCGTATGGACAGCAAGCTCATTTCCTGTAATATCGCTTGGTACTCTCATTATGAGATTATCCATGCAACATTTGTAAAATGTGTGACTGTGGAGTCATAAGATGAATTTTCAAATTAATAGGACCTGTTCACAACAGAAGTAAGAAAAGAGGTGTTTCTGTTTTTATATTCTGTAACAGAAAATACCGAAGTGTTGATGGATAATGTTAATTGAGTTATGTTAACACTATGCAAGGAAATAATTTTCTCATAAATATGAAAAAATATAAAATAATATTGATTTTTCTTTTGAATGTATCAATGGCATATGCAGAAGGAACCTTAAAGGATTCTCCCTTTTCTGCAAGTTTGGAATTGTCCACAAAGTATATGTGGCGTGGTATAGAATATGGAACAGCCCCAACGGTATTTCCTATGATTGGTTATAATACCCATGGCTTCAATGCCTTTGCCATGGGTGGTTACGCCATTGATGGAAGTCATCAGGAGGTGGACTTGGGCATATCTTATACTGCAAGAGAGTTAACTGTCGGTGTATCAGATTACTATTATCCAACTTCGGTAGGCGAAAAGGATGATTACTTCAAGTTGAGTAACCGTGAGACTGGTCACTGGGTGGAGGCTTACGCTACTTGGGCAGGAACCCGGATTCCTCTGTGGGTAACGGTTTCAACCTATATCTTTGGAGCCGATAAGAATGCGGAAGGCAAGCAGATGTATTCTTCGTATGCGGAAGTTGGTTATACCCATTCTTTTAATGACGACAACAATATTGCCTTGTGTGTGGGTGCCAACTTGAACAAGGGCTTCTATACCAACAATGAGAGTGGCTTTAATGTGGTCAACATCAATGCTAAGTATAGTACGGCTTTCAAGTTTGGTAGTTACAAGCTCCCTGTTAGTGCCAGCTATGTGTTGAATCCCTATATGAATAAGTCATATTTTACGATGTCACTTTATTTCGGACTTTAATGAAAACAGCGGTTATTTTATCGGCCAGGAAGGATAAGGATACAGAAATACCTTATCCTTTGAAACCTTATTACGAGAATTCATGTTTGATAGATAGGACTATCGAGGCTTTGACGGCACTCAGCTATGACAATATTCTCTTAATTGTAGGGGGGCAAGCCCAACTGTATCAGCGATACGCATCAAAGACAGTTCGTCTGGTATTGAATCCAGACTTTAAGTTTACTTCTTCGATGGGTTCGCTTGCTATGGCAGCACCTTATATCAAGGATGATTTCCTGTTGGTAGAGGGCGATACATTCTATGAATATAAGGTACTGAAAGAACTTTCTGAGACAAAAAATGAAAATTGCTTTGCCATTACAGAAGAGTCTGGTAGTGGAGACGAGGCCTTTGTTGAAACTCGCAGTGGATATATCACCAAGATAAGCAAGGACCGTCATCAGATATGTAATTTCGAGGGTGAGTTATTGGGTATCGTCAAGATTTCCAAGCACTCTTTTGACCGAATGATGAACAAGTGGAAAAACAGCAATAATCCTTATCTCAACTATGAGTACTTGCTGTTTGATTCTACTGATGTTTTGGACAGGCCTTATATCAAGTTTACCAATTTGATTTGGGGAGATGTGGATTGTGAAGAAGATTTCAATAAGCTTCGCAACTATATCTATCCTAAGCTTCGCAGAAAGGAAAATCCGTTTGATTACGAAAACTTGATTTCATACCTAAAGGTTATTTTCCCGAACGAACAGATTGAGAATGAGGTGAAGATAAGTCAGATTGGCGGTATGTCAAACAAGAACTTTAAGGTTACCAAGGGCGTATATGAATATGTACTTCGTGTACCTGGAATTGGTGCTGAAGGTATGGTGGTGCGAAGCAATGAGGAACAAAATTCCTTACAAGCTTGCAAGATGGGTATCAATCCTCCAATCAGATACTTTAATTCTGAAACGGGTATCAAACTTGCGGACTTTGTAAAGAACGCAGAGACATTGAATAGGGCGACTATTCAGCGACCATCAAACATGAAGAAAATAGCCAATATCTTCAGAACTTTACATCATTCTCATGTTCGCTTTGGTAATGAGTTTAATGTATTCAAGGAAATATTGAACTATGAGCATTTGCTGGTTAAAGCAGACGGTAAAATGTATGAAGGCTATGAACCCATAAGAAAAAAGGTCTTTCAACTAGAAGATTACCTGAATCAATTGGGGGTATCAGTAAAGCCTTGTCATAATGATCTCGTAGCCGAGAATTTTCTGAAGGCTGAGGATGGAACTATTTATCTGATAGACTGGGAATATTCTGGAATGAACGATCCTATGTGGGATATTGCAGCCCTATTCTTAGAAAGTAATTTTACTGATGAAAGCAAGGATTATTTTCTCAGCCATTATTTCGATGGCAATGAACCTGAGAATGCCAGAAAGAAAATATTGGTATATCAGATATTGATGGATTATCTGTGGGCAGTGTGGACTTGCATCAAAGAAGCACAGGGAGATGATTTCGGTACTTATGGTATGGATAGATATACAAGAGCAATAGAAAACTTAAAGAAAATAGATTTATAGAAATGGAAAGAGAGAATTTGAAAGGTAGAATAGATTGGATTACAACATTGATTCCTTTTGTCATAGTCTTAGCTATGATGTTGGTTTTTATGTTGATACCGACACAGTCAAAATTATTTGTTGATACCCTGCGTGGTTTCTTTGGTGATACTATTGGTATCTATTATGTCATCCTAGGATTAGGATGTGTGTTATTATCATTATATTTGGCTTTCAAAGACAAATATGGTCAGATTAAGTTGGGTAACATCGATAAGCCTGTTTATAGTAACTTTGCTTGGGGTACGATGATATTTACTTCAACCATGGCTGCTGATATCATGTTTTATTCCTTGATAGAGTGGGCTTTGTATGGTGCAGAACCTCATGTGGCAGAACTTGGTAAGATGCAGCTTTGGGCACCGACCTTCCCGTTGTTCCATTGGGGACCATTAGCGTGGGGATTCTATGTGGTACTTGCTATCAGTTTTGCTTTTATGATGCATGTGCGCAAACGAGAGAGACAACGTTTCTCAGAGGCGATGCGTCCTTTGATTGGTGCCAGAGTGGATGGTCCTTGGGGCAAGGTAATAGATATCGTTGCTGTCTTCGCTATGGTTTGTGCAACGGCTACTACGTTCTCTTTAGCAACTCCTCTTTTGGCTTCAGCCTTGGCTTCTGTGTTTGGCATTTCAACCAGCGTTACGCTTACTATAGGTATTCTGCTTTTGATATGTGCAGTCTATACTATCACAGTATTGTTGGGTATGAATGGTATTTCCAAATTGGCATCGTTCTGTTCATATATGTTCTTTGCCATCTTGTTTTATTTCTTGTTCTTGGGTGGAGAAACAAGATATATAGTAGAGACCGGATTCCAATCTTTAGGCAACATGGTTCAGAACTTCATTGGACTCTCAACCTATATGGATCCGTTGCGAGAGAATAACTTCCCACAGACATGGACTATTTACTACTGGGCATATTGGTTGGTTTGGTGTATTGCAACTCCATTCTTTATAGCTCTTATCAGTAAAGGAAGAACTATCAAGAACCTAGTCTTTGGTACATTTGGTTGGGGATTGGCAGGTACTTATATGTCATTTATCATTTTAGGAAACTATGGATTGGCTCAACAGCTGAAGCATGGACTTGATGTTACAGGCTATATTTCAAATGGAGGTGAGATGTATCAAGCTATTTTGAAGATATTCGGTACATTACCATTGCCAGAAGTAGCATTGATATTATTGGTTATCACGATGATTGCTTTCTACAGTACAACATTGGATGGTATTACGTATGTGGCATCTTCTTATAGCTATAATCAAATCTCTGCTGATGAGGAGCCAAGCAGAAAGATTAGAGCGGTATGGAGCATTATGCTCATCTTGTTCCCTATCGGATTGTTGTTTGCAGAAAATACGCTTTACAGTTTGCAGTCAGTGACAATCATAGCAGCATTCCCTGTGGGTATTCTCTTGATACTGATAGTTTGGAGTTTCTTTAAAGATGTGAAGAATTATTTGAACGAAAAATAATATTTAGATATGAACGCTATAATATTGGCTGCAGGCATGGGAACACGCCTGCGCCCTTTAACAAATGACCGACCAAAATGTTTGGTCGAAGTAAATGGTATCCCTATGGTGGAACGCCAGATACAATTCTTGAAAGAGAAAGGTATCAATGATATCACCTTGGTTTCTGGCTATAAAGCAGAAGCCTTGGATTTTTTGAAAGAAAAATATGGAGTGGATATAGTTCTCAATGACAGATATGATACTTGCAACAACATCAATTCCTTGTATATAGTTAGAGACCGATTCCATGATACTTACGTGATGGAGGGTGATGTCTATATGGATAAAAACGTTTTACTTTCGAATGTTTCTCAATCTACTTATTTTGCAAAGAAGAAAGAATATGGAAACGAATGGGGATTGGAAGTAGATGAGCACAATAAGTTGATCAAGATTTCGATAGGTGCTGGCAATGGATTCTTGATGAGTGGTATTTCTTTCTGGACGGCAGATGACTGCAAGAAAATCATCGCTCATATGGAAGATGTGTATGCCAATAAGGACTATACCAATCTCTATTGGGATAATATGGTTTTGGATATCTATCCAGAGCTGGATGTTTATGTCAAGGAGATAGAGGGTATCTATGAGATAGATATGCCAGAAGAATTGAAGGAAGTAGAAGAAGAGTGTAAATTGCATTATGCTAATTTATTTTAATGATTATGTTATAAATGAATAATACTATAGATAATAAGAAAATTGCTAGAAATACATTCTTTTTATATATCAGAATGTTTTTCATCTTGGCATTGAATTTATATATGTCTAGGGCTATACTTGCTATATTAGGTGAAATAGATTTTGGTATTTATAATGTGGTTGGTGGATTTGTTGCCATGTTTGGTATTTTTTCTAATTCAATGACGGCTGCTACACAGCGGTTTTTGTCATTTGAAATTGGGAAAAATGAGCAGGGTAATGTAGAGTCTGTTTTTTCGACTGCTGTTTTAATTCATTTGTTTTTTGCTATTTTGATTCTTGTATTTGCAGAATCAGTAGGCTTGTGGTTTGTTGAAAATAAATTAAACTACCCGTCAAGTCGTCAGCAAGCTGTTTTTTGGGTATATCAATTATCAGTTTTGACATTCATTATAGGTGTGCTCAGTGTTCCTTATAATGCAGCATTAGTTGCGTTTGAGAAAATGAAGGCATTTGCATATGTTGGAATTATAGAAGTATTACTTAAGTTCATAGTTGTGATATTGCTAGCTTATGCATGTTATGATCAGTTAATACTCTATGCTCTATTTTTAGCTATAATAGCAATAGTCATTAGAGTTATATATGGTATATATGTAAAAATAAACATTCCAAATTGCAAATGTAATTTTAAAATGGATAAAATCATTAGAAATAACATGATTGCTTTTGCTGGTTGGAATAGTTTTGGGTCTATTTCCAATATGTTGAACAATCAAGGAGTTAATGTATTGCTTAATATGTTTTTTGGTGCTGCAATTAATGCGGCTCGCGGAATATCCTTTCAAGTAATGAATGCTTTACAATTATTTGTTGCTAATTTTCAATTAGCAATGTCACCACAAATAATAAAATCTTTTGCAAGTGGTAATAAAGATGATGCTTTTAAGCTAGCTTTTAGAGGGAGTCGTTTCTCATTTCTTCTTTTGATGCTGTTTGCTATTCCGACAATATTGGAAGCTCCATATATTCTACAAATATGGCTAGTAAAAGTACCAAATTTAACAGTTGATTTTTTGAGAATAATACTTATTACAGCATTGGTTAATACTTTGGGACAAACCTTAAGTTATTTAATGCAAGCCTCAGGAATTGTAAAAAACTATCAAATAGTAGTAGGAACTTCGTACATGCTAGCGGTTCCAGTAATTTATGTGGTTCTGAAATTGGGAGGAAATCCATTAATTGCCATGTTGATAGTTCTTTTATTTTCACAGATTTCTCAATTTTGTCAATTGATAATGTTGAAAAGAAGTATAGGATTACCTATAGGTGTATACATGCGAACTGTGTTCTTAAAATCATGGATGTTATTTCTATTATCCATATTAATACCTTTAATCGTATTTTTGAATTTAGGTCAGTCGTTGTTTTCTTTTAGTATTGTATCTTTTGTCTCGTTATTGTCTTCTTCTTTGGTCATTTTTTATGGAGGATTACATAAAGATGAGAGAAAGTATCTGATAATTTATTTGTTCAAGTTAAAAAATAGAATAAAATGAAATTAGAAACGTATATAGGAAAAAAAACTTCAAATCTCACCGAAAGAGAAGATATTGAATGGGCGAATTTTTGGATAGATAGAGCTAATACAGATTCTTCGGATCGTATACTATTAATAGGTGATTCTACTTCTAGAATTATTAGGTCAACTTTTTCAAGATTGGCAGATAGACCTGTTGATTTACTTGCAACTTCTTCTTCGTTGCATGACGAACTATTTATAAATCAAGTTAATGCTTTTTTCATGCAAACAAAATACACGTATAAAGCGATTTTCGTACAATTGGGACATCATGCTGTTTATGATGTGGGGGGGCATGATTATCAGGAAACTGATTATCAGATATTTGAAGAAGAATATTCTTTGTTTGTAGATTATTTAAAGCAATACACATCGAATGTTATATTAGAAACGGTTTTGTTGACAGTCAAACCATATAAGCATTTTTCAATGTTTTTGAGAAAGTTCAGAGTTAAAGAAACTTTGGATGAAGAAGCAAATTATGTCAAAGTACGAAAAAATCAGATAATACAAAAAATTGCAGTAGAGAAAAATACAGCTTTTTGTGATATGTGCAATATTATGCTCAAAGAAAAGTTTGTTCATATTGATCATATCCATTATGAGAGAGCTGCTTTTCCTGTTATTGTAAAGAACTTGATGAAATTTATTTAAATTTTTATAGTTATGAAATCAGATAAAGTTAGTACAATTATGATTGATGGAAAGCCTTTTTCCTATCGTGACGAGAGAGGTGTTATTTCCTTTACAAATAATGTTGCAATGAATCATGATTCAGGCAAAAAGCTTTTATATAAAGTAAAGGAACTATTTGGAATAAAGCACATTAGATTTTCTCTTGCTTTTGGAACCTTACTTGGTGCTGTTAGAGAGCATGATTTAATTAAAGGCGATGAAGATTTAGATGTCTTCACAGATCAAGAAGATAGATTGAGAAGTGCAATTCCTTGGCTTGCAGAGCAAGGGTTGGTTGTGACGAGAGTAAAAGAAGGTGATTTCTATTCTTTTAGAATTGATGAGCAATCATACATTGATGTTTATATTTTGCGTCCCTTTAAATTTAGTCTATGGGGAATATGGTGTTATAGTCTATGTGATTGTGCTACTCCTAAATATTTTTTTAAGAATTATCAAAAGATAACGTTCTTAGGTGAAGATTTCTTGGTTCCTTCAAATCCTGAGAAATTGGTGGAGTTTTGGTATGGTGAAGACTGGCGTGTTCCGAAGTCAGGCAAAAAGTATTATTATGAAGTGAAGTCAAGATATTATTGGAAGTTTAAAGGAATGTATATTAAGAAATTTTTGGCTTATTTTCTAGGGGATAAAACAGATAAAGTATGGATAATTTTAAAATCAATCATTGGACGTTAGAATATTTCTATTTTTTCGTTATGGTTGTATATATGGGTATGATGACAATAAATACATCAGCCATGTATACTTATAGCCCTAAGATGTCTTTAGGAGCGATACTCTTGCCTATTGTGTTAAATATTATTATTGTAATTAAGCATAAGGTTAGCTTAAGCAACAAAGGACTGCAAAAGTTGTTGCTGTTTAGCCTAATTTGGGTATTTTGTCTATTTGTAAAATATGGCGCAGGTTGTTTGAAATCGTCATTTATTTTATTTTATGCAATTTTTGTCGCCTACATACAGTATAAAGTTTTTAAGGAAAAAATATGTTCCTACTATGTTGATGTAATGGTGGTAATAGCAAAGATCTCTTTGGTCTTATGGCTATTTTCTATGATTTTTCCATCATTGGCTTCTCATTTTTTTCGTACCTTTCCACAGGCAGATTTTTCAACTTTTGGATATAATTTTATGTATGTATTTAATTGGATGGATCCTGATTTGGGGCAGGAAGGACGTAATGCGGGATGTTCATGGGAGCCTGGGCGATATGCTGTTATGTTATCCTTAGGTATTGCTATTTCTGTTTTAAAAAATGGCGTTTCTTTAAAAGATAAAAATTTTCTTTGGCTTTTATTGGCATTAGTGACTACTTTTTCAACGACAGGCTATATGGCTGTACTTGTAATCGTATTTTGTTCTTACATAAAGAAAATTAATATTAAATATGTCTTTATAGCGCTATTACTATTGATACCTGTTTACTTTTTGGTTATTAATGTTCCTTTTCTTGTAGATAAAATTTCTCTACAGTTGTCAACGGTATTTAATTTAGAGTTTTATAATGAGATGGCTGCTAGAACAGCAAAATCTTCATCTGGAGAATATACATATTCATTAGAGAGATTTCCTTCTATGTATTTTGAATGGAAGAATATAGTTAATGATCCTATGGTTGGCTATGGCAGAACTCCATATTATTCCTTTTTTTATCAACATATTTCTTCAAATGTTAGTTTACCTAGTGGACTGTTGAAAGTGTTAAGTAATTATGGGATAATTTTAGGAATTTTCTTCTATTACATCTTGTATAAATCTTCTCATTTATTTGGTAATATTTACCACAGAAATAGTCCAATTATGCTTTGTTTACTTATTGGATCTGTTTCGTATGTTATTTTTACAATACCTGTTTTTACAACATTTTGGCTTTATTATTATTTTGATTCAAACAAATGAAAGTATATATTATTACTAAAGAACCATTTCCAAATGGAATGGCTTCAACGCAACGTATTAAATGTTATGCAAGGGCAATTGAGCCTTATGTAGATAAAATAGAAATCTTAGTATATATTAGAACAGAACATGGCATAATGAACAATTCTAAGGTTACGGGAGTTTTGGGAGATAATATTCCTTTTAAATACTTACCTAAGCAAACAATGGAAAGTGATAATATTCTGTTAAAATGTTTTCATTATATTTTTGACAGATTATTGTTATTGATATTTTTGTTGAAAAACTTAGAAAAGGGGGATGTTGTGTTTGGCTATGTTAATAGTGATGTGCGTTTTTCTTTGTTATTGATAAAAGTTATTCATTTGCTTGGGTGTGTGTATGTTAGAGACCTATGTGAGATTCCTTATGGAACTGGCATTGAGTCTAAGTCAAATGTAATAAAACGCAAGATAACTTATAAAAAACAATTCCCTTTGCTTGATGGTGTCGTCTCAATTAGTGATAACTTAACTGCATTATTCAAAAAATATAATAAGCATAGTGAAGTTCTAAAAGTGCCTATAATGGTAGATTTTGAATCATCTAATTTGGAAGATGCTTCATCTGAGGAAAAACCTTTTATTTTTCATTGTGGAACTCTATATGAACAAAAAGATGGAATTTTGGGCATGATAGAAGCTGTTTGCATGGCAAACTTAAAGCGAGAGAATAAAATTATATTAAAATGCACAGGAATGCTAAAGAAGTCACCCCATGCAAATCAAATTCAGGCAATAATTAATAATTATAATGCCTCGGATACAGTACAGTTTGTGGGATATTTATCAGATGAAGAACTAAAGGAAAATTTAGCAAAGGCTTCACTTGTTATAATAAATAAATATGTCAATCAACAAAACACCTATTGTTTTTCAACGAAATTGGCAGAATATATGGCTGCATCTAAACCTATAATTATAACTAATGTAGGAGAGGCTATGAATTGGTTGACAAATAATGAAAATGCGGTGATAATTCCATCTGGGAATGTAAGTGTTTTGGCTGATACCATTAATCTTGTAATTGATGATTTAGGCTTTCGTAAAAGAATTGCTAAAAATGCTAATTTATATTGTCAGAAGCATTTTGATTACAAATGTTATGGTAAGATACTTGTAGATTACTTTAAACGAATTCGACAATGAAGATTGTTATATATACGGTTTTAACCGGGGGCTACGATAATTTGATACAGCCTCTTGTTATTGATAAAGAGATTTCTTATATTTGTTTCTCTAATGAGATAAAACTTGCGGAAGTTGGAGTGTGGAAAATTCGAAACATACCCAAAATTGTTGAAAACAAGCAACAACTTTCAAGATATCCTAAAATGCATCCACAAGAATTACTAAGAGATTATGACTTTAGTTTATATATAGATGCTAATGTTCAGATATGTGATAAGGTTATTTATAAAAGAATAAAAGAACTGGCTGATGATAACGTCCTAATTGCAGGTATGAGCCATTTAGAGGTTGATTGTGCATATGAAGAAGGACTTCGAGTTTTAACTTCAAAACGTGAAAGAGATTGGAAGTCTGTGTTTCGCCTTTTGCTTTATCTTAAGAAAGAAAAATTCCCATACCATTGGGGAATGTATGAAGCAAATTGTATTTTTAGAAATAATCATGATGCAAAAGTTAAGGCTCAATGTGAATTATGGTGGAAATTGTTTATGAAATTTGCTCATAGGGATCAGCTTAGCTATAGCTACACTTTATGGAAATTTAATTTTCCATTTGTGTTTATTTTACCAAAGGGCTTTAATACTCGCAATTGTACAGCTATTGTAGCAGGTAGTCATGGTAAATCTTCCTCTAAGTTGAAGAAATTTATGAAACATATATTATATCATCCGACGATGATATTTATAAAAATATTATTAACTATAGTAAATAAACTTTCTTAATTAACGATATGGAATACAAAAGCAAAGTTTATGCTGTTGTAATTAGCTTTAATCCTGATTTAAAATTGCTTAATGATGAATATGTATCCATAAGCAATCAGGTTGATGGAGTATTTTATGTAGATAATAACTCTAGAAATAAAACTGAAGTAGAACAATGGTGTAAAGATAAGAAAAAGGCATATTTTATATGGTTAGATTCCAATGAGGGGATTGGCGCTGCACAAAATATTGGTATAAAAAAAGCCTTGGAACAAGGAGCAACCCATGTTGTTATCTTTGACCAGGATTCTGTTGTGGCAGATGATTTTGTGGCTTCTTTGCTTCAAACTGAGCAAGAAGCATTGAGTGATGGATATCATGTTGGGTTGACAGGACCTGTTTATTATTCCTCTGATGATAACTATCCTTATCCGGCATTAGATGTTTCTGATGGAAGGGTCAAACGCATTCTTCTTGATTCTTTTGAAAAATATTTGGTGACTTCTCATATCATTGCTAGTGGAGAATTAATTAGAGCTGAAGTGTTTCGTAATGCAGGCTTAATGCGCGAAGATTTATTTATAGGATTTATTGATTTTGAATATTGTTTTAGGGCCAAAAAATTTGGTTATGATACGATTGTTTCAAAAAAAGCAATAATGAAGCATAAAATGGGAGATAAACAAATCTCTCTCTTTGGTCGCAAGATTGGGATTTACTCTCCTTTTAGACGATACTTTGATTGTAGGAATACTATTCTTATACAGAAAGAACAGATATTTCCTAAGGCTCTTAGAAGATATTATTTAAGATTAATGTTTGGTAAGATTCTTGTGTCTGTATTTTGGGGTCCTGATAGATATCGGCAGTTAAGATATTGTTGGCGAGGTTTGCTTGATGGAATTAACGGAATTTCGGGTAAATGCTCGATTTCTTAACGTTTGAATCATTAGTAAATCACCGATAGACCGAATGTTGTTACCTGTATAATCCATTTTTGGTATCCGTAATTGATACCGATAAGCGTCTGAAAATGGATTTGGTGATTTCAACAAAATGATATATCTATATCGCCATTTTTAAACGTAAGTAGAATGAACTTTGGCAAAGTCTTTCTGACTACAGAGAAAATTAAACTTTATCATACCCATAGCCTATGTATCTCTCAGAATTGAAACTTTGGAATTTTAGAAAGTATGGAATAGTACCGGGTACAGATTTTGATACTTCTAAACCGGCATTGACAGTCTGCTTTCATGAAGGTGTAAATATGCTTATCGGCGAGAATGATTCCGGTAAAACGGCAATCATTGACGCTATCAGGTATGTGCTTCATACAAAAAGTGGGGAACCAATCAAAATTGATGAGAAGGATTTCTACAAAGGTAAAGAGGATAATCGCTGCCGATGCTTCAACGTTAGATGACTTCCTTGTGAAAAGGCAAATGCAAAGTGTGAAGGAGATAGAGGATAGAATTCTGGAAGCATTGTGCTATGTGCTTAATCTGTTTGCTATTACTTATACCGTAAATTCCAAGGAGGTTCAATATGCCAAAACAAGATTGTTGGCTTATATAAAAAATATCATGAGGATAAATATGTATCTCTGAAGAAAAAACTAGGAGAATGGATTCTGTGTTTCATTTCTAGCGATAAATCGAAAAATGCTTTCGTTAAATCCTCAATTACAGATTACATCAACCAGGATTTACAAACCATTTATGGCTATGATGTAAACGATACCCGATTAAAAATGTTTCTAGGGGTAAATACAACTCCTAATTCAACTATAGATTCAGGCATCGAAGCAAATAATATTTTTGTTGCAGATGGAGTCGAGGTGGCTGTACAAACCGTGCATTCTGTAAAAGGTGAAACCCATGTAGCAACTTTATACATGGAGACATCCTATCATGGCAAATGTGAAAGTGAGAGGTTAGGTAAACAGTTGGAAGGTATTGCCTATCAACCGAAAGATGAGACGTATAGAAAACAGGCTCTTCGCCTAGCTTATGTTGCCATGAGCCGTCCTAAATATTTGCTCTGTATGGCTATTACTCAGGAACACTTTAATAAGTTGAATCTGAGTTCACTAAAAAAACTTTGGGATATTGTGAATGTTGATTAAAATGTTATGAAATTTACGATAGACTGGAATTAATATTTATGTAATAAAAACTTTTATGAAGAAGAAAATCTTAATGGTCTGCGAGGCCTTTGGCGGTGGTGTATTTGCCTACGTAGCTCAGTTGTGTAATGATATGTGTCGAGAGTTCGACGTGTACTTAGCATATTCATTTCGACCGCAGACACCTAAGAACTATAAGGAAGTATTGGATGAACGTGTTCATTTGATACAAGTAAAGAGTTTTGGTGGAAGTATCTTTAATATTGCTAAAGATATTCAAGTTATCAAAGAACTTCGTTCTGTTGCAAGAGATGTTAAGCCAGACTTAATCCATCTTCATTCATCGATTGCAGGTGGATTAGGTCGATTGGCTTTTAATGGTAAAAATATACCTGTGGTTTATACCCCTCATGGATATGCCCACATCTTGATGGGAAAGGGTGGATTGAAGTTGAAAGGTTATGAAATCATGGAGAAGGTTCTTGGAAAAAGACCTTGCATAACCTTAACATGTTGCAAGAGCGAGGATGATGTAGCGAAAACGCTTACTAAGCGTACTGCTTATGTTGAGACTGGTGTAAACTTGAAGGATTTATCAGAAAGTCTTGATGGTATAAAGCCAATCAAGAATGATAAGTTTACGGTTTATACATTGGGTAGGACCTGTGTGCAGAAACAACCAGAGTTGTTTAATCGTATTGCTGAGTTGGTACCTGAGGCTCGATTTGTATGGATTGGTGGAGGTGAGTTGGATCATCTTCTTTCTGCTCCTAATTTGGAATTGACCGGTTGGAAACCTCGTAAGGAGGCTTTGGCTATGGGAAAAGGCGCCGATGTTTTCATTCTCTGTTCTCTTGGAGAAGCTATAGCTATGAGTTTGATAGAAAACATGTTTATGGGTAAGCTGATTCTCGTAAGCAATGTGATGGGTAACAAAAGTGTCATCAATAATGGCGTGAATGGTTTTGTTTGTGATAAAGCAGAAGATTATGCCGCTCGAATTAAAGAAGCGATGAAACAATTCCCTCAGAACTTGTGCGACCAGGCTGTAGCAGATGTTCATAATATCTATAACACAGATGCGATGGCTAAGAAATATGTGAAATTTTATAATGATGCAATTAATGGAAAATACGAATAAAATGAAACAATATGATTTTTTGATAGTTGGCTCTGGTTTGTTTGGTGCAACCTTTGCTTATCTTGCTAAAAAACAAGGAAAGAAGTGTTTGGTAATCGATAAGCGTTCTCATTTAGGTGGAAACATCTACTGTGAGAATATTGAGGGGATCAACGTGCATAAGTATGGTGCACATATCTTCCATACCTCTAACAAAAAGGTGTGGGACTTTGTGAATTCTATCGTTGAGTTCAATCGTTATACCAATTCACCTGTAGCAAACTATAAGGGTAAGCTTTATAATTTGCCTTTCAACATGAACACCTTCTATCAGATGTGGGGTGTAACTACACCAGAGGAAGCGCAAGTCAAGATTGATGAGCAGAAGGCTGAAGCTGTTGCACGCATGAAAGCTGATGGCGTAACAGAACCTCGTAACCTGGAGGAGCAAGCTCAGGTATTGATTGGAAAAGATATTTACGAGAAACTCATTAAGGGCTATACTGAGAAGCAGTGGGGTAGAAAATGTACAGATCTTCCTGCTTTCATTATCAAGCGTCTTCCTGTTCGTCTTATCTTCGATAACAACTACTTCAATGATAAGTATCAGGGTATTCCTGTGGGTGGATATAATAAGTTGATTGATGGTTTGCTTGAAGGCATAGAGACCAAAACGAATGTAGATTTCTTTGAGAATCGCCCTTATTGGGAAGGTGTTGCCGAAAAGATTGTTTTCACTGGTAAGATAGATGAATTCTATGATTATCAGTTTGGCAAGCTCAACTATCGTACTGTTCGATTCGAGACAGAGATTATAGACAAACCTAACTATCAAGGCAATGCGGTTGTCAACTATACCGAGCGTGAGGTTCCTTACACTCGTGTTATTGAGCATAAGCATTTTGAGATGTTTGGTCAAGAGGTTTATGAAACTCCAAAGACCGTTATTTCAAAAGAGTTTTCTACAGAATGGAAGGATGGTATGGAACCATATTATCCTGTGAATGATGAAGCGAACTCTTCATTGTATGCCAAGTATAAGGCTTTGGCTGATAAAGAAGATAATGTTATCTTTGGTGGTAGATTGGCGGAATACAAGTACTATGACATGGCTCCTACTGTGGAGAGAGCGATGGAATGGTGGAAGTAAAAGTGTTATGAACATCTGTTCATCAACAACATCCGTCATCGCAAGTCATTGCCAGTATATGGTAAGGGTGAGAACGTGCGCGACTGGTTGTATGTAGTGGATCATGCCCGTGCCATCGATATGATTTTCCATAAGGGCAAGATTGCCGAGACTTACAACATCGGCGGTTTCAACGAGTGGAAGAACATCGATATCATCAAGGTGGTTATCAAGACCGTGGATAGATTGCTCGGTCGCCCTGAGGGTGCTGACTTGGATTTGATTACTTATGTAACAGACAGAAAGGGTCACGATATGCGTTACGCTATCGACTCTAGAAAGCTGCAGAAGGAACTCGGTTGGGAACCATCTCTCCAGTTTGAGGAGGGTATCGAGGAAACCGTAAAATGGTATCTGGATAATCAGGAATGGATGGATCATGTTACTTCTGGGGAGTATCAGAAGTATTATGAGAATATGTATAAGGATAGATAATGTCTTTTTTTCGAAAACCTACCCGTCCTTCCTTACCCTTAAGGAAGGCTCCACCTTTCTCACCAAGCCTCTCTTCCCTCAGGGACGAGAGGATGTAGCTGGCTCTGCTATAGCGCCGCCAGGGTTTTGGACAGCCAGCGGAGCCTGTGCCCGCAAGGGGCTGGCTGAGAGTGCTTACGCAATAAAATTGCGATTGTTAGACGCCTAGCGGAAGTCTTGCTTGCTATACCATTCTTTTATTCAAATGACAATAGCGCTGTATTTATACTATGCTATCGTTGCAATCGGTACCATCATTTTATGTTATTCACGATTGTTTCAAGAAGATTCCGAAGCTGTTATTTGGATGGGAGAATGGTCCTCTTCTGTTCGTTGTAACGTAAGTATTCGGTGAAAGTCGTATTGTGCGCCTAGATAAAGTTTCGTACCTTTGC
>ERZ1026852.712-NODE-712-length-19671-cov-5.101040_pt1 | contig 19671 bp, 13 predicted proteins | sample MGYA00380156_ERZ1026852 | MGnify/ENA primary metagenome ERZ1026852 (study PRJEB33269, sample SAMEA4719792) | human gut metagenome | biome: human-associated habitat; feature: organic feature; material: feces | place: Cameroon | collected 2013-10 ...
ATTATATACAGAGAAAAGCTTAGCGCTCATGCAGAAGATTCCGACACCGATCACGCCTGTTAAGATTGATTCGGAAAGCGGACAGATCAAGCTTGCTTATTTCGAGAAGGATTCCACCATCGACTATATCGGGGTGGTACAGGGCGTTCCGGTCTGCTTCGATGCAAAGGAGTGCGCGACAGATACATTTCCACTCCGGAATATCCATGAACACCAGATTCATTTCATGCGGCAATTTGAGAAGCAGCGGGGCATAAGCTTCTTGCTTGTGATGTTTACCGCACGCAATGAATTTTACTACCTGCGGCTGTGTGAGTTAGAAACCTATCTTGCCCGCGCCGAGCAGGGACATGCAAAGAATTTTAAGTACGAGGAATTAAATCCCGCCTATTTTATAAAGTCACAATCCGGGGCACCGATTCATTATCTGAAAGGCTTGCAGCTGGATTTGCAGGAAAGAGAGGATTAAACGATGTATCAATATTACCGTGTAGCAGCCGCAGTTCCGGACATGCGTGTTGCGGATACTGCTTATAATGTCGACCAGATGCTTCAAAAAGTGGAAGAAGCAAAACAAAAAGGCGTCAATCTGATTACATTCCCGGAGCTGTCTGTCACCGGATATACCTGTGGGGATTTATTCCTGCAGCAGACGCTGCTTACAGAAAGCAAAAAAGAAGCTGCCCGTTTTGTACAGACAACCGCAGACTATGATATGGTTGTTGTATTCGGTATGCCGCTTTCGATTGCAAATGCGCTCTATAATGTCGCTGTAACCGCATACCACGGACATATCTACGGCATCTCCGTCAAGACATTTCTTCCGAATTACAACGAATTCTATGAGAAACGCTGGTTTTCTTCTGCACGGGAATTATCAACAGATCATATCTATGCCTCTGAATTACTTGGCTCTATGGAGTGTGATTATGCTATTCCGCTCGGCAATAACCTGATCTATCATCTGCCGGATGCGTTCTGCTTTGGTGCAGAAATCTGTGAGGATTTATGGGCGCCAATCCCACCATCTGCATTTATGGCGATGAGCGGGGCAGAGCTGATATTAAACCTTTCCGCAAGCAACGATACGATTGGAAAGCGTGAATACCGCGAGAAGCTTGTAAAAGAGAAATCAACCTCTCTGATGTGCACCTATCTCTATGCGAGTGCCGGAGCAAACGAGAGTACAACAGACCTGATCTTCTCCGGTCACTGCATGATCTGCGAGGGCGGAAAGATGCTTGCCGAAAACAACGAAATTGCGGAAAATAACTATCTGCTAGTCGCAGATATTGACATCGAACGGATTCAGGCAGACCGCCTGAAAGGAAAGACCTATCAGGACTGTGCCGGCACCTACGGCAGCGCGGTTTCGATGCGTCAGATTCTGATTCCGGTATCCGAAGCTTTTGAAAGCGACGGAAGTCTCCGCAGCGTCAATCCGCACCCATTTACACCGGGCGACACGCAGAAACGTCAGAAGCGTTGTATGGATATCTTCCATATGCAGATCAGCGGACTTGCAAAGCGGCTTTCCATCTGTGGCGGAAAGATGGTGATCGGTGTGTCCGGTGGTATGGATTCCACCTTGTCACTGCTTGTGGCTGCACAGACCTTGAAGAAGATGGGGCTACCTGCTACGAATCTGACCGGAATCACGATGCCAGCCTTCGGCACGACAAACCGCACATATCAGAATTCCTTAACTCTGATGCAGACACTTGGCATTACGGTCAAGGAAATCCCAATCAAGGATGCATGTATTACACATTATGCAGACATCGGACATGATATGGAGATCAAAGACATTACTTATGAAAATGTGCAGGCGCGCGAGCGGACACAGGTGCTGATGGACTATGCCAATAAAATCGGTGCCATCGTCGTCGGAACCGGAGACCTGTCTGAGCTTGCCCTTGGCTGGTGTACCTATAACGCCGATCAGATGAGCATGTACGGCGTCAACGCCAGCATCCCGAAGACACTTGTCAAATGGATGATTGCCAGCGTAATCGAATGTAATATCTTTCCAGAGAGTACCGAAGTCCTGAAAGATATCATCGATACCCCGATCAGCCCGGAGCTTCTTCCTCCGGATGAACATGGTAACATCGTGCAAAAGACCGAAGATTCGGTCGGTCCTTACGAGCTGCATGATTTCTTCCTGTACTATGTCATGCGTTTTGGATACAGCCCGGAGAAGATCTTCCATCTGGCAAAACGCGCATTTGCAGGAACCTATGATGCTGCAACCATCTTAAAATGGATGAAAATGTTCTATCGCCGTTTCTTCGCCCAGCAATTCAAGCGGAGCTGTATGCCGGATGGCGTGAAGGTCGGTAGTGTATGCTTATCCCCACGTGGCGACTGGCGTATGCCAAGCGATGCATCCGTGCAGATCTGGATGCGGCAGTTAGAGAAAATTGCAGATTAAGAATTTATTTTCAAATTATATGCAACCTTTTGTCTGGTTGTGAAGTGTTATATATAGTAAAGGATCGGGAGGAACTGTAATATGGATTTGGAGACAATAGCGCTTATTGCCATGGGAGGATGTTTATTCCTCTGGCTTGTTGTGAATTCCATCATCACACTTCATAATGTCCGCATAGCAAAAGCCGCGGGACTTACCGTGCAGGTACAATGCGAAAAATGCGGAACGATATATGAAGTAACCGGAAAAGAGGCAACACGACCGGCTATGGTAAAATATAAGAAGAGCAGTCGTACCCATATATCAAACGGTGCTTTTGTAAATACGCAAAATTACAGCCATTATGCAAAGAAATTTCATTGTCCTTGCTGTGATAAGAAGACCTACGGCAAGGTACTTGATATTCAGGAACTGCAATATGAGGGACAGGATAGTACAATAAAAGAACTCGGAAAAGGCTTTTTGCGTATGGTCATTGGCTGCACAATTATCCTGATTCTTGCTCAAATCCCATTCCAGATCGGGAAGAAACAAAGGGAACGTGAAGTGCAGCAGATGAAGGAGCAGCAATATGAAGATCTTAAGAACAAAGCAAATAATCGAAAATAAAAATGTACGGCATTTAAAATTTGTACGATATATTCTGACTTTGTGTTTCCTGCTTTTTATAGTTGTGGGCATAACCGGCTGCACAAAAGAGTATACCGCGGACGATATCAAATCATATGCCAAAGAAACGTTATCCATAAGAAGAGTTACTGTGGATAAAATCCCCCATGAATATAAAGATGAGGATGGATACACGGATATTTTATGGACTGTGAAAGATAAGAAAAACAACATTACATTCCATGTATTGGATAACACCTTCTATGGCGTGGAAAGCGTAACCAATATGCTGTTGGATGATTATGACGACAGTGTATTTGCCGCGTATGCAGATAAGCTTCCATCCAACATTTTATCCTATGAAATCACAGAAAATGACCAAACGCATCTGACAAATGCCGAAATCGTTGCTGATTATACAAACGAGGCAGAACTTAACGCATGTCTTTGTGCTTTGCAGGATGTATATACATTCTATGAAGAAAAAGGGTTTGATGATCTGGTTATTGGATATACATTACATTATCAACCACCGGAAAACAACATGGATACAGAAGGGAAAGATTACTCTGGTATTCTTTCAGATGTTCCAACCATATCTGAATTCAAATAATAAGGGTGAATATGAAAAAACGCATTGCTATTATAATATTTGTATTTTCATGTATCGCAGCAATCGTATGTCCAATCTTAATATTTCAATCTATTTATTCGGATTTTGGAAAGACTGACAAGGAACCCAGCGCAGATGAAATTGCTGGCGCAGAGCATCATGCACTCTGGAAACGTGAATCATACTACGACGATAAACTTGGAACATATATTCAGATTGCTTCCTATGACGATGGAAAGACATACATTGCATTTACCATGCCTGCAGATTCTGATCTCATTGATTATAGTTCCACCGGAGCCAACAGACCGGAATGTTACTGGAAAGGGGACTATAAGATAATGGATTTATCGGATCAGTATCAGCATGTGAAGGTGTATGATAGTTCCGCGTATATTGGTTCTGTAAAAACGAAAATGCAAAAAGAACAATCCAGAACGCTTGGACGGATATTCGCCGGTTTTATTTCCTTTTTTGTATTTGCTTTCTGGCTATGCATCAGCATTATTTTACATAAAAAGATTATAAAATGTTAAAAAAAGCGCAGTTTTTACTGCGCTTTTTACGTGCAATCATCCCTCTGTTTTAAAAAATCGAACATTTATTCGAAAAAGTGTTGACAAAAGAACAGACGTTCTGTATAATTCAATCATCGAACAGATGTTCATAAAGTAGAACAGAAACAGGGAGGAAACAGATATGAAACGCAAATTGATTTTTGGACTTAGTCTTGTACTTATATTTTGTATATTATTTGGTGTCAACAACAAAAAGCAGAACCCGGAAGCGGCAACATCCAATCAGAAATATTATACCTGTATCACAATTGATGAGGACGAAACACTCTGGACAATTGCAGAAGAGCATTATTCCGAAGAATATGACAGCTATCAGGAATACATCGATGAAGTCAAGTTCATTAACAACCTGTCCGATGATACGATTTATCATGGAGCCAAGCTGGTAATTCCTTACTACGCAGCCCCATTATAAATAAATTCCATACCATACCTTATTTGAAGCCGGAACGTAAAACCTTCCGGCTTTTTTATGAAATTTCATTCCATATCGGTTGAAAGTTAAACCGATTTCTTATATAATATTCTAATTGTGGGATTGGAATACATTTACGTATTGATTGTGTATTATTATCAAATTTATTACAGATGCGGTATGTTTACAACCTAGAAGTACTTAGTATTCTATTAACATCCAAGCAATGTTTGAACACGATGTTCAAACAAGCCGCCACTGAGCCATGGATGGCGAATTGGCGGCGGTTGCGTATTCTTATGTTACATTATAGTTAGAATACTTAGTACTTCTTGGTTGTAATACATTGCATCTATATAATTTGATAATAATACACAATTCGATACGAAATATAAACACCTCCACAAATTATATAAGAAAGAGGAAATACAAATGAACAGCGTGTCAATTCCAACTATGGAGCCGGATAGACAATACTATTTCATGAACCAGTGCAAAACACTTGTACTTGAGAAAAAGGCAGCATTGAATCGACCACTTACCTACAACATCCAGACCTTTGGATGCCAGATGAATTCCCACGACTCAGAGAAATTAAAGGGCATCATGGACGAGATCGGATATGAAGAGGTGGATGACGAGGCAGCTGACTTTGTAATCTTTAATACATGTACGATTCGCGAGAATGCGAATCAGAAATTATATGGACACCTTGGTCACGTCAAGACATTAAAGAACAAAAACAAAGAGATGATCGTGTGTCTGTGTGGCTGCATGATGCAGGAACCACATGTCATCGAGACACTGAAACAGAAATACAAATTCGTAAATATTATCTTTGGAACACATAACATCTACAAATTAGCCGAGCTTATTTACAGCTATTTACAGACAGGCAAGCAGACAATCGAAGTCTTAGATGAGACAAAACAGACCGTCGAACAGCTTCCTAGAAAGCGGAAATATACATTTAAGTCCGGTGTCAATATCATGTACGGATGTAACAATTTCTGTACGTACTGTATCGTGCCATATGTACGCGGACGTGAACAGAGCCGTAAGAAGGAAGAGATTCTGGCAGAAGTAGAAGCACTTGCCAAGCAGGGAATTACCGAAGTTATGTTGCTCGGTCAGAACGTAAATTCCTATGGCAATATCTATGAATACAAGGACGGAAAGATTGTCGAAGTGGATGAAAAAGATCGCGTGACATTCCCACAGTTACTTACGGAAGTGTGTAAGATTGACGGCATCGAGCGTGTGCGCTTCATGACCAGTCATCCGAAGGATCTGTCCGATGAGCTGATCGAGGTAATGGCGAAAGAGCCAAAGATCTGCAAGCATCTGCATCTGCCTGTACAATCAGGTTCCACCAACATATTAACGCGCATGAACCGCCGCTATACGAAAGAACAGTACCTCTCGTTAGTTGACCGGATTCGTGCCAAGATGCCGAACATCTCCCTGACAACCGATATCATCGTCGGTTTCCCCGGCGAGACAGAAGAAGATTTCGAGGATACACTGGATATTATCCGTAAAGTAAAATATGATCAGGCGTTTACATTTATCTACTCCAAGCGTACCGGAACACCTGCTGCGACAATGGATAATCAGGTGCCGGAAGACGTCATCAAAGATCGATTTAACCGTCTTTTGACATTGGTAAATCAAGTATCAAACGGTCAGATCCGCCGATTTGACGGGCAGGTAAAGCCGGTACTTGTGGAAGAACTGAATACCCACGATGCATCGCTTGTGACCGGACGGACAGAAGAGAATGTTACGGTACATTTCCCGGGAACTGCCGATATGATCGGAACGACCGTCGATGTAAAGCTGACAGACTGTAAGGGATTTTACTTCATGGGTGAAAGGATTGGGTGATTGGCGTGGCAAAGCTATCTCCTATGATGGAGCAATATGTTGCAACTAAAGAAAAATATAAAGACTGTATTTTATTTTACCGTCTCGGTGATTTCTATGAGATGTTCTTTGATGATGCAATCTTAGCATCCAAGGAACTTGAAATTACACTAACCGGAAAAGACTGCGGTATGGAAGAGCGGGCACCGATGTGTGGGATTCCATTTCATGCAGCAGATACTTATATCAATCAGCTTGTAAAAAAAGGCTACAAGGTAGCAATCGGCGAGCAGGTCGAAGATCCAAAGCTTGCCAAGGGACTTGTAAAGCGTGAGGTTATCCGGATTGTAACACCGGGTACCAATCTGTCTTCCGAAAGTCTGGAAGAATCCAAAAACAATTACCTGATGTGCATTTCCTATGTTGGAAAAAACTATGGTATCTCTGTCACGGATCTGTCAACCGGTGTGTTTAAGACCTGCCAGATACAACAAGCTGAGAAAGTTGTTGATGAGATCAATAAATTCCAGCCATCCGAGGTATTATATCAGGCTGGCGTAGAACAGGTAGAAGAGATTCACGCCGTATGTGAGCGGTTGCAGGTATCCCATACTGAAGCACCGGACTATTATTTTAACTTAGAAACAGACGAAGAAACATTAAAGCGACAGTTCCACATCAACAGTATCGAGGGACTCGGGGTAAAGGACAGCCCGGCTTGTGTGGCTTCCTGTGGGGCATTGATGCAGTATCTGCATGAAACACAGATGAGTTCCCTGTCACATATCAATCATATCGAAACGTATTCTGTGGATTCCTTTATGATTCTGGATTCCGCAACCAGACGCAATCTGGAGCTTACCGAGACATTGCGGGATAAGCAGAAGCGCGGTTCCCTGCTCTGGGTACTCGATAAGACAAAAACCGCAATGGGTGCCAGAAAACTGCGTGAGTTTGTGGAACAGCCACTCTTATATAAGGATGCGATTGAAAAACGTCTGGATGCGATTGAAGCGATCAACAAAGAACTAATCGTGCGGGAAGAACTGCGCGAATATTTAAATACGATTTACGATCTGGAACGTCTGCTGACACGTATTGCACTGAAGACCGCCAATCCAAGAGATTTGCTTGCCTTTAAGACATCGATTCAATATCTGCCAGATATTTATAATCTGCTCCGGGAGCTTCCTTGTGCGCGCATCAATGAAATCTACGAGGATTACGATAGTCTGGAGGATCTGTACGATCTGCTCGAACAGGCTATCGTGGAAGAGCCTCCGGTTTCTATCAAGGAGGGTGGTATCTTCAAGCAGGGATACCGGGGCGAGATCGACGAACTGCGTCTGGCAAAAACCGAATGTAAGACATGGCTGGCGGATCTGGAAGCAAAAGAGCGTGAAAAAACTGGTATCAAAGGACTGAAAATCAAATACAACAAGGTGTTTGATTATTATTTTGAGGTAACAAATTCATTCAAATCCTTAGTTCCGGACTATTTCATCCGCAAACAGACATTAGTAAATGCCGAGCGTTTTACGACGGATGAATTAAATACACTTTCCGGCAAAATTCTGGGCGCTGAGGATAAGCTTTATGCGCTCGAATATGACTGCTATGTGGAATTAAGAGAAACGCTTTCCGCAGCACTTGTCCGGGTACAGAAGATGGCTGGCTATATTGCAGAATTAGACGCCCTTTGTTCCCTTGCCTATGTGGCTGACAAGAACAATTATGTCCGCCCGGTCTTAAATACAGATGGCGTAATTGATATTAAGGGAGGCAGGCACCCAGTTGTCGAAAAAATGCTGGCAAATGACAGCTTTGTGGAAAACGATACTTATCTGAATAATGCAGAAAGCCGTATCTCGATTATCACCGGTCCAAATATGGCAGGAAAATCTACCTACATGCGTCAGACAGCGTTGATTACGCTGATGGCTCAGATTGGTTCCTTTGTACCGGCGCAGTCGGCAAATATCGGACTCTGTGACCGAATCTTTACCCGTGTCGGCGCATCGGATGACCTTGCAAGCGGACAATCGACCTTCATGATTGAGATGAACGAAGTCGCAAATATCCTGCGCAACGCAACGAAAGACAGCCTTCTTATCTTAGATGAAATCGGCCGTGGTACTTCGACCTTTGACGGACTTTCAATTGCCTGGGCAGTCGTTGAATACATTGCTGACCCGAACATATTAGGTGCAAAGACATTATTTGCAACACATTATCACGAGCTGACCGAATTAGAAGGAAAACTTTCATCTGTCAATAACTTCTGTATCGCCGTACAAGAAGAGGGTGACGACATCGTCTTTCTCCGTAAAATCATCAAGGGTGGTGCAGACCGAAGCTACGGTATACAGGTAGCCAGACTTGCAGGCGTGCCGGAACCAGTTTTGAAACGGGCACGCGAGATCTGCAATGAGCTGATTGATTCGGATATCACAACAAAGGTAAAGGATATCGACATCAAGCCGGTGCTTTCTGAGCAACCAAAGAAGAAAGAGACAAAGTCTTCGGACTATGAACAGCTTTCTCTATTTTCTTCCCCTGTGGAGATGACGATTGCCAACGAGTTAAAAACGATGGATCTGAATAATATGACACCTATCAAGGCAATGTTATACCTGCAGGAATTACAGGATCGTCTGAAACAGCAGTAACCGATGCCATTGTTTATGAACAACTATGAGGGTACATAACACATGATTAGAGTATTAGATAAAGCAACCATCGATAAAATAGCAGCAGGTGAAGTCATTGAACGTCCATCCTCTGTCGTAAAGGAGCTTTTGGAAAATGCAATTGATGCCGGTTCCACTGCAGTGACAGTAGAGATTAAGGACGGCGGAACTTCCTTTATCCGTGTAACTGATAACGGCTGCGGTATTCCAAAAGAGGAAGTGCGCATGGCATATATGCGTCATGCGACAAGTAAGATTGAGCATGTAGAAGACTTGAATTCCATTCTATCTCTCGGTTTCCGTGGTGAGGCGCTTTCTACGATTGCAGCCGTCTCACAGACGGAGATGATCACAAAAACTGCGACCGACCTGACCGGAATCAAGTATGTCATCCACGGCGGAAAAGAAATCGAATACAAAGACGTCGGCGTGCCAAACGGCACTACAATCGTTGTACGGAATTTGTTTTTCAATACACCGGCACGTAAGAAGTTTTTGAAGTCTGCCATGACAGAGGGTTCCTATATCTTTGACCTATTGACACGTATCGCACTGTCACATCCGGAGATATCCTTTAAACTGATTGCAAACGGACAGACACGTATTGATACTTCCGGAAACGGAAAGCTGAAGGATACAATCTATCAGCTATATGGCAGAGATATCACAGCCAATCTGATTCCGATTGATTACACGGATGGAGATATTCATCTGTCCGGATTTATCGGCAAACCATTTATAGCAAGAGGAAACCGGGGGCTCGAAAATTATTTTATCAATCACCGGTACATTAAAAGCAACGTGGTAAACCGTGCAATTGAAGAGGGATACCGTACTTTTGTGATGCAACATAAATTTCCATTTACCGTGCTATATCTGGATCTGCCACAGGAAAAATGTGACGTCAACGTCCATCCAACCAAAATGGAATTCAAATATGATAATGAGAAGAACCTGTTTGAAGCTTGCTGTACAGCCGTAAAACTGGCTCTGACACATAAGGAAATCATACCAAAAGAGGGAGAAAAAACAATTGCTTCCCCTGTGATTTCCCACCCAGAACAAAAACCGGCAGAGCCTTTTGAGGTGAAACGGGCTCAGTCACAGGCAATTCCACAGAAAAATGTCCGTGCAGGAAACTACAGTCCGACTTATAAGATCTTGGAATCCCTGCGGAAAGCAGAAGAGGAACAGGCAGCAAAGAACGGAACACCCCTTCCAAATATTGCAGACATGGTTGCAGATGCAGGTGTTGTGTATTCGCCATCTACGCCAGTTGAATCTGCACAGGCAGGCAATTCATCCACAACATCTCATGTGATGCAGCAGAGTAGTTCAATGCCACCATCACAAGATGTGCAGCAGAACTATTCAACAACCACAGTACAGACTGCTCACCAGAACCATTCAACCGTGATATCACAGTCTGTCCGGAAAAACACTTCTGCAGGAACAGCACAAGCAACACAGACCGTACAACCGGATTGCTCCACAACACAGGCACAGCCGTCCGATACACCTACCAAGCCGGATTTGTCTAAGATGGACAAAAATTCAGCCGCCTACAAATACACAGTTGGAAAGCAGGAAACGCTCTTTGACGATGATTTTCTGACGGAAAAGGCACGGCTTTCACATCGTGTGATCGGTCAGGTGTTTGAGACATACTGGCTGATTGAATACAATGACAATCTCTACATCATGGATCAGCATGCCGCGCATGAGAAGGTAAAATACGAAGAACTGATGGAAAACCTCAAAAATAAACAGGTATTTTCCCAACAGCTCTTACCACCTATGGTCATTACCGTTACCTATGCAGAACGTCAGGCGATCATAGATAACTTTGATCTTTTTATGAAAATTGGCTATGACATTGAGGAATTTGGCGGTAATGAATTCAAGATCAATGCGATTCCTTCCAACCTTTTCGGTTTGCATGGACGGGATATGTTCCTGGAGTTTGTCGGTTCCCTGATTCAGAATTCCGGTTACATGTCAAACGATATTTTTGTAAAGAAACTATCTACTATGGCATGTAAAGCAGCAGTAAAGGGAAACATGAAATTATCCTTTCAGGAAATTGATGCTCTGGTTGATAAGCTGCTCAGTCTGGAAAACCCGTATACATGTCCGCATGGCAGACCAACTATCATTTCCATGAGCAAAACCGAACTGGAAAAGAAATTCCACCGTATCGTTTCATAAGCTCTACGAACAGCTGCAGAAACTCTAGCACTACCTATAACAAACATGACAAATACAGAAAATAAGAACAATTTAATCATACTGACCGGGCCAACCGCAGTCGGAAAGACAGCGCTTTCCTTAAAGCTTGCAAAAGATTTAAACGGAGAGATTGTATCTGCCGATTCCATTCAGGTGTACCGACATTTCGATATCGGTTCAGCGAAGATCCTGCCGGGAGAAATGCAGGGGATTCCGCATCATCTGATTGATATCTTAGAGCCAAAGGATAACTTTAATGTTATGGAATTCAAGAAATATGCAGAAGAAGCCATGGCTGGTATCTACGAACGCGGGCATATTCCAATCATCACAGGCGGAACCGGATTTTATATCCAGGCTCTTCTGTATGATATTTCTTTCGACGAGGAAACCGAAGATGGCTACCGGAAAAAACTGGAAGCCCTCGGTGATGAAAAAGGAAACGACTATCTGCACGCGATGCTTGCAGCTTGCGATCCGGAATCTGCCGAAACAATCCACGCAAATAACCGCCAGCGTGTGATCCGTGCATTGGAATATTTTCATCAAACCGGTAAGAAATTCTCAACACATAACGAGACAGAGCGTGAGAAGACATCTCCGTATAACTTTGCATATTTCGTACTGACAAGAAATCGTGCATCCTTGTATGAGACAATCGAACAACGCATTGACGAGATGCTTGCCTCAGGGTTTGTAGAAGAAGTACGTTCCTTAGTCGACACCTATCATCTGACTACCGGGGATACAAGCATGCAGGGGATTGGATACAAAGAAATTCTTGGATACCTGAACGGAGAATACGATCTTCCGGAAGCTATCCGGATTCTAAAACGTGACACCCGGCACTTTGCGAAACGCCAGCTTACCTGGTTCCGACGGGAACGTGACGTGATCTGGCTCGACAAAGATATCTTAAACACAGAACAAAAACTGGAAGATGCAATCATGACGCACCTTGCCCAAAAAAACATACGATAATTTTGCAAGGATAACTGCCATAACAAAATGCAGATAGATAGTTATCAATTGCAATGCTCAATTACAGGAGAATATTATGAATGCAACCAATGAAATTAAAAACTATTATTTAAGTCTTGGAATCAAGGAATCTGTCTATGATTTCTGTGAGGCAACCGAACAGACATTACTTTCACGTTTTCAGGAGATTGACCGTATCGCTGAGCAAAACCAGATCAAGGTAATCTCTGCTATGCAGAAAGCCGGATTTTCTGAATCCCATTTGAACGGCACAACCGGCTATGGCTACAACGACCGTGGAAGAGAAGCTGTCGAAGAAATCTACGCCCATGTATTTCACACGGAGGATGCATTGGTACGCCAGCAGATCACCTGCGGTACCCACGCGCTTTCCATCGCCCTGTCCGCAAATTTACGTCCGGGCGATGAGATCTTATCACCGGTAGGAAAAGTGTATGATACTTTAGAGGGTGTTATCGGTATCCGCGAATCCAAGGGCTCACTGGCAGAATTCGGCATTACGTTCCGCAAAGTTGACTTATTACCCGATGGCGGCTTTGATTATGACAACATCCGGAAGAATATCAATGAAAAGACAAAACTGATTGAGATTCAGCGTTCTAAGGGGTATGATGTACGTCCAACCCTTTCAGTAGAACAGATTGGTGAGTTAATCGCATTTGTAAAATCTGTCAAACCGGATGTTATCTGCATGGTCGATAACTGTTACGGTGAATTCGTAGAAACAATTGAGCCATCCGATGTCGGTGCCGACATGGTGGTTGGTTCCCTGATCAAAAATCCAGGTGGTGGACTTGCACCAATCGGTGGTTATATCTGTGGCAAGAAAGAATATATCGAAAACTGTGCTTACCGTCTTACAACACCGGGACTTGGAAAGGAAGTTGGTGCATCTTTGAATGCAACCCGCCCGATCGCACAGGGACTGTTTCTGGCACCAACCGTAACTGCAGCCGCATTAAAAGGCGCAATCTTTGCAGCCAATGTCTATGAACGCCTGCATTTCAAATCGATTCCAAATGCCACGGAGCCACGTTATGATATTATACAGGCAGTGGAATTTGGGAAACCGGAATTTATCCAGGCATTCTGCGAGGGAATCCAGGCTGCTGCACCTGTTGACAGCTTTGTAACTCCAATTCCTTGGGATATGCCGGGGTACGACAGTCAGGTTATCATGGCTGCCGGTGCATTTGTATCCGGCGCATCCATTGAGCTTTCTGCCGATGCACCGATGAAAGAACCATATGCGGTATATTTTCAGGGCGGACTTACTTATCCACATGCAAAGTTTGGTATCATGATGTCGCTTGAAAAAATGGTAGAAAAAGGACTTGTAGTATGTTAGACTAGGCGGTGATAAGCCTTGCACCCGGAGAGGTGGAAGGAGCGCTTATGCATATATTAGTCAAAGATTTAGCCGTCTGTGAACGACCTTATGAAAAGGCTGAACGGTACGGTATTTCCGCACTTTCAGATGCGGAGCTGTTATCCCTGATCATGCGGACCGGCACAAAAGAGGCCAGCGTGCTGGATCTGGCAAATCAGGTATTAAATGCACACGATACGCAAAAAGGGTTACTGGGGCTGCAATTTTTACTGCCACAGGAGCTGATGAAAATCCCCGGTGTTGGGAAAGTCAAAGCCATTCAGCTTCTTGCACTGGCTGAGATATCCAAGCGGATGAATCTCGAACAATTGCAAAAAAAGCTGGAATTTCATACTCCTGACACAATTGGAGCGTATTATAGGGAGAAGTGCAGATTTTTATCCGTTGAAAAAACTTTTTTATTGTTACTTACAAATGCGCATACTTTAATCAAGGAAGTGGAGTTATCCTCTGGTACTGTCAATCAGACTTACCTGTCACCGCGTGAGATATTTATTCACGCACTGCGTTATGAAGCAGTGCATCTTGTGCTTGTACATAACCACCCATCCGGTCGTGTTACACCAAGTGAGGCTGACATTCAATCCACTTTACGGATTCGCGAAGCCGGCAAACTGCTTGGCATTCAGGTATCCGACCACATCATTGTTGCAGGAGATAGCTATTTAAGTATGCTGGAAAGAGGCATTTTATGAGATTTGATCGAAGAAAAGATATCCATCCAAAATATTTGTTGCTGACTTTTACAATCATTGGTATTGTTCTGATTCTTGTATCTTATGCTGCCGCACCGAAAATTGCAGGCATCAAACAGTTTACAAGCAAGCTGATCACGCCAATTCAGAAAGGAATCAACGAAATTGGTCTGTGGACCGATTCCAAGATGAAAAATCTAAATGAAATCAAAACACTGACCGACGAGAATGCTGCATTACAGGCGGAACTCGCATCGTGTAAACAGGAGATCACAAACTATCAGAATAAAATGCTGGAGTTGCAGGAATTACGAAAGCTGTATGATCTGGATGAATCGTATCCTGATTATGAAATGACAGCAGCACATGTATTTGCAAAAGATTCTACTTCCTGGTTTTCTACCTTTTATATTGACAAAGGGAGCAAACAGGGACTATTTAAAGGAGCCAATGTACTGTGTGGGGATGGTGTTGCAGGAATTATAACTGAATGCTTCGATGACTATGCCAAGGTACGTGCCGTCATCGATGATAATTCCAACATCAGTGCCAAAGTTATGCCAGCCAATGCTCTATGTACCGTAGAAGGAGACTTAAATCTCTATGATAAAGGTTATCTGCTTGTTGAAAACATTGACAAAGATGCAAACGTCTCAATCGGAGACAAGGTTGTTACTTCCCCGATTTCAGACCTGTACCATTCCGGTCTGATTATAGGATATGTTGCAAAAACCTCCTATGATACAAACAACCTGACAATGACCGCCTATATTACGCCCGCGGTTGATTTCTCCAATATCACAGATGTGCTTGTCATTACAGCCGAAAAAAAGACCGTCTCACACGAATAAACAAATCGTAAGGAAAGTGTCGTGTTATGAAACATAAAATGAAACGTATTATTACATTGGCAATTTTGATCATCATCAATTTTGTATTACAATCAACTGTATTTGGATTTCATAGTTTAAGTGGAATCACACCAAACCTTCTTCTGATTCTCACGATGTCCTTTGGACTCATGCGGGGCAGAAAAGAAGGTTTATTAGTCGGTGCATGCAGTGGTCTGCTGGTTGATATATTTTTTTCCAGTGTATTAGGTCCTTACATGCTCCTGTATATGTTTATCGGTTATATCAACGGATTCTTCCACAAAAACTACATGATTGAAGATGTATTACTGCCTTTGATCGTAATTATTGTGGATGATTTTCTGTTTAACACAATTATTTATATTATTCGCTTTTTATTAAGAAACAAGACAAATTATGGTATATATCTTCTGCATGTGATCTTACCGGAGATGTTATGTACCGCATTGTTGACGGTTATTATTTACAAACTTTATGTTGTGATTAACAAACGCCTGAAGGAAGATGAGTAATCTATGTTACGAGAAATATTACAATCAATTAAAGAAATTATAGTCGATTATGTTAAAAGCCGTCTGTTCCCGGTTACAGTCGTTGTGCTTGTGCTTTTCTCAATTCTGGTTCACCAGCTTTTCGTGCTTCAGATCAAAGAAGGAGAGGAGCATATGGAGAATTTCGTCTATAAATCAAAAAAGACTTTGACGATTGATTCGGTGCGTGGAAATATCAACGACTGCAACGGAAACCTGCTCGCCTACAATGAGCTTTCATACTCCGTTGTTTTCAGTAATGATAATGCCCAGACGACAATGGCAAAAAATCTGAATATCAGTGAAAACGAGCTGAAAAATCAGATCGTCGATGAAACAATCTCTATATTGGAGAAAAACGGCGACTCCCTGACATTGGATTTTCCGATCAAGCTTGATGCAAATGGCAATTTCCAGTTTACGGTCAAGGATCAGCAGCTAAAAAATTTTCTGAAAGATGTCTACGCAAAAACGGATTATGATTCCATGTCCGACGAACAAAAAAATGCAACCGCGGACGATATCATGGAATATCTGAACACCAAAGTCTTTGACGTCGCAGATTCTTATAGCAAAGAAGCAGATTTAAAGATCGTTGGCGTACGTTACAAGCTGTGGATGAATCGTTACCAGCAGTATGTTCCGGTTACTATTGCCTATGACATCAGCGAGACAAGCAATGCCGCTATCACCGAGCATGCAGATGAGCTCCCGGGCATGTCTGTCTCTGTCAAATCACTTCGCCGCTATAATGATGCCAAATATTTTGCGCATGTAATCGGTTATATTGGGGCAATCTCTGACGAGGAAATGAAAGAAAAAAATGCAGACCTTCCTGCGGAAGATCAGTATACAAACGAAGAAATGATCGGTAAGACCGGTATTGAGCAATATTGTGAATCCTATTTACGCGGAACAAATGGCTCCGAAACAATGTATGTGGATAATCTTGGTAAAGTAATTGATACCGTAGAAACAAAACCTGCAACCGCGGGAAATGATGTCTATCTGACACTGGATCTGAATTTACAGAAATACTGCTACGATACACTGGAGGATGAGATTACTTCCATTATATTAACCTATCTGACACCTGCCTACAATGTCGTTGCAGAAGAGAACGCAAGCATTGCAATTACCGATGTATATTTTGGATTGTTCAATAATAACGTCCTATCCCTGGACGATATGCGTGCAGAGGATGCAACCGATACCGAAAAAGCAACAATTCAGGCAATTGATGCACAGACACAGGCAACCATTGATACGATTGATACGATTCTGACATCCTCATTTACACCGCTTTCGGAGCTGGATGAGAATTATCAGCATTACATGGAATATATTTGTGAATTTTTAAGCGACAACAATATCTTCCATACATCCATGATTGACAAAGAGGATCAGGAGTTTATTGATTACACAAACAACGTGACTTCATTGGAACATTATTTAAAATACGCAATCAGTCAGGAAGCGATTGATCTTTCTGCCCTGAAGGTAGAAAGCGATTATTATGATAATGACGAGATTTATAACGCATTATGCGATTTTATTATTGAATATTTAAGCAAGGACAGTGAATTCGACAAACTCGTAATCAAAGATATGTTACAATCCGGAATGATAACCGGAGATGCTGTTATACAGCTGTTGTACGATCAGGGGATTTTGAATGTAGACGGTGATACAGAATATCAGGAATATCTTGCCGGAAATTATGGTGCTTATGATTTCATGCGTAAAAAGATTGAAAACCAAAGTATAACACCCGCTATGCTTGCGCTCGACATCTGTTCCGGATCCGTCATCGTCACAGATGTTAATACCGGAGATGTCAAAGCCTATGTCAGCTATCCCAGCTATGATAATAACTATTTGACAAACGAAGTAGATACTGCATACTACAACAAACTATTAGCGGATAAAACAACACCGTTATACAACCGTGCCAGCCAGCAGCGAACAGCCCCTGGTTCCACATATAAGCCACTTGCAGCAATTGCCGGTCTTACAGAAGGTGTAATTGATACCGGATCCATCTACTACTGTAATGGTCTTTTCGAGAAAATTACACCATCGCCAAAATGTTGGGGAAACAGTGCGCACGGTGGTTTGAATGTCGTTGGTGGTATTCAGCATTCCTGCAACCTGTTCTTTTACAATCTTGGATATGACCTGGCAATTAAAGATGGCACTTATAACGATGCTTATGGCGTAGAGCGTCTCAAAAAGTACTCTGAACTGTTCGGACTGGGAGACACCTCCGGTGTAGAGCTCCCAGAAATCGAACCCCATATATCTGATAATGATGCCGTTCGTAGTGCAATCGGTCAGGCAAAAAACACATATGCACCTGTACAGTTATCCCGCTATGTAACAACTATTGCAAACAGCGGAACCTGTTACAATCTTACATTGATTGATAAAGTAACCGACTATGAGGGGAATACGATCTTAGATAATCATGCAGAAGTGAAGAATGAAGTGAAACTTGCCAGTTCAACCTGGGACGCTGTCCATCAGGGTATGCGCAACGTAGTTGCATATTCTGCCGGCTCCGAAGAACTGATCAACCGCATTAATGTACACGTTGCTGGTAAGACTGGAACCGCACAGGAAAGTGAAGTAAAACCAGACCATGCATTATTTATTTCCTATGCACCATATGAGAGTCCGGAAGTATCGGTCACCTGTGTTATTCAAAATGGTTATTCCTCTGCCAATGCAAGAGAATTAGCTGGATTTATTTACGCATATATGTATGATCCAGATAAATTGGTCGGTGCCGAGATGAGTGGCAGCGCAACACCGTCCCAAGATTAATCAAAGAGAGGTGGAGTATGATTAGTCCCGTTATGATGAAAGGTAACAAAGCGGGAATTCGACTGATTATATCGCCGGATGCAACAATCAGCCAGGTGGTTACCTGTCTGGCAGACAAGCTTCAAACGACCGGAAGATATTACTCGAACATCAAACCGATTAGCGTTACCTTTGAAGGAAAAAATCTGACAGAGGACGAAAAACAGCAAATCATCGATACACTCAGCGAAAAAGGAATATGCATCGGGCGAAGGCATCGTCCGACGGAACATTCAAAAAAGAAATCCATTCACTCCGATAAAAATGGTCTATTTTATATAGGCAGCTTAAAGAACGGGCAATCCATCCAGGCAGCCGCCAGCATTGTGATTGTCGGAGATGTAGAATCAGGTGCCAGTGTAGAATCTGAAGGAAATATTATCATCATCGGTGCATTACATGGTGTTGCAATATCCGGATACAAGGGAAAACCTGATACATTCGTATATAGCCTGAAATAGACTGGAGGATCTATCATGAGCGAAGTGATTGTTGTTACATCAGGAAAAGGCGGAGTTGGAAAGACTACAACGACCGCAAATATCGGATACGCCCTTGCAAAACACGGATTTGAAGTACTGTTGATTGATACCGATATCGGACTTCGGAATCTGGATGTTGTCATGGGGCTTGAAAATCGAATCGTCTATAATCTGGTGGATGTCGTAGAAGGAAATTGCCGCCATCAGCAGGCAATCATCCGTGACAAACAGTGTGATACACTTTCCCTGCTTCCGGCAGCCCAGACACGTGACAAAAGTGCAGTCTCACCGGAGCAGATGGTCAAGCTCATCAACCAGCTCAAACCAGATTATGATTACATAATTATTGATTGTCCGGCAGGCATTGAACAGGGTTTCAAAAACGCGATTGCAGCAGCAAA
>ERZ1026852.714-NODE-714-length-19659-cov-27.903897_pt1 | contig 19659 bp, 14 predicted proteins | sample MGYA00380156_ERZ1026852 | MGnify/ENA primary metagenome ERZ1026852 (study PRJEB33269, sample SAMEA4719792) | human gut metagenome | biome: human-associated habitat; feature: organic feature; material: feces | place: Cameroon | collected 2013-10 ...
GGTGAGGCTTCTCCCCTCTTCGGTTTCCCCGTTTCCGTCATTGGCAATTTCTCCACCGTTATTATTTCTTTTGGTTGCCAATATTTCGGCAGCACCTCTTGGCATACAGCCATTATCTTTTCTTTATCCTCATCCTCCGTCAGCATCACCATTTCTTCGCCATATTTCTTCGATGGGCGCTTTGCCATGAAGAAGGGGACTGCCAGATGTGGCGCCAAAGCCTGCTCCACTTCCTCCATCTGTATCTTTACTCCTCCTGAGCACACCACATTATCTATTCTTCCCACAATCCTAAAGCGGATGTTGCCCTCGGCATTATCCACCACGGCAATATCGTGGGTGTGCAATACTTCCGCACATACAGCAGGAGCATTTATCACCAGGCAGTTGTCGGCATCGAGCGATATTTCCACTCCCGGCAACGGATGATACCAGAGGCTGTCTTCGCCTCCGCCATTTATCTTGCGCAAAGCAATATGCGAGAGTGTCTCCGTCATTCCATACGAACTCCACACGGCATTAGGAAACTTCTGCAACTTCTGCTCCATCTCCTTGTCTATGGCTCCTCCGCCAATAAGGATATTCTTTATCGCCATCAGCTTGCGGCATTCTGCCTCGTCGCCTATCGAATTGTAGACTTGCATAGGCACCATGGCAGCAAAATCTATCTCCTCATCGTCGGCAACATCAGCCATAGGATGTCCCTTTGGCTCTATGCTTATCATCTGCAAATCGCAAACCAGGCTTCTCACCACCATCATCTTGCCGGCAATATAGTCCATAGGCAGACACACCAAGGCTTTGTCGCCAGCTTTCAGTCCCAACGCCTTGCATGTCATTCGTGCCGAGGCTTCCATGCGCACCTTCTCAGCCATCATCAGCTTAGGCTTGCCCGTAGATCCGCTGGTATACACAGGCACGGTGGCTCTACTGTCGTGCCATTGCGATAAGAAATCATTTATTGTCATAATACATCTTCTCTCCTCTCAACTCTATCGGCATTTCGATATTGTCGGTAAACAACAGTCCGGTGCCCAATCCTTGTGGCATAATCTCGTCGGTGCCATAGGTGCGAGCAGCGAGATGAGCTATTGCGTTCAGTCCCACGTTGCTCTCCAGGGCGCTCGTCATCCACGAGCCTATTCCTCGTGCTTTAGCCAGCTCTACCCACTCTTGGCTTCCCATCATTCCACCATGGAGCGATGGTTTCAGCACGATATATTGTGGTTGAATGGTGTCGAGCAACATCTCTTTCATCGAGCGCAGGTTTACGCCTATCAGCTCTTCGTCCAGAGCAATCGCTATTGGCGACTCCTTACACAGTCTTGCCATGTCGCGCCATTGCTTCTGCTTTATTGGCTGCTCTATGGAGTGAATGTCATACTTTGCCAATATCTCGAGCAATGCCATTGCGTCGTCGGGGTCGAAGGCGCCATTGGCGTCTACTCTCAGCTCCACTTTCTCTTTTGGGAAAGCCTCGCGGATAATATGCAGCAACTCCACCTCCTTGTCAAAATCTATGGCTCCAATCTTCAGTTTTATGCACTTGAAGCCCAAGTCCAGTTTCTCTTGCATGCGCTCCAACATCTGCTCGTATGAGCCCATCCACACCAAGCCATTAGTGGGTATTCCAACTTCTCCACGTGCAAAGGCTGTATCAAACAAGGCTGTCGAACCGCCTGCCTCCAACTGTGCAAAGGCTGTCTCCAGTCCAAAGAGCATAGAGGGATAAGGGCGCAACATGTCGTAAGGAATACGCTCTGTGCGCTCTATCATATCACAAAACTGGCGTAGCAGACGATCGTAGTCTGGAATTTCGTCGCACGACAAATCAGGAAGAGTGGCACACTCTCCCACTCCATGCACTCCATCTTTCTCTACATCTACATATCTGCTCACTCGCGTAGTATATTCTCCGCGCGATGTCTTCGCAGGTTGCTTAAAATGCAACGTGCGAGTGGTAATAGTAATCTTCATTATTTATGGAAACACCGGATACTTATCAAACTCTGGCTTACGCTTTTCCAAGAAGGCTTTGCCACCCTCTTGTGCTTCGTCCATGGTGTAATAGAGCATGGTTGCGTCGCCTGCCAACTCCTGAATACCTGCCTGACCGTCGAGCTCGGCATTGAGTCCAGCCTTTATCATGCGAAGAGCCAGCGGACTGCGTTCCATCATTATCTCTGCCCACTCCACGCAGGTATCTTCGAGCTTATCTAAAGGCACCACCTTGTTTACCATACCCATTTCTTCGGCTTCTTTAGCCGAATATTGCTTGCAGAGAAACCATATTTCGCGTGCTTTCTTCTGTCCCACCATGCGAGCAAGATACGAAGCACCGAAACCAGCGTCGAAGCTTCCCACCTTCGGGCCCGTCTGTCCAAATATTGCATTTTCGCTTGCTATCGTCAGGTCGCACATCACGTGCAGCACGTGTCCGCCACCAATAGCGTAGCCATTAACCATAGCAATCACAGGCTTAGGCAGTCTGCGTATCTGCATCTGCACATCCAGCACATTCAGTCTTGGCACACCATCCGAGCCTACGTAGCCTCCGCGTCCTTTCACGTGCATATCGCCACCAGCGCAGAATGCCTTGTCGCCAGCACCCGTCAGCAGCACCACTCTAATATCGGCACACTCTCGGCAATAGCTGAAAGCCTGCGACATTTCCCATGTAGTAAGTGGTGTAAACGCATTGCGGTAGCGTTCTCTGTTTATCGTAATCTTCGCAATATGATTATACTCTTCGAACAATATTTCCTTAAAGTCGAAGCCCTCTATCTTCTTCCAAATTCTTTCCATAGTGATTAATTATTTATATGAGAATCTATGCAAAAATACATAAACTTATTGACATAAAAAAGGAAATGGGTAAAAAAGAAGTGTGTAGTGTGAAGTGTGTAATGTGTATCTCAAGATAGGGTTTATTTTGGTTTATTGCCTGATTGTTTTCTGAGAGGCGTGCGCGCCTCTGTTTCTTAGTATAGTTCAGACTGTCGAGAGTTCGCACTCTCGTAAAGGCTGAGCTATACTAAGAAACAAGCTTTGCTCAGAAAACAATCAGGGGTTTATTTGGTTTATGTTTTAAAAATCGTCTAAACACTAAACACTAAACACTAAACACTAAACACTAAACACTAAACATTAAACACTAAACACTAACCTCCAGCACCATTGGTCGTGGGCATTTTTCATCTACCAACCAGCTGATGCCATCACGAACCTCATCGTCGGTTTCCGCCTTGCGATACGCCACATTGTTCTGCACACACACACCCTCGGCAGTGGCATTATGCTTAGCCATCACATAGCTGTCGCAAGCAGGACTATCAGCCAACTGCTCAAACTTGCTAAATATTCCTCCACACTTATTATTGATGAGCAATATGCGGAAGTTGCCACACAGCTCCTGATTCCATAGCGCATTGGCATCATAGAAGAAGCTGAGGTCGCCAATGATACATGCCACCGGACACGCTGACATAATCGAAAAGCCTGCTGCCGTCGACAGCGAACCCTCGATGCCATTCACGCCACGGTTCACATACAGATACCTATCCGCATACTTCAAAGCCATGCGCACCGACAGGCTGTTTGCCACATGCACATTCATCTCCTTGCCCCTAATGGCACGGAAAAACTCGCGTATAGCCTCGTTTTGCCTATTCTCGGTAGCCACATTTGCCAGCTCTATAACCTCTGCCTTCAGCCTCTGCCAACGTTCCATCCATGCCGAAGCCTCATTATCGGAAGAATCAGAAGAATCAGAAGAATCAGAAACAGCAGAAGAATCAGCAACAGCCGAAGCCAACGCCCTGAGCATTTCGCTCGGTTTAGCCTCAACGATATCCGTGGCGTTCATCATCACGTCTGCCACATCGCCCGCCTCGCTCACCACGATGCTCCTCCTTGGCTTCGTCTGCTGCAAGAATTGCCTCATGGCCTTAGCCACCATGTTGCCACCTATATATATTATATAGTCGGGCAGATATTCGGCAGCATCCGCCATCCTTTCCACGAGCATGTCCAATGCAGGCAGCTGTCGCTCCGAATCGTCCGACAACTTCTCTGCCAGCACCACAGCCCTCGTCTCCAACCTCTCCACAGCCTCGGCAGCCCTATGCCATTCTCTTCGCTCCATCTGTCCCACCACTATCAGCGGCTTTCTTGCCTTAGCAAAGTCGTCAGCAATAGCCGTTAGCTGCGCCTCATCGGCAGAAGCTGCAGCCATCGTAATCTTGCGTTCCTCGGGCAATTCCTCTACTGCAAAATTATACAGCGGTTCAGATATAGGCACATTAATATGCACCGGTCCGCCACCATGCAGCAGCATCTTTATCATAGCCTCGTTCACCAATCTGTTGCAATACCATCGCTCCACCTCGTTGTGCGGTTCCGGCAACTGCATCGTCGCCTTCACCATCATGCCCAGCGCTCCAGCCTGAGGCAGCGTCTGTCCCTGCAGTTGGTTTATCATAGCCAACGGCCTGTCGGCAGAAATCACCAACAGCGGCACCTCGCGATAATAAGCTTCAGCCACGGCAGGAGCCAGATTGAGCAGTGCCGAGCCACTCGTCACACACACAGCCACAGGGCGCTCAGAAGCCAGCGCCAAGCCCAAGGCATAGAATCCAGCCGAACGCTCATCGGTGGCTGCCACACAATACATCTCTGGGCACGAAGCAAAATTGTGTGCCAAGGGAGCATTTCTACTTCCTGGGCACACAACAACGGTTCTCACTCCGTGAGCCACCATCAACGAAGTCAGAATATTTACATTTATTTTGTCTGAGTACATATACTTCTCATTGGCTCCATTTTCATCATTGTCTCTTGCCATTCGCACTCCTCGGAGCTCTCCTCCAGAAGTCCGCCTCCAGCATACATCAATCCTCTGCCCTCCTTTATCTCCATGCATCTTAGCGACACAAAGAGCGCAGTCTTGCCGCCCACATTCCATGGTCCGCAATATCCACTATAGTATTTGCGGTCTATGCTCTCGTTGGCAGTTATAAAATCTATCGCCTCCTGCTTAGGCAGTCCGCAAACGGCAGGCGTAGGATGCAGCGCCTCTACCAGCTCACCTATTCCGCAGCCATCAGCATGCGCATCATCGAGCGTAAACGAGAAGTCGCTACGCAGATGCACCAGGTTGCCAGCCCTGACAGTATATGGCTTCGATATTTCTAGATCCTTAGCATAAGGCTTCAGCACCTCTTCTATATACCCTGCCACCAATTGGTGCTCCTTCTTGTTCTTGTCCGACCAGCTATACACCTTTTTGCCTTCCCACGCCATAGTTCCAGCCAGCGCCATAGTCTGCCATCTGTCGCCATCCTGCGCCAGCAAAATCTCTGGCGTAGCCATAAGCCATGTGCCAGCCACCTCGCTCTTCACCAGCGCTATCGTCATACGCGGATAGCGTCGGCAAGCCTCGGCAAAGAGCAGCTCTGGACAGAACTCATCATCGGCAGCAATCTCCGCATTTCGCGAAAGCACCAACTTCGAAAACAGTCCTTTACTAATAGCATCGTGAAAACGAGCAAAGTCGCGAGCATAGTCCTCCCTTCGCCCAGTCTCCGCCACCTCTTTAGTCCAACTCTCCGTAGCCAGTTCCACAGGCTTTGCTTTGCCCTCCACAACCACTATTGGCGTTTCAGCCGAAGCACGAAAAGGCGCCATCACAAATCCGCACACATCGTCAAGCTGCGCAGCCGACGACAGCAAATGAGTGGTCTCGCCCTCTATCTTATAAGCCTGTTTAGCATAAGGCAGCCTGTATAAAACGCAATCCTTCATAGCTCTCTATTCACGAGGTTTTATAATATAGTTAGTCACCGTAACCGATGATATCAGCTCTTCTTCCGAGTTTTTTATCTCCACATACCATGTGTGCAGCGTTTTGCCTTTATGAATCAAAGTGGCAGTAGCCTCCACCACATCGCCTTCCAACACCGCCTTCACATGTGTGCCGCTAACGCTAACGCCCACACTAATCTTTCCAGGGCAAATAGCCAACGAGCCCACGCCAGCAATATTTTCAGCCAGCGCCAACGATGCGCCACCGCTCAGAAAGCCAAATGGCTGACGGTTGCGATGGTCTACCTTCATCCTTGCCTTGCATGTATCTGGTTCGGGTGTAGACAAAAATTCCATGCCAAGAGTATTTGACAATCCATCTTGGCTACTCAACATTTTCTGTACGCGTGATATATCCATAGTTACATAGTATATAGATCCTTATCTTACTGTTCTATTTTATCTATCTTACTTATGCAAAGATAGTGCAAACGAGCGCAATGTGAGCTCGCTCACAAATTGCCGAGTGCAGCCTATCTTATGCAAAGATAGTGCAAGTGAATGGAATAACAAAACAAAACACGCAGTTTTTGTTTTATTCCTGAGCTCAGCCTACTTTGTTTTGCCTTTGGCTATTACACATCGCTTGCCAATGACATTTCTTTCGCATATAAAACATAAACCAAGATAAACACTACACATTAAACACTAAACACTACACATTAAACACTAAACATAAAACACTGATTTCTTGCGGATTACGTAAACCGTTTGGTGTTTTTGTGGCATTTCGTTTGGTATTTTTGTGGCAAATCGTTTGGTGTTTTTGTGGTAAATCATTTGGTATTTTTGTGGTAAATCGTTTGGTGTTTTTGTGGTATTGAGTACCATTTACCGTATCATCACATAAATAGGGAAACACTTTTTGGCTAAAATCGTTTCGCCCATAAAACACTTTTTGATTAAAATCGTTTCGCCCATAAAACGATTTTATGTTTGTTTGATTAATATAAAAATATAGCTGCGGATAATATCGAATATTGCGGTTGCCCACACGGATTCCATAGATAACACGGATTTTTTTAAAGAACACTAATCGTGCGAATCTACCGAATATAGATAAAAATCAAGTAAGAAACTCCAGCTTCAGAGCCCAGCGGGCTCATTCGTGTTATTTGGCTTATTCGTGTTCGTAAAATCTCCAGCAGTTCGTGTTTTTAAAAGAACACGAGACTTGTTTTTAAACGAACACTAATCGTGCAAATCTACCGAATGTGGACTAAAGCTTCAAGCAAGAAGCGCAAGCTATAGAGCCCAGAGGGCTCATTCGTGTTATTTGGCTTATTCGTGTTCGTAAAATCTCCAGCAGTTCGTGTTCTTTAAAAATAATCATTCGCGTTTAAGACAAACACTAAACATTAAACACTAAAAAAAAGGCTAAAAAAGTATTACGTGATACTTGCCCAAGTATCACGTGATACTTTGCAAAGTAATACGTGATACTTGGGCAAGTATCATATGGTAGTCGAAAAAGCTTAATTATCCACTGTCGACTGTATGCTATTGGTGCCTCTAATGGTTAGACGAATTCTGTATGATCTTCCAGCCACAAAGTCTCTGGTGTTTTCAATCAATGTTGGCGCAGAAACAAACTCTTCACCCTTTTTGTTCACCAATGTCACTCTGACATAATAATGGTTGTCTGCCGTTGGCACAGGCACTAAGATTCCCTGACCTATAAATTTCGACCATGCTGCAGGAACCCAATACGCCAAAGGAGTAGTTTCGTCATTATCTTTATGAGTGAAAAGACTTGTTATACCATCAGCAGCATCATCAGTCTTTAGCTCATAGCTATTGTTCATATCTGGTGTGAAAGAGATTGCTCCATTGTTGCTTGAGTTTTCTCTATCTGCAATAACCAAGTTTACCTCAGAAGGCACATTAAGCACCTCAATCTTTTTAACTCCAGAGTTCAAGGCATCCACAGTACCATTATTACCATAGCTTCCTGCTGCAATTTGGAATTTAAGTCGCATAAACTTATGTTTAAAGCTCATAGCAGGGATTTCATATTTATGCAGTCTTTGCTCAAAATATTCTCTGCTATATGCTTTCGGATCTGTCGATGAAGCCTCGCCGTAGATTACATCTTGTGTACCATCCAAAGGTATTGTAGCAGTAATCTTTGTCGACGAATAGCTAATATTTTCGTCTGCCACTCTTGGATAATAACCATAGAATGCATATTTATGCCAACTACCTGAAGGATACCAACGAGCGTTGTCATCATCCCATGTCAGATTAGTCTTTTCGTTATTTTTATCTATCTTTGCATTAATCTGCACATTGTTTACCCATACAGAGTATTTAAAGCCATCACTACCTTTATTCCAATCGATGGTGATAGTTGATGGATTTATATAGTCGGTAGCCAAACAGAACACACTCATTCCTTTGGCATTAAAAAGTCCATTTTCGTCAGAAGTGATACTTGCTTTAGTAGTTTTGCTGCCCGTAGATAATTGTATTTTTACATCACTATCAGTTACTTCTCGGCTCCATTGGGCTGGAGTAATTCTCTCTATCAAATCATCGTCTGAAGAGCAAGAAACCATAAGTATCGCCCACACCAATGTTAATGGAGCATAAAGTATTTTCATCATAATTCTACCTTTTGTTTTTAGTACGCACTTCTATTATTTTGCAAATTTAAAGTGTTATTTGCAAAACGCACTATTTTTATAGCACTTTATAAGTCTATTTAATCTTTGTTAACTTATATCATTTTTTTCTTTTCTGACGGCAATAAATAATTAAAGTTTCGGATTTAGTTTAAAACGGGCTGAAACGTTAGTAAATAATAGTGACCCCGATGGGATTCAAACCCATGACCTTCAGAACTTTTTTCTTTCCTGATATCAGCTACAAAAACTCCCAATAGCACCTTACAATACTCTGGGAGAACATTTAGTGACCCCGATGGGATTCAAACCCATGACCTTCAGAACCGGAATCTGACACTCTATTCAGCTAAGCTACGGGGCCATAATAAATAATGTAGATGCAAAAGTAAACAATTAATCTGAATAAACAAAATGTGGGACTAAGGATTTTCTCCTTAGCCCCACATTATTATATATATAGGTATACGATTAGTTTTTCACCACCTTCTGTGATTTACCATTCTTCTTAATAATATAAATACCCTTAGGCAAGTTGTCGATATTGTTGGCAATCTTAACACCATTCATATTGTATACCCCTTCTGAGTAAGAGATACCAGCAACGGTAACACCCTTGATACCTGTCGATTCGCTACCCTCTGCATCAGCCATTACTATATATCCCACACGTGCTGTGAAAGGAGCTGTAGAAGAAACCTTTCCATTATCAGGATCTGTGTCGTCTATCTGCAAGCGTACACGGGTATAATAATCGCCAGCACCAGTTGCGCCCTGACGCAATACTGCAAGAACTGGTGTATCCATAGTCTGCAACTGTGTGAAGAATACAGGGTTGGCAAGCTTTGAATTATCGCCATAGTAAACGGCTGTTGTAGAAGCTGCATTCTTGAAAGTGATAGTGGTGTCTCTAACAGTTACGATATGTCCGTTGCCATCCAAAACCTGTCCGCGCTCCATAGCAAGATAAGAAACTTGGCAATCGCGGAAGCCTGTAAGGCCAACAGCCTGACGCATCAACTTAATCTTGAAGCCTTTGTTGGTAACGTCGAACACACGAGCTGAAACAGGATAAACATTCGTTGCAGTACCATAAGTATGTGGCGAAGCCAAGACTACAGGCACATCCTTGAAAGGCTTTGCAAAAGTGATAACGGCTGTATCCTGACCTGCGTTAGAACTACCCACAGCGAGTCGCTTTGTGGTGAGACCCGACTCATAGCCGAGGGTGCCGATGGTGCCATTACCTGGCTTTACAGCCATAAAATTATATGTTTCAGAAACCTTCATCTCTGCATCTGCAGTCGTTCCTGCTGTCCATGACAAGAGGTCGATACCCAACACGCTGTTCTTTGCTCCCGACACACCCGTTACTGTAGAAAGATGTTCTATCAGCGAAGCCTTTGAATTCTTGTTGGTAACAGAGCTAAACAATACTGCAGGTTTCTCTTCGAAGTTGCCATAGAGATAGCCTACCACCTTGTTTTTATCAACTACTGTCATGCTACCATACTGCATGTCGCCATTACCAACCTTTGTTGCTACCGACATTGAGTAATTATCCTCGCCAGAGAAACGCTCCTTATTGAGATAGTCGACAGTGCGCACACGATAGAGGTATTTTCCACCATCTACAAGGGTGTCATTGTAAGTATAGTTAGCCTTGGTGTCTTGCAAATCGATGTTGGCAATGGTTGTCCAAGCGCCATTATCGATTTTGCGCTGTAGCTCCATAGTCTTATTGAATTCGCCATTAGGCTCCGACCATGAAAGCTTATATGTTCGCTTTGCAGAATTGAAAGTTCCCTTCAATCCTGATGGTGCGCCCATGCGTGGTCCCTTTGGCACATACTTATTGTATTCGCTCTTGTAGCCTACGCCTGTTTCCATCGTAGCATAGTATTCGCCAGTTGGAGTGAGTGCGCCATCGTTGTAGATCTTAGAATACCATTGTTCGCTATTCCAATAGAAGTAGCGCTCTACATATCCCCAGCTATTCAATTTATCAAGGATGCGCTTAACTACTACAGCATTTTGTGAAACTCGATATGAGTCGTCCCAGCCGCTGGTAAAGACTCCATTTTTATTCCATGATGCACCCCATACCCATTCGGAAATCCACAATGGGCGGTTGCCATAGTTGGAATACCAGCTACTGAGGTTGTTGAATGAACCTTCTGGCCAATAGCAGTGAACATCCATAATGTCGCAACGCCATCCGCGTGCGTCGATAGAGTCGATAAACTCTCGAAGCCAACCAAGGCTACCATCGTGGGAAGATGGCGAGCAGAGGCGCTTGCCTGTTGCCATAAGGTTTTCCCAGTTTGCCAATACTGTAGCCACGTCCTGTGGGCGGTCGTCGGCAGAGTTGCCAGGCTCGTTGTTAGTCTTCATCATTGGCGAGTACTGCTGTTTACCGCAATCTGCTGCAGAAGGCCAGTCTTCGTAGATATGGTTGGCAACAGCCTCGCGGTCGATACCCATGTCACGACCTGTGCCCCAGTCGTAGCATGACTGAGTGTTAAGGGCTGCGTTAGATTCATTTCCTGTGTCGCTTGCCAATCCAGCCTTGCTACAGTCGTTCCATTTGAAGATACGATATGAGCTAACTCTGTTAGCCATAAGAGAAGGAAGATTCATCTCTAAGTCAGCCTTGTCGGCAATGAAGCATCGGCTATATCCATATCCCTTTTTGCCAGTAGCGAAAGTCACCATATATCCACGTTTGAGTTTGAAACTCTGTATGCGGTTGTTGAGTTTAGCATCTGTAAGGGTATTCATAAATCCGCCTGTATTCTCAAGTCCGAAGTCGTTTACTGATTCACCCTTGAAATTAGGCTCTGAATAAACTGTCAGCGGCTTTATGTTGGCAGCATAAGGCATGATGATAGCACCACGGTTGTAGATTTTCACCTGGCAGTTTACACCATTTTTTGCAGCTTCGCCATTGATGGTAACGAAACCAAGCTGCTTAAGAGCCAACGAAGGTTTCAACTTGTCGAACACGAGCACGGCATGATCGGTATTTTTGATGTTTACCGAACCTGATGTCGTGAATGGTGTGTCGGAAGTAATGTGGTAGTCAACGTCGTCGCTAAGGGTTACTGCTTCTGCAACCTGCGATACTGTTTTCACCGTATTGTCGGCAAAGGCTGTCGACAACGACGTAAAAAGAGATAATGTAAGTACAGTTAGATTTTTCATTCTATTTTAGGTTTATAATGTATATTATAAGAATAGTTAGGTTTCAAATAAACAAAAACTTATCTGCTTGCAAAGGTAATATATTCATCCGAATTACACAATATTAATACATACATTTTTAACTTTTATCATTCAGCTATCATAAAACACGCATGTTATTTCCCAAATTGTCACAAACCAAAAGAATTATCTGTCATTTTGCAAAATAAAACACCAAAAACGCTTGCAAATCAATAATAAATGATTACCTTTGCAAGCAAATTACAAACACAGACATTAAAAATATGAGCAACATTATTAAACCTAATGGTTACAAACCTCTGCTCGACAGATGTCAGACCGAGCTGGGCATAAAGAAGATAAAGGACTTCTTCCAACAAAACCTTTCGACAGAGCTTAGACTGCAACGAGTTACAGCTCCGCTGTTCGTTATGAAAGGTCTGGGTATAAACGACGACTTGAATGGCGTGGAGCGTGCGGTAACTTTCCCGATAAAAGACCTTGGCGACGCTAAGGCTGAGGTGGTACACTCGTTGGCGAAATGGAAACGACTGACTTTGGCTGAATACAAGGTTAAGCCGGGATATGGTATCTATACGGATATGAATGCCATCAGAGCTGACGAGGAGTTGGACAACTTACACTCGCTATATGTGGACCAATGGGACTGGGAGGCTGTTATCAACAAGCAGGATCGCACGATAGCTTTCTTGGAGGATGTGGTGAAGCGCATTTATGCTGCCATTCGCCGCACGGAGTATCTGACTTGCGAGACGTTTCCTGCGTTGAAGCCTTTCTTGCCACGAAGCATCCATTTTATTCATGCTGAAGATTTGCTGCAGATGTATCCCGACCTTAGTCCAAAGGAGCGCGAGGATGCTATATGCAAGAAGTATGGTGCCGTGTTCTTGGAGGGTATTGGCGGAAAGCTGTCGAATGGCGAGAAGCACGACGGTAGAGCTCCCGACTATGATGATTGGAACACGATTGCCGAGAATGGCAAGCGTGGACTGAATGGCGATATATTGATTTGGTATCCTGTGCTTGGTCGCTCGTTTGAGCTTAGCTCTATGGGTATTCGTGTAGACAAAGAGAGCTTGTTGGCTCAGCTAAAGATTGAGGATAAGGAGGATAGAGAAAAGCTCTATTTCCACCAACAGTTGCTGAACGATAAGTTGCCTTTGAGCATTGGTGGCGGTATTGGCCAGAGCCGATTGTGCATGGTGATGCTGCAGAAAGCACATATCGGTGAGATTCAGGCAAGCATCTGGCCTGAGGATATGAGAAAAGAATGCATGGAAATGGGAATGCCGCTTATATAAAAGGCCTCTCCCCCGGCCCCTCCCCAAAAGGGAGGGGAGTGAATAGCCTTTGTGGGGAATATTTCGCCTTTATGGTAATTACTCCCCTCTCTTTTGGAGAGGGGTCGGGGGTGAGGCTGTTTCTTACCCCATTTCCAGATGTAGGGATTCGATGAGGCGCTTGACGCCTGAGTTTGTTTTGATGAGTTCGGCAAGTACTTCGCGCTTGCTTAGTATGGCTTTCACCTCTTCTGCTTTAGCCAAACGGACGGTAAGGGTGAGGTTGCCATTGCCGAGTTCTTTGGCTAAGGTGGCACGGATGCGACCTTTTATCTGTTGCACATCGCTTAGCAACACCTCGTTTTCTACAACCACTTCCACATTTGGGAAGTCGAGGAGTTTAGGTTGTATGTTTTTCATTCTGCTTGCTAACGCCCTCATTTGCTGAGGCATGCGGTTGCACATCATCATCCATTGCAACTGCAAATCATCTTCAGAGAATTGTCTGTTTGCCGTGGTGTCGGTGATGATTTCCTCCTCCTTCGCCACAGTCTGTTTCTTTCCCATATTGCGGAGAGTGGAGAATGTGATGCCGAGAGAGCTGAGCTTGAGCTTTGGCTGCGATGCCAGAGGTTGGGCTGCCGAAGATGGCTGAGACTGGGCTGCTGGCTGAGCTGCATTGGCAATAGAGGGTTGCTGTTGGGTCGTAGAACGTCGCGACACAACAGTATTATCGGCAGCAGCCACCTGCGGAGCTGCTTGTTGCCGACTTGCCATTATCTTCTTGAACAGGGTTTTTAGTCGCTTAGGGCTACGCCCCGAGCTTGCACCTTCGTCAGCAGGCTGAGTGAGCTGGCAGACCTCTATGAGTGTCAACTCAACGAGCAATCGCTTGTTTGAGCTCTGCTTATAGTTTACATCGCATTGATTGAGTATCTTCAGCGCATTATATAAGAAAGGTGTATTACACTTCTGTGCCTGCTGCTCAAATTTCTGTCGCTGGGTGTCGCTTGTTTCAAGTAGCTTGAGGGTTTCGGGATTCTTTGCCATGAGCACATTTCGGATATGGCTTGCCAAGCCAGAAACGAGGTTGGCAGCGTCGAAGCCTTTTGCCAACACGCTATCCAAGAGTAACATCACCTCCGACACCTTGTTTTCCAAGGCATAGTCGACGATATTGAAATAGTTGTCGGCATCGAGCACGTTGAGGTCTTCGATGACCTTCTGATAGGTGATATTGCCCTGACAGAAGCTTGCTGCCTGGTCGAAGATGGAGAGAGCATCGCGCATACCTCCGTCTGCCTTTTCGGCTATCAGCGCCAATGCCTGTTCTTCATAGGTGATGCCTTCTTTTTCAGCCACCATCTTCAAGTGGTTGATGGTGCCTTGCACGGTCATACGCTCAAAGTCGTAGATTTGGCAACGCGAAAGGATGGTTGGCAATATCTTGTGTTTCTCGGTAGTGGCAAGGATAAAGATGACATGAGCTGGTGGCTCCTCAAGAGTTTTGAGGAACGAATTGAATGCCGCCTGCGAGAGCATGTGGACCTCGTCGATGATAAACACCTTGTATTTACCCACCTGTGGCGGGATGCGAGTTTGCTCCATGAGGGTTTTGATCTGCTCCACGCCATTGTTGCTGGCAGCATCGAGCTCGAAGATGTTGTAAGAGCGCTGCTCATTAAAAGCCTTGCAGCTTTCGCACTCGCCACAAGCATCGCCATCGGCAGTAGGATGCATGCAGTTGATGACTTTAGCAAAGATACGTGCGCAAGTGGTCTTGCCCACTCCTCGTGGTCCGCAAAACAAGTATGCGTGTGCTAATTTGCCACTAAGCACAGCATTCTTCAATGTTGTGGTCAGCGCCTTTTGTCCCACCACGGAGTCGAAGGACATAGGACGGTATTTGCGTGCCGAGACTATATAGTCGTTCATATTAAAGATGATGAAATATTTTAGTTCAAAAATCCACTTATCGTGGCGTTGTTTTATTTTCAAGTGCAAACTTACACAAAATATTTCATTTATCCGTGTCTTTATCAAGTTTTTCTGATTATATATTGAACTTTCGCAAGTTCAGAAGTTATAGAAGTTAAAGAAGTTAGAGAAGTTAGAGAAGTTAAAGAAGTTAAAGAAGTTAGAGAAGTTAGAGAAGTTAGAGAAGTTATCACTCCCTTCGGTCGTTAGAAGTTATAGCCAATAGCCTTTTTGGTTGTATATTTAGCTATAAAGCATATGGCTTTAACTTCTCTAACTTCTTTAAATTCTTTAACTTCCACATTTGCGAAAGTTGAGTTCTTTAACTTCTCCCACGAAGTACGTAGTTTTTTCAATTCTATTACATCGATTAACATAAATTAAACAACAACACGAAATTCCCTATATTATGTTAACGAAGAATAATTATTTGGTCAAATATGGTAGAATTTGCAAATAACTTTTTATTTTTGCGGCTGAAATATAACAAAGGATAAAATGTAGCTAACCGACAAGAATGTCATCAACGCAAACATTAAGCCTTTAAGAAAACAACTACGTTGAGTCTATCAGAATAATATTAACACAAAATAGAAATTCACTCAGACCCAATAATAATAATACTCTTAAGCATTTGTAAATAGTGAAGTCAATAAGATTAATATATTTATCACTATTCTTAATATCAGCAATCTCTCTGAGAGCGCAGATTATGGACACAGGTCATAAGGTTGATACCTTGTCAACAAGACAAAGAATCGCCCTTAGGACTAATGCGTTTCAATGGTTGTGCTTGACTCCAAACATCGGTGTTGAATACGACTTGACAAAGTTCAACTATGGTCGTTGGGCTCTGACGTTTGATGCTCGATGCAATTGGAATGCCTCTCATACTTATAAGCCAGGCTTGGTATACAACCTAAGTGGCGCTCGCATTGGCGTGAAATATTATTATCGCATGCACAAAACCGGTAAGGGAGACTCTTATCCACAACTACCAACAAACTTCTTCAAAAAACTCATCTCAAACATTACGCCTGATCCTAAGCACCCTACTGTGGCATTCTACAGAGGCGCTTACATCGCATACAACAAATATTCTATTATGTTGGGCTCTGAAGGCAAACAGGGCTCTGCCATAACTGCTGGCGTTACATGGGGTTTCACCAAACCGCTGTATAGCTTCCGCAATGGCAACACCATCGACTTCGAGGCTGGAATCTCTGCTGGTTTCGCTTATGCCGATATGAAGAAATATGTGCTTGAGCGCGAAAGCAACTGCTATCGCATCACAGAAACAAAACCTATGGCTTTTCAGCCTATCCCTGTGATAAGCGATTTGCGCCTGGGCTTTATATATAGAATAGGTGACTACCCTTCGACAAAGAAATATCGCTGGAGATACGACTGCGACCTTACTTACCAGCAGAAGATGGACGACTGGATGACTGCAGAGAAGAATCGTCGCGACTCTATCGCCAATGCTCGAAAGGATCATGGCTCTATCTACGAGGAGTTTATGGAAATATACAATGCAGAACTCAAGCGCTTTGCTGAGGAAGAAACCAAGACTTCTGCCGACAACGCTATTAAGGAAAAGGCTGCTAAGGCTGCCGCTACTGCTAAGGCTACCGACCTAAAGGCAAGCAAGAAGCAGAAGAAGGACGAAGCTAAAGAGGCTGCAAAAGATGATAAGAAAAAGAAAGCTGACAAGAAAAAAGGTCAGAAAGAAAATATAAAGGAGGAGGAAAAGCCTGCCGAGCAATCAGAGGCTGCTCCTGCTGAGAATACGGAAAGCAAGGAGGCGCCTGCTGAAAGCAATGCGAGTGAAGACAACCATGAGAATGAAAACAACAATCAAAATTAGGAGGTGACGGAAATGAAAAACTCATTGATTTTTACAGCCTGCGCACTTTCGATGTCGTTGTCATTGTTGTCATCGTGCACCGACGTAGAGCTTTGCTCTGATGCTGAGCATCCACACACCACCCCTGTGGTGTTCGACTACGATTGGTCTGAGGCTCACGAACAGTCAGACTCTATGTATGTCATTGCCTATAGGGTGATAAAGTGTAAATACTACTCTATGGCGGTGAATTCCACCGACCATCTTGGCCGTTTCATCTATGGTGCTCCTGCCGAGCCTACTACTCCCGACACCCCAGAAGAACCAAGCGAGCCAGATACCCCTGGCGAAGGCGGTTCATCTCCCTCTGAGCCTTCTGAGCCAACGACCCCAGAGGTTCCTGCTGAGCCTGCATCAGCAAAGCGAGCGCCAGAATCGGCTACTCAGGGACGCAGAATATTTCCTCTGAACAAAGGCGAATATAAGTTCTTCACATTTGCTCTCGACGACACTGAGCTGAAATATAATAATGTGGACGACTTCATGAACGGAAAGACTGAGAGCTCGCGCATCTCGGACATATATCTGGAATACAAGGTATACAAGAAGGGTGACCCTAACTTGAAGTCAAGAATAAAAAACTGGGACGACTACAATCCTTACGCTGGATATATACAGAGCAACGTACGCCCAGTATACTTCGACTCTATTCCGCTGCGTAACATAGACGGCAAGGCTGAACACATAGCGAAGTTTACGCCTCGCAACCTTTCGCAGAATATCGATGTATACTTCGACATTTCAAAGGATGTAACCACACGCGGATTTGTGGTTGACTCTGTGGAGGCTGAGATTTCGGGTATTCCTTTGGCAATAAGCATTGGCAACGGATATATCGATATCAGAAAAACTTCGAAGATGCTCTTCGACATGGAGCTACAAAACAAAGATGGCAACGTGGTTGAGGATACTGAAGACAACACCTCGCTTGTGGCTCATGCCAATATCGATGTGACAGGTATCGTGAAGAGTGCCACTCCTAATGAGCGCACTGGTCCTGGCATCATGCAGGTGATAATATATACCCACGCTTTCAACGACGAGGGTGTGAAGAGAATAAAGCGCATACAGGGCAAGATAAACATCTACAACGCTCTTGAGGAGGCTAACCTCATAGAGATTGTGAACATGGGAAAGGATGCCCGCCGACGTTCAGAACACGGAGTGCTGAACATAAAGACCGACCTTGTGTTGAAAGGCGAACAGATTGTAGATACTCCTAACGACGACAACGGTATAGACCAATGGACAGGATGCGAAAACATCTTTGTAGACATCTAATCCATTATATGTGCGAAACAAATATAGAAAACAAGATATCGAAATATATGTCAATAATGAAATTGAAATCCACAAGACGGTTTGTGCGTCCTGCTCTCTCGGCTGCAACGATGATGCTGCTGGCTGCCTGTAGCCAATCGTATCCGGGACTGGAATATGAATTTCCAGATAATGAGATTGGCAACACGGAGACCTATAACAAGACACCAATCATGATGTTTGTCAACGAGCAAAACTTCTTCTCGATAACGGCAACTCGTGGTATGGGCGCCTTCGAGAACGATGGCATCAACCAAGGTGTTTCGCAAATACAGAAGCAAAAGGCCACTCTATATGTGTATAGCTTCAGAAATGGTCAGGATCAGCAAGGCCCTCTGACTTCGGCTGCCGACCTCACAAAGACAAGATATGCACAGGGCAAAACTCACGACGAAGACAATGAAAGCTGTCTTTTGGATGGTCCTGACTACAACCACGGTATGCCAGTGAAGCTAAACACTGAACCTGGAGGTATGCTGGTGCCACAGTGGACTGAAGATTCCCTATTCTATAGTTCACGCTATCAGGATGTGGGCTACAACTTCTTCTGCTATCATATCGACGACTGCCCTACCAACGTGCAGCGTAACAACGACCGCATAGTATGCACAAGCACCGTGGATGGCACTCAGGATGTGCTATATGGCTATGCGCCTAAGCTCGACCTCGCCTTTCTGAACGAAAACTATAGCAATCTAAACCTTTCTGACGAAGAGAAAGCTAAGATTGTGAATGCCAATGGCTACAGCACCTATGCTGCCCACCGCGACATTCACCCAGAGATAAACCTCGACCACGCTATGGCTCGCTTCATCTTCCAGGCTTTCCCTGGCGACGAGAATGCCAACAACATAAAGATAAAGCATGTGAAGATGTTAGCGCCAAAGCAATGCCAGATAACTGTGGCTGCAAGAACTACAGAAGAGACTGGAGTGAAATTCTTAGACGAAAAGGATTGGATGACTCTTATGTCGTGGGATGCAGAGCAGGTAAAGATGGTGGATATGGCAGAGGCTACAGTGATATTCGAACCAGAGATGAAATACCAACCATGGTATGAGCGCGCACACGTAGACCTTGGCAGCAGCCTTCTGCTTGCTCCTGCCGAAGAATATAAGCTGATATTGGAATACGAACAGTATATCTTCACGAATGGTCAATGGCAATGGAAACCTCTGACATCGGAGTATACTATCACAGCTCCAAAGAACGAGAAGTACAACCTTGACACGGCTACAGGTACATTCAAATTCTTGCCGGGCTTCCAGTATACAGTGAAGATTGCTGTCTATGGTTTGTCGCCTATCAAGGTAACAGCCAACATATCTAACTGGAAAGAGGGTGGCGACATCTTTATCAATCCAGACGATGCCGACAACATAGGCTTAGGCAACTAAGAACGGAGAACGAGAGAGCACTGAAAAACCTCTCAAATTCTTTTATGTCTAAAAATAATGCTCATATG
>ERZ1026852.715-NODE-715-length-19624-cov-24.835096_pt1 | contig 19624 bp, 17 predicted proteins | sample MGYA00380156_ERZ1026852 | MGnify/ENA primary metagenome ERZ1026852 (study PRJEB33269, sample SAMEA4719792) | human gut metagenome | biome: human-associated habitat; feature: organic feature; material: feces | place: Cameroon | collected 2013-10 ...
AAAAGCCCCTGCCCATGCGCTTCACAGCGTAGGCAGGGGCAAAAAGTATATAGTGAATTAAGTGATGTTACTACTTATTTCGCAAAGCATTCACATACTCACTTTTAAGGATGTAATAGAAACGTCCTTCCTTGTGAGCTGGAATAATACCACGCCTAATACGTTTGCGGATTGTGTTGGGTGTTACGTCCAACACCTTAGCGAGCTGGGTGATGTTATAAATGACTTCCTGCGTGTCAATCAAGCTCCTCAGCTTTGAGGAGTCTGTCGTGGAAGTTGTCAATTTTGCGTTGCCATTGGTTTTCATAAACAGGATCGTTTTTATGTTCATCGAATTCTTTTCTCGAAACGCAGATGATGCCGACAGCATTTTCTTTCCAATAGCTACGGACATGCAAGGCAAGTCCTCTTTTGTAAAACACCTTTCGATTTAGTGATGCCACAGTAGAACGAAAAGAGTCCTCACTGCTGTGTGGCTTTAGCCGACCACATTTTATGCCCCCTAATTCTATGTTCATTGACCATTTGGTCATATTTGGAATAATATCCATTTCTTTCCTTTTATAAGTTGAACAATAGAAATGACTTGTCGGGCGTGTACACCTTTACATGCAAAAGGTCCTAAATAACTATCACAAAGTTAGCTTAATCCACTTTTTTTGGCTAACTTTGTAGCCAGTTAATTAAGTGATTCAGACTCAACATTTTGCTTTAGTGAACGACCATTTGTCTGTTTGCATTTCGTTTACGGGTGCAAATATAGACCATGGAAATTGTCGAAAGAAATCTTAAGTAGTACTAAAAATATGTATGTATTAAGTCTTTAACACTTTGAAACAAATGCACTTGCAAAGTGCTACCACAAAAAAATCAAACATCTCCAATGTTGGAAGTATGCTTTTCCTCTTGTATCACTTGGTGAATTAAAATACTAAGGTACATGTAGACTTATGTAGGCTACATGGTGATACAAAAGGTGATACATAAAGATTTGAACCCGAAAAATCTGCTTACAAAAGGATTTGATTATTCAGCTATATTGACAAAAAATAGGCTCAAAATGAGGTGGTTATCATGCATTTAATAAAATCAATACTCTATTTAAGTGCATGTTTCCAAGCGAGTCACTTATGATTCCAAGCAAGTCACTTAGTGACTCCTGCGGAATCACGAAAGATTTTTAATTGAGAGGTTTCTAATTCACTTAGAGACCTCTTTTTTGTTGTTGATTATCACTGAGAAACATATTTCTCTACTACAATTTGTATGAGTTATTCCAGAGGTTAAACGCTAAGTTCAACTTGCGGCGAGAGTCATACAAATTGGATAAAACGGGACATAAAAGGACATAAAAGGACGCAAATGTGTTACACCTCGTGTTACACGCTCCTTGAATGTGTTACACACTAATCCTTTGTGTTACGCACAATTCTCAAAAAAACGAGAAAGTAGCATATTCCGTAATATCGAACAATCTAAACGATATTTATCACAATTCCTTGCTTTAGCCGCGCAAAACTCATTCTCCTATGAAGAAAAAGGAATTGGTTAATGTCGTTTTCGACAGAAGAAAACTTTACGCAAAACGCGGAATGGCTTATTTGGAAGTTATGGTGTATCTTGGTCGCAAGGGACGTAGATACATAACAGTCTGCACTTCTACTCCCGAAACATGGGAACAAGATGCCAAATCAGCGGAAACCTTAGAAATAATCTCCAACTGCCAAAAGATTCTTAGTGCAATGGAGGTCCTTGGTGAAGAAATGACGATGGAAAATTTCAATCGTCACTATCTTGGCGAAGATAAGGAAGAAGTAACCGAGGGAACAGATGACCGCTCATCACAAGATTTCATCGCCTACTGCGAGGAAGCCTTGGCAGCCGAGGACATTAAAATCGGCACGCGCAAGCACAAGCAAGTAGTGATTGATGCCGTCAAGACCTATGGCAAACTAAAGACGTATGGCGACTTGACCCCCAAGAACATTCTTGCCTTCGACCGATGGCTGCACAATGGTGAACGTACTGATGTCACCATCTATGGCTACCACAAACGCCTGAAGAAATGGGTGGGCGAACTGGCACGATTAGACGAGATACCGCGCAATCCTTACAAAATTGTGAGTGTCACCCGTGGCAAGAGCAAAGAGCGCCAACCTCTGCTCGAAAGCGAATTGAAGAAAATGCGCGACTATCCCTTTGATGGAAAGTTGGAACGGGTGCGCGACCTCTTTATCTTCTCCGCTTATACAGGTCTTGCTTTCTGCGATGTGCAGAACTTTGACTATCAGTCTATGACGGTGAAGGAGGGTGATTTGGTTTTCATTGATGGAAACCGCATCAAGACCGATACGAAATTCTTCACCCCTATCCTTGCCCCTGCCATGGAAGTGTTGAAAAAGTACGAGTTCAAATTGCCCAAGATTTCCAACCAAAAGGCAAATGATTACCTTCACTTGATACAAGCACAGCTTGGCATCAAGAAGAATTTGACCTTCCACGTTGCCCGTCACAGCTTTGCCACACTCGCCTTGGCGCATGATGTCCCCATTGAAAATGTAGCCCGAATGCTCGGACATGAGGACATTCGGACCACACAGATTTACGCAAAGGTTTTGCGTACCACCATCGAGCGCCATGCCACCGCACTCCAAGGCGCCATCATCTAACTCTATTCATCTTCATCTAAAACACGATAAAACGTGCCTTTCAATAGCTGCGACATTCCACTCTCCTTGAATGTCGCAGTTATTTTTTCGCAAACATACTTGCCTCCCCTTATATAATATAAGGCACGTGGGTTGGGCAAAGTATCAGACAAAAACGAAAACTGATACTTCTTCTTGCCATCTATTTTGTACAACACTTCACGTTTCTCCTCCCACATTCCCTCATTCAAGCGAAGTGAAAAAGGCGTAATGAATGCTTGAAATTCATCTGAGACTTCCACAAAATCCACCACAGGGTGCGGCATATACGGCTTGAAGTACTGCACCCCGTTCCAAAAGCCCATATATATTTGGTCAAAGTAAGCGTCCGTATTCTTGTTCTCCCCCTTGGCAATGGTACGGCTTGCCGCACCTTGCGCCAAATCTCCTGCATCGTAGTCAATGGTGTTGGCTGACGTTGAACTGCCGAACACACGATCAGAACGACTACCACTTGAAGAACCGCTCCCATCTTCTGTCAGTGTCCAGTTCTCACTGCTTCCCATCTCACCACAATTCATGAAAAGCATATTGCCGTGGCTGTCTCCCGTCCCCTCGATCCAAGCTGGTACAATTTTCAGTTCCAAGTCCTCTGCATTCTTGTCCGCAAAGCGTTCCCCATAGGCATTGACGGGGAGCAAACGATTATAATAACGATACCACTTCGTTTTCGTCTTGTCTGAAAAGCCCGAAGTACCCTCCATCACAAACTCCGATTTGTAGCAGTACATGACAAAGAATGTGCGGTTTTCCTTGACATAAAACAATTTGTGTCCATCAGAGCCATATTTATAGCCACGTACATATTGCGTGCTGCTGGCGTTCGGTCTTGTTTGCCTTGTGTACACCCCACTTATTTTAAGCGACTTTGCCGCCTCCAACAAATCTGCCATTTTATCATAAACCTTGGCATCCTTGCCATATTTGCGAATGTACCAATCACACGAATGGTATGCCCAAAGCAAACTGCCATTGTCCTCATACTTGACATTCACGCTACCCAAGTATTCCGACTTGTCCTCCTGCGTGACTTGGGTGGTATAACTGTCCACCACCTTGTCCAACAGAACCTCATTTGCTTCCGTGGCAATGGCATCAGAGAATTTGAAAGAAATCGTTTTCTGCTTGTGGTTGATGGTGAAATTCCCAAACAGGAACTTCTCCAGTTCTTCAAAGAACTCCGTCAGCGTCCAATGTGGCAAAGCAAGTGCAAAGTTATAAGCACCCCATGCCGCAGGCAGGGTGTTGCATATAAGGAGGTTAACAAAGACAGAGTTTTCCAATGCCATGAAATCCCACTTATAACCCACCTGCTTGCATATTCTGTAAAGGATATACAGCAAGTAAGGCTGAAACGACAAAGCCTGTGCTCCCTTTTGCGCATTGGTTTCATGCGGCCAAATAAATTCATTCTTTTCTGCACTCCACACCATTTCATTCTGAATGTTTCCCGAAGTGTTATTCACCCAGGGCAACGGGATCCAGAAATTATCAGGGTATGGGCGCATGTCGTCCATGCAATGCCCTGCAACTGCCACGCGGCTTGTAGGATAGCCCAAATCCAGCTCATTCAAATAAATATCGTCGAATGTCTCATCAAAGTTTTGCTCACTGCGTCCCTCCAAAAATTGCGTCTTGACTTCCACATCGGATATTTCCGTAATGGTGATGGTGCCACTCCGATAAAAGTCACGATCGCGAATTTCGCAATCGAACACCACCTTGTTCTTTGCCACATCTGCGCGGTGGATATGCCCAAAAATCGCTATGTTTTGGGCACACCCTCGCAAAGGGAAAGTGATCGTCAGCGTATAGCTGTCACTTCCCGTAAACAATCTATTCTCGGCAATGAAGTCAAACGATGTGCCTTCCTTCAATACGGCTTGTTGGTTGTTGATGATGATTTCCATAAGGCTTCTTATTTGCGTCTTGATTTAGGAGATTTGTTGCGCATGAGTGTATCATACTCGTCTTGCGCTTGCTTGATACCCGTGTCCCCGGTCACTGTGTTCACGGTGACAAAAGGCTCATTCAGCCTCTTGCTCAATTGCGACATGGTTTTCTCATAACGGCTGAATACAGCTGCACTCTGTGCCAAAGCTGCCGAAGCGACATTGTCCGTGGGAACTTGAATAATTACAGGTTGCGGTGAAGGCGAAGCCACCGCACCTGTTCCCACAATTGTTCGTGAAACATCATCGGCTCGCAAGGATCCGATGGTGTTTGTTCTTTGTGCATAGTCCAAAGCGTTAATCAAAGGTCTTGCCACAGGTGATGCAAGTAGCTTCTGCGATGCTACCCACTCCCCGGCATGAACCACGCCCACTTCTTCGTTTACTCTGCCTTGCGGAGTGAAACCACCTTGTGCATATCCTTGTGCCTCCGATGCTTGCTGTTGCTTCTTGATTGCGGCAATCTGTATCATGCCCGCAGCAATAGCCATAGCCGCTGCAATAGGTGCCATGATATAACCGACCACAGGAATAGCCGCTGCCGAACCATAAGCAGAGATCGCGTTTTGGGCAGTCTGCGCCACCGCTTGAATGACCTGCATGGCAAACAACTTTTTGTTCGCCTCGTTCTTCGCTTTGGCAAGGGCGGCTTGCTTCTCCTTTTCAAGCTTCGCCACCTTGTAGTTGTTACCCTCTGCCGCAGAAATCTCCGCTGAATAGCGGGCATTGATGGCGGCAGTTTCCTTCTCGAGTTCCGCCTGGACGAGAGAAGAAACGCCACTGAAAATCTCTCCCATGCCACTCATGACAGTGGAGAACGATTGCGTAACGGCTTGCCCAGCGTCACTTTCCAACCATTTAGCCAACTTATCATTCGCCTTCTCCATGCCGTTTTTGGTTACACCAATCGAATCAATGGCATATTTCTTACGCAAAGCCAGCTTTGCCTTCTCGAAAGCTTCCTCAATGCGCAGTTTTTCTGCTGCATTGTTGCCAGCAGCTTTTACTTCAGCATGATATACCTGTTCCAAAGTAGCCATGTCACTATCGTACTTAGTCAAACGTTCATCAGCGTTCATGCCAAAGTACTCCTCTTTGAGCTGCTTTTTTACTTGTTGCTGCCGTTGAATAATCTTCTGCTGATTAGCAAATACCTTGTTCTGATATTCCTTTTCAGCTGCAAGCCTTTCTTTGGTGCCTTCCTTGTAAAGCTGCACCACTTTGCGAAGATGTTCCAACTCCAAGAGTTCTACGGCATCTTCGTAGGTCTTGGTGTCAGAAAGTCCGTCAATATAGCGTTGCTTCAACTCTGCGAGTTGAGCATTATACGCCTTATCTTCCGCCTCTCTACTCGCATTTGTAGCATTCTCCTTCTGTTTCTTCATTGCCTCCTGGTATTGCGCTTGCGCCTCCAAGAGGTCTTTAGCAGAAACGTCAGAACGCTCCATCTTCTTTTTCCAATACTGCACGTTGATCTCGTCCATGCGTGCGGTATATTGCTCATAATCCTTCTCACCCTTTGCATACGCAATGCGGTTGAGCGCGTCCTCTTTCGCTTTCCAATCATCGGGAGAGTTTTTGCGGTCAGTCTGCTTTTTCTTCGCTTCCGCCAAGTTCGCTTCCGCTTCGGCTTTTTCCTCCTTGGTGATTTTCTTGTTTTTGAGAATACGAGCGTAATACTCTTGCTCAATCTCCTCCATGCGCTCCACATAAGCTTCATAGTCCTTCTCACCCTCCATGTAGGCTTTCTTGTTGAGCGCATTCTGTTCCTTCTGCCAATCTTGTTCCGCCTTGAACTTGTCCGACTTTTTATTCTTCTTATCATCGTCCACCACAGGCACACCGCCACCACCTCCACCCGTGTTCGTGACGACAGGTTTATGATTGGTTTCCTCGGCAGCTTGTTTGCCGAGATCATCGCCATAAGTGTCTGTAATAGCTTTCTGACGCGCATTCAGTTTTTGCAGCTCCTTTCGTTTGCTGTTCGCTTTACTTCGTTTGCGTGCAGCTTGTGAACCATTGGCAATACCGCTGTAACTCGCCATTGTTCCGCCAGCAGTACCATAGCTATACATCGTGTTTGAGCTTGCCGATTCAACCTTCTTTTGTTTGGCATCATACTCCGCAGCTTCTTCGTCCAGCTGCTTAATTTCCATTGTAAGTTGCGCCTTTTGTTTGCCAATCTCTTTAAGCATGTCCTTAGCTCCCTCAATCTCATACTTTTTCGTAAGAGAAAGCAAATAAGCGTCCAAAGCATCCTTGTTCTCCTTGTACTTACCCGTGGTCGCGTCCAGCTGCGCATTATAATTGGGTATTATTTTATTGAGTGCTTGCACCGCCTTTTGGCGATCGTCCAAAGAAAGTTTCTCATTACGTGCCACCTTAACCAGTGCATCAATCTTGTTCTTTTCCTCCACAATCCCCTCCTGACCTTTCAGGCGAACGGCAGCTAAAGCCTTTTCGCCCTCGGCAGCTTCATTCACCTTTTTAGTCATCTTGTAAATGCCATAGCCAAGCGCCACAGCAGCAGCGAGCAAAACGCCCCAACCCGAAGCGAGAGACAAACCCTTTCGCTTCAAGTCCACCATGAGCGAGGACTGCTTAGCCCAATTACCTTGCAATTTGGCAAGCACAAGGTTAAAGGCAATATGCCCAGCTTGCAACGTATTCACAACCGCATGATACGCCAAAGCCGTACCCTTGCACACGGCATGCCATGCCGCTTGTGCTTTAAGCGCGATGGCATTAGCCTTCACTGCGATAGTGTAAGCTACCACCATTGAAGTCAGTACGATAATAGCTTCCTTGTTTCTTGCAAGGAAGTCTATTGTCGTACTCATAGCCTTCAGTGTGAGGGTCGTGGTGCTGATTACGTGCTTCATGACGGGCATCAACTTCTCACCCAATTCAATAGCCAACTCCGTAACGCGCTTTCTTGCCTTGTCCAGCTCCGCCTCGACAGTCGAGTTCTGCACATTAAACTCATTCGTTACCGATGTGGCATCTTCAAACGATTGGGTGGCTTGTTCCTGTTGCCACTTCACCATTTCCACATTGCCGGCTAAGGTCGCCAAAACCTGTGAAGCTCGGGCGCCATTCTCACCCATATTTTTGAAAACAGGAGCGAGAACGTCCATGTTGCCGAGTTTCTTTAGTTGCTGCAACAACATCAAAAGTCCCTCGTTGGTACTGCGCTTCAATGCTTTGTTCAACTCGTCCAAATCCATGCCCGTAGCTTTTGCTATCTTGCTTGGCTCCTTGAACAAGTTCATGATGAGTTGCGAGAGAGCCGTTGCCGACATCTCGCATGCTTGACCTTGGCTATCCAACACCGCTGCAAAAGCCATGATTTGTGGAATAGTCATACCCGCTTGTGCGCCCACACCCGCCATGCGCTTGCCAAACTCCGCAAGATAGCCAGCAGAAGCCGTACAATTTTGTGAGAGGTCGTTGATTACAGAACCTACAGCGAGCAAACTACGCTCCGTTCCCAAGCGTGCTTCATCACCAAAGATATTTGTCAACTTCGACAAAGTAAGGGTTGCCCCGTCCCCGAGTTCATCAAGCGCCACATTGATTTGGTCAGCAGCTTTGACAAAGCCCAAGACATCTTCTTTTGAAGACTTTCCGAGTCGCCCCGCTTCCTCTGCGAGTTTGTTCAAGTCCTCACGCGAAGTACGGGTGTCCATCTTCTTAAAGTCCTCATTCAGTTCCTTCACTTCGTCATCAGCCAATCCCGTGAACTTGCGCACATTCGCCATTTCCGCGTCCATCTCTGCAAAAGCGTTCACTGCCTTGCGTCCTGCCAACACAAGTCCCGTGCCGACAGCTGCCACCCCTGCAATGATGTTGCCCCACTTGTCCACAAAGCCATTGATGCGGTCCACAAGTCCCACATTCTCCTTTTCGGTTTCCCTTAGCTCCTCATTGACATTCGCGATTTCAGCCTTTACACGTTTGATACTCTCACACTGCTTGTTCCACTCGTCCGTACCGCGTTCAATGCCGTTCAAAGACTTTTTGAGTTCCTTGAGCGTCCTGTTCAACTCTTTTGGCGATGCCTTGTCCAGTCTCTTTAGTACATGCTCCACCCCCTGGGTTGCACTTTCTATCTGTCCAATCTGGCGGCGGGTCTGCCTTAGTTCACGCTGGAATTTCTTCAGCTGGACTTTATCGCCCGCAGCTGCTGCCTTTGTTATTTTATCTTCGAGGTCGCTCGCTTGCCGTTTCAACTGTTCGAGCATATTTTGTGCCTGTTTGCCGTTTACTGTAAGCGTGACCGTAGCATTTGCGTTGATGTCTGACATAGTCTTTCCTTTTTGGGTGTTATTATACGCACAAACTTAGCCATGCGCCAAAGAAGCAAAAAAGACGATGTATCAAGGCTTTTCCACTCCCAAAGTGGGCGTGATTTTTGAAGAAATCCGCGTTTTGTTAAGTAGTAGCAAAACAAAAGCATTGATACAGAAGTCTTTAGGGGATTGTTAAGGGGTTTCCCCTTAACCCCTCCGTCGGAAGACCCCCCGACCGCCCTACATCGTCAAACCGCGACCACCCTCACACCAAAGCGGAATATGTAAACATATCTTAAATAATGCACTTCTTTGAGTTCCTTCACCCCGACAAAAGTCCCCAAAATACACGAAAGCCGAAAAGGTTGAACACATTGAAAAGGAAGAAAAGGCAACCAACGCACACACCACACCCACACAACGAAAAAGCACCCCGAAGTTTCGCAAATACCACGATTGCACACTCCAAGTTTCTCATGTGCATAGATGCCAAGTTTCCACCTATCCAACAAAGCACCCCGAAGTTTCGCAATGCGCCAAAATCCAAGGTTTCGGACTACCTAAAACAACCCTCCAAGTTTCCACCTACCCAACAAAGCGCCCCAAAGTTTCGCAATGCGCCAAAATCCAAGGTTTCGGGCAACCTAAAACGACCCTCCAAGTTCCCTTATACTCATGAGGTTCGAGAGTTTCTGACTATCCAACGACCCCAATGCACCCGACCAAACACCCACACCCCCGAAGCATTTTGGGGTCTCTGATAGCCTCCAAAATCTCAACCTTTCAAGGGAAAATTTCACACCTTGGGGGTCTCGACCGACCACCACCCGCGCCACCGCGAACGGGCGGTAATCCGTCTGTGTGCGTGCCGAAAAATGCCTAACACTTTAGCAGATGTTAATCTGCCATAGTGTTAGGCACTTGAAGGCACGTACTCAGACGACCGCTGACGGGCATAAAAAGTGTGTTGTCGTGTTTTAGCGGACTTGTCCGCCATAGCACGACAACACGCTTTGTTGCCTAAAAAAGGCACGCTGTGCGGTAAAACGGACTGGCGAGGCACGTAGCCTGTCCGCTACCAATAGAGCCTGCATCTTCTTTCGAGGTACGAGAAAGGTGATGTGGGCTTGACGGACTGACTTTGAAGCATGAAAAGTAGGTCCGCACATGAAAGAAGCCCAACCTCCCTTGAAGCATGAAAGGGTGGATTGGGCTTGAACGGAATGGCTTTGAACCCTGAGAAGCCTTTCCGCTAAAACGTGGGCTAATCTCCTTTGAAGCATGAAAAGGTGTTTAGCCCATTAAAGAAATTCAAGCATCGGAGTCCCGACGATGGCACCACCAAAAGGCAGCTAAGGCTGCAAGAAATACCAAGGTCAAGATTAACTTGACAGGAAAAGTCCATGGTCTCGCCATGGACTCCCTCTGCTGAACCATGTTGGCGGAAGATTGCCGAGTCGCAGCGAGGCTGTCTTCCTCCCTTTCCTCTGTCTTGGTGCTCTCCTTTCGGCTTGACGAAAGGTGTGCGCCATAGATACGAATAGATTGCGGCTTTTGCCGGGAAGTCCTTTGCGCCTTGGCGTTAGAAACACCTTGCAGCGCATGGGGAGCTTCGATAGTTGGAGTCTCTGCTCCAACCCCGAAGCTCACGATGCAGCTGTCGAACAAAAGTTCGGTGTGCCGCCACACCGAATCAATGCGTGACGTTTGCCACTGATGCCGCTGCACCTGTACAGCGGAATCCGTGGCAAACGTGTTCGTACTTGTGACTTTGTGCGTACTGCTGCACGAAGTGAGTAGGCACAGCCACATGATTATGGGAAAGAGACAGGCTTTCATAGGTCTTTCTGTACATTGAATGATGGGCAAGCTTTGCTTGAAAATTTGCAATTTGCACAATGACGGCTGCACTCGGAAATCTTGAAGCCAGCTTCAGATTTCGCTCGTTGGCACGTCATTTCGTTATGCCCATGCACAGTTGCATAGGCATAAACGAACTGAAGCTGCTGCACGAGTTGGCGAAGTGCCTGCTTCTGTTGTGGCGTGCGTGTGTCCTTGGGCGTTTTTCCGTCCTTGGCCACACCACCAATATAGCAGATGCCAATGCTGTGGGCATTATGCCCCAGGCAATGGGCGCCAGCTATGTTCTCGGCACGTCCCTTGTGGACGCTGCCGTCACGATAGATGACATAGTGATAACCTATGTCAGCAAAATGGCGTGCCAAGTGCCAACGACGAATGTCGTCCACCGTGAAATCTTTGCCTTCGGGAGTGGCAGAGCAATGAATGATAATTTCAGTGATGCGTCGCATAGTTTAGGAGTTTAATAAGTTTAATGAGTTTAAGGCTGCGCTTGGGTGGGCTTTTGAGGTTGCGAGTTGAGTTTCTGCTCCTCGTCCTTAATAGCTTTGTCAAGCGTTTGCATAATCTTTCCCTCAAATTGATGTACTTTTCTACCATAGTAAATGCTTACTCCGAAGATTGAGCCAGCATAGATGAGACATTGAGAGAAAATCCACAGGACAGAGTCCGAGATTTCGCCTTTGGGCGGTGTGATGAACCCTGCGACTGCAAGGGCATAGCCGCCTACGAGCATGGCGAGGGCGGACCAGAATTGAATGCTTACTTTGGGTTTAGTCATTGTTCGTTACATTTATGATTATCAAGCGTTCAGCTTTGTCTGAACAGTTTTCATCTTGTTTTCCAAGTCGTCCACGCGCTCGCCAAGTGTCATGATCATGTTGTAGAGGTTTACCAAGTCTGTTGAAGTGGCGTCCAATGTCTTTTTATCCTCCTTGCTCATAAGACCGTCCGTTGTGGAACTGGCTAACGGAATGGCGTCCGTGTAAAGCGCATTGAACTTCATGCCAAACTGCGAGAGCACGTACTTGTTCGTGTTCACGTCCCATGCCATGCGGTCAGGGAACAGACAGCCCCAGTCCTCGGCATAGCTTATCGTCTTGCGGTCGCTGCCCGTAAAGTAGATGGCACGCTGGAACACCTTGGCATGGTTGAATATGATTTGTCGGCAGTAGTCATTCTCGATATTTTGAAAGAGCGTGATGCTCATGTGCTTCTGGTACGTGAGGTGTGCCACTACTATTTCGGCATTGCCCGAAATTGAGGGGTCGCGCAAGGCATTGAGTGCAGCTGTCTCTTCCAAGAAATTGCCCAACTCCCTGACGCGCGTGTTCAAAGCCTTCTGCACATCGGTCACGGCACGTGTGGTGGTCAATCCCGGCACGCTTGTCGTGGCCATAGGCAGTGTGACGCTGAACAGTTGCGTGCCTGCGGCATTGCTTGCCGCTAATACGCGCGAACTGCTTGTATAAGCAAGGGAAGTGGCTATGGTGTCTGTGACAGCGGACACCGCCTTGTCAATAGTGCAGACATGATCATAATACTTGTTGAGCTGCTGCACCTGTGCAGCGGTCATCACGCCCGCACTCGAAGAGGTGGCGGCAGGGAGGGCAAAAGCATTGTCGATGCTTTTCAGTTCCCCCGTGACCATGTTCAGGAGCGTGGCAGAAAATGCCACACTCACCTTGTTCACGTCCCCCAACTTGAAGTGCTGAATGACCTGCTTGGCTTCGCCCAACTTGGCTTTCCAAGTTTTCAGGGCAGCGATGTTTGTGTTGCAGCTGGAAATGGCAAGCTTTGCCCTTGCCATGTCTTCGGTGCAACTTGTAAGGCTCTGCACCTGTGCAGCTGACATCACCCCGGCTTGTGCGGTGGTGGCGGCTTTGAGAATTATATTGTCTGCCTGTCGTTGTAGCACACCGCTTGAGGGGTTGCCCTGAATGACGGACAGACAGACCTTGTCTGTGCCGACAGTCCCAAGACTGATGCTCTGCAACAGCGTGGAGAGTTTCAGAAGATTGGCTTTCCAAACCGTGAGGGACTGCAAGTCCGTGTTTGTTGCGGCAGCAGTGAGCAAGTCTGCCAAGGCTTGCAATATCACGCCCAAGTTCTCGGGCGTGATGGCGGCTTCGGTGCTTAATGCCCGAAAAGCCGTGATTTGCTTGGTTATGTTTGTCGTGTTCATAAGCTAATGGTTGTATCTGAGGTACTTATCGTCCAAAGATTGGGCTACCACGCCCACAAATTCTTTGGCCATGTTGTCAGCAAGGAAGTCCCTTAGGTTCATGACCGAAGCATAATACTTGCGAGAAAACCAAGGTTTCTTCTTGCGCTTGCGTTCTCGTCCTATGTCCCCATTGTTGCCTCGTGGAATCTCCTTACCCGTACCAAAGTTCTGCCAAAGTCCATACTCTAAAAAAGACTGACTTAATCCGAGTTCCATGAACCGCCCGTCAGCACGGAGCGGTAACGACTTGGGCGAAGCGAGCAAGGCACCTGTGTCAATCACATCGAGCAAGGTCATTTGCTCTTTCCATATTTTGAGCATGGTTTCGTTGAAAGCCGTGACGAACTTTTCGCGTTCGGAAAAGGCACGTTGCTCGGCATCATTCGTTGTTCCACTCATCTGCATTGTATCTTAAATCCGTAAACGTGTCCACTGCAATTTGAAAGTAGGCACAAGCACAGCCCGAAAAGAAATACTCGTTCATCTCGTTAAACGTGATACGTTCATCGAGGTAAATGCACGATTGTTCTAATCGTGTCCGTTCAAGAATGAGTTGGCTCATGAATTGGCGGAACACTTCTCGAAGTGTTTCCATGCAGCTTAGCCTTGTCTCCATGTCATCAATGGCATGGCGCATGGCAAGAAAGATGGTTTTTACGCGCCTTGTGCGTGGGGTGTTGGCGAGTGCGATATAGCCTTGGCTCATGTCGCTCACGCAGACAAAAGCCGTGGTGCTTTGCATGGCTTGCAGTGCCTCTTCAAAACCTTCCAAGCCCGATACACGGGCAAAGGCAAAGCCTTGTGCGGTGGCAAACTTGTTGCGAGCCGTGAGGTCGCGGAAGAAGTTTGTAGCATTCCAAGAGCTAAGTTTTAAGTTCATAGGTTATGAGGTTATAAAGTTACTTTAGTTGGTTGCGTATCTCCTCTGCCTCTCGCGCCTTGGCATCCAATTCAGTGAGTGCACGCCAGCAGTCCATTTGCAGAATGGCTGCTTCCTTGGTGATGTCGCCTCCTGTGAGCGCACGAATTTGTGCGTTCATCGCCTGTCGGAGTTCCTCTCCGACCCCCAAATCAGCACTCCCCAAGAGATTGCATTTCTCTTGGGGTATGTTGGTGAAAAAATGTGGGAACATACGGGTGAAGTTCGCTTTGACAGAAGCGAACCAATAGAATACAGAAAGCAGTTCTGCTTTCTCCAAACAAGCTTTGTCCGAAAGTTTCGGATAAAGCAAATGTGCCATCTCCGCAAGGCATTCCATGCTTTGCGTATGCAGAAAGCCTTGGTAATAGTTCTCGCAAGCGAGATAGTCCTCAAAGGGGACGGCTTGCAAATCGGCAGAGACTGCCGATACACCGCCAATGACAGAAATGCGCACAGGCTTGGGAGCGAAGTTCTCCAAGAACGCGAGTTGTCGTGCAGCAAAGGTGATTTGCCAATCGGCAAGCACCACTTGGCGTTTGCTTTTTCTGTTCTTGACCAAACAGGAGTGTTTGTCTGCATGACAAAGCACAACAATTTCAGCCCATTTGCAAACGCAAAGGGCTAACACTTCATTCATCGGCAAATCGCGTGCGACTTGTCGGAAGAAAAACAGCAATTGCTGATCGGACAGTTCCGACCATGACTTGGGCAGGGATAAAGAAAATGCTTCCATACCGCGAAAGTATGGAAGCATTGAATGGGGAGAAAAGACAACAATCTATCCATTCTTGAAATTATCAAAGAATTTTATTTTAAGAGCAAGGGCAACAGACATCTTCTCTTTGGGCATTTCACCCTCTAAAACCAATATAGTTTTCACCTTATTGTGTTCCACTCTTACAGATTGCTCTGCATTTAATACAGCGTTGTATTTTACACATTGGTAAATACCACGCAAGATGTCAGCTTTATCTGATATAGCAGATTTTATTTCAACCGCAATTTGTGTTTTATCTTTCAAGCGAAAGTAAACATCAAGTCTGTCACCAGAAAGAAGTCCGTATTCCATAGACTTAAAATCGACATTTCTAATGCCGATAGACTCTGGATTATCATAAATAAATTGTTTGAGTTCTTTGTGGCGAGGTCCTTCTGAACCATTCCTTGAAAACGCACCTTTACGAATGACGTTTTCATCAGAACTATTGTCTGGTATTTTATAAGGTTTTAATCCTAACTTATTGAGGACTAAATCCCATTTTCCATAGTGTTGAGCATCTGTATTGACTTTTTGAACAACTTCCTTTTTTCCTTCAAAACTAAGTTTGTTATAGTTTGGTTCTACATAATCGAAGCCGTGTTCAGGAAGTCCTGATTGTTTAGATTTAACTAATCCATTTAGAGATGGGACATCCTTAAATCCTTTTTCTTTACGTAGTTCTTCAAAAATATCATGAATTAGACCAAGAACACGACCTATTCTATCTGTCTTATGTCCAACCGCTTTTGACAAGTCACTATAATAATGCGCTTTGTTGTCATTGCTCGATTTAGCCCAATAAACAAGCACTGGTATCATTTTCTGTGCCCATTGTGGATTTTTGTGCGTATCATCGTGCAACAATTCTAAGTATCTTGGATTTTTCATTCGCTTTTACAGATTTGTTTTACACGACAAATATACAACATTAGAACCAATACCCACCTTTTCTTTTATCATTCTTATACCCATGATTTTCAAAGAGCGCAGCGGTCACCGACTGCTTCCACTCTTCAAAGATTCCATCTGGAGCATTGCGGAGGGAGTTCACGACCTCTATGCAAGATGGTATGGGGACTTCTCCTTCTTCCCGTAACATATACAGTACAATGGCGAAGATATGCCTCCAGGCACGCTTGTAGTGTGGCGCAGATGGGGTCTCGCCCCATTTGCCCAATAGCTCTGCTTGGCGCAGAGTCGCCAAGAGTTCACAGGAGAAGAAATCATGCGCCAATCGTTCCTCGATGGCTATGAGTTTAGAATGCAGTTCCTGATAACACTGCCAAGAGTGGTCGGTGCTGCCGAGTTTCTGAGGCAGATCCAACCACGGGTAAAGCGTTTGCTCAAAGTATTGGCATGGGGCGCTTGTCGCCCATGCTTCCGTATTTGCCAACAAGGGAAGCAAGATAGAAAGCGTGTCATCACGCATTTTCTCCAACGACAGGAGCAAGCGTTCCACGCGCTCCTTGCTGGCAGGGGCTATATTGGTGTTTGATACAACACCAAAGCCATTGGGTGTAAGCACCAAATCCAATTGTGGCACGGCATGAAGCATGGCTTCTGCCACCACAGCCATACGCGCATAATGCAACAACTTGTTGTTGGCATCGCGTGTGGGCAGTTTCGTAAGGACTGCCTCAGAGAGAAACGTGGTCGTTAGCCACGATTCCGCCACCTCCAAGTGTGGAGCAATTTTATCAAAGAGCAAGGTCTCGCCTTGCACAGACTTCAGCACATTCGGCACGAATTGCAGAAGCACCTTGTTATCAGGAATCAGCTGGCTCATGCTTTTTCAGTATTAGGGGTTATACTCACCTGTTTCGCGTCCTTGTTCTCATCGAGCGTGGTAAGCTGGATAAACGGGCAGTCGGGATAAGCCCCGTCCCATTTGTTAAACCTTATAATCAGTCGGTGCACATTAAACAAAAGGTCGTGATACGGCTTTTGCAAGGCTTGTGCAATCGTATAAAGCTCGCGTTTGTCGCTGCCCGAATTATTCGTCTGCGACTTGCCCGGCACCGAGCCGACAAGGTTCGAGTGAACGCGCATGGTGAAGCACATCATGTTAATGGCTTCGACAATGTCCGTAGCCCAATCACCGCCCTCCTTGTCCGTTTCGATTTTGTTAATCACCACGTCATGCTGCTCCTCACCATTGGGCGAAACATAGAACGTAGAGAAGAGTACCTTTCCGCTGTTCTCCATGCCAGTGAGGAAGTTGATGATGTTGTCCTTCTCCTCGTTGACACGCTCCTGCTGCTTGACACGGTCAGTAATGCCCTCGACTTTGAAGATGTTGTTCCAAAACGAGTTGGCAATCTCGATGTGGTACTTTATGGGAGCCGAGTTTCGGAGCTTCGCTTCCTTAGCGATGCCGATGAGCTGCTTGATGTTGAACCACTTGCCTTTGAAAAGAGCTGCGTAGTACGGTATTGGATAATACGTATTGTCGGGCGTAGGAATACGACTGACAACAGCGAACTTCTTGATTTTCTTTCCTCTGTTCTGAAGGTCGGTGAATGGCGACTGTGGATTAAGAAGTTCGATACGCTCGATGTCCTCCGGACTGACCGTATTACGCCAGTTGGCATAGAGGATGTAAGGTATCACGCCCGACTTGTCGGCAGGAGCAAAGCGGACATAGCACGCCTGTTTGCGCACGATGCGGACAATGCGACTGGCATCCTCATTGAGGATGATCACGCTGACGCAAAAGCCGAAGTGCTTGAAGTCCTGGCACACGCCGAGGAAGTAACTTGCGAGGTCGTTGTCCAGCATAAAGTCATCCACTTGCGCTTGCACTTGTGCGGTGGCAAGCTCTGTGTCATAGACAAGTCCGCTGCCATAGCAGACTTCAGCGTTGAACATCTGGCAAGTGCTCATTGTCTCGTCAGACTCGATGAGGTCAATGATATTGTACGGCATCTGGTTGTCGCCTCCCCACGGGATGTACTTCATCTTGTCGTTGATGATGATTGGTGCGATATTATGCTCTTCCTTGAAGACTTCACTTGTCTTGGAGGTGAAAGCTGCGGAGGCGTGGGCACCTGGGATGGTGACAACGGATGTTGGTGGAATAAATGAAAAATCGCTCATATCTTGCTTTTTTAGGGCAAAGATATGAGCGATTTGGCGGTGTGGAAAAGACAAAAATTTGTCAGAATATATATCGAACTGAGCCACCGCTACCGAAAGGATAGTCTGTAACATCTTTGTTTAAATATATAGAGTCCAAGCATTGTTCTCCTTCGAAACAACAGCGAGGTTTTTTAAAGACTGTTCCATCATCAGACTTATCGACAAATTCATAAGATTTGACTTTAATAACACATCTGACGACACCTTTGTAAACACCCAGTACATAATTTACTCGTCCTGCTTGTCCAGATGAAATAGGCCAATATTTTCTTGTTGCTTCGTAAATATTAAACCTTTGATATATTCCCTTAGCTCGTGTTTGGTTGTAAGTCCTATTAAGACTTACTAAGAGAATATAGACTCCAGCCTTTACTTCTAATTTCGGGCAATCATACAACGCATTAATCTCTTCAATGCTTTTGATACCTTCATCCCATTGATGATGTCCTGCTACGATATTGGTCAGTTGATTATCATGATTGAACTTATAATATGTGAGCATATCAATTATAGCTGATTCAACTAAATATGCCTCTTTCTCATCAAGATTATGTCGCAGAATATAATACTCAACTTGTTTTCCTTCAGAAATAATGTCCTTGATAGTTTCAAGTTTTAATCCCTGTTCTATTTCATCAATAGTAGCTGCAGCATGTTGAAATACGCGATTGTCTTTACCCTTGCCAATATAGAAAATTTTATGGTCTCTGGGGTCAACCAAAGCATATACATAATATGCGAGGGCTTCTTTTACACTTTGCTTGAATTCCATATGTTTTAATGTTGTTATAGCCTATGGGGGTAACTCATAAAAATCATCACCGCATGTAGATTTACTGTTCGCTTTAATAAGTTTGCTTTTTTAGAGCAAAAATATGAGCGATTGGGCGGTGGGGAAAAGGCATACTACATAGAAAACAACTAATGAGATGCTTTTTCCTAATGAGATATATTTATAGATTCCTTCTTTCTTTTTGATGGAGGCAAACTTCCTATATATACAGAAATTATAGGAGTATCATCAATGTTATTTATAATATCAACATCTTGGTCTGTAAAGACAACAAGACATCGATTCTGTATGTTTGTTTGTTTTGAATAGATTTCAAGCTGATGTAGCCATTTTGCATCAGCTTTTGATTGGCTTTTCATTACTTTCACTTCAATAATGAATGGTGTTGTTCCCGAAATGAAAGAACATCTACCAGTAAGATGGAAATCCATTTTTCCATTGGCTGTGTCTGATTCGTTGTAAAGTTCTAAACCTTGGTCAAACAGATAAAGATATAAACGTTTCTGTAAATCCTTTTCTAATATATTGTCATTTTTTTCATAATGGATTAAAGAATGAAAACGTTCTTCTCTTTGTTTAAATCTATTTAAGAAATACAACACAATATGTCTATCTTGTAACTTCGCCTTTATAAAATCAATAATAACGGCTACAAAATCGGATTTAAAGAGAGACATTTCTTTTTCTTCAGAAATTTTATCATTATGCCATAACCAACTGCACCGATTGTATAAAGGATTACAATAATCCTTATCTGTTTTCATCTCATATAAATACCATTGATAATAAAATGCAACAAGCTGATCTATTTTTTCAGCATATTTATGAATGTAACTAAAATATTCGGTTATGGAATATTTCTCTAAATCCTTATCATTTACAGGAAATTGCCTTGCAGCATCATTTATTATAGAGCTGCAACATTCAAAGCTCAACACAAAATCCATTATGTGTTGAGTATTAAAATTAAAC
>ERZ1026852.725-NODE-725-length-19466-cov-24.240894_pt1 | contig 19466 bp, 17 predicted proteins | sample MGYA00380156_ERZ1026852 | MGnify/ENA primary metagenome ERZ1026852 (study PRJEB33269, sample SAMEA4719792) | human gut metagenome | biome: human-associated habitat; feature: organic feature; material: feces | place: Cameroon | collected 2013-10 ...
ATTATTAGGATATATTAGAATAAATATAAAAAATCAAATTTTTGTAACTATTCAGAACCTACTATCCAAAGATAATGTCTGGGGTACCGTCAAAAGGAGCTTTTAATGCTTTAACTGCATTGATGTCATTCTTTTTGGCGGTGCCAATGTAGGACATAATCTTTATGTAGTTTTCTGCTCCATTAGTGGTTCTGAAACAACCAGAAATCTTAATTTTAGTTACTGAAAAAGAATTATAATATGCCTGAATCGTTTGTTTAAAGTCAGAAAGTTATTCATTTTTATATACAACAATTCCTTTCATTAGTATTAGTGGGTGAGTTTCTGATTTTTTGCTTTTCAAATCAAAAACATTGCGTAATTCGTGTTTGTGTTATGTACAGGTGATACTATGAGTGACTTTTTAAAGCAAATTAAAGAAGATATTTTAGAGTACCAAAGTAAGTACCCACATTGTCAAAATATGAAAAAAGATGAATGGGCATTTAATTTCTGGGTTTTAGATAAGTTATATAAAGAAGATGAGCAAGTCATAGAAGACAAAATAGTTGATTACAATGACAAGGGAATAGATTGCTTTGTTTGGCATGAGGATACCTTAGACTTGTATTTAATTCAAAATAAGTTTTATGCAGAAGGTACAAATCTAACTAATGAGTATGTACAAAACGATTTTTTGACAAGAGCTATAGGAGCCTTAGAAAAGGGAACCTATACAAGAAGTTCCGAATTACAAGAAATTTACACAAAACATAGTAGTAAAAGTGAATTTACAGTCCATTTTGTTTTGTATGTAACTAATACCACAGCAAAAACTAAATCTATAGTTGATGGTTTAAAAAAATTTAATGAATCACATCAACGCCAAGAAGCAGTAATTTATGACCTAAATGACATAGAAAGTCTTTATTATGATAAACCTATTGTAAATAAGAAAAAAATGTCATTTGAAATAAGAACAATTAATAAAGGAACTATTCTTAACATCGATCCTGAAGCCTATAAGATGACAGTACCTCTTGATGCTAAATATGTATTAGTCCCTGTAATTAATATGTACGAGATCTATAAAAAGTCAAAAGAGGAACATTACCCCTTATTTGAAGCTAACATACGAGAGTATTTAGGCATAACAGGTTCAATAAACAAAAAAATTGCAGAAACTCTAAAGAGTCAAGTGGAAAGAGTTAACTTTTTTTATTACAACAATGGCATTACTATAATAGCAGAAGATATTTCTAATGAAAGCACAAGTAGTGGTTTTAAAAGGTTAAGTATAGAAAATCCTCAAATTGTTAATGGATGTCAAACAGTTAGCACTATATATGAAACATTATCAAATTTACCTGAGCAAACTCTAGAAAAGGAATTTAAAGATACATATGTAATGCTAAAAATTCTTAAAATTCCATCTCAAGATGCTAAATTACAAGAGTTATCAAGAAATATCGTTACATACAATAATTCTCAAAATGCGATTAATCAAAAAGTATTTACTGCAAACACAGAAGCATTTTTAAGAGTTCAAACAGAGTTTGAAAAGAAAGGTTGGCTTCTATGTATAAAGCAGAGTGATAAAAATAAATTTTCAAAGCAGTATAAAACTGTTACAAAACTGCAAACGCTTAATAATGAATTAGTTGCAAAATTTGGGTTGGAAAAAGTATCTAAGACCAGAGATTATGAAATTGATTTAGAGAAATTGTTGCAAGTAATTTTAGCTTTTGCAAAGTCAGGTCATGAGGCAATTACAAAAAAGTCTTATTTATTGAAACCTTCAACTGCTCAAAATAAATTAGTTACTGAATTTATAATGGGTGAAGGTACTATGAATGATATTTTAAGCCTTTATTTATTATATTTAAGAGCAGAACAGGAAAAGAAAAAAAGCCCTGATGGAAGAATGCCAATTCCTTTATATCTTATTGATTGCTTTGGTAATTATGATTGTGAAAGAAAATGCACAAATATAGCAAAAAAACTTACAGATAAAGAAACAATCGATAGAATTATCAATCTTTATAAGGCAACAATAAAGGGATATAACACACAATGGAACAAGAATAATCCTGAAAAAGGCTACAATGTAATGATTAAAAGCTCAATAGATCAAAATATCATGGATAGTACTAGATCAATGGCTGAAAGTATGATGTGATAGGTTGAGTATATATAGACAATATGAAGTGACCTCCGCGAATGTAAATTCGTGGATTTACCGTGTAAACTGTAGATGTTAAAAATTTAACAGAAACGGATTTACCGCATACATTAGGAAGGTCACTTATGAATAAGATAATCTATATTGGAATGGATGTCCATAGCACAAATTTCACATTATGCAGTTTTGAGCCTGGATATGGCTTTGAAGCTGATAAGATCTTTGGACAAACACAGATTAAAGAAGACATATTTAACAGTACAGTAAAATATATCAATAAGCTCAAGAGCATGAGACCAGATGTTGATGTGATCTGTGGCTATGAGGCATGGTGCTTAGGATATAACCTGCATCGAAAGCTAAAAGCCAAGGAAATTGAGAGTGTGATCTTAGCACCTACCACTATGGCGGTATCAAGGAACTGTAGTAAGAAAAAGAATGACTATAGAGATGCTATAACCATTGCAAAATGTTTAGCTAGCTCAGCATATAAGGCTGTATATATACCTGATGATAAAGACGAAGATGTAAGAGATTTCATCAGGATGAGAGATGATCATAAAACAGCTTTAAAGCAGATTAAACAGCAACTAAATGCTTTCTGCTTACGTCATGGACATCACTATGATAAGACCAAATGGACAGGACTCCATCTAAACTGGTTAAGAAAGCTTGAATTGAGTAAGCTCCAACGAGAGACAGTAGAAGAGTATCTTGTAACCTATGAGACACTTACAAGCAAAATAGCAGCACTGGATATCCGTATAGAAGACATAGCCTCTGAAGAAAGATATGCTGAAAAGGTTAATAAGCTCAAGTGCATCAAGGGAATAAAGACTCATACAGCTTTATCCTTTGTCTGTGAAATAGGAGACTTTAACCGATTCAAATCAGCAGACAAGTTTGCAGGCTTTATAGGACTAGTACCTGGAGAATGCTCAAGTGGTAATACTGAGAGAATGTTAGGTATTACAAAAGCAGGAAACAGGCATTTAAGACGACTGGTAGTAGAAATATCTAATACATACAGACGAGGCACTGTAGGTCGTAAATCGGCAGCCTTAAAGGAACGTCAGAAGGATATGCCAAAAGATGTAGTTGCATATGCTGATAAGGCTATTAATCGTTGCCAAAGAAAGTACCAGCGTATGATGTTCAAAGGAAAGAATTCAAATCAGGCGGTAGCTGCTGTAGCTAGAGAGCTATGTTGCTTTATCTGGGGAATGATGACCGGTCATCATTCAAGAACAGCTCAGGCAGAAGCTTCAGTATACCGTTCTGAGTTAGATTAGAGTTTAATTAAGGAAAAGAAGTAGGCTCAAGTATTTTAAAGTGATTTAGGTAAGACGTTTTTTATCAAGAAGGTTTGAACTATCTACGACAAAGCTATGATGGCACGTTAAACGTGATCCTCGCTTATAGACAGTAGAGTTCGCGGCGAAACCATTGACCTGGGGTAACCAATCCTCGTATAACAGAGTGGCCAATGCCGTATCTTATACTGAGAAGAGCGTCTTATCTAAATCACTAAAAAGGTACTTGACAAAGGTCACTTCATAACGGATTTATTAGTTAAGTTATTACACATTGCTTTCAATAGCTGGTATATTTTATTAGGTTTAGTATTTATCATTATCGTTGTATCAAACTACTTTAATCAACCTACAGAGTTAACTACGGCATGTTCTACTCTTATTTATAGCAAGAACGCATACGGTAGCTTTAAAGAAGGTTTAAAACATAAGAAAGCTTAGTATTTATCGTTATGATTGATAAAGATTACTTTAAAGACAGTTTTGATTATAAAAACTCAGAGTTGTTTAAACATTCTGTAGCATTGTGGCAGGCAGGATTCTTGAATACTGATAAAGACACAGCAAGGCTATCGTTTGTTAAGGATATTCTGGCTAAAGACTTCTTTATTGCTCCATATAAAGATAACAGCCATCTTGTTACCTTTAATAATCCTGCATCAGACAAAAATAAAACAAAAGAACGACCAGTAATCGACTTAAGAGGTATCTTTAATAATTGGGACACTCTTTATATTCTGTGCCTAGGGCGTAAATTTATTGTCAGAAGAAGATATTTAGATGGTACTTGTTCTTTTGATATCTATGACAGATATGTAGGTTCAAACGATACAGGCTACAGAAAACCTACTTTTAGTATTATTAAAACCAGTAATTCCTCTATTCTACAAAATGTTAAAGATCATATTGTAATTGGTTTAAGTTGGAATGAAACGAGCCAGAGTTACGGATATGCACTCTCAATATACAATACTCAAATTGAGGTCGGCCCCGTTACTCCTAATAATTTCAAATGGGTTGAGTTTTATGCTTGCAGAGCATTAGTTCTGTATATTATCTACAGAGCTTATGTTATTACCATGGATAGATTCTTGGATAAATTAGCCGAACTAAAAACTCATTCTGCGGTAGAACAGGAAAACTTCTATAAAGAAATTATTGGTTTTAAAATTACTAAACTCTACAGAAATCCTTTGACAGCACACAGAGGAGATGAAGTTCCCTTAATCTGGAATTATATTTCATGTGCATTTAACTTTCCTGAAACCATCGCTGAAATCGAAGATAAAATTCACGATTGTTCAATGTTTAATGAATACCTCACAGGAAAAATGCTGTCAGAGAAAAGTAACAAGTTTGCTGTTGGAGCTATCATTGTTGCTGTCGTCATTTGTATAGTACAGTTGATTGCTCCGTTTGTTCAAAATTTAATTATGAAATAGGAATTGGATATGAAGAAAATAGCGATCTATTCAATATTATTGTTAGTTGTGTTTGCAGTAGGCTCTTTTTTAGGATTGTATCTATATGACAAATACAACGAGTATCAAATTGAAAAACAAAATGAACAGGCAAAAATAGAATTTCAGAACAAAATTAAAGAAAACGAAGAACTGAGAAATTCTTTATTAAAATCTTTTGACACCGATTACGTGAATGTGGGAATTTTTACTCGAAATGAATATAAACAAGTAAAAGAAATTCTTGAATCTGAAGGACAATTTTGTCCAAGAAGAACTCGTTACAAACATGAACTTCAAAAATCATCACCTATAAAAATTTCTGAGTTAAGTAAAAACAAATGTATCAGCAATGATGCAGAATTAACCATCTTTATTCATCAAGATTATTTAAACGACTTTAAAAAGTTAATAAATTCATACAACAATGATTACAATACTAATATCAAATTATTTAATAAGCTCAACATTCATAATCCAGCTGAAATGGTAAAGAAGGATATCATTAACTGTATGCCAAACGCAGTCGATGTTGTGATAAATGAACAAATTTCTGATGATTACTTAAACTTTAAAGAATCTAAAACAAATTGCGCTTTATGTGATAAATCAAATAATGTAAAAGAATACTTAAAAACTAAAGGTTTTAGAGAAAAGAGTGTTTATGATGTTCCAGAAGAATTGTCTGGAATAAATATTGACAAAGAGAACCAAAAATTAGAAAAAGAAATACAGATTCCAAAAATTACTGTAGATATTTATTTTAATGAAAAAACAAGAATAACAGATAAGGAAAGAAGTGTAATTAAGACTCTTATTCAGGATTATTACGATAATTTTGATAAAGATTTTATATTTATAAAATCAAATACTAAATAGTTTTTTTTAGTTTTCCAATCATGCATGGTTGGTTAAGAAAAGTCATAAGAAGGTCTCCTAATTTCATCAATTATCAGACTGAGACTTTTACCTCTTATGCGGTTGATTAAGCTAGGTGCTGATTTACCATAGGTTCTAAAGAGTTTTTCTCGACTAGTTAAGTAAGAGAGCAATCCATCAGAATCTAAAGTCCGCACAAATTGAATTATGTCCATAAAATGGCATTTAATTCTTTGAACTAGTTTCTTTGGTGATATTTCAACAGCAAATGCTTGTTGCAATTGCTGACCAATAATCATTTTGAGTAGATAAACGATCTGACTCAAGGTAATTAAAGAGCGTACGATACCTTCTTTGTGGGTATTACACTTTTTAAGAGAACAGAATCCTTTAAGGATCCTAAATGAGATTTCAACTTGCCAGCGAGCTCTGTAGAGTGCTGCAATTTGAAAAGCATCTAAAAGATGTTGCTCAATGTTAGTTGCAAAGTACACGTACTTCTTTTCATCTTTGTTGAAAACAGCAACAACACGTAGTGATGGGAATTCATCTGAGTCTACGATAAAGTCTCTAGTGAGACCATCTTTGAACGCTTCATCTTTTAGTTTTAATGGAGCTCCGTATTTATTAACTGGACTCTTAACATCAGTTACAGTGCTATCAGCATTGTACTGTTTGTAAGATAGAGCTTTAAGAGCAGAGCCTGATTTAAGTTTGATGATAAATAGACTCTGATTATCTTGAAGCTCTTTGAATAAGGTCATCTTAGGATAACCTGCATCTGCGAGGAATAGTTTGTTAGCAAGCTTAGATAAATCAATCTCAGCTCGCTCAGATGATACTCCAGATGTTGTGGTTGAATGTAGCTCGGTAAAAGAGTTTAGACTTAGTAGTCTATGAATTTTTGCTTCATTAGTAATTTTGCCTTTAAACACTTTACAGTTACAAGCAACCTCAGAGCCATCTTGAATAGCTATGTCTGTTAAAGATGGGATTTTTAGTTTTAATACTTCAACGAGACGTTGAGAATTACTTAAAGATCCTTTAGTTGCTTGAGCATCTAAAGAACCTTTAATGGCATCTAAGAATATAGGCATTTGCTTCTTATCAATGAAGTCATAAAATGGCTCCCATGATAGAGTTTCTAAGCCTTCTTTAGCTGAATTATCAGCGTATTTGTAGTAAATGCTTCTCAAGGAATATTCCTTGTCTCTGTTAAGAATCTCAACAGCAGTTCTTAAAAAGATTGCTGGTGAAAACAATCGGCTTCTGAAAACAAGTTTTTTGTCTTTAGCCAGTTGGTTAATTTGGTCATCAGATAACACTGAGCCTAAATTTGTTAAAAGTTGATTTGATGAAAGTTGGATATTATTGTAAGATGTTTCTTGCATAACGGCGGTTCCTAGTTGATGTTTTTTTTTGCAATTAAAATCATATAGAAACTTAGCCGTTATCGCAACGCTCGTCTTTTTAGATCCATTCTTTCATTAGATTAATCAACTATTGTATTGCACGGTCCGTATAATTTTTAAGATCCCGTGCATGACTCTTGTGGCGAGTTCTCTTGTCGCACATGCACATGCTGAACAGTCGACAAGTTTTTTAAAAGGCTCTGTATATGAAACAGTCGGTCTTACGGAAAATGTTGATCCACTGCTTTTGTATTCCATTTCACTGGTAGAATCTGCAAAAGCTTCAAAACAGAACAACATCTCATTAGTTACTCCTCACAAGTTCGTAATTCGTACTCCAGATGGCCCTGTATACCCAACTACATTTAGAAATGCCAAGAAATGGTTGTCTTACTGTATTAGAAAATATGATAAAAAACAGTTAGATGTGGGGTTAATGCAGATCAATGGAATTCATTTTTCAAAAGTTAAAGATCCTAGCGAACTTTTAAATCCTGAAATTAACGTAAAGGTTGCAAGCAGAATACTGAAGAATGCTATGGATTCAGCTCCTTATAACAAGTCTGTAGGTATTGGAAGATACCATTCATACACAGCTTGGAGAGCTAAGGCTTATGGAGAAAGGGTAATCGCTGTATACAGGAATCTTAAGAAGGGGAATTTATAATGACTGAGTATAATAAGGCCCCTCATTGATTACTTACTCGTAGAATGGGCAGAGATGACAGCAGAATCCGTAATGAACTCCAAAAAACCTTTACCCAGCATGATTTGGTTTCTGATCAACTGATATATGATCCTATAGGAACCTTAGCTAAAAACATAAAAGTCTCTCATATAGATTTGTATGAACTGGAAAAAGAATTATGGGGGCTTCTCAAAAAAGCTTCAATGTATGAAAATCCAAAAGAGGCAGAAGCTATCTTCAATCTATTCGGTTTTGGTAATTCTATAAGAAACATAATTACCCATGTCACAGATTATTCCGTCTTTGACGTTCTTCGTGATCCATACTTTTTATCTTTCTGCATACCATTAAGTTATCAGAAAAATCTGATAAATGACTTTAAGGTACAAAAAGACAATCAGTCATCTTCAATTTCAGACTCAACAACTTTTTGGGCTGCGATTATACACATCCTTGACGTACGTCCAACCAAGGAGCACATAGGAGCTTTTCAGCTTGGTATTATTCCAGAATTTGAAAGAATATTAAGAACACCTAATTCATACACACAGGTAATGTCATTTCTTTCAAAATATCCAATCAAACTGGAATTGCGCTTTACTTCTGAATTACTTGCAAATATTTTAGATTCAGACAAAGACAGTAAACGCAGAAAAGACCTGCTGGAGCTTAAGTACTTACAGATTATTTCAGGTCAAAATCTTGATATGGATTTATTTAAGAAAAAGATGCCTTTCTTAGTAAAAAACAAGATGTTCGATTAAGAGCTTGAATAAGTCATAAATACGGAGGAGAGAATAAATGACAAGCAAAGAACATAATTTACCAGCAGGGGTAACAGAAGAGCCAATTTCATCTAAACCACTCAATATTGCGAATATTCACAATATGAGGATCAATGCCAACGTAACAGAAGTACAGACTCTTTTAAGATATCATCTGTCGTTTTCTTATATCACTTGTTTTACCAACATTAACGATAAAACAATAAGAAAAATCCGTACAGAAATGATTAACAGAACCATCATGGAAGATGATCCGAATTTAGCTAAGAAAGAGAAGATATTATCTAGCTATCATCTAAAATCAAACCGCTGTTTGTACTATATAAATGAGTTTTTAATCCTGTACGCAAGATTTCACCCACAAGATCCGAATCAGGCTTTTGACTTAGAAAGTCTGCTGATGACATGGAATGTCATAGGTAATCACATTAACCTGAAAAACATTAACATCAATGACATTTTATATGCTTGTCGTTTAATGTTGGAGGAGGTTTTGCTTGTAGACGATGAACCAATAGGAATATGGCTCAAATATTCAAAGGACTATAAAGCCTTCTATACATACATTGGCAACTCTGATAAGAAGCAAAATCAAACTGGCTATGTTGAGCTTAAGAGCATTCATGAGATTGAAGATAAAATGCTCCAAAAAGAGCCATTGAAGAAATGTGATTAATATGAGGAATTTGAAGTTATTAATATTTTTGTCAAAAATAGACTTGATCTATTAATCTAAAAAATTCATATTAGAAATCACTGATTAGCACAGGTCAGAAAGGAAAATATAAAATATTATGTGCATTTTAAAAATTCTCAAAAAAACTCAATTTTGAGATTTTAAAAAAATTAAAGCAAATCAAGCTGTTGTAAGTCTTTTTATACAACTTCGCATAATTTATATTACTTTATCGAAATGAAATTTAACTCTATATTAACGAATATACACACATTTAAAAAATTGTCAACAAATTTATTTTATTTATTTATAGATTATTCCTTGACATTGTATTAGTTTTATCTTCAATAATCTTTTTGAGGACTTGACCACGATTAGGCTTTAAAAATCTTCTATAAGGTTCGAAAGGATTACGAAATTCATAGTCAACATCAAAATCACCTCTATATCTAGCATCTAATAAATCATGAATCGTACAATCTTGGATGTACTTTTGTTGGTCTTCAGAAAACTTAGATTTATAGTATCTGGGTAATGCTAACTTGTGACCTTGTGAATCAATACAAAAACGTTGATTTAAATAAACACCAGAATTAGCGTTAAAAGTATCAAGTCCAATTCCTTTTGACATAGAAAGGTACGGAGGAACTAAATCATGATCCAAATACCACTGTGTTGAGAGTTCTTGTTTTTTGTCAGTGTAACGGGCTACGTAAGCAGCGCAAGCCGGCTCAAATAATCCGATGTCAGTAAGACCATGAGACCACAGACGATCAAGAGAATCAGAGTTATAACGCATGTGACCACTCGAACTGAATAAATTGAATTTTTGATCGGGGAATATGAAACCAAAAATAATAAGGTGATGATGAGGGCGAAAATTAAGACTTCCATACTCGCCACAATGGAAATACTTAAGACCAGAGCCATATTTTTTTCTAAACCTCTTAATAAACAAAACGAAATCATCTTTAATTAAAGACGGTGAATTGAGATGATCATCGTCGTAGGTGAGAGTGACGAAACTAGAGAAAGGATATTTTAAGGATTCATGCCAACATCTTAGGGCCCACATCTTTGCATGGTCAAGACGGCATTCAATACATTTACCACAAGGAACTTGAATACGTTGATCAACATCGAGGGCTTTAGTAGGGTTGAATACTATTGTTCTTTTTCCATTCTCAGTTAAAGCAGCACTCCACCAACCGGTAAGTGGAGTGACACACATTTAAATTCTAAATCCTCCTCTAGTTAAAGCCGGAGCGTAGTTAATAGGTGCAGACAGAGAGTGTTTACTAAAGTTTGCACGAGATGCCTTGCGACTAATTTTTTTTCGTTTCATTTTTGATCTCCTTAATAGCAGAAACAACCAACTTTTTAATGAACCAAAGTAATATAAAAGGTCCACTAAGAAGAATAAATAAAAGAAAGATAGAATAATCATTCATTTGCGTAAATAACCTCTTGTAGCTTGATTAGCAGCTTTAGCAGAATTGAGAGAATCAAACCAATTCTTAACACCATTGATTATAGACGATCCATAACCTTTTAGGGCATGATTACTTACAAGACTACCAAGACCAGATGAACCAAGAAGAGCACCGGCAGTACGAACGGTAGAATTAGGACCATAAGCACCAATTTGAGAAGCGTTAACATCAGCTTGTTTAGCCAAAGCACTGTTTAGAGAATTTTGGTATGCAAGTGAATTTCCTTGTAAGTTCATGAAGTTGATATGAGCGTTAGCCTCCTGTGACTTAGCAAGATTTAACTTTTCTTGTGCAGTTAAATTTCGGTTTTGGTAGGCATAATTAGCAACCTGGGCATTCTGAAGAGCGGTATTACTTTCAGTTTGCTTTGATTGTGTAACAGCATTCATCAAGTTAGTATCAGCATTTTTAGAAGCAATATTTAACTCTTTGTCCTTTAATTGAGCTTGAACAAGATCACCAAATAACTGTAGCGATGCTTGTAATTTTTGGGCTTGTGCTTGTTGACGAGCAGTAACAGAAGCAGAAGCAGAGTTAGATTGAACAACACCAGATGAAGTAGCCGCAGCACCATTACCACCAGTAGCAGAAAGAATAGGATTAAGACCGGCAGAACGTAGATCATTGACTTCACGTTGATGTGCAGTGTTGGCCATGTATTCGTCATGTGCCCATTGAGCTTTAGTCATATTAACGTCATAAAGCATATCATTGTATGAGCGACTGCGATTTTTACCAGAGAAAACACCAGAAGAAGCCAAAGCACCAAGAGTTTGAGCAGCAGCACCAGCAATTTGAGCCCACATATATTACTCCTTAGAAATGATCAATTAAGCCTGGAACACCATATAAAGGCATTGGACGAATACACTTAAGGTCAAAATAAAAGTCACCAATAAAGTGAGGTTCAGATTGAACTGCAACAACACGAGAAATAGGCGGATTTTCTTCGATAAAGTCAGAGTTCAATTTAGGCAATGTAGTGAACTTTTGCGATAAGTGCCATACATCGAGAGTTTGAGGGTCAGAACTTCTCAATTTGCCTGTGATTAGAGAAGGCTTATAGCGATACTCTGCATATCTCTCTTGATAACCGAATACTTGATCGTCTTGATCGTTGCCTTGTGCAAAGATTTCCTTGTTTAGAACTGCTTGCTCGCCTAAGTGTGCTAATGCGGGCCAATAAAAATCAAACCTTGACTGACGAGACCACATACGGTTAATACCTTGCTGATAAGTTAAATCAGCACGTACAGACATAAGTCCAATGATATAACCATGCTCAACGAAAGAGTGATTAAAGTCTGAATGAGTATTAGAGATATAACCAAACGCTGCTAAGTTACCTTGAGGAGTAACAGATGTAGTTGAAGAAGTCTGCTGAACAGGGTTAATGTTTACAGGAGTTGAACAACCACCAAGATATTCAGGTCGCTGCAAGCGAGCATCTGGTGAGATAACACCGAAATGAGAGCGAAGAATTTCAGTATAACGAGTACCACCGCGCGCATCACGTTCTAACAGTCTTTGAATTTGGAAGGCAGAACGCAAATCATTAACGTTTACACTCTCTTGGGTTGTAGAGGTTAGCTGTAAATAACTAGCTAGATTATTGATACTATCTTGATTAAGGACTAGACGACCACCAGAAGTAGAACCATTAGCGAAATTACCATATGAAGATGAAAGCTTAGGATCAACATAATCATGAGTAGTAGTTGAAGGCGGAATACCAGAAGTCTCCTTGTAAACCTCAGACTTAAGACCAGTAACACCAGTAACAGCCGGAGATAAACCTAAACCTAAAGTAGAACCATTTAAAAAAGATATAGAAGGAGACAAAGCAGATACATCTTTAGCACTAATTTCACCGGCTAGAGGAACAGTAACGGCAGAACCTTTTTGAGGCCAAGGAAGACAAGAAGTGAAATAGTCGTGTCTTTTTCCACGTTTCAATAATTGATAGTTACCAACATTGTCAGAATCACCATGTTCGATAGTGACAGAATTTTGGAGGTTTTCATCTCTGTACCATTCATTCCAGATAAGATTATATGCACGAAGAGGAAGTGAATTAACGGAAAGATTAGCAATTCCAGTAGGGAGACCAAGATAATCGAAAATAGACTGGACACCGAAGCCACCAGTTGGAGAAGTGACAGTAGGGACTAAATAATCTGTGCTATCGGTTGGGTCACGTTGTTCACCGTTGAAATTTTTCCAATGATCCCATACTAGACGATTAGGGACAAAGAAAAATTGCATATCAAGAAACATATTGTCCATGATAGGCACGATAGGAGTTGAAAGACGTGCAAGTACAGAAGTCTTTAATTTAAAAGTATCACCAGGTAGAACTTCGTCACAGAAAAATGGAATTAGATAACCTTCATTGAAAGTTGTCTTATAACCAAATGAGCGGTCAAAAGATGAACGTTGGATATTAGTCTTAGGTATCATGCTAAAAGCGTGATTCATTACAGATTTCATATGTATAATTCCTATATGTATTACCTAAAAAATTTCGAAAATAACCTCGCAAAGTAGCATTCTTAAGCGAGGTGTCGTTCCGCACATATATATCAAGTAAGGTATGTGCGGTTAACTTTGAACCGGAGAGCTTGAAGCAGCATCAACCGGTTGCTTTTCAGAAGGAGATATCTTGTCAGCGTTAGAAGGATCATCTTGCTGCAATAATTTTGCACGCTGGCGCTTAAACTCTAAGAAGGAATCTTTATTCCAAACACCGAGCTCTCCTAGTTCATCAATGCGAGTAGGGTCAGATACAGCATTAATAAAAGTGTTGAGATCATCGCCAAACTTACGACGTACACTACTTGGGAGATTAGAGAACTGGTCGTTGAGAAAGGCGATCTTGTTTTGAGCAGTTTGGAAGTCATCGAGATTAGAAAAGTCGCCATAAGTGCCTTGATCTTGTGGCATAAGCTGAGAAGGATCAACACCAAGGGCTTGAGCTTGTACAGAGAATTTAGCCAAGATATTGTTAATGTCGCAGCTTTCTTTAAATTCTTGCTGAGTAAGTGAGGGTTTAGAACTGTCTGCAATAGGACTTTTAGGCGGAGCATAGCGAGTATAGAATTCAACCATTTTTTTTTAGCAACCATGAAAATAAAAACCATCGAAAACAAAATAAGAATTAGTAGAAGGAGAAAAAAATAGACCTTCACAGGGGACATCAGGATCTAGAGTGATCCTGAAAATCCTACAAAGAATTAGATCATTCGGTACGCAATTCACGGGTCTGATTCCAGGAAGAAGCATTAAAGTTATCTAGTAAAGAATCAATACAACGAGATACATCAGAATCATAGACTTTAATTACACCAGTATCCAATACTTCGCCAAGAACAACAGCACGATAATCAGAAGGACAAAGAAGGACAGGGTCTTCAAGGTTACCAGTCTTTTGAGAACGAAGGTTAGTAGAACCATAGAACATAGTCAGTTCATTCCAAAGAGAAGTGAGAGTAGTGTTAGCAATAAAAGTTTTTACTATCACGTCGTGAGCTGTATCTTTGATGATTACAATATAATTTGTCTTATAAGAATTAGAATAGACTTGAGAATTAGACATAATATTAAATTTCCTTTTAAGTTGATGAAAAATATAGAGAAAAAAATCAACTTCGAATAATTTATATTATGTTAAATTCTATAATTATAACCAATAACCATCAGTAGTTACTCATGATTATTGGAATATGCTTGAATATGTTTTGAAATAAAGATCTGTAAATTTACTTAAGTGCTTCTACTTTTACTCTGCAGTATTTATTAGAAAAAGCAATTGCATAAGCATAGACGTGGTCGATTGAGCTGTCTTTTATATAACTTTCAGCGTATTTCTTTTCTTTAATCTGTTCTAATGCTACTTTCTGAGCGTTTAGTAGTTCATCTGTACTTGTACAGGATTTAATTTCAATAACTACAGCTGTTTTGCCAGGATCATCTTTAAAAGCAAAATCCAGATATCCTAAACCTGCTTCTGCATTTGACCTGTAGTCTGAAATTACATCTTTGCAATTTACGAATATTCCTGAAAAAAAGCTCTGATAGAAGTTCTCTGGATTTGATTTTGTGGCAAAGTCACTTGTTGATACATAAGTTAAGATAACTTCTGAAAGCAAGTCTTCAACTTTCTTTTCATCTCCTTTTAATAAGAATTTTGCAATGTTAACTGCTTTAAAATCAGGTCCTTCTTTTACCATGTCATTAAAACATTCTGTAATATTAGAGTTAAAACACTCTAATATTTCCTTATTTGGTATCTTTACAAGATAGTTATTCTTTGAAGGATTGTCTACTGCTGTTAAATATCCTGTATGCAGTAATAATGAGAAGAAATCGTCAGGATCATGAAGTTTTAAATCGTCATAATTCATAGAATCATTGATTTTTACTTCAATACTCTTTCCATCCACTAAATCCTGAAGACTCTCTCTAATGCTCTTGTTTAGGTAACCTAAATATTCCTGTAAAATCTTAGAAGATGACTTTGCATTCCAATAGTTTCCTGGCTTTATATCAGATTCTGTTCCATTTAATTTATGCTCATAGTTTTCTGCAACGAAGTTGATAACATCCCATGGACAGAACATCTCTTCATTATAGAATCTGTATCCATCATAGTTTTCTTTGACCATCCCCTCATAGTCACTTAGGTTATAGTCTTCTAAGACTATTTTTGTCTCTTCTTTGTTGAATCCTATGATTGATGTAAATTTAGTCTGTGTATTCAGAACTGTATTTACAACAACATTGTTGACACCTGTAAAAATTGAGTTTTTAGCTACTTTTAAACAGCCTGTCATTACAACTTTCAAAATTGGAGCTGTGTCTTCGTTGGTATTTTTAGGTGTGCTTTTTATTACTCCTAAAAAAGAACTGATAAGTTCTACCATCTCTTTATGGTATTTACCTGCAGCTGCTTTTGCTAATGGCACATCATATTCATCTATTAACAGAATTACTTGTCTTTTAAAATGTTTATATAAACAAGAACTCAGAAAACTTAATGCTGAAGTAAGGTTATTTTGGTTAAACGGATCTTTTAGGTAGGCATCACTACACAGATTTTTTAAGTCTAATTTATCATCTTCTGAGAGAACTTCGCTTTTTTGAAGAAAACTGAAGGTTCTTGCAAGTTCTTTTACAAGATTAATAAGACCACCTTTTGCAATATCATAATTGATACCTTTAATGTCTTTTAATGAAATAAAAATAACGGGAAATTGTCCCATGTACTTATCTACAAACGCTTTATCTTTCATGATTTCTTTATCTGTAAAGCGTTTTTGCTGAAAAGTAGTATCTGAAGAATTTAGATAGTTTAAGCGAAAGAAATCGGCAAACATGTCCATAAGTAAGGTTTTGCCAAATCTGCGTGGTCTTGTAAATAAAAGAACCGAACTTCCATCCTCAGCAAAAACAGATCTCAGATATAAAGTTTTATCAACATAGTATTTATTTTTGGTAATGATTTCTGAATAGGTATCACCACCTACTGGTAACAACTTGTATTTCTGGGTATCTGTCATTTCTATCTCTTTGTTTGAATTGGTTATATATAACCAAATTGACCGTCTTCATAACTTCTACGATCAATCATATATTATCTTTTTAATGTTATCTTCTTGCAGTTTCAAATAATAAAAAAGCAGAACCTCTTTTAAGAGATCCTGCCCTTTTCAATATTTATCAATCAAAATTGCTTGATATTAGAATGCTGGTACAACTGCCCCCTTGTATTTGTCAAGGATGAATTTCTTAACCTCAGTTGTCTTCAAAGCTTTTACTAATGCCTGAACACCTTCTGATTTAGCAGTCTTTGAATTAGCAACAACAATATTTACATATGGAGAATCTGACTTTTCAATAAATAAAGCATCTTTTAATGGATTCAAACCGGCATCGATTGCGTAGTTGGTATTGATGATTGAAATATCGGTATCATCTAAAGAACGTGGTAGCTGAGGTGCCTCTAATTCTTTGAAGTTTAAGTTCTTCTTGTTCTCTTTAATATCTAAAGGAGTTGAAGTTACACTCTTTGGATCCTCAAGAGTAATTAAACCTGCTGACTGTAAAAGTAATAAAGCACGACCACCATTGGTTGGATCATTAGGAATTGCAACTGTTGCCTTATCTTTTAGATCCTTTAGGTCTTTGATCTTTCTTGAGTAAACGCCCATTGGTTCAATATGAATACCACCAACGTTTACTAAGTCTGAACCACGCTCCTTAACGAAAGACTCTAAGTATGGTAGATGTTGGAAGAAATTACAATCTAGCTGTCCATCTGCAACTGCTAAATTTGGCTGAACATAATCATTGAATTCTGTAATTTTTAGATCAAAACCTTCTTTTGCAAGAATTGGCTTTACAACTTCAAGGATCTCTACATGTGGAACTGGAGTAGCGCCAATAGTAATGGTTTCGTTTGCCTGAGCAGTGAATGATACTGATGCTGCTGTTAATGCAGCAAAACCTAAAAGTGACTTAATCTTATTCATTATATTATTCTCCGTAAAATGATTCTTACCAAATTTGTTTCGTTAGTAATAATATGCCCCTATTACTTTTGAAGATCAACAAGTTAATAATACTATTTTTGAATTAACGCTTATAGCTAACGGCTATAATTACAATAAAAAGGAGAGCTACAACTAGTTCTCCTTTCTGAATTTTTGACATTAAAAATACTATCTATGATCGACTTTCTTGGTTAGGTAATCACCTACAAGCTGCGTTAACTGCACCATCAGAATTAAGATAATAACAGTTAGAACCATAATAGATACTTGGAATCTTTGATAACCGTAGCGAATTGCAATGTCACCTAAACCGCCACCACCGATGGTGCCAGCCATTGCTGAACAGCCAATGATTACAATCACAGTTAAAGTAAAATTCTGAATAAGCTCAGGCAGAGCCTCTGGTAATAATACTTTTCTGATGATTCTAAATGGACTAGCTCCCATTGATTGTGCAGCTTCAATAAGACCATAAGATACTGTTCTTAATGAGGTTTCAACTAGTCTTCCTAAAAAAGGAATAGTCGAAATTGTCAAAGGCACAATTGCAGCAGTTGTACCAATACTTGTTCCTACAAAGAACTTGGTAATAGGAATAATTGCCACCATTAATATAATAAATGGAATTGATCTTAGGGCATTAACAATTGAACCTAACACAGAGTAAAACACTGGTGAATACCAGAAATAACCTTTGGAGGTTACAAGTAAAATTACTCCTAAAGGTACACCAACAATGATTGAGATTGCTGTTGCTAAAAACACCATGTAGAAAGTATCGATAGTACCATCAAACAAAAGTACTGAAATTTTTGCAGCGTAGGATGAAAGACCTAGGGAAGTTAAAAACTCTACCATTTATTTTGCCTCCTTTAGCTGATAGCCTAAAAGCTTAACTCTATATACCCTGTTTTCCAGCTCAGCTTTTGCTTTTTCAATGATGTCTTCACTGCCTTCTATAGCAATAATTAGAACACCTAGAGGTTCATTTTGAATATGATTGATTTGACCTGCCATAATACCAATCTTAACACCAAGTTTTTCAGCAACATCAACGATCACAGGATCTTCAGCTTTATCTCCTAAGAACAAAACTTCAAACCAAGCTTTAGAACCTTCTTTATAAGTATTATTAAGCTTTGTATATTCTAATAGGTCATTCAGATCCTTTCTTACTACGGCACTTACTAATCTCTTTGTTAATTCCTTTTGAGGATTTGCAAAAACGTCAATAGTTTTGCCTATTTCACTTATTAAACCACCGTCAATAACGGCCACCCTGTCACAACACTCTTTAATTACTTCTAACTGATGAGTAATAATTACGATGGTAAGATTGAGCTTCTTTTTAAGATCTTGAAGTAACTTCAGGATTGAGCTTGTTGTCTTCGGATCTAAGGCTGAAGTTGCCTCATCACACAGCAAGATCTTTGGATTTGTTGCTAAAGCTCTTGCAATACCCACTCTCTGTTTCTGACCTCCAGAGAGCTGAGCAGGATAAACATCAGCTTTATCTGCAAGACCAACCATTTCAAGCAATTCTTTAACCTTAGCTTTTATGGTCGTTTTATCGTTTTGTGGATTTAACTCAAGAGGGAAAGCTACGTTTTGAGCTACAGTCATAGATGACAACAGGTTAAATTGCTGGAAGATCATTCCAATCGATTGTCTTACTTTTCTTAACTGTACTTCTTTGTAATCTGTGATGTTTTCACCATCAATAATTACCCTGCCCTCGGTTGGAGTTTCAAGCATATTGATGATTCTAATAAGTGTTGATTTACCTGCACCAGAAAGACCAATCACACCAAAGATTTCACCTTTGTTAATAGTCAGATTGATACCTTTTAATGCATGCAAACTATGATTTTTATCTAGCTGATAAACTTTGTGTATATTCTCTAATTTTATCATTTTGACTAATCCTAGTATGGACTTTATATGTCATATCTCATTGGAGTAGAGAGTGATTTATAATTTTTTTTGCTTTATTAATAATATTCTTGTGTAAGATTAAATTGTAACATTGTATTTATAACTTTTTATAG
>ERZ1026852.729-NODE-729-length-19417-cov-9.058568_pt1 | contig 19417 bp, 31 predicted proteins | sample MGYA00380156_ERZ1026852 | MGnify/ENA primary metagenome ERZ1026852 (study PRJEB33269, sample SAMEA4719792) | human gut metagenome | biome: human-associated habitat; feature: organic feature; material: feces | place: Cameroon | collected 2013-10 ...
ATTGTCTCTTGGGAAGATGGAACATAATTTTTTGTAAAAATGTTTAATGTAATTTTATCAAAGAGGATAAATTCATAATTGTTTTTCTTTGCATTACACATTGCCATATAATATGCTTCCGGTGTAATACACTTGTTTGTAGCTAAAACAAAATAATCAATATTAGAATCATTAGCAACTAAAATATTATGTGAAAATTTGTCTCTATCTACTCTACTATCTTTTGTGCTTTTGCATTCTATGTATACGGTAATTTCTTCTTTTCTATTTTTGTGTTTGAACTCTTGACCGAATAAAATAAATTTCACAGGTGATGTTATTATCATATCTTTGCCATCGTCTCTTGTGGTTGGTGTCCTTTTTAACTTTAGCCCTTGAGTATAATAACGTTGGATTTCATTAGATATTAAATGATGCATTTGATTTTCAAAATCAGACCCTTCAATATTATCATAAGGGCCGGGTTCTTGATAAAGATTTTTAGTAATGTAATTAACTCTACCTAACATTAAATCTCTCCCTAAAATGAACATAAAAATGAGTGATAACTAAGAATTATCCTTCAATGACAAAATAGGGCTGGTATGTTATACTTTTAATAGCCCTAATGACTGCATGGAGGAAAAAGAGATGTCATTGCAAAAAATACGAACTGCTTTTGAAGTGATGGATAAATGCGAGGCATGGTCAATTCAGCTACTTAGAATAAAAACCAGTAAGAGTAAAGGAACTGAGTATGCAGCTATGTCCGTAAACATAACTCCGCAAGGAAAATTAGTAAATATTGTAGAAGAAATATCAGAGCATTTTATTGATGCTACGAAGGGTGAATTAAGGTCATTTTTGAGAGTACAGGACTACGATGGCACAGCAGAGGGAAATGTCATTTATAAGTTGAGTGCTGAAAATTCGTTAGTTAAGGACGAATATGATGTTTTGGTTAATGCACTTGCAAATATAGAACAGGAGGCTGATCCACTTAGCCAAAAGTTGCAGGCATACGTTATTCAGGGAGTGATTGAAATTGGAGATGAGACCACAGCAGTTAAATTGATTTCAATGCAAAATCCCATTACTACATTGAAACATAAATTTATGCATGAAAACAATACTTTCAGAGAGATTGAAACGAAGGTGCTTTCGTTACGTTCAGTCATAGATGTTATGATTTTGAATGATGAAATTTATTTTTTTTCAATGGCCGGTGAAAAATTGTTTAATATGGAACGAGCATATAAAAAGGTTTGTGATGATAAAGTTGCTATGCTGGAAAGCAGTGATATTTTGTATGATAGCAGAGTGTTTGGAAATGTGGCAAGAACCGGGCATCATCCAAGAATGTTTGTTTCCTTTAATGAAAAGAGATACCAGAGATTAAAAAGTAAAAAGGAAAGAAAGCGATATGCTGAGTTGTTTGAAATTCCTATAAAGGAAGGTAAGTTTGATACATCAGAAGCAGATGCAGCGGACAAGTTAGTAAGATTGTTATGCAACAAGGGAATGGTGGATCCTTTTGAAGATTTACCGGTTGAGGTTTCAGGAGCAAGGAAATGGCAGTAAGCGTGATGGGAGTATTATATGTTTAGGTTATTTTCAATTAGTTTGTATTTTGTTTCTTTTCTACCGCTATGGGTATCTGTCATTTTTGTGGATATATTAAGTATCATGGAAAACTCCACTGATAAAGGAACAGAATACACAAGTATATGTTGCATACTGATTATGATGTTAATCAGTTGCACTGTTATATACCATGAAATGCATAAGCATGGGAGAGAGGGAAGTAGCAAACAGACAATAAAATGTGCAAGAGAACAAAAAGCCATAACAGCGGAATTCTTGTTATCTTATATATTACCGCTGTTTGCATTTGATTTTACATTGTGGAATCAGGTTGTTCTGTTTTTAGTTTTTTTTGTAACACTTGGATACTTATGCGTTAGGCACAATTATTATAGTGTCAACATAGTATTGGAAATTGTGGGTTATCGTTTTTTTCAATGCAATATGTGCAATAGTGACAATGTAACAACAGAACGGTTAATCATAAGCAAACAACGGTTAAATGAATTAGTAGGAACAGATATATATGTGACAGCACTTAATAATGAATATAATTTGGATGTCAGTAAAAATACTAAATCTTAATAAGAAATGGGTTAGCATTTGTTGACTTCCATTAAATTCCGAGGGTGTTTGTTAATCAATATATCCTTCTGCTTGTTATTTGATACATGAGTATAAATCTCCGTTGTACTAATGGAGCTATGTCCCAGCATTTTTTGGATATATCGAATATCTACATCCTGTTCTAACAAAAGGGTAGCGAAAGAGTGGCGGAACATATGTGGGGTAATATGTTGTTCAATACCGGCCAGTTTGGCATAGCGGTTTATCATAAAACGGACGGACTGGTCAGATAATTTGTGCTTAAGCTTGTTTACAAAAAAATATCCGCAGCAGGTAATGTCTTCCCTGAAGGTATCTTGATATGCAGTCAAAGCAGAAAGTACCTCCGGATTTCCAAGCTGCAAAATGCGTTCCCTTGCTCCTTTTCCATAGATCAACACCGTTTTATTCTCCAAATCTATATCTGACGGCTTCAATGAGCACAATTCAGAGATACGCATACCGGTAGCAAATAGAAGTTCAATAACAGCGATATCCCGGATACTGCAACGAAGCTGGTATGCAGAGGCTGCGGTATTTTTTTGTTCATAAAGCGCAGATAGAAACTTTTGAATAGAATGGAAGGGAATTGTTTTAGGGAGCAGTTTTGCTTCCCGGAAATGCACATCCAGCTTGTTAAAAGGGTTTTCTTCCAATAAATCTTTGTATTCCAGATAATGAAAAAAGGCTTTCAGACTGGCTATTTTTCTTTTGACAGTCTTAGGCTTGTATTGTTTATGCAAATTCGTAAGAAAGGAATCTAAAGTATTACGAGACAGATATTCCGGCAGATCACAGGAAAAGGTATCATATTGTTTCAGGTCTATTTTGTACGCTTTTAGACTTTTGACGTTCAGATGTTTCCTGTATTCACAGTATTCCAGATATTCAGTAATATAATTTCCTAAAGTGTTCATAAGCAGACGCTCCTTTGTTTTTGAATAAATTATGAGTGTCAGCTTATGATTTGTCTATTCATCCGTTGTTGTATTTAACGCTTAAAAATGGAGTTCCGATAGCTGACGCTACAGCGACAGCACCGGAGAGCAGAGTGCAGAAGGGGTTACCTATGCCTACAATGCTCTGGGAGAGCGGGTAGCCATGCAGGATACCACAGGGGACACGGAGTACACCTATGACGGACTCCGCCGGATCACTTCCGTGACCACTTACCGGGCACCGGGAGAGGACGGCTTCTCCCATGAGGAGGCAAAGGGTGACACCATAGGCTATACCTATGACGAAGCGGATCATCTCGCTGCCATTACCTATGCGGATGGCACAAGCCTTATCCAAAGATGCGACGAATAAGACGGCATACTATGCAGGAAGATGTACCGGAGATGTTGTTATCACAGTAGTTGGTGGAGTGGAATTTGTCTATGGACTGATTACTACTATTTCGGGAGGAAGTGGATCCGCAGCAGCACTTGCAACCGGAATAGGGATAGCAGCTGAGCAGGTAACTATAGCTGTGACAGCAGAAGGTGTCGTTACAGTTGTTGACGGTGTTAATACCATACATTATGGCATTACAGCTTTTAAGAAGGATGCAGACAAAGGGAAAGAAGCAGATAGTAAGGCTGCTGATAATGGTAGAAATACTAGTGCAGGAGAATATGCGGCATCAAGTGGAGGTGGCGGAATAACTTCAACAATTAAAGAAAATGGTAAAACTGTAAACTTTGGGCATGGAGGTAGACATCTAGAAGGAACTGATCTAAATGTTGATGCAGTAAATCAAGCATTGGCAACAGAAGTTTCTACATTGAATTTGAGAACAGGGCAGTTTCATAAGGGGCGAATTATCGTAGACGGGATTACCATAGAGTATACTTCTTATGGTGTTGCTGAGGGAATTATTAACGTAGGAACTTATTATCCGTTGCAGTAATATAATAATGAAAATGGGAGGGATTGAAATCTATCGAAATATATATAAAAAAGAGCAACAATGGATTAATAGATTAATGGATGTTGAATTTCGCGGCAGAGATATTTTGCTTAAACAGTTCTCAAAAGCAAAAATTATTTATAAGCAAGAGTACGCCTTTATTTCTTTAAAATTTAAAATTGAAGGAGAAATTGAACCGTATCCATATCGTGTTAGAGTTCCTGTAGAGATGAGAGCGTTTCAAACTTCAACAGCACCAATTGTATTTTTGTTACATGTTGTTAATGGAGTTATAGATGAATTAGAGATTATTACAGCAGATTTAACGCAGATCGATGCAGATAGCATTAAATTGGAAAAAGTTGAGTATGAAGTAAATCAAGAAGTTGTTGTTAAAAAGTGAATTATCATGTTCTCAAAGTCCTAATAACTTAATATTTGTCTGTTAATTAACCATCATGGCTGTTGCAAAGCAATTAAGAATCCATGCTGTTAATTAATAGAATCACAGGATCAGCGGTTTTTCGGACTTGATGAAGTCGTGGAATACCGCTGATTTCTGTTACGTTTACAAAGCCATCGTTTATACTACTGGGAAAAGCAGTGATGCCTGTTTTTAATTGAGCGGGTGTAAAAACGACTGTAAATAGGATTTCCGATGATAATGCTTGACCTGAAGAGTGGTTGGACATTCAGCGAAACTGCGAAGGGTTCGCTCCTCGTTTTCACGCCTCCTGCAGTATTCCCAGAAATTTGTAATAAACACTTCGACAGACTCCATTGGCTCCGGTGCGATAGGTTCTAATGCATCCAGTTGATGGAGCAGGGAGATTACAACATTGGAGTCAAATTCTTCATCGGAGGCACAGTCAATATACCAATCCAGGAGCTTTTTCAATTCCTGAATTTTCTTTACTTTTTTCTTTGCATTCATGGTTTTGTTATTCCCCGTACATTTTTTCTAAAATACCTATTCACTATATACATGTTCAAAACCAGTAGAAATCTTACAAAAAAAATCGAATTTTGTCGATTTTGTCGACTTTGTCGATTTGTCGAATTGGCTGACCTATACAATTAATCGCTTTTTGATTCAAAAATAGTGTGGGAAAGCTAAAGAATGCAACAAATGAACAGTATATCAAGTATGAACTGATTAAGCCTCAGATGAATTGGGCTGGAACTGTTGTTGTACTTATTGGAAAAGATACAGCAAAAAGTGATTATGTAAACTGGGAAATCAAAACAGCAGCGGAGATGGGGAAAAGAATAGTTGGCGTTTTTCTTCGGGGAGCGAAAGAAGAGGATGTCCCGGCAGAATTGAATGAGTACGGCAATACATTGATAGGATGGAACGGAGATAAAATTGTAAGAGCAATAAACGGAGAAGATCTGGACTGGGAAAAACCGGATGGAACTCCCAGAGACTATGGTTTTGCACCAACCCCGTATTTTGGCTATTGTACCTTGGCAACTTGTAAGCCTGTCATTAGAAGATGCGCCGGGGTGGGAGACTGGATAGCAGCATTTGGAGCTGCAAAGAGTCCGGTGTGTGGAAAACTGGTGGCACTTATGCGGGTAGAAGAATGTTTATCGTTTGATGAATATTGGGAAGATGAGCGGTTTAAATGTAAACGACCTGTATTTAATAAAGGTGTAATGCATATGTATGGCGATAATATTTATCATCATGATAAAGAAAAATGGGTATCTGGTCATGACGGTTCTGTAGGCATTTGTCAATGGCGTGATATACCTGAACCTCAACCTGGAAGTAATGAAGGTCTACGCCGGACTAATTTTTTCTCTTTTGCAGATGACTGCAACGTAGAGGACAAAGAAAGTATACAATTTCAAGCAAATTTTATACTTGAAGAATGTAATAGCGATAGTCCTTATAAAAGTGTTTTAGCAGTAAAGTGCTTCAAAAAACTTAACGATGAAGAATTGACCAGTAGCACAATAGTTGCATCTGACTATGTTACCGCATTTTATGAGGGTTGTTTCCTTTGCAAAACTCTTGAGTCAATACACTCTTGTGAATATTCTTTAGATAGATTTGATTTGGATAATCCAAATATCGCCACCGGATATTACTATCTCGACACTCCAAAAAGAAGAGGCTACACAGAAGTATACTATAAGTATATTTTAGATATGTACACCCACCATACTGAATAAATCCTTTAAAAGACCTTGACTCTCACATCAAGGTCTTTTAAATGTCTCTTATCAATTCAAACTATGCCAATCAAGTTCAATTAAATCACTATCAAGTAGCCTTTCTCTCCAATCATCATACTCTTCTTCATCTAAATAAAGAAATTCTTCATAAAAAAGTACAAAATATATCTTTTTATCGCCATCTTTATCATATTCATAAGGGAAACTATCCTCATATTCTGGGCATGCGATTAAATCGAATTGTTCAACACTCGCAATACACTCATATTTATTTTCACTTTTATTATATTTGTATATTTCATACGGCCAAAAGTCGTCATTATACATATATCCCGAATGTGATACCGGAGCATATATCAATCCATTTTCATAGAACCTACAACCATAATAGTATTCAAATAATAATTCAAACGCTTCTTTTTCTTGAGAAAAACGGTAAATATATTGTGCGCTGTCAGAATTGCACGTTCCTTCAATTCTTATCAATAGCTCATCTACACCATCATCATTTATATCATATATTACAAATTCATTGGGATATGCTAGTTCTTTTTGTTTTTCGAAATCATTACCATTATCAACATAACAATAATTCCCGTTTGGCAAATATCCTGTGTTTTCCAATTTCTCAATTGCATTTAAATAAATTTGATTCAATTCATCACCAGATGACAAATTAGGATATTCTGTCTCGTTTGTGACATTTTGTACTATGGTATTATTGTCTAATTTTTCATTCCTGCTACAACCACACAAAAAACAAATTAATACTAATAAATAAACATAAACACCTCTTTTCACACAAAAACCTCCCTTGTTACAGTAGTACTTGTGTTGTACATAGAAATACTGTCATTCTCAAAATTGTCTGTACTAAACACTTCATAATATACACCATCAGCAGTGTACCCCTCTCCTACCTTATGTGAAGCCTCCTGTGCATTTACCGTTATTGACATATTCAGAATCAGGCACAAACAAATTATGTACATAAAAAGTTTTATCATATCTCTACAAAGCCTCCTTATTCTACATTCAAAAAGATATAACTATAACTTTCCGGATTTTCCCATTTTAGCGCATTTTCTCTTTTTTTAAAATAAGTGATTTTTACTGTATCTGTTTCCAAATCTTGTTTTTCTTTCATCTGATTTTTTACTTCTTCCATATAAGTGCTCATAAGCTCGTAGTCTATTTTTGTGTTCACTACAACTGCAATTTCATATACCATTCCCCATGATGGATCATCAATATATCTTGTTCCTACCTGTTGAAAAGCATTTTTTCTATGTCCCGCCATATATATCAGAAATATTCCTACAACTATCACTAATATTCCAATCAAAAAGGAAATTCTTATAATTCTTCCACATTTTTTCTTTTTGAGTTTCGCTCCAGTTTCCTCATTTTTCTCCGTTTTTTCCGCATTCTCCTTATCTCCCCCTACATTCTTTATTTGAAATTCAGGATTTGCCAGCTTCTCCAATGTCTTTTCCGGATTATGCAATTCGTCACACGATATCTGGAGTATATCAGCTATACTACTAATCATCGTCATATCCGGAAGATTCTTTCCATTCTCCCATTTACTTACCGCAGAAATAGAAACTGATAAACTCTCTGCCAGTTCCTTTTGACTTAACCCATTCTTCTTCCTTAAAATTATCAGCAGTTTACCAAATGTTTCCTTTTGCATAACTTTTCCCCTTTGTTTGCACTAACAGTAACATAATTATATAATTAAATAATTTAAAACACAATTGATCAAACACACTATGATTAAGAAAAACTGAATATTTTACGCAGGTTTCAACGATATATAGGTTTGTTACACAGCGTTTTTTCTGGACAAAAGAAAAAACAGAAACATAACATTTCCGAGGCCCTTCAGGAGACGCACAGACCAGATTTGAACCGGTGGATACTGGTGTTGCAGATGTTGGCTTATTTTCGCAGAATACCCTATTTATCAGCACTACTGCCCTTAACGCCACCTTACATCCACTCTATTTCCACTCTATTATGAAAAATTAGATCCATGGTTAAATAATCAGGGTTACCGCATGATCATCTGTAAAAAACACGTAGCTATTTATCGTAAGATTAGCGAAACTATATTTATTTATCACATAGCTGATACTCAGACACAGTATAATCGGCTGTTTTATTAGAATGGGAGAAACAAGATGCAAAAATCTTCTGATTCTGGCGCTCAGGAACAAAAGCAATTAGAACTGCACGAGCAATTGACTAAAGTAGAACAACTAAGAGAATCTGGAATTGCTGATATTCCAGCCAAAGCTGCTTCTGCTAAGCTCAGATCCTCATTAAAAGGATAATACTTTCTTCCGCTGCTGGATTCCTATAATAAAGCTATTTTCTTTCGGTTTGTATTCCAGGTAAAGATAATGAAAAATCCGTTAAAATTGATTACATAATTGATAATCGCCAGAATTATGGAGAATTTCTTTTCTAACCGACGCCTTTTGATTTTAGCTCATATCGTTGTAAAAACCTTATATCTCTTGTATTATAATTATAAGACGTTAACAAATCGGAATTTTATGTTAGAGTATATTAGTCGTTGGAGGGACATATATGACGGTTGTGGCTTCTTGGATTAGAAAAATAAACACAAAAAAGGATATCTGTGAATTAGTGATGATATCAGATAGTCGGCTAAATAATGCTATGTTTTGGGATGAATGTCCCAAACTGATGACATTTGAACGTGGAGATTGTGTTTTAGGATTTGCGGGGAATACTGCATTTTCATACCCATTAATGATTCAAACTAGTAATGCAATAAAAGAGTATGCTAAGATTCAAAAAGGTGCAGTAGGATTAGATGATTTTGCAGGACATTTCGTTAGAGTAATGAATCGAATGACAAAAAGTATTAGAAATGATATTGTTCCAATAAGAACGGAAAATCTTTTTGAACCATATAGTAATGAATATATTTTGGCTGGATATGATTGGTTGAGGAAAAGGTTTTGTATTAAAACAGTTTCGTGTATTGTTGAAAATAATAATAAAAAAATCTTGGCGTCCGAGGTGGGAGATGACGCAACATTATTATCATATGGTGACTATAATCAAGTTATAAAATATGGATTGACTGATTATAGATTTGCATATTATGAACAACCAAAGAAAAAAATTGCTAGAGTGTGGGAAAAAGGGCAAAACCATTATAAAAATTTTGAAAATCATTTTGGTGAGATTGCTGTGATTGGCGATATGCGAGATGATTATATTGGCATTCTAAAAAAGATTATGAAGAAAAAGTATGGTGAAAATTACGAATTTGCTGATGGTACTTTTGATATGGAACCATATGATGCATTATGCGAATTGTTGGAGAAAGAAGGACCTCGTTCAACTGTAGGAGGTGCGCCACAGATGGTCAAAGTATATCAGTATTTAAGTTCTGGCATATTGGGGGTATATTGGCCGGAAAGAGACGAGGGAAATCCTTTTGCAAATAGAACTATTTTGGGGAGAAAACTATTGGAATATGAAAATACTGATTATTGGTTTTGGGATAGAAATGCGCAACGTTCATTTCCTTGTAGAGACGGCATGAATGAATATATTGATATGTTTCAAAATATATCTATATGTTATGAATATCAAGAAGATGGATATGTTAAAGTTTCTGTAAAAAAGAGTAATGAAGAATATATGAAAAATTGCAATTTTAAAGTGAAAGGCAATGCGGATAAGTTGAGCTGTGGCGACAGTTATAAGTTACAATTAAAATACATAAATAATGGAGAATTTCACTTGTTTCCAATGAGTGATTTGAAAAGGTATACGGTACCATCACGTGCTTTGTTTGAAAAACATCGGATATATGAAACGAGAGCTAAACTGACGGACATGTTTGATGTTGTTAAATTTAAATATGTTTATAAGGAAGGAAATGTATATATCCAGCTTGAAAAGAATAAAGGAGAATATGCTAAATATTGTGATTTTAAGATTCTTGATGAAAAAGATATGTATAAACCGAACGAGGAATTTTTTATTGAGCTAGAATATAATGAAGCTGGAATAATTGAGTTAGGCATTGAGCCTTCCATTTATATTAAGAAGTGTAAAGTGCCGATAAAAAAAGTTTTGGAGGAGTTGGAGGTAAGAAAACTATTGATTAAAAAATTTATTTCTTGCATAAAAGCGTAGATATAATGCATAGATGTTAAGTTTAATCCAGCCTTTTTCGGGTGTTCGTAGTTGTCGATATCAGTTGTGGGCAGTGCAGAAATGGTAGGTTGCTTTTTGTTATCTTGTATCAGAATAATTGCTACGCTGATAAGAGCTTTTGCGAATAAAAGAAAACAGTAAATATCAGTTTGTCGTGCAAAAGGATTCATTCATGCAATGAGTCCTTTTTTATTTTCACTTCTCACCCATGTTGTTTTTCATACCATTTGACAGCTACTGAAATCTATGCTACTCTTATTTTATAATTGATTTTTGTGCATTCCCATTCGGGATAGAAGCACACGTTGTTTAAGTTTGTAATAAGTGTCAAAGAATTGCCATCTTTAAAAGTGGCATTTTTTTGGCACTTTTTTTATTACAAAAATTTTTGACACCCAGAAAGGAGAAGAAAGAATGGGAGATCTTGTAACTATCACTACTACCGGCAGAGCAACCGCAGATGTGGAGCTTAAGATCAGCACGAATGGGAAAAATACCAAATACGTGCAGTTTGGTCTTGCCGTAAACAAAGGCTATGGGGAACATGAAAGGCCCAACTTTTTTAGCTGTGTTCTCTACGGAGAAGCAGCACAACGGCTGACAGATGCCGGAGTAAAAAAGGAAGTCTTATCACCATTACCGGGGATCTTGAACTTGAGACCTTTAAAAGAAATGATGGAAGTGAGGGGTGGCGTGCCAAGGTCACACTGTATGACTGGCGGTATGCCCACACCAGCAAACCCAAAAACACGCCGCAGAACACACCCAAATCGGATACATCCGGTTTTTCCGGTGCTGATGACTGTGGTGAGGAAGGATTACCGTTTGGTGCCTAATGCACTGGACAAAAGTGAGGAATTGCAATCGTGAGATTATTTCACGACTGTGATTCCTCTTTTTTTATTTCCATATTTTCAAAATCAGAAAGGATGAATCCAATGAAAAAGAATGTATTTACCACAAGCTACCGTATATTGCTGCCCGTAATCCTCGCGATTGCACTTCTGGTACCAAAGAAACCCGGACAGATTGCTATTTTAATTCTGTTTGGTCTCTGGGTACTCTTTTTGCTGATCCATTATTTTGGGGCAGAAAGATGCACAAATAGGAAATGCGGCAAATCACTGCATCGAAAGCGGAAGCTGCAACAAAGCAATGAAAGTATTCAGATCCTATCCCCAAACAGGGAGAGCGGCATGACACTCTCTTCAGAGGATGTGCAGGTGCTTATAACACAGTACAGGCTTCGGATCTCTGAGAAATTAAAATCTGCCTATCCGGATACCGTCTGGAAATGGGACAAAGAACCTACCTTGCGTAACCTCATGGACGGTGACACGGTACGGATCCAGGTGGAAAACATGGCTGCTTATACCCATGCGGATGTATCTTTTGATTTTTATGGGCGGATCCATATTGAACCCATGACCATCGGAAACTTCCTTCCGGAGAATGCCGAAGACTGCGAGGCATCCATTCCAAAAGAGCCTGCGGTGGTTGATGTAAAGGCATGGTTTGATCTGGTAGGCCGACAGATTCTCGACAAACAGATCACAGAGCTTCATGCGCAGGGTCATAATAAACTTACGATCAAGGAAAATGGTGACCTTGTAATCAACTGCCAAAAAAAGGAACGTTTCCTGTGCTCATTGGATGCATTTCCGGGGAAGAACTACTGGCAGGAACTGATTTGTGTACTTGGTGACAACGAATTAGAGGAAAAGATTGCCGGGAATACCATACAGGTATCCTGGATATAAGGAGGATGAAAAACAATGGCTAACACACGCTTATACGAAAAATGGACCTGGAATATTGGTCTGCCGGAACCCTTTGATAAGGCTGCTCACACAAAAAGCAGTACCGACAAATCAAAGTACAATACAACTACCACAGTGGCTACCTACCACGGTCCTGTTTTACAGGCACTGATGGAATACATGGAAATGGACACGACCATCTTCTCTTCTCTATTGCGTGAAGATACTCCTTCTGCCGTGTTGTATACAATATCACAGTCAAGAGAACCTTTTTTTAATAGTTCTATTATATTGGGGGCATTTCCAAGTAAGGTAACATCATAACCATTTTTTCAAGTTCTCGTTGTAATGCTCGAATGCAATGCTCATCCGCAAAATTGTTGTATATTTCAGGTACACTATACATGTCCTTTGTGTCATATGCTATTCCAATTCTCATAAGTATCCTCACCCAACATAGTCAATAAAGGATAATCCCATATTATCCTTTATTGGTGAATGATTTGTTTTTGGGTAAGCGCCAAATAATCCTGTGGTACCTATAAATTTACCCCAGCCTATTTTCAGGTTGGAGTATTTTACTACAAATTCATTATTATATTTTTAGAGTTTGGAGTTTTTCACTCCAGGGGGGTCAGATCTGTAAGCTGTTCATCACTCCAGTTTTCATTTGGTCTTTGTTCCAGAACGTAACTGAGGTATTGATAAATATTCAGGTTGTGTGCCTTTGCCATCTCTACCATCGCGTAGGCGATAGCACTGGCTTCTGCACCTTCCATAACACAGCAAGAGGGGCCGAAGCAAGTGCCCTTGTCTACAGCATTTCAGAGACAGCTAAACTGAATAACCTGCGCCCGTACTATTACTTCAGACATATCCTGACAGAGCTGCCGAAGCTGTGCGATAAAAAAGGAAATATAGATCCGGCAAAACTGGACCTTCTGATGCCCTGGGCAGCAGAACTTTCGGAGGAATGCCGAAAACCACGTCACTCATAAGGGTGGCGTTGATTTTTAGTGTATGGGCATGATTTGACGTTTACCTTTCTCTAAATGTCATATCCGTTCTTATATTTGGTTTTAAGAACCGATAGTTCTATATTGTCCTGGTTGTTTTATAGTACCATGAGCAGATGTTTAAGCTCTGTGGTATCCGGGTAGGTATTTTGTGTTTGCATAAGATACCCCTTTAGGGCTGCCGTGAAAGCAGCCCAGAAATCTGATTATGCAATTTCTTCAGTCATAGGATACGGATCTACCGGAAAAGAGATAGTGTAAATCCGCCTGCTTGTTTCAAAACGCACATAATCCGTGGAAACCTCCAGGATAGACTTTACCACAGCCGTTCGGATGCACTGTCCCTCGTAGAGATAAAGGGCAGGCATTCCCGGAACGAGAACATTGGCAAGCGTACCGGTAACATTTACGATGTGTTTTGTTCTATTGCGTAACATAAGCATTAGTGAACGTTCTTCTTGTGAGGGCGGTCATTGCGTTAAGGTACGTTACGGCCAAGATTATTAATTTTATGTACAGTCCTGAAGTCACCATCATAATCAGTTCCTTTTTTCTTGTAATCTTCCCAATACCAGTCACGATCCTGTATGCTCATGTGAAATATTCCCCCTTTTCAATAGAACAATATATTGATTTTAGTATAACATAATTGACACTAACTCTAAATAATAAATTCTCCGGTATAGAGGTTCATAAAGTGATCCAGACAGAATGGGACAGACGAAGTTCCGCCAGTACTCTGCTCCAGTTCAAAAGGGATATTGTCAAGTCGCCCATAAACTGTCTCAGGGATCAGACCGTTTAAGATCAGGTATCGTAAAACTTTCTCCTGCGCGGCAAGATCTGTTCCGTTTAAGCAAAAACAGCACTGTCCCGCGTCTGCATCCGTGTACTTGCTTTCGGGTACGATGTGTTCAGCTACTGCATCCTGGCAGATCCGGGCAATCCCTGATCTGTCAGAAAAGGTACATACCCACTTTCCATAAGCATCCGAAGCTGTGGGATAAGATTCCGGATCTCGATACGTGATCCAGAAAGAGGTTTTTTTATCTTCCATATATATTCCTCCTCATTATATAGCGAAGCCATTATACTGTCATTTGTGTCTGCATCCGGTGAAATTTCTTATTTTTTCTTGATTTACACTGAGGATAGCATTTTATGTGTACAGAATATGGGACACAAAAATTGCTAGTTTTATAGCATCAGAAGAAAACAGACATCCAAAAACGATGGGAAAGGAGCAAAAAGTGGATATGAGAATGATGAGCAAAGAGTCAGTAAGTAAGGTATATCACAGACCGGAGTGCAGATATGCGGGGATGATTTATAAGAGAAACCGGACACAGATGTACTGGGAGAATGCGGAAGCAAAAGGATACCGGCCCTGCAAATGCTGTGATGGCACGGAATTTCTGTATGAGCTGGAGAAAGATAAAATCGAACAGTATGCAGAGCAGTATCACCTGGATGTAGACATCCGTAATCATAAGGTCTATGTAAGAACTGACGCAGGCTGTTGGAAAATCGTATATAAGATCAGTGACCAGCATTTCATCCTGTTACACCGTAATTACGTAAAGGGGCGGATCCCGCTGGAAGATGTAGAGAAAGCACCTTATCACAGACAGGGAGACATGGCAGAATCTTCTACGATTATGAAATATCTGAAATATATCAAGGCACATGATGAATTTAAACAGATGATGCCGCAGGATTACCACCAGATGCCGCAGAGCACTAAGCAGCAGAGGGCATATTATAGGGCGGCGAAGAAGCGGGAAACAAGACGGAGCGTACGGCGTATGGATAATCTGTTCGCCATGATCGAGCGCAAAGAAGGAATCAAGGAACTTTCATTTTGCTAAGAAACGGAGGAAAAGAGACTATGGAAAAAATTTATTTTACAGTTGCAGGAACCAATCATTACTTTGGACAGGAATTTTATGTGAACTGATAAAGTAAGCCTAACAAATATTTATTCGTAGTATTCAAAAGAAAGGATGAGATTTATGAATAACGGATATGATTTCAATGCTCACCATGACAGCCATTGTGAAGGACCTTATTGCAATTGTGATAACAGAAATTATGAACACAGTTTTGATTGTTCAGGAGTTGTTGCAGCAATCTGCGTGATCTTTGCAATTTTAGTATCGCTGATATTCCCACCGCTTGGATTTATCATCTTCTGGGGATGGGTGCTCTGCTCAAAGTAAGATCAGACAGATTGTGCTATAATTTCCTATAATAGTTGTGGATGGAAGTGTATTATGGTATGGTTTACCTATATCGAGAGGCAGACTAAAAGGGATCAGACTGAAGGGGTACAAGCATCGAAAAATATGTAAGTGAAAAATGTCACTGTAGCAATTGTGGAGGCAAATAATACAGGTGGTAACATATAATGGATAAGATTGTTTACACACAAGAAAAAATGGATGCCGTTAAAACGCAGGTGCAGAAACTTGTAGAAATCGTGGCAGAGCTGGAAGCAGAGTTTCCTGGAAGACACTTTACTCTGGATGGACATCTGGTAGGAAGTATCGGCGAAGTGATGGCTGCATATTATTACGGAATCGAACTATATAGAGCATCTGCTGAAATTCACGATGGGGAAATTGAAGGACGAAAGGTACAGATTAAAATTTCACAGCAGGATGATATTGTAATCAACCATGAACCGGACTATCTGATTGTATTGTATATGAAGAAGAATGGTAGCATATACGAAGTGTATAATGGGCCGGGAAAGCTGCCGTGGGATAGCGCCAGTAAAAAGGATAGTCATAATAACCGGCACATGAGAGTAAACAAGCTGATGGAGCTGGATAAGGCTGTTGCGGAAGCAGAGCAAATTAAGAGAATCAATCCCATCGAAAAAATGAAGGCAGAATATAAGAACCGGAAATAGAGGCTGGGCATGACAAAGAACTGCACAGCATGTAACAGCAACGTGTTGCAAAGAGTGCATACAGAAATGGCATAAGATGTAGCCGGTGCAGGAACTGAGCCAGGTGCAACAGGAGTATCTGGTAGATGTGATTATGACCTGAATCCAGAATGAGATGGATTTACACAAGGGAGAATGAGTACATGAAAGTAGCAATTATCTATGCATCGGTTCACCATGAAAATACCAAAAAGGTGGTCGAAGCAATCGCCAGGGAAAATGTGGTAGATCTGATTGATGCCACGAAGGAAAAAGAAAGAGATTTGTCAGGATACGACCTGATCGGCTTTGCTTCCGGGATATATTATGGAAAATTTCATCAGACAGTACTAAATTTTGCTTCTGTAAATTTACCGGCAAATAAAAATGTATTTCTAATCTGCACCTGTGGCGGCAGTGCGGCATTCCAGTCAATAGAAGAAGTTGTAAAAAGCAAGCAGGGGAAGGTTGTCGGGAAATTCTCTTGTAAAGGATACGATACCTTCGGACCGTTCAAACTGGTTGGAGGAATTGCAAAAGGACATCCCGATGATAAAGATCTGGCAGATGCGGTAACATTTTATAAAAGAATCATTCAGAAGTAGCAGTTTGAGGTGATAAGCTATGAAGTATGAGGTTGGGGATACAGTATTCTTCCTGGAGAGTAACCGTTTTGTGAGAAAGGAAACAGATCTCCTTATAGCTGGTTGCACTGATGAGAGAAGGTAAATTATGGAAGTTTGGAGACTTCAGTTAATTACCGCTGGTTCGGGTATTGCAGCTTATTGCATTCAAAATCATGTAGTTACAATGGAGTGGAGTTTGGCAGATATTGCACCGACAGTAAGACAAACGATTAAGGAATTTGAGGAATATTGTAAATATGCAGATGATGCGTATGATGAAAAATACGACAGCGTCAAAAGACTTTCATCATATGGAACACTAACGGTTAAAGGGATAGTAGGTAATGCTTATGGAAAATAGTAATATCGAGATTATAGGTGGAGGATTGTTTTTTACAGAAATAGAGGTCCAAAATGACGATGAGAAGTTTGTGCCTTCTGAATCTGATAAAGGGGCAATTAGAAAGAATATTGAAGAGATAGAATGCTTGAAAATACAATCGCCGTTGGTATAGGAGGTAAAGATTTTGTATTGGAATAAAAATAAGAAAAAATATATAGCAGTTATTTTCGGAGGAATCCTCATACTTGTGATATTGTGCCTGGGAGATTATGGGATACGATATTACAATGCACCGATAGAAAAAGATTATATATATATCGGTACAGGAATGCTGGTACGTTTGAGCGATTTTACGAATGGCGAATTAGTATCGGTAGAGATGCGGGGCAAGACAGCGCATTATATCTGGGGAAATCAAGAAGATTATATTCAGGGGAACGTGTGGGTAAATGGAGAAAAAATTTTCGGAAAAGATGATATGGAAATTGTGGGTCTATTTATAAATGCAGAACCATACTATTCCTGTATAACAAGTACTGAGAAAAACAACCTTGGAAATATGTTCATTATCTCCAAAGATCTGCAAACCATTTTATGTGGAGTGACAATCGACGAAGAAGAGTTTTTGTTAGTTACACCAGCAGAGGATGGCACAACGGCAAATAATATGAAAAACAACATGCTGGAATTTATCAAAGATAGAGTAAACTAGATTTAGGTATTAATTTAGGTATTATATGAGGCAAAACTGATGTATAATATTTATAGATTACAACAATGCTAAGGAGGGAACGAATGAATTTAGAAATATATCAACAATTGTGTGCTGAATCAAAAATTCTCTGGACACAGCATTGTTTACAGCGAATGCAGGAAAGAGATATCAGTCGTGCCGACGTAAAAAATGGAATTGCAACCGGCGAAATTATAGAGGATTATCCAGATGATTTTCCTAATCCAAGCTGTCTGATTTTTGGATATAATGTAAATGGACGGATTTTGCATATTGTTGCAGGTTGTGATAATATAAATATATATATCATAACAGCGTACTATCCAGATACAAAGAAATTTGAAAATGATTTAAAGACTCGAAGAAAGAGGTGATGGATATGTGTATGTATTGCAAAAATAGTACAACCGTAAATAGTACAACAACACACGTCGTAAATTATAAAAATTGCATTATTGTAATTAAGAATGTTCCATGCCTTGAATGTGAGCAGTGTGGAGAAAAATATTATACGGACGAAGTTGCTGAGCGACTTGAAACGATTGTAAATATGGCAAAGAAATTGATGCAGGAAATTGCAGTTATTGACTATCCACAGGTAGCATAATCTTCTATATCGGGAGAGGGTGCCGAGGCCCCTCTCTTTTCTTCTTTTTATCTCTTTTTGGTGATTCTATCATGTATCTACCTTTCTATACGAATCCAGAAATCATCTTCTGCCATTCGACCTTCTGTTTTCTCAATGATCATCATCGGATCATAAAATGGCAAGTCCAGATCTTTCAGTATCAGTTTCATTTTATCCCTGCTAGACGGGAAACATCTTGACTCAAGAAACTCCAGGTACTGATCATAATCCGGAGTTTCAACCACACCGAAAGCGCGGAACATAATTTTATCTGTATAATTTTTCGCTTTTACTTTTCGTTCCGGCTCATTCACATCGATCAGGGTACATACATCCTGAGTAAAGGAACAATCGGTCCACGGATCACCTCTTCACTTCGCTCCCAACGCTCTACGGTGGGTTTGGAACAGTTGATCAGTTCGGCAAAGTCTTTCTATGTCAGATGTAAATCCTTCCGAAGCTTTTTGATTTGCAAATTAGAAACCATTAAAATGATTGTTTATATTGCCTAAAAAACCATCATTTTAATTATATTCTACGAAAAATAATGGTGAAAATACAGAGAAATTTCATTGCACTGGTATTTTTAGCATGATAAGATAAAGTCAGGAAGATAGTTTATAATGGCAGAAAAGCCATGGCACAAGGTCCGTTCAAGCTGGTTGGAGGGATTGCAAAGGGGCATCCAAATGATCAAGATCTGGAAGATGCGGTAGAGTTTTATAAGGGAATCATTCGGAGGTTTGACACCGTTATTGGATAGAGAAGGGAAGCCTGTTATTTCGCCAATTATGAACAGTTAATTTAGTTTGCAAAAGCCATACCTATGAAAATGAAAACTGAGGAAACCATAAAACTTATCAAATATGTTACCGGCTCCGTAGCTGCCGTACTGCTTGCAGCAGCCCTGCAGCTTCAGTTTG
>ERZ1026852.731-NODE-731-length-19398-cov-79.688931_pt1 | contig 19398 bp, 12 predicted proteins | sample MGYA00380156_ERZ1026852 | MGnify/ENA primary metagenome ERZ1026852 (study PRJEB33269, sample SAMEA4719792) | human gut metagenome | biome: human-associated habitat; feature: organic feature; material: feces | place: Cameroon | collected 2013-10 ...
CGTATTGTCTGAATATATTATTGAGATAAGAGCGCAATGTTTCCGGCTCTGCGCCCGCACGACTCATATCCAGTCTGATGACAGGTCGCTTCACCCATTCCGTCTCCATCTGCATAATCTTCAACCCCTCAAAGAGTTCCTTCTTGCCCATGAAGTAGGCTTCGAGCGTATCTACAAGAACGGATTTACCAAAGCGGCGTGGACGGCTCAGGTAATTATACTTTTTCCCTCTGTTGGCAAGTTGCCAGATGATATCTGTCTTGTCAACATAAAGATATCCACCCTTTCTGATTTCCTCGAAAGACTGGATGCCTACCGGCAATATTCTATCGTTAGTCTCTATCATAATTCCTAATCTTTGTTTTCCAATTGCAAATTTACGATTATTTTCCCAAACCGCCATGCTTTTTCCTCTTTTTTTTCTTCCCATATTGCGTATAGTGTATTTCTATATGGGTGAAGAGGGGTGAAGAGTGGGTGAAGAGATAAAGAAAACTCTTCACCTCCCGAAACCCCGATAAACAGAGGGGTTACGGGCGAGAAGGTGAAGAGTGAAGAGATAAATCGGGATTGCTTAAATTATCTTTCTCCGTATTAAAAGCTAAATTTTTCTCCCAGCATTTTATGGATAGTCTGAATGAGAATGTGGAAGGCTGGCTGTGCCATTGCACCATGACCATATCCGCCCAATTCGTAAAGTTGGGTGTCTGGGCGTCCTACCAAATTCATCATGCGCCACATATATGCATTTTCTTCATAACGACCAAATAGTTCGATGTTGCGATCGCCTGTTATCAATACCAATGGTGCTGCATCCTTGCGAACATGATAGAGTGGGGCATATTTGTCGATGGTTGGTTGCAGATTATCGATGCCGTTCATCTTGCGATAAGCAAAGTGGCTAATCATCTGACCGCTGAATGGTATCAGACCGGCAATGTTGTTGGCATCAACTCCATAACGTGAAAGCCATGTCTTGTCTAATCCTAACATAGTTGTAATATAGCCACCTGCAGAATGCCCCGAAACAAATATTTTCTTTGCATCTCCACCATATTGACTGATATTTTGGAATACCCATGCCAATGATGCTGCACAATCATCCAGGCATTCGTCTATTTTTACCTTGGGAAGTAAACGGTAGTTTACACCCACAACAACAAAGCCTTGTTTCTTCAGCAGTTCGGGAATTTCTTTTTGACCACTGGTCAATCCGCCTCCATGATACCACACAACCACAGGCAAGTTTTTTTTACTCTTGTCATAATAGATGTCGAGTTTGCAACGTTCTTTGATATAAGTATCTTTCCCATTCTTATATTGAATGTTGCTTGTTATCACTTCGTCAGAAGAAATGGGCTTCTGCGCATTTACGTTCAAGACCATAAAAGTCATGAATATCATCCATAAAACCTTTTTCATAAGTTACTGTTGTTTAAATTTTCTGGTATTTAAAAATAATCTATCTGCAAATGTATACATAAATAAAGTAAATAGCAAATTTTGAAGAAATAATGTGATAATATTAACACAAATTAATCAGGACGTTTAGAATGCCCTTTAATAATTGTATCTTTTACCATTATAAAACCACCACTTATTTTTGAGGCTGTAAAAATTGTAAATGCCTGATAATCAAATAATGTTATAAAAACAGGTGGCCATTTTTTACCACTTAATTATTTAATCAACCAACAAATATCAGACATTTTATATACTTTTGCAATCGGAAACCAATCATGGATGGGTTCCCGACTATCAGACAACAATTTTAAACATAAATGAGAATAACTAAAGTTTAAATTATGAGAAAATCAAAAAGTAATGCGATGTTGCGAGGACTAGCAGCCTCAGCACTCGTCCTAATGGTCTCGGCGACAGCTTGGGGACAGAAGGTGAAGATTACGGGTACTGTAATCGACAATACCAATGAACCCGTTATCGGAGCTTCGGTTCTGGAGAATGGTACCAAAAATGGTGTTGCTACTGACCTGGATGGTCACTTCACCATCGAAGTACAGCCAGGTGCCAGACTCAAAATTTCTTATATAGGTTATAAGAATAAGGAAGTGAAAGCTTCTAACGGCGTACAGATTATGCTCGAAGAGGAGTCTAATATGCTCAACGAAGTGGTGGCTATCGGTTATGGCTCTGTCAAGCGTAAGGATGTAACTACTGCCGTATCAAGTGTGTCAGCCAAAGACCTTGATACCCGTCCTATCGTATCTGCCGCAGCAGGTATGCAGGGAAAGGCAGCCGGTTTGCAGATTTCGCAAGCCAACGGTCAGCCAGGTGCTTCACCAACCATCCGTGTGCGTGGTACCACCTCTTTAAATGGCAGCAATGATCCGCTCTATGTAGTAGATGGTGTGCCAATGACCAATATCGACTTCCTGGCAGCTGATGATATTGATAATATCCAGGTGTTGAAGGATGCCTCTTCTGCTGCAATCTATGGATCCCGTGCAGCCAATGGTGTCATCATTATCGGTACAAAGCAGGGTAAGGCTGGTGTTGCCAAGGTATCTCTGAATGCACATTATGCATTTAATACCGTACGTGATAACCAGGAATCTCTCAATGCGGCTCAGTATAAGGAGCTGATGGATGAAATCGGTCTGGTGAAACTGCCTGAAGGCTTGAAAGACCAGACCGACTGGAAAGACGAGGTGTTCCGTACGGGTAATGTACAGGACTACCAGCTCTCTATCACCAATGGTACTGATAAACTGAGATACTTTATCTCGGGTGGCTATACAGGCGAAAATGGTGTTATCAAGAAGTCAAGCTATCAGCGTTACAACTTCCGAGCATCTGTAGAGAACGATATTCGTAAGTGGTTGCGACTCAATGCCAGTGTAACTTATTCTGATTATACCAACAAGGGTACAGGTATCATTTCGGGTGCCGGTTCTAACCGAGGCGGCGTAGTAACCGCTATCGTCAATACGCCAACCTATGCACCGGTATGGAATCCGGAGAATCCTAGCCAGTTCTACAACAACTTCTATGGCGTGAACATTACCTCGCCAGCAGAGAATATCGCCCGTACTCAGAATAATAAGTCGGCTTACAACCGATTGCTGGCAACCGGAAAAGCAACTGTCACCTTTATGCCAGAACTGACTTATAACACATCTCTCTCGTTCGACCGTACACAAGGAACAACCACCAACTTCCTTGACCCGATATCTACCACCATCGGCCGTCAGGAATTCGGTACAGGCTATGATGGCAGAAACATCAGCAGCGTTATCGTATGGGACAATGTATTAAACTATAAGAAGGCTTTCGGAAAGCACAGTCTGGATGCGATGGCTGGTAGTTCCTGGACACAGAGCAAGTGGAGCCAGAACTATATCAACGGTAGCAACTATGCCAACGATCTGTTCCCAACCTTGAATGCAGCCAACAAGATTTCCTGGACAGGAACCGGTTCATCAGCTTCTGATTGGGCAATTCTCTCAACATTCGCCCGTTTGCAGTACAACTGGAATGATACCTATATGGTAACCGCTAATATGCGTGCTGATGGTTCTTCCAAGTTGGCACCACATCACCGTTGGGGCTACTTCCCATCATTCTCTGGTGCCTGGCGCGTAAGCAATGAGAAATTCATGAAAGATATCAAGTGGATTGACGACTTGAAGATTCGTGGAGGCTGGGGACAGACCGGTAACCAGAGCGGATTGGGCGATTACAGCTATCTGGCAAGATACAATATCAATCGTGTGCAGTGGTTTGGCGAGGGAAATGATGCCAATTCTACTCCTACTTTCTCACAGGGCAACCTGAGTAACCCTGAGTTAACTTGGGAAACAACAACCCAGACCAACATCGGTCTCGACTTGACCGTACTGGGCAACCGCCTCACCTTCTATGCCGATTACTATTATAAGAAGACCAAGGATATGTTGATGAACATCACCTTGCCGGCAGGTAGTGCTGCAGCAAGAAACCTGACCTATAATGGTGGTTCGATGATCAACAAAGGCTGGGAGTTTGCCATCTCTTCACAGAATCTGACAGGCGCCTTGAAGTGGAATACAGATTTCAACATCTCATTCAACAAGAATAAGTTGGAGAGCCTGTCTCTGACTCAGGTATATTATGAAGCCACGACTACCGATTTCGTCAACGAACAGGTGGTTCGCAATACGCCAGGTATGCCATTGGGCAGTTTCTGGGGATATGTAGCAGAAGGTGTGGATCCCGAGACAGGTGATATGAAGTATAAGGACGTGACCGGTGATGGTCTGGTATCAGCCAGTGACCGTACTTATATCGGTGATCCAAACCCAGACTTCACCTTCGGTTTGACCAACACCTTCTCTTATAAAGGCTTGAATCTCAGTATTCTTATCCAGGGAAGTTATGGCAACGATATCTACAACGTTTCACGTATGGAAACCGAAGGAATGTATGATGGCAAGAACCAGAGTACCAAGGTGCTGGCTCGCTGGAGAGTTCCTGGTCAGATTACCGATGTGCCAAAGGCTAAGTGGGATATCCGCAACTCAACCTACTTCGTAGAAGATGGCAGTTATCTCCGTGTAAAGGATATTTCTCTCTCTTACGATGTGCCTCGCAAACTGATTTCACGCTTCGGTCTGACCCGTCTGCAGCCATACGTATCAGCAACCAACCTGCTTACCCTGACCGACTATTCAGGTATGGATCCGGAGGTTAACCAGTATGGCAACAGTGGTAGTGTGCAGGGCATCGACTGGGGTACATATCCACTCAATAAGAGTGTAGTATTAGGTGTAAAAGTAGAATTCTAAACATCGACAACAATGAAAACATATCATACAATCAAGACATTGGCGCTCGGTGGCATCGCAATGTTCTCTTTGGCAAGTTGCTCTCTCGACTACGAGCCATTATCAGAGCCATCAGAAATAACACAGGGCGGTCAGACAGAGACCTCAACAGCTGTATTGAAGGACAAGGCAGCTGCAGATGCACAGCTCAAATCGCTCTATGAGTTGTTCCGCAACCGCCAGGAGCATACCCATCTCGACTATCTTCTGATAGGCGATTCACATAGCGACAATGCTTATGCCGGAACTACCGGTGCAGAGGTGGTACCTTATGAAACCAACTCTATCGATGCCAGCAACTCGGTATTGAGCCGTGACTGGAACCGCTATCTGGAGGATATCGCCCAGGCAAATGTGCTGATCAATGGTGTTGAGCAATTGAAGGAGAATGGTCAGATATCAGAAGCAGAATATCATTCCTATAAGGCACAGGGCGAAATTTTCCGTGCCCTGATGATGTTCCGAATGGCTCGTTTGTGGGGTTCTTTCCCAGTCATTACGACCATCGCCAAGACCATCACATCTGAGAATATCAATGAGGTATATCCTACCTATTATCCTCCTCGCAAGACACCGAAGGAATGTTATGAGCAGATTATTGCCGACTTGACGGATGCAGAGCAGTATGCACCGGATAATGACAATTCAGACCGCACCAAGATGACCAAGACCGTGGCTCAGGCTATGCTTGCCAAGGTTTATGCCGAAAAGGAAGTGCAGGATTATGACAAGGTAATCGCTTATGCCGACAAGGTGATGAATACAACCGGTGTAGAGCTGGAAGACAGTTATGAAACTCTTTGGGGCTATGATGAGACTGCGAAAGACTGCATGAAACGCAATACCAAAGAAGGTATTCTGGAGGTGCATTGGACAACCGGTAGCGGAAACTGGGAAACCTGGATGTACGGCCGTCAGTTAGACAACTGGGATTATTACTTTACCTGGGCAAAGTGGATTACTCCTTCACGAGACATCATCAATGACTTTGACAAGGAAGGTGATGAGGTTCGTAAGAATCAGGCTATCGTATATTATGCCTGTACCTGGAGTAACTATTATCCAGCTTCCAACTATCCGTTCATGTATAAGTTACGCTCTTCATACAATAATATTTACTGGGTTCGCTTAGCTGATATTATCCTGATGAAGGCTGAGGCAGAAGCCTATAAGGGCAATCTTGCCGAGAGTGCGAAACTCGTGAACCAGATTCGCAAGCGTGCCAAACTGAAGGAACTGACATCCGACAAGACTGGCAGCAAGGAATCTATGATAGAGGCTGTTCTCCATGAGCGCCGTCTGGAACTTGCCTTTGAGGGAGAACGCTGGTTCGACCTCTGCCGCAACAACAAGGTCGAGAAGTATCTCAACGGAATAGACGACCGTGACAGCGGACGCATCAGACAGGTTAGGCAGTTTGACAGCAACTCATACCTGTTGCCAATTCCACAGACCGCTCTTGACCAGAATACCAATCTAGAGCAGAATCCAGGTTACTAAGCTAACCTGGATAGCTTTCAACTCAAACCGTTATTAACAAATAAAAGAAGAAACAAATATGAAATACTATAGCAATAAACTGATGGTGCTGGTCTGCGCAACAGCTTTCTCGGTGACAGCTTGCAGCAGCAGTAACTCATTCTCAGATCCTGTAGACTTTGATACTCCTAGTGAGGCACCAAATCCGGTACCGGCACAAGGAACAGCCAAAACTTTCATTACCACAGCCGATGGAGTCTATTCATTGGCACAGGGTGAGGTGAAGTTGTATAATGGAGTATCTATGGCACCAACCACCATCGAACTCGATTTAAATAAGAAGTATCAGACGATTGATGGATTCGGTTATGCCATCACTTATTCATCCTGCTATAATCTGATGCAGATGAACCCAGAAGCACGTCAGGCTCTCTTGAAGCGCATTTACTCTACCACAGAGGGTTATGGCGTAAGTTATGCCCGTATCTCTTTGGGATGCAACGACTTTTCAAGTACTGAGTATACCTATTGCGACAAGAAGGGCAGCGAGGCTGATCCTCTCAGCAACTTCGCGCTCTATAGTGATGAGAACGATTATGTGATTCCGGTATTGAAGGAGATTCTTGCCATCAATCCAAATCTGAAGATTATCGCAGCTCCTTGGACTTGTCCAAAATGGATGAAGGTGACAGATATAAACACCAAGAATCCTAAGGATTCATGGACTGATGGTCATCTCAATCCGGATTATCGCGAGGCTTATGCCAAGTACTTCGTGAAGTTTATCAATGTGATGAAGGAGAAAGGCATCAATATCTATGCTGTGAGTCCTCAGAATGAGCCATTAAACAAGGCTAACTGTGCATCTCTCTATATGCCTTGGCAGGAAGAGGCTCCTTTCGTGAAGGAGTTGGCTGCGCAGTTTAAGAAGAATAATCTGCAGACCAAGATTTATGTCTTCGATCACAACTATAACTATGATAAGATTGCTGATCAGGAGGATTATCCAGTGAAACTCTACAATGCTATCGGTGATAACTTTGAGGGGTCAGAACTGGTTGTCGGTGCAGCTTATCACGATTATGGCGGCAACAACAGCGAGTTGACTGATATCCACAACCAGCGTCCTGACAAGGAACTGATATTCTCGGAAACCAGTATCGGAACCTGGAATAACGGACGTGACTTGAGTAAACGACTGATGGCGGATATGAAGAATGTGGCGCTCGCTACGGTAAACCAGAATTGCAAGGCTGTGCTTGTATGGAATCTGATGCTTGACAATAAGATGGGACCTAACCTGGATGGTGGATGCCAGACCTGCTATGGTGCTATTGATATCAATCAGAATGGTTACAACCAGTTGAGCTACAATTCTCATTATTACATCATCAACCACATGTCAAGTGTGGTAGCTCCTGGTGCGGTTCGCATTGGCAATACATCCCGTACCGTTAATGACAGCAAGATTACACATGCAGAGTTTGTTAATCCTGATGGTAGTTATGCGGCTGTCATCATCAACGAGGGAGATGAGGCTAAGTCAATCAATCTCAGTGATGGAACTCATAATTTTACCTGCAAGGTTCCGGCAAATGGTGTCATCTCTTGCAAGTGGAATAAGTAATCCATAAACTATAGTAAATGATTCATTAAAGATACGATCATTATGAAACATATCAGATATTATATCATGGCGTTGCTCGCCCTGCCACTGATGGCATCTTGCGGCGATGATGATTACAGTGCGCCTACTCCTGCCGGTAATCCTGTGATGAGCTATACGGCTCCTGCTGCAGCTGTATGGATGGGCGATGAAGTGGAGGTGAAAGTAAACTGCAAGGATGAGGGAGGCGTGGCTCTCTCTACCTTGAAAGCAAACCTCCTGTTTAGTGGGCAGAGTGTAGATGAAACTACCATCCGTACCAAGGAGGCTGGTGAGTATACTGTCAAACTGAAAGTGCCTTATGCACAGAATGTTCCTGATGGAAAGGTGGATATTCAACTTACTCTGCAGAATGTATCAACCAAATCGAATACAGAGACCTTGTCGTTTGATATCAAGCGCCCTCACTTCAACAATCTGCAGTTTGTGAGTGCTGATGGTGTTAAATATGACATGACAGAGAAAAGCGACTTTGTTTATCAGGCTGTTCTTCCTAGCAGCAAGAAGACCTTCAAGGGATATTTTGCAACGAAGGATGGAAAGTTTGTCTTCGGTTCCAGCACAGGTAAGGATATCAGTTTGGGAGAAACAGGCAACTTCAACTTCACTTCTGAGAATATGAGCGATGTAGTTGTCATTTTCGATGCCAAGAACTATGCGGCTGGTCCTACCGATGTATTGCCGGTTACCATCCTTGATTTTGCCGATTCTGATGCAGGCAAGACTTGGGTGGGTGATATCAAGCAAGGTGCTACCTGTAACCTTACTATCAACGGCAATAATCTGCCAGATGACTGGTATTATGACAGCGACTGGTTCCAGAAAGAAGAGGATGGAAGCTATACCTTCAAGGCTATTACCGGCAGATATACTATTTTGGCAGACTTCACCCATAAGTCATTCCGTATCTGGACAATGAATGGAAGTGAGCCAATGTCACTGAATGGCGATGGTACTGGTGCACTCTGGATCATCGGTAATGAAGGTGTCAACAAGCCAACTTGGGATGCTGTAAATCATGGCTGGTGGACAGGTGTAGACTCTGACGTCTGCCTCACTCCAATCAAGGATAAGGTATATCAGGTTACACTCACCGTAGGCAAGCAGCTCAGAGCTACTGACGTAAACTTCAAGTTCTTCGGTCAGGCAAACTGGGGTGTTGAGTTCAAGGGTAAGGATAACAGCCATCTCATCTCAACTGAGAGCGAGGTGTTCGGCATCGGTGACGGTAACGGTCACGACAACGGCAATGTTTATCTGAAAGATGGAGTAGAACTGAAGGATGGTGAGACATACGTTCTTACTGTAGACTTGACAGCCGGTGTAGACAAGGCTGTTCTCAAAGTAGAAAAGAAATAATATGTAGGTTTATAATCATTCATAAGCTTTTTAGGTTTTAGTTTAATAGTGTCCGGATAAAATCTCAGAAGAGGTAACCCTCTATATATTGAGACTCCGGACACTAGTGATCCAATTCCTTTTCTCATTGGCTTCTGCCAATGTAGATTTAGGAACTGTACGAAGACCTGCATGGTAAAGACCTTTTCCGCAGAATTCAAGAGTCATTTCAATATCTCTGAGACTTGAACGGTCTGTGAATTGAGCAAAACTCATAATCTTGAACTGATCTAGACAAAGCTACAAATTATATGCTGATTGGAAACTTTAACTCAGAAGAACTGTAAAGGACCCAAGTCTATCTTTTGATAAGAAAGACAGGTAAGACTCAAATGAGAATGAGAACTCAAGTTAGAACAAAGACTCAAGCAAGAACGATTAGAATTATAAACTCTCATAACGAAGATAATATATGGTGAAAATGGTGAAAAAAATAGTAATGGTAATGCTACTGCCCACTACCCTGGTGGCAAACGCATACGCCGGAACGGTTAGCGATAGCTTGCGGACTACGCTCTATTATCGCTCAGGCTATTCATTATTAGAACTCTCCTATATGGATAATGCCGCCAAGCTCGAAACCCTCAAGCAGGGTATCAGAAGCATCGGGGACAACCCCAACACGGTGCTGCAGCATATCAAGATCCTTTCGGCAGCTTCGCCGGAAGGTAACTCCAAGCTCAACAAACGATTGGCGAGAAGGAGAGGAGAGCGCTTGCGCGACTATCTCAAGGAGATGCTGAATCTGCCAGACAGCGTCTTTACGGTCTCCTCTGCAGGAGAAGACTGGGAAGGACTCGCCCTGAAGATACAGAAAGAAAAAGCGCCGTGGAGCCAGAAAGCCCTCTACATCATTCGGAACACCCCCGAATGGATCGTAAGAAACGGAAAGGTGGTAGATGGAAGAAAGCGACAGCTCCAGAACCTCAATGGCGGAAAGGCATGGAAATACATGCTCGCCAACCACTTCGACAGTCTCCGCTCCGGAGCACTCGTGGTATGCGAAATCCGACACATTGTGCCGTCTGTCAGTCCGACAGATAGCCTCTCATTGATTCAGAACCAGCAAGGCAGCGAACAGGATTCGCTCCCTCAGAAGGATGCCCAGGAAACAGCATCCCAGCTACAGGTATATCCAGGCGAGAATGCAGCCGAAGCCGAAAATGCAGCCCATGCATCCGGCAGAAACTCCTATTTCGCCCTGAAATCCAACCTCCTCTATGATGCCCTCCTGGTCCCGAATCTATCCCTGGAAGCAAGCATCGGCAGCGGCTGGACCCTAGGCGCAGGCGGCATGTTCGCCTGGTGGAGCAAGGACGCCAAGCATCGCTACTGGCGCATCTACGGCGGCGACCTGGAAATCCGAAAGTATTTCGGAACCCTCTCCAAGTCCAAGCCCCTGCAGGGCCACCACCTCGGCATCTACGGCGATTTCCTCACCTACGATTTCGAGTTCGGAGCCAAGGGCTACCAGAGCAAGGCCACCTATGCCGCAGGCATCAAATACGGCTACTCCCACCCGATAGCCAACCGCCTCAACCTCGACTTCGCCCTGGGAATAGGCTACCTCCATTCCAATTACAAAACCTACGTACCGAAGGATGGATGCTACGTCTACCAGGAAACCAAGAAGCTGAAGTGGCTAGGCCCTACCCAGGCAGAAATCTCCCTGGTATGGCTGCTCGGCAAAGGAAACACCAATACCAAAGGCAATGGCAATGGAAAAGGAAATACCCAAACCAAGAAAGGAGGTAAGAAATGACAAAAGGCTATTATCAAAAACAGATGTGGTATCTCTTCCTCAAGTTGCTGGCATGCATGGCATTCCTCATCCTCCTGATAGAATTCCTCACCTCCTGCGAGCACAAGGATCTCTGCTACGACTATCCGCATCGCCAGAACGTAGAGGTAACCTTCGACTGGAGCGAAGCCCCCGACGCCAACCCTTCCACCATGAGTCTCTATCTCTATCCGGAAAACGGCGGAGCACCGCAGCGATATGAGTTCACCGACCGCAACGGAGGATGCATCTCTGTAGCCGCCGGCACCTACGATGCCATCTGCGTAAACAGCGACAAGGAAACCCACCGCATCAACGGCAAGGAAACCCGCAAGACCTTCGAGGTAACCTCGGCAGAAACGCGAGTACTCCAGGGCCTCCTGGCAAGCATGGCGCAGTCGGCACCGAGAGCCAGCGAAAGCGGAAAGGAGCGGGTGATGTCAGAGCCCGAAATGCTCTGGAGTGCCCATGCCGAACGACTGGTGGTAAAGACCAACGGAGAGAAATCGTTCATCACGCTGAAGCCGAAGGCTAGACTCAAGCTATGTTCGGTAGAAATCAAGAACGTGGAGAATCTGAGAGGAGTGAAGGCGATGAGCGCCAGCATCTCAGGTCTATCCGGCGGTTGGTTTGCCGGCACCGACGAGTTATCCTCAGAAAAGGTAACCATCCCATTCCCGGTAACTGTGGATGTAGCCAATTCCAAGGTAACGGGCAGCGTGAATTTCTTCGGTCATTGTCCCATCCAGCCCAACAAGCACATCCTGATGGTCTACGCCCAGCTCAACGACGGCAGCAACTGGTATTACGAGGACGACGTCACCGACCAGATTCACGATCCGGAGCAGAAGGACGAGACGCACATCAAGATTGAGCTTGACAAGCTCCCGTTGCCGAAGCCGAATCCCGGAACCGAAGGCGGTCTTCAGCCGAGCGTAAGCAAATGGAACGAGATTTACATAGATATAAAAATGTAGTTATATTTTATCATTAATTAAATAAAAAACCATAGTATTAATTTTTAAAAAGTAACAATTATGAAAAAAGTGATTTACATGATGGCCGCAGCTGCCATCGCCCTGTCATCTTGCTCTTCTGAGGAGACCACAGATGTTGCGAAGAGTTCAGCTATTTCTTTCCGTAGTACTGTAGGCATGAATAGCCGTGGTGCTGAAGTGACTACTGCTAGCCTCAATGATATCTGGGTTAGCGCATTCGTAGGTAATGCTGCTGTTTTCTCAAATGAGCAGTTCTCTAAGAAAGATAATTCTTTTGAAAGTGTAAATGGTCCATGGTTTTGGGATGGTGATAATACTTATAAATTTATGGCCTTTTCGCCTAGTGCAAAAGATCTGGGAGTAACACCTACTGTTAATGAGAACGAGATTGCAATCACTGGTTATACACCAAGTACAACTATTGCAGCCCAGAAGGATTTGCTTATTGCAGATAAAAAAGAAGGTTCTAGCAAGGATGAAGTAAGTGGTGTAGCATTGGATTTCAACCACGTTCTTTCTCAGATTCAGGTTAAGGTGAAGAATACGAATCCTAATCTTAAGTACGTCATTCGTGGTATCCGTATTTCTAACGTAATCGCTAGTGGGGACTATGTCTATACACCTGGAAATTCAGACCCACATGTTTGGAATACTGAAGGAAAGAAAAAGAGTCAGTATACCTATATTCTAGACCAGCCAATCACTCTTGATGGAACAAATACTACAGGTGATTTGCTTACTGCAGTAAATAGTGCCATGCTTATTCCTCAGAGTTTGACTTCATGGGATGGAGGTACAGCCGATAACTTTGCTGCCATTAACGGTTCTTATATTTCTATCCAGCTTCAGGTATCTAAGAAGAATGCAGCTGGTACATTCGAGCTGGTTTATCCTAAAGATGATACACAGTTCGGATGGGCTGCTGTAGCCATTCCTGCTGGTGATGGCTGGAAGTACGGCAACAAGTATATCTATACTCTCGACTTGTCAAAGGGTGCTGGTAAGGTTGATCCAGTTGATCCTGGTGTTACACCAGAACCAGGCAAGGGTGATCCGATTGTCGGTAAGGAAATCAAGTTCACTGTTGTTGTGAATCCTTGGACAGATAACACTCCTACCATCAACATGTAATTAATTATTGTATATCAAATTCAAGGAATTGGAGATTCCCCTCTCACGTTATGTTGAGCCCAGGAATTCTCCAATTCCTTTAACCCCCAAAAAATGGCGTAAGAAAAAGAATAAAAAGAAACCATTATGATGAAGAAAACTTATAAAAGCAGTTTGTTGGCACTCAGTGTACTCGCATCCTTTACGTCATGTTCAGAAAGCGAATCACTGCAGCAAGCCAATCTATCAAAAGATAAAATCACGTTTCATGCAACGCTCGACAACAGCTGGAAATCCCTGTCTCCCGCTTCCTCTTCCCGTGCTGCCATAGCTGCTGCCACCGAGAAGGGTCCCATCGTCGTGCCAACTCCTTTCGGAAAACCCCTCTATCTCCACTCGGTAGTGCAGGAAACAGCAGACTTACAGCAGGCTGCTGCAACAACCCGTGGCGCCATGCAGGAAAGCACAACCCTGGATAATTATAATAATAGTTTTGGCGTAACTGCTATTTCTAAAGATAATGGTACAAGCACAGCCTTATTTACAAACCAAAAAGCCTCTAAAAACAACGAAGATATTTGGGAAATCGAGGACAAGACAAATAGCAGATGGCCATTTGATGCCCTCGTCTATTTCCATGCCTACGCTCCATTTAATGATGCCACTGATGGTATGTGGAGCGTCACTACAGATGCAGAAAATGTAAAGACAAAGATTAAATATACGGCAAAAAGCGGTGAAACAGAGATTCTTTCTCAGCCCGATATTATTGTAGCTACCAATGCCGAATCTCGCAGCGTATCATCAGATGATAAGGCAGTAGAACTGAAGTTCTCTCATGCCCTTACTGCCGTGAACTTCGCCATCAGTAAGGATTTGACAGATATCTTCAAGACTGGAGCCACTGATGGTTCCAAGCTCAAGAGCATCAAATTAAGTGGTATTCCGAATGTAGGTACCTGCGAATTGACTGCCAAGGAAGGCGCCCCACAGACTCCTTCTCAAATATGGACATTTGATACAGAAGCAGATGGAACAACAAAAACTGGTAGCTACACCTTCCGTCTTGAGAATAAGAATATCCAGATAGGCGAGAGTTATGCGCTCACTTCAAACGAAGACAAGAATATCCTGATGATGATTCCGCAGAATCTGCAGGGTACAAATGCCCAGTTAACTTTCGTATTAGATATAAAGGGTAAAGGAGACCAGACATTCACCTTTGATTTGAGCAATCAGACCTGGTTGCCAGGAACATCCGTTACCTACAAGCTTTCAGCGAGTGCCGTCGATCACTTGGAGAATGCCGAGGTTAAATTCCCTGAATCATGGAATAGTGTGAACTATCCGAAAACTGCTTTTGCTGAAGGCGAGTCCATCGGTCTTTATGTAGTGAATTCCAAGAATACCATAGAGCAGGAGAATGTGAAGCTGACTCTTATCAATGGACAATGGAGGCTAGAGAACACGAAGTTCTTGAAGCTGAAGAACTACAAGTATTTCGCATACTATCCATATCATGCAACTGCTCCTACTGTAGATGCAACGAAAGATCATGCAGATGAGTTCTTTAAGGATAAGATTTCGTCACTATCCGTCGTGGCTGATCAGTCTAATGAAGCCACTCTCTTAGCACAGGATTTCCAGGTGGCAAAGGGAGTAATTGCTAATGATGGCAGTACACTGAATTTTGATATGGAACACCAGGTGGGTTTGGCGGTGCTGAACTTGACAAGCAAGAATGTTGCTGGAACCCGCCAATTCAAGAATGATCATTATAAGTACTACTATGGAACTGGTGATCAAAAGCCAGTGGCTAGCGATTATACAGATTTAAACCCTTCATCAGTGTTGGCATCTAATAACTTTGAAGGTGCAAATAAACCATGTAGTGTTGCTGTTAGTAAGTATCTTCAAATCATCCCATTTAAACAATCCATGAAGTATCAAGCTACAGAGAAGGATGGTAATCGCTTGTCTGTTTGGGGTAAGTTCGTGAATTGGACTTTTGCACCCACAAATAATATGCCTATAGTTGAAAAGAATATTACAGTTGATGCAGATTTTGGGCGCTTAGCTCGTCTTTTCAATTTTACGGGAAATGTTGAAACTTTCCAGGTTCCAGAAAATGCCACATATACTCTGCAATGTTGGGGGGCAGGTTCTCCGAACAATTCTTATGGTGGAGGATATACTTATGGTGATACAGATAAGCAGAAGGATTATAATCTTTATGTTTGTGTAGGTGAACAAGGAAAAGTTAATAATGGTGAGACTGGTGGAGCGGCTGCATATAATGGCGGTGGAGCTGGAGGAAACGGATATGGAGGAAACGGATATACATACCAAGGCGGTTGCAGCGGCGGCGGAGCTACCCATATCGGATTAAAAAATTCTGTATTGACTGAATTTCAACGGGATTTTAGTTCACAGTTGTTGTTAGTTGCAGGCGGACAGGGTGGTCACTGTCATGATGTTGACGGTGGATATGGTGGTGGAACAAAAGCAGGTATAGGGCAAATGCGCGACCAGAATTTGGGGTATACGACAGATAATTCATCAGTACAAAATTGGTATATTTTTGGAAAAGGAAAAACAGGCAGAACCGCCACCGGCGTTGTAGTCAATGGTGCTGAAGGTAATGGCGGTGGTGGCGGTGGCTTCTATGGTGGTTATTCTCACAATGAACTCGGCGATAACACTGATTGTAGCGGTGGTGGCGGTACTGGTTATGTTAATGTGAACCTCATTAAAGGAGGTGGTCAAACAAAAGCTGGTAATCAGACATTTTATGCACCTGGTGGTGGTATGGAAACCGGCCATAAAGGTAATGGTGCTGCTCAAATATCATGGCTTCCTTCGCAGCTTACTCGAGTAAAGTAGCCTGCCCCGTCGGATATGGCTCTTTCGCCCCGCTAGGCGTTTCGGCGGATTTGCAATCGCGCCGTCAAGAAATGTTCCATCCTATTCGTGCTTAGGGGATTTGAAATCCCCGTCTTGCGAGGTCGAACCTTTTTGATGCCGGATAACATATATCCGGCAGGACGCCTGACGAAAGAGGACGCCTGACGGAAGACTATCCATCATCAACAGGCATTCTTTCAGCTATTGTTCGAATGCAATAAGAAAAATGATATTTAGGTTTAATTGGTTTTATTTTTTAAATCGCATCTTTATAACACAGATGTAAACCAGATATATGTCGGAAAGGAATTGTATGTTTCTGATACAATTACGCATTTACTTATAATTATCTCGCCTGAAAGACCGTGAGGCTCAGTAAGGCAGATTTTATCTTTCAAAACAAAAAATCTCCCTATAAGCACAGGTAACGGTACCATGCTTATAGGGAGATTATATTATTGAGCTATTTGTCATTATAGTGACCTTCTACTTCAATTACAACTACAGTTATAATGTCATCAAAAACATTATATATAATTCTGTCATGAGCGGTGATATGGCGGGAATAAGTTATATCGTTCCCCCCTTTCATTGCCTCAGGATGCCCAATACCTTCACGAGGAGTTTCTGCTATACTATTCAGAACCTTTCTTAGTTTCTCAAAAAGAGGCTTATTCGATTTTTTCCATTTTTTGATAACTTTAGTGGCATCTTTTGAATAATCTATTTTGTAAATCATAGAGAATCAAGCCATTTGTTCATCTCGGTTGAATTTTCAAAATGAAGAGTCTCTCCTTTCTTATATTCATCCATTGCTTTATCAATCTTCTTCTGCAATTCTTCATCAATTGTATTGTCCTCTATAACTTCAGAAGGATGGAGAATACTGATGAGAAGACTTTCCACATAGTTGTTAAGGCTGCGATTGCTAGCCTTAGCCTTTTCTTTCAGTTCTTCCAGCAAACTGCTTTGGAATCTGAACGAAGTAGGGATTCTTGCTGCTGTTGTTGACATAATCGTTAATATTTTAAATTCGTTCTGCAAATATACATCAAATCCATGAAAACGCAAAGTTTTTTGGTGATTTTAACACAGAAAAAATCCCCCAACCAGCCAAATCATGCAGATAGGGGAATTTGCTTTACGATTGAGTGGTTTATTGAAAACCAACAGATAGTTTTCCCGGATTTTGCTTGGCAGTGCATTGTTTAAGGCTGCTCCAAACCTTTTGGGGCAGCCTTTTTGGGGGAGGTGCAAGGATATAAGAACAACAAAAGTAAAAAAGAATATCAAAAAAAATGCTAGAAAATTTGGAAATATACTCAAAAAACTATACCTTTGTCTCTTGAATGTCCTATACTGCAGTAAGGGCTGGATTTAATGATACTTATACAACAAAATATTATCAGCTAATGATGGAAAGATTATTATCTCTATTGTATATCTGGTGTTTCGCTACACTTACATCATGCTTTGCTCAAAAGGAAAGCATCAGTGAACTGTATGCCCAACTTGATCGGGCTATAGAGCAATCCCAGCACTATACCAAACTGAAAGAAAGCAGCATCGCTCAGTTGAAGAAATTGATTCATCAGGAGAACAATCCGAAGTTGCTCATCAATACTTATCGCAAGATCTATTCAGAATATAAGTCCTACCAGAGCGATTCTGCTGTGGCTTATATTCAGAAAGCCATTGTATTGGCTCAGAAGGAAGGACTGCCGGCTGAAGTAGCAGGATTGAAAAGTCAGTTGGCTTTACAGTATTCTGCTGCCGGAGCTTTTGCTGAGGCTTTGGAGGTGCTCAAGCATATAGATAAAGAGACATTGGATGAATCTAACCGGAAAGATTATTTCATCGCCTACTACCATGTTTATGGCGAGTTGGGCTTTTCTAATATGCAGATAGATACTGATTTAAGTCAGAAATTCTTTAGTCGTCAGAATGCATATCGGGATACCTTGTTTGCTATCCTCCCGCATCATAGCGAAGATTATCTCATGCGTAAAGAGGTGATGCTTACCAGTCAGAACAAATGGGATGAAGCACTGAAGGTAAATGATGAACGGTTGAAAATGTGTAAGGAGGGTAGTCATGAATATGGTATCGTTGCCTACTATCGCTATCTGATTTACCGTTCTCTGGAAAATGAAGAAATGATGAAATATTGGCTGCTCAAATCTGCCATCTGTGATGTGAAGTGTGCCATCAATGATCAGGCTTCGCTCTGGATTCTCGCCGATATTCTGAGTCAGGAGGGGGATGTTGAGCGTTCTTATAAATACATCAACTTCTCCTGGAATGCCAATAAGAGTTGCAGTACACGTATTCGCAGTTGGCAGATTTCGCCTGTGCTTGGAACCATCGATTATAATTATCAGGCAGAGCTCAAAAAGGCAAACCAGCGTCTTGTCTTTGCCATCATCTGTGTCAGTCTTCTGGTTCTTTCATTAGGTGTTTTGGCTTTCTATGTCAATAAGCAGAAGAAATATGTTACCATAGCGAGAAATGAACTGAAGAAAACGAATGAACAATTGGAGGAACTGAACAAGAAACTTTCTGCTACCAACGAAATGTTGAAGACTTCGAATGATAAACTGAATGAGTCAAATGGTGTGAAGGAAGAATATATAGGTCAGTTCCTGGGAGCATGTTCTCATTATATTGACAAACTGGATAAGTTGCGTCTCCATGTCAATAAAATGGTAAAGAACCGTGAATATCAGGAACTTTATTCAATGACGAGAAGCAGTGAACTGAAGGAACACGAGTTGGGAGAACTCTATACAAATTTCGATAAGGTCTTCCTGCATCTGTTCCCGAATTTCGTGGAAGACCTCAATAGTCTTCTGAAGCCAGAGGCACAAATTCATCTTACTGATGCAGCGAAACTTCCGGCAATGGTGAGGGTATTCGCCTTGATAAGACTGGGTATTGATGACAGTACGAAGATAGCTGAATTCCTTCATTATGCAGTTAATACGATATATAATTATCGGGCAAAACTGCGTAATGGAGCTATTGGTGAAAGAAATGAATTTGAGAAGAATGTGAAAGAATTAGGAACGATAAAAGGAAAAGAATAATATATAAAATCAAAGAGGGTGTGTCATAAATACAGACACACCCTCTTCAACATTCAACATTCAACACTCAACATTTAACATTCAACATTTCCCTATTCTGCCCCCGGCTCGCCCAGATATTCGAAGATGGTGGATACCTGGCGGGGAGGGAAAT
>ERZ1026852.737-NODE-737-length-19260-cov-12.547930_pt1 | contig 19260 bp, 30 predicted proteins | sample MGYA00380156_ERZ1026852 | MGnify/ENA primary metagenome ERZ1026852 (study PRJEB33269, sample SAMEA4719792) | human gut metagenome | biome: human-associated habitat; feature: organic feature; material: feces | place: Cameroon | collected 2013-10 ...
ATAAATAACAATAGCTCACCTACTTTTATTTTTCGATATTTACGTTATTTAACAGTTCAAATGTCATTTTAAAACATCTCAGTTATGAAATACCAATACAATTATTCATTCCTCAGCAGATGGATGGAAGCCAACGACAAGATAAACATCAACACCATCCTGCAAGCTATCGGCTCAACGTCTAACAATAGTCTGCGTCTGTGGGAGCAAGGCAGATGTCCTATGCCGGTATCAAGTATTCTGCGCTTCTGCAATACCTTCCAGGTGCCTATCTCAGCTTTCTTCTACGACAAGGATGGCGACTCAAAATATGTGCAACCGCACGATGGCGATATATTCTCGCCTGACGGAGGCTATGTCACAGAACGCAAGGCTGGTAGTCGTGCTCTCCTCGACCCACTGGACGTTTCGCTAATCCCGTCTGTGGTGCCGGGTCTTGTCAATCCTGAAGAACAAAAGCAAAGCAACACGGAACTATCCTCTCCTATCTGTATTCCGGCACCTGATACGGAACAAGGGAAGATGATAGTAGTGGGCAATGTAAGCGATCAGAACATGAAGGCTTTGCTCGACCTCGAAGCAAAACGCATGGAGGCTGACAATCGTCATAGCGAGGAACGCGCACGTCTGCTCGATGTTATTGCCAAGCAACAAAAACAGATAGCTAATCTCACTCGTATGCTAAACGAAGCGAAACATAACGGCAATATGAACATGGGCATGAACGATGGCTATATGGTTGCCGACCGCCCCACGCACGACTGACATATAAAACAAAAGCGTTACCTATCCATCACGGACGGGTAACGCAAAAAAAACTAATCGAAACTAAAACCTAATTATTAACCACTTATGATCTACTACTTATTTATGTTCGTTTATGGCCGCCATCCTGCGACGATAAAACTCCTTTTCTTCTATCTTTGTTAGCGTCATGTCGGCGCTTACATACGGAACATCGGCATACCAGAAGCCTTGATGCAAGAACACGATAGGGGTGCTATTGCCAAATGTCATGGGCAATGGCAGGTTGTCTTTAGTGCGCTTCGGCTGAAGGGTGAGTATGCCAAACAGCTCGGCCTCGCTCACAATTGGTAGGGCATTCATCTCTCCCTCCAAGTCGGTGCCTTCGATGGGGAAGAAGAACACACGTCCGTCGGGCGACACTTCCTTGTCCCAACCGTCACGTCCAGTAGTGTCGGCAAACTCCACGGCTCCCACTCCACCTGCCATGCCTTCAGGCGACTCGTAGTAACTACTCGCGCCCTGTCTTTCTACCCATTCACGCGCCTTTTCTTCGGCTTCCTGACAACGGAGCATAAACGCCTGAATGTCTCGGCCAACATTTGATGTAGCCGAAATCTTGTAATAATAATGAGGTTTCTTCATATATTCTTAATTCAAATTAAACAATTCAAAAATCACCTTAGCGCAGCGTAGATTACCGGCTCTCCACATTCATCATCCTTCATCTTAAAGCCTCTCACAGCCAGCTCCTGTAGGTACAATGCCAACGGATCGCCCAACGGACACACCACTGCCTTGAAGTACGAGCGAAGCTGATAGTCGGTAAACACGTCACAGTCCTCACGCCAATGGTCCAACGGCTTGTATTTCTCGCAGAAGGCCTCTATCTTGGCAGGAATCACAAAGTCTTGAAGAGTTACTTCCGGCTGCTCGGTATTCTCTATTATGTCTTGTTTCTTTCTGCTCATAAGCCTCTTTTTTTTACTTCATACTTATAAGAACAAAATAAGAAAACAAAAACGAGAATAACAGCAATCATTTTCCTTATAGTCTCTCCTTTAGACGCAGACTTTATATTCTTCGTATTCTTTTCCTTCGTCACATTCGTGCTGTCCTTCTTCGCCCAGTGGGTGCCAACGTTAAGCTTATTGCTCAACACTAAGCTGTCTATCGTGTGCTGCATCCGTGATATGGTCTCTTCCTGGTGCTTCAGTCGTGCCTCGTATGTGGCATTACGCTCATAGTCACCCTTGCGGTGTATGGTTCGGTCGGTGGTGGTGGTCTTGTTACCCTGGGCATCCGTGTTCTCGGTCACTCGCTCGGAGATTGTCTCCTCGTTGCTGCCCTTGTCGGTCATGGTGCCAGTGGTGTGGCTCTCGTCCGTGGTTGAAACGGCATTGCTATCCATCCTTTCCTCTGATTTCGCCACACTATCCATAACGACGGAGACAACACTATCACGCTGTTGCTCACTACTCCCCTGCTCCACCTTACGTGAGGCAGTGCAGCTCGCAAACGTGATTACAGCCAGAAGCCATAACATAACTGATTTGATTTTTCCCATATATATGTCTTGTTGATTACGCCTACAAAATTAGAAAAAGTAGCTAACATCAACAGGACATAATAAAACACCGCCTACCCTATTGGAATGGGTAAGCGGTGTGAAGGTTTATTGTTTTACAATCTTATAGTTCAGGGAAATTTTCTTGCCGAATATCTTAACGGCGCATTTTTGCGCATGGGTCAAAACGGCAACATCGACAAAATGCTCTTCTATCATTTCTACTTGAGATTTATTCTCCACGCCCAGACATACAGCACCATCCTCAAACGATAGGTACCTAACCTTGCTCAAGTCGGATGCAAGTTGCTTATCAATCAAGCGCAAATACATCTGCCACTCTTTTTCGCCTGGTTTCACTTCCTCGACTTCGGCAAAAGCAAACGTCTGTTGCTGTGCCTCGGCCTTCACGCTATGCTGCTTTATCCACTGCCCCATGATATAGAACACAAACTCTTCCATCGTACCGTTCCAGCTATGCGGCTGCTCCACTGCCTGGGGCACACCATTATAGGCATACGTCTTGAAGTCGTTCCAAAGGTCTTCGGGAACATCGGACAAAAAAGTCTTGAGCCGATCTTCGTCGAGCGTAGGATATAGAGACATCAGCTTGGCGCACAATCGTTTTTCTGACGAACCACGATGCAACTCCAATTCTCTCGCCAAGCCCAACGGTGTGCGCTTGATATGAAACTTTATCTTTTCAGGATTGCCTCGTTTTGCGCTACCCCTATAAATAGGTTCATAGCCTTTTTTGTCGGGGTCGATGCACGCCAGCATTATCTCTATCTTGTTTTCCTCACACAGTCGCTCCATGTCGCCACGTGCCACGTCCAACACCTGTTTGCGGAACTGTGAGAACTTCTGATATTTCTCAGTAGTAACAACCTTTGCGGGTTGTTCACTCTTTTCCACATCAACCTTAAACATACCCAACGCTTCCTTCAGCTCTCGATAATCTATTACTGGGTGCATCTGACCTTTGCTTGCATACTTCATCAACAGGAGATAAAGACGCGATGTGTAAGCCGAATTGCAGAAATAGGCTATTCGTTCAAGATGATTGAAATATCCGTCCGTCATGTCAAACACGGCTTTTGCAACCTCTATATTTATCGTGACCTCAATATATCCGTCACGTCGAAACTTGCGTACTTCCTGTCCGTCCTCGTCTATCTTTGTATCTCCGTCTCCCGAATAGTTTAAATCTTCTCCTTCTCGTGATGTGAAGTTCTTCGGGATAAATATCTTACTGAAGATTGGCATGTAGTCCTCACCTTTTCTAAGTCCTGTCTCTGGATCGAAACGTGGCAGATGAAACTCTATCTTCTTCATTTGATTTATCACCTTTACCGACTCGTCATAATGGCTGCTGTCTATTCCGAAATCAGCCAGACGCAAACGTATCGGTCCCATCTTCAACAGGTCTTCTTTCGTGATGCCTCCATTCGGACGTTCCTTGCTCAAATAGCGGTGTTCGTTCAAAAACTTGGCAAAATGGTCTTGCAGCCGTCCGCTTACCAACAACATTACATCCTGTTGTATGAGGGAATAGCTTTTAGCGTATGATGTATAATTAACAGGCGTGTTTATCCAGCGCAGTTCATTCAAAGCAAGTTGAAGTTTGCCTTCTTTGTCTTCTTTTTTCGCTTTCTTTGCCATAACCTACGTTTTTATTTACTTAAACCTACGTTTTTATGTACCAAAACCTACGGATTTGTTTACCAACTCCTACGTTTTTGTTTACTTCGTATGCTCTAACTCGTTGATTTTCAACTCCTCAAAATCCTCTTAATATAATATAACATAAACTATTATTTTATTCTTTCAAAAACGAAAAATCTATAGTTTATAATTATATTATATTAAGGGATTTTGAGCGTATTGATTATCAGTCAGTTACCTACAGTAAGGTAAACAAAAACGTAGGAGTTGGTAAACAAATCCGTAGGTTTAAGTAAACAAATCCGTAGGTTTTGGTAAACAAATCCGTAGGTATTATAAAACCAAAACAGCACACTTTTGTAGTGACTTGGTAAAAGGATTTAGTAGAATTTCACCTTACTTGTTTCTATCCAAGAACTCTATCACTGCCTGTAACGCCAAATCCTTGATTGGTACACCCGTGCGCATTTTCATTAGGGCAATGCGCTCGTAATATTTCATCGGCACGTAGATAGTAATGCCGTTCTCGGTCTTCTTGCCTTTCGGCTTGCGCATGTTCATTACAACATTGTTGCTGAATGATGTGGTTGCCGGCTGATTTGCTACATTTGTAGGTATCTCGGTCTCAGTTGTTGTAGAAGCAGTCGGCTTGTCTGTACCCAGAGCGTCTGAGGTCGGAGCAGTGGCAGCACTCGCTGCCGCTTCCCTACTCTCCTTGTTCTCCCTGTTCTCCTTACGCTGTTGTCTACCCGCCTCCAAGATGCGCTCGTTCTCGTCTATAGCGTCTGAATTTTCCAGACCAAAATGCGCAACTCGCTTCTTCATTTCTCTTGCCATACCCTATAATATATTAAAAAGTGAAACTGTTGATTATCTCCTTGGTAAAACGCTCGTAGTCCTGCCCTACCCTACAATATGGTGCATAAGTAAAGATGTCTTCTCGCATAGCCTGGGCTTCCACCATCTTGGTGTCGCGGCGTGTGTAAGCATCAAACATATAGTCCTGATACTTATCGCCAAGGTACGCCTTAAACTCCTTTGTGGCATTAGTCTGGTCGTTGCTCATAACCATCAGCAAACCGCGAATGTCAAGGTCGGGATTAAGATCCTCACGTGTTTCCTCGATAGCGTTGATGATTTCGGCAATACCTTTTGTTGCCAACACTTCAAGCTGCACGGGCAAGACCACGCTTGTGGCTGCCGTAAGTGCATTGTATGTGAGCAACGACATAGCCGGAGGACAGTCTATAAGCACATAGTCGAAGGCATCCACGACGGTATTTACGCCTTCGTCTGCCAGTTCGGTGCCTGCCATTTCGTTCAGAGGCTTGGCAAGCAACTTGCAAAGCACCTTGCGAGGCACGGCACGCTGATTTAGGAACGGTTCAATGGATATGAGCTGTGCAGCAGCCGGAGCGAGGTAAACGCCCTCGCGTACCTGATAGACGGGCAGATTGCTCTGTTGTACCAAAGCGTCGTAAACGGTAGGCTTGCCTACATTCTGGGTCTCACTCCATCCGAAGAGGAACGAGGCGCACGCCTGAGGGTCGAGGTCGATGATTAGCACACGTGGTAATCGTTTGCGTCCGTCGGCATTCTCACCGAATTTACCCTTACCAAAACGACGCAAACCTGCTGCCAGGCTCTGCACTGTTGTTGTCTTACCTACACCGCCTTTGTGATTTACAAAGGCAAGCACTTCTCTTAGTCTTTCCATAATCTGTAAAATGTATTTTTAAGTTAATAATATCTATTCATGTATGCAGAAAACATCTTTTCTGTAACACGTTGCAAATTTAAGAATTAAAACTGACATACGCAAGCATCCACGCACATTTATTTGTTTATTTATTGATTTATTTGTTTATTGCTTTATTCATTACTTTGTTTGTTCATTTATTTATTGCTTTATACGTTGTTTTGTTTGTTCGTTGCTTTATTGATTACTTTTTTTATTAGTTGATTTCTTTGTTTATTGATTTATGTGTGCATTTATATATGTATTAGTTTATTGGTTTATTGCTTGATTTGTTTATGTCTTGATTGATTTATTTGTTGATGTGTGTATTTATGGATTTATGCGTTTATGCGTTTATGCGTGGATGTGTTTATGTATTTATGGAAATCCATAAATGTGCAGTTATGCTTTTATGTACTTGTGCTTTTGTGGAATTGTGTAATTCCACTCTCTTCATTATCAGTCCCATTCGTCATTTACAGTAATGTCCACATGCTCCTTCTCGCTTGTCCTCTCCGTGCGGATAGGCAGCACGCAGTACTTCGTTTTCATCCCTGCCTTTGTCACTACGCCATGCGGTACAAACGAGTAATAACTGCCCGACGGGTTATCCACGCACACAATGCGCTGCTTGCTACGCCAACAGCCATCCGGCACATCAGCATACTTCAACACCTGCGAAGCCTCCAATCTCGTAGGCAGACGATAACGCGAGTCAGCAATCAACGACGATGGGGCAGGGCAGTCAGTCAACACCACATCACTCACCTCCACACCCGAAAGATAAAACCGCGCCGTGTCGTTCTCCGTCCACAACACCTCGCCCGTCTGCTCGCCATCCCCAGGCACCACCACCGACGGATCATCCTCGCCATCCACCAAAAGCGGCTTCTCACACGCTGCCAACACCAACGCCGCACACGCAAACATCAAATACTTCTTCATATTTAAAACAACGAATAACACGAATTTCACTAATGTAGGAGACGTTCAATTATTGCCATCTGCTCCCCAAAATTCACTAACAGTCCTAATCTAAAGCCTGTAGCTTTTAGATAATTCAAAACCTGCGCACGATGAATATTCAACAATCCATCTACAGCTTTTAATTCTACTATTATCTTGCCATAGCAAACAAAATCGGCCCTATAGGGCTCACCAAGCGGTTGCCCTTTATACATAATCTGTATTTGTTTCTCGCGTTCATACGGAATGTTTCTTAACTTAAATTCATATTCCAAAGCGTCCTGATAAACACGTTCAAGATAGCCGCAGCCCATTTCTTTATGTACTGCTATTATAGCCCCACCAATTTTATAAGACTCTTCTTTGTATAACAAATAACTCATAATACATTTTATTAAAACAACCAATAGCACCAAAATCACGAATGCAGTTAAAATATATTGGAGGATTTCGTGTTATTCGTTGTTAGTTAGACGTTAAATTTTATTATAACAAATAACACAAACACCACAAATACGGTTAAAAATATTAGTGATATTCGTGTTATTTGTTGTTGATAAAAATCAGATGTTGATGTCGTTACCTTCGCTATCCCACTCGTCATTCACCATCATCTGAAACCCCTGTCCATGCTTATACAGCGGTCCCGTGATAGTTGTCACCTTGTTCCTCTCCAGTGACACGTTCTCCACCGTGATAGTGGAGTAGGGTGCACCTTCCGTGCGGTTCGTCCTGAATGTGATGTCCGTCTGGTAGCCTTCCTTGGGTGTCAGGAAGTAATAGGCGAGTGATGTTCCCGTTGTGCCACGCAACTACGACACGTCCGATGTGCGCTGATTTCCCACCGCTTCCATAACGTCCATCGTCGCCCATGACAGCGACTTGTATTCCTGCATGTCGAGTGTGATGGTGGTGCAATCGTCCGGAAACACATCCGTGCTGCTCACCACGAGCTTCGCCACCAGTCGGTCCAGCGCAATACTCACCGTCGTAGCCTTGCCCACTCCCACGCTCACGTCCTTCTCTGCACCGAACGTGTCCGATGTCTTCGAGGCTGTCAGCATCACCGGCTGCGTCGCCGTGATCGGCGTGAGGATGTTTGGCTCCACCTGCCATGTGATATTTCCCGCATCCCTTAACGTAGGCTCCAGGCTACGAGTAGCCACCACCTTCAGCACGTGCTCTCCATAGTCGAGTGTAAGGTCAGGCTCGGCGAAGTCGGATGCCGTGCTCGTCTGGTGGAGCACCTGCAGCAGCTTGCCCGATGCCTTGTCGTAGTCGAGGATGTAAAGATCCTTCAACGCCTTGCCATTAGCACTAAGCGCAGCACGTGTCTCAACACCCATGCCACACACCACCTTCACACGCGCCTTCCCCGTAGGCTGCTCATTCTCCACTAAATTCTCATTGTCATTACCGCATGATACAATCGTCATGCCCATGGCTACAAACGCAGCCATCATCTTCAAGTTATTTCTCATAATCTTTAGGTTTTAGTTAGTAAATTGATTGTTATAAAACTACAGGGAGCACAAAGAGCTCAGAGTTATCTTACATCGGATTAAACGGATTTTACAGATGCTGAATGCGACACCAGTCATAAGACAAACTAAATCCGTTCAATCCGTCAAATCCGATGTTAGAACACCTCACCACTTTTGATGTCCTACAACATCCGTGTCCTCTGCGTAATCTGTAGTTTCTATTTCTTCGCCAGTCCTCCCAGCATCGGCATGAACAGCACCGCTGCCCCTGCGAACGCCAATATTACTACACCCATTGACACAGCCAACAGCACAGCAAGCGCACCCGCAAACACACTCACCAGTACCTTCTTTACGCTCAGCTTCTTGTCCTCCGTTTCCTCCGCTTCCATATCGTTTCTTTCCTCTCGCAGCGTCGGCTCACCTACCTGCGGATAGTTACGCTTGCGCTTCGGCTTTGGCTGGGGAACAGGTTCAGGTTCGGGCTGGGATATAGGTTCCGGCTCTACTTCCGGCTCCTGACTCTGATTAATCTCAGGCTCATCCTCCACCTTGCCATCCACACATACGATAACATCGCCGTGCAGACTGACCTCTATCTTGCACCCAGGTGTAAGACCCTTCTGGAGGAATGTGCGCTCGCTGCCACAGTTGGCATGAGCAAAACGGTGTCCGTTCATTTCTACCTCGTCGAAGTCGGCTACATACGTCACCTTGCCCGTCTTCTCGCCTATCGTGGTATGGTGTCCGCGATATGTGGTAACGGCCTTGAATACCGGGCGGAACTTAAACGCGCAGTTATACTTTGCGTCATGGTCGGTATAACCGATGCGGTCGTAATAGTCGTAGTTGTCAAACTTAAAGACAAGTCCGTCGGTAGGGTAGGGCAGCGAATCTCGCTCCACCTCGGCAGCACACACGATGTTCTCGATGTCCTGCTCCAGCTCGGCATCCGTCTTTTCAAGATTGAGAGCCGACACGAAGCCCGAAGTCTTGAAGCCATTACGCTCCAAGGCTTGCATCGCCGACATGTGTCTTGTCACTCTATCCATAATGAGACGGAAGGGATGAAACTCCAGGCGCTTGCACTCGTCCTTTACAGCCACCTTCTTGGCCATGATGCCGTTGCTCGTAGAACGAGGTGATTTGCCAGCCCTGCCATAACGGGCGAACTCTTCAAGCGAGATAATCACCTCACCGCGCACCTCCACGCGGTCATAGTCTTTCCACGCTTCCATTCGGTATGGCACACCAGGAACGTATTTCATGTGATTCCAGCAGTCAATGCCAAACAATTCCTTGCCGTGTCCGTAGGTGGCCTCAGAAAACATTCCGCGACGATATACAAGGCTTACCGTCTCGCCATCGAATTTCCACTCCACGTCAACCTTCGCGCCCTTGCTGCTGATATTGGCAGCACGCTGCTGCGCTCTCAGGTACTTCACAACCGACTTGGCATCATGCAACTTCTTCATCGAGAGGCAAGCCGTGCGACGTGCCACCGTGCGCTTGCCGTTGCCGTTCTCGCTGTAGCACTGCTGAGTAGGCGAGTCCTTCAGCACCTCGTCGGGATGCTCCTCCTCGTATTCCTGCAAGGCAAAATAAAGCGCATCATATTCCTCGTCGCTTATAGTAGGAGCGTTCAGGGCGAAGTACTTGTAATCATGCACCTTCACCTCGTCCACCAAAGCGCGATATTCCTCAAAATCCTCAATTTTAGCCATATTCTGTAAAGTATTAAAGTTATTATAATGTTAGTTCTCTTCCTCGTCCGGTGTAGAGTCCTCGTTGTCGTGCCAGAAGTGAGAGTATTGCACCATGTCTATTGCTGTAACAAGGTTGTCGCCAGGGTAAAGCTCTTGATCGAGTTCCAATTCAAGATACATGTGAGTTCCCGACTTAAAATGAACTTCCACAAGTTGTTTCTCGTCAGTTTTGTTTTTTTCTGTTTGCCAGTATTGGTAACTCTCCACTTCACGAGCATCAAAAGTCACAATGCTATGACCATCATCTTCCATATTCATACCTTCCGCTGTAATAAACGGATAAACTTTCTTTGTTGCCATAATATTTCGTTTTTTATTATTGTTATTATTTATTTTTACTCTACTTGCGCCAATACGCCTACGACTCGTGCTTTGTCGTCGATGTACCGATTAACCAAACAATAGTCTCCTGCCTTCACCCGCTTGTAAGGAATGCGCTTATAATCCCCGAAGCTTCCCGACGGTCTGTAATAACGTCGCTTACTTTCGTCTTCAGGGCATTCTAATGGTGAACTAATAACAAGGGAGCCAATGTTATTGCAGAAAACGCCATCTTTCCACGTTCCTTCCTTGTACACATGATATGTCTCAGGCTCTTTTACCTTCGACAATACCATATCGCAGGCCTTCAATCCTAAGTCAGCATAAGGCTCGGTAAGGTCTACCTCAAAATCGAAGCAAGTAGCAGCGCGAAGAATGCACATCGCATAATCTGTCACAGCACCTTTGCCTCCGCTTGTAACGCGCACACAGCGCATGGTATCTGTAATATACTTGCCGCCACCATGTGCCATTATCCACTCATGCACATCGTCAGTCACTACATACTGTCGTCTCTTGCCGCCGATGGCAGGTCTGCCTGCCGTTCTCGTCGTTTTACTGTTTTCTGCCATAGTCTATAACGTAATATTTGTTAATAATACAGCAAATTCTTTGTCCGTATCGTTTTAATTCTTATATTTGCACCTGTCTTCGGAAGACTTTTAAATCGTACCTTTATGGAATAAAAAGAAAACAACAACTTCCGTTGACAGTCAGGCATCTGCCTGTGGATTTAAACGCTCACAGAAGAGCCAATTTCTACTATCGTAGATTCGAGACCAACGGTCTCGCGTAGCCCGGCTTAGGTCGGGCTTTTTTATCTCCAATAATACACTGTGTCCTGCAAGCAGTATTTATGTCTGCATCCTATAAGGTATGCAGCTATATTCACGTCTGAGCTTGCCGTATAGAAGCCTTCAAAAAGTTTTTCACAATGCGTCACATTGCCATCATCAAAAATGATGGGGTCGTTGCCCTTATATAATATATGGTCTTCTTCTACAACAACGTCATCATCTTCCAGATATTCGAGGTTCTCGTCTGTCTTAGGTCCGAACTCGTCAAGGTATTTCGCGCTGCATTCTATGTACTGGGATTCCTCCAGCTCCTTATAATAGAAGTCAGCGCCGGACGCTGTTACCATTGCAGTTCCGCACACCGCATACTGCTTGCCCGTTGACCTGCTGAACATGATGTCTGCCCAAGCCTCCGGCTCACTCTCGTCGTACTCCATGCCGAGGATTTCCGCTGCCTCACTTGCATACTCGCCATCGTCGCCAACAGCATTCAAAAAACCTGCCTGACTTGAATAAAAACTATCGCTGCAAAAGTCGTAATTATTAACCTTCATCATATCTATTGACTTAACCGTGATGTCGAGGGCTGAAATATTTTTAGTCACAAAATTCCTTAAACTCCTGCTCTGTAATCTCCTCATACACGTCTCTTTGCGCATCCGCGAAGAAGGGAGAAGTACGCTTGATATATCGCTTGTTGCCATCCTCACTGACAAGCAGAAAAGCATCCTCATACTCTTGTGTAGGGTATTCCTGCGGCGTGTGAAGTGGGGCTTCGTACACTTTTCCGCGAATTACCTCCGCGTCCGTAACGCATATCTCGTCGGTGTTGATGCCGTGATCAACGTCAACATACGACTGCTTGATGTCTGAAGGAATCTCCAACAACTTGCGAACGGCAATCTCCTCATTATCGAAATCACAATCCTTATACACGGTATCCTCGTCCTCGTCGCCCGGCTTCACTCTCTCGTACATGTCGTCGAAATAAGCCTCGCTATAAATCAGCTGCTCGTTAGGCTGCATAAGCAGACCATTGTCTCCCATGATAAGGATGTCCCAGTCACACAAGTCATTACCAGACACTCCCTCGTATATGTCCGAATGCTTGCACAACAACATATCATCGTCTGCTACTACAAGTGTGTCGTAATCTTCAGAAGGCAACAAGTCTTCAACAGAGATGGGCAGCTCGGCCTTCTTCTCCTTATAGATATTCGCCTGATCGGCGATGGCCGGCTCCAGATCCCAATCGGTCTTGGGGTAAATGCCTTCGTCAAGTCCTGTACAGAAGTCAACGTAGTAATTCTCGGCATCCTCTCTAACGGTGATGTCTCGACCTTTGTATACCATTTCTACTCCGTTGCCCTGAAATATATGCCAACCATCCGACATGAGCGAAAGCAGATCCTCACCATCGGTGGCAAAATCCTCATCCTCATAATTAAGGACAGAATCGCCGGTGTATATCAAACCGTTCTCCTCACAAATACCGCGCACAAGCTCGCGGCAATCGTCTTCAGGATTCTCCTTGCAATATTCAGTCAAGAACTCCTTCAAGTCGTCCAATGTCTTAATATCTGATTTTGTCATATAGTTCCGCTTGTCCGTGATGCGGTAGGGCTGAATAGGGTTATTAACGTTATTAACAATAATACTGCTCAGTCTGATACACAGGGGTTTTAATGTCTGCAACATCGCCATCCTCGCCAAAAATGACGTTGCTATCACCTTCGTACACTTCGTAATGGAAGTTGTTGCTGCGACCTTCATAGCAGTTGTCACCTTCGTCAATCTCGTCGTAGTCCTTAGTATTCGCTACGCAATAGGCTTTGGCTTCGTCTAATGTGTCGAACTCGGCAACATGGTTGCACTCCACATTATTGTTGTAATATACGCTATACTTCATATCGTTTTAAGTTTTAATTAGTTGTTTTCTTTAACTGATGCAAAGGTAGTAATTATATTTGAAACTATCAAATAAATGACACATAAAATATATATTAATGCGTATTTTATTATTTCTTTACATTTCCTTTGAACAATTCAACATTGAGTAATTCAAAATGCGCCCACGGCGCACAATTCAAAACTCAACATTCATAATTCAAAATTCACGCTGTCGCCCATCCAGGAACTCGAACCTGGTGCCACGCCTTGCCGTGGTGGGCGTTGTGCTGCTGCTATCTCTCGCAGACCGCAGCAACCGGAAAACAAAATACTTTAAATGATTATGATCTTATACCAACGAGCAAATACTAAATAATAAATACTAAATAATAAACGCTCAGACGATCCCGCCGATGGAGTCGAACCTTCGCAAAGGGCCTTGCCGGGCGCGGGATGGGGTGTTAGTTAGCGGGTTTTTCGCTCTCGCCGTCCTTCTTCTCGGAGTCACCGTTCAGCAGCTCCTTGAACTTGTCTAAGGCTATCGCTGCACGCAGTTTGGCGTAGTCCTTTACAAGTCCCGTCTTCTCGTCCAGTTCATGCAAGGAAAACAATACGTCCATACTCTTGCCTACGACAAAGATCACCCCGGTGGCATTGCCGTCTTCTTCAGCCGGCTCTATCTCGTTGTGATGTGCCAGCACCAGACCGAAGCCTTTCTCTCCTTCCGTCAACTTCTGATAGTCGACGCAGAAGTCCGAAATCAACTTCTGAATCTTGTCGGATTTCTCTTTTTTCATAATCTCTGATTTTTGTTAATGATGTTATTAATACGTATGATGTTATATCATATAGTCTTTTACTTATACACTTCGATGCACTCTATTGCCTCGCAGTCGATATAGCTGTTGCAAGCCTTGCCTAATACTGAGATAACCTCCGTGTCGCTGTTGTAGCCGATGATGTCGTCCTCACCGCTGTCACCGTTCACGAAACTGAAGCACACGCAGTCGCTGTGCATCTTTATTACTCCGTGCTGCTGATTGCTCTGAGCAGCCATCAATATCGTTTCTACTGTTTTGAATTTCATAATTTTTCGTCGTTTTTTAAAGGTTCTATAATAAGGGATATTTCTAAAAGAATTTATACTTGCCAACCTTCACGGCGTAGCCGATGTTTGTCAACTTTGAGCGCCCGAAGGCTTTCACGTCGCTATACCACGGGGTAAAGGTCAGAAATATGCTATCATCCTTCAGAGTGCAACCGAGTATATCACAACCGACGCGGTGCCCTTGCTGCAAGTGCTTCATATAGGCTGCCTTCGCCTCTCGTAGTGTTCTATGACATTCGCCGCCAAATTTATACGGTTCATAAACGTCAAACTTATAATAATCTATTTTTGCCATAATTTTCTGTCGTTTTTAAAGGGTTCTATAATATTCGTCTCGTACCACACAGCCGCCTGTGCCATCGTGTCCTTCAGCTCCTCTATTATCTGCTTGTAGTTGCCCTGAGTGACGGCTATGTGCCGTTCTGGATGTTTCCCGTCGTGGTCGCCGCTTGCCAGATGGATGATACAGAATGTGCGGTCGGTGTCGTGATGGGCTACCATGCCTCGCTCCTTGAGAGCTGCCACTGTGCGGTCGAAGTCTGCCGGAGTGGTCGGTATTACTTGCAACACGCTCCAGGGACGCTCTTGAGCCGTGAGGAGCGTCTGGCCTTCCTGCTGACTGAGCAGGAAGGAATGAATTGTTCTTGATGTTTTCATACTGCAAAGTTAAGCGAAAGTTGACGGGTATCTACTTCTTGACGGCGGCTTTTTCTTCTGCTCGCCTTAATTCTCACTTCTCTCATAATAGCATCCAGACGTTGCGATTCTGCCTCAATGTACTGTTTCTCCTCGCTGGTGAGCGGAGGCAGTACAAAGGACTCAAGGGCTTTTTTGAAGCGGTATTCGCTTACTTGCTCGTCGCCAATAAAGCAGTCAACATTCTGGTATGATCCGTGACGGAGGCGAACCTTGCCACCTTTCCATGTCATATTGCCGATGGTGTAGCTTTTGTAATACCACAACAGGCTGTGATAAGTCAAGCCCCATGATTTTGCCCAATGTGCAGCGGCATTGGCGCTGTTATCGTAATATTTTCCTCTTCTTTGCGCTTCGCGCTTAAATTCCTGTAAAGTCATAATCCTTAGTATTTTTAATGTTCTATAATAAGGGCAAATCGCCCCCGTGATTCCTTATTTCTTATTTTCCGCTAATACCGCTCTCACGCTATAATAAGGCGTGTTAAACGGATATTTAACCTCGTTGATATAATACACCACCGTCGGCTCGTTCATACGCAATGTGTCGCGACACTCCACACGGCCATACATGCCATGTACCATAAAATTCAAGGCGCACATCTTGCAAGCAATAGGATCGCTGTCTTGTGCCACATACTCAAAGCGTCTGCCAGCTGAATGGTCCATTTTGCTCTTCTCCATATAATGTGCCAGGAGCAAGCGTCCGCTACCTGCTGCGCAGTCGTTCACCTTGCCGTGGTCGCCGGCTCCCAGACCGCTGATCTGTGCCATCAAGTCCGACACGCTCTGAGGAGTGAAGAACTGCCCCGTCTTCGATGCCTTGCCACGGCTCAAGTACATTTCCTCGTACAGTATGCCGAACACGTCAAGCCATTCGCCACGCTCCATCGCTGTTGCCACATCGTCGAGCCACTGGAAGGTGAGTCCGGCAAAGTCGGGGTTCTTCTTCGTGCAGCTCAAGACGTGCTGGCTATATTCAACGGTGCCAGCCTTAAAAGCGTCAATATTGAAGAACTCTATAAGATAGTCGCAAAAGTCGCTCAGGGCCATTTCCAGCGGTCTGTGATGCTTGCTTGCCTGTTCGGTCAACACGTCGATATATTTCTTCTTGTCCATGATTTTCTCAAATTTTTATGTGTTCTATAATAGGGGCTGCCCTGCTGCCAGAGCAGCCCGTGAATATTGACTTAATAGCCCTTCCAGAAGTAGGAGTGATGGCTATACTGGCTCAATGCCTTCTCTTTTGCAAACTGGCGGATCTCGTAGTCGTAGCCTTCCATTTCTTTCATTATCGCCTCCGCCCTACGTGCCAGTCGCAAATAGGCTGCATACTTCTTTTTTGAAGCCTTCAGACTCTCGATTGTGGCCAAACGGGCGTTTTTATAATACTCTATAACAGCAACCGCTTTTTCAGCCTCCAGACGGTCGCCAGTGTTCCACTGCCAGTCATTAGGATTCACTTCCTTTTTCTTGCCGGTGTAACGGTTGATGCCGTGACTCCAGTCGGCGGACATTGAGACGTTAGGGCGATATTCTATAATTTGATAATAGTCGCAGCAATTCAGCTCGAAGCGGTATTCACCAAACGTGCTATAAAAGCCCGTAGCTTCATGGATGGCATCGTGGAAGCGTTTATTCAGCACCTTGCCGTCAAACTTTCGGCACACCTGAATAAGTCCGTCCAGGGCCTTAATTTCGAGCTGTCTGCGCTCTATCAATGCGTCAACGTACTTGCCGTACTCCTTCACCTCGTTGGCCTTCTTGTCGGCTTCATACTTTTTCGCAGCCGCCATAAAATCGTCCTCCGTGCCGATACTGTAGGCTTCTTCCTTCCATCCTTTTTCACGGCCCAACTGGTGATGAAAGTCTATATACTTCTGTGCCTCCTCCTTGGATGCGAAGTGGCGCACACCGTCCAATGTTTCAGACTTCCACAACCATACCTCGCCATCGTTGCAAATAAGATTTTTTGCTTCAACAAATATCTGGTTCATAATATATTCTCAATTTTTTAGATGTTCTATAATAGGGGCTGCCCTGCTGCCAGGTGCAGCCCGTGATGATGATTTAGTAAGACAATACCGCTATACGATAGTACTCCGTTTCTCCTTCCTCCGGAATATTGGCAATACACATGTCGCCTGTAGGTGCCTCGTAAATATACGAGCTGCCTATAATATCGTACACTGTAAACTCGCCCCGCTGTTGGCTGTGCTCGCCACCGTTGGCAATACACGTGATGCCGTTGTGATAGCCTCCAGAAGGTACCGGGAAGTCCCCACCTACCATCCTATCCTGGAGGAAGCGCGACGTATATCTGCCTGCCTCCTTGCTTGTCAGTTTCAACGCCTGTGCCAGGAGTCGCTTTGCCTCCTTCCATCGTGCCACGTTGAACATATCGCGACGTTGTGGAAAATATTTTGAGTCGTTAGTAACGTTGAATAATGCTATCTGTGCCATAATTCTGTAAATTTTTAAAGTTGGTAATGTTTTTGTCTGCCTATAATAAGGCGTTTATTTAATACTCGATGCAGAGCAATATTGCCACTACTACTGCAATGATGTTGTAGCCGACGAACTGCCAGCCGGTGCACTTGATGGGGTCGCCATCCTGGCCATAAAAGCTGTGCTGAGTCTGGAGCCACTGACGGACCGTTTTAAAGGCCGTCAGGGCGTTTTTAACCGTGCGAGCGACAAGTAATACAACGATGGCGAATAAAGCCGTCAGAAGGGCGCGTGTGCCCGCTGTGCGTGATATTGTGATAGTTGGTGCCATGATGATATTGTTTTAAGCGGTTTTCTTATTCTGTTCTTCCACTTCCTGCCACAGGCGCTTGCCAGTTTTGCTGTAGCCGGCCTCGCCGTTAAAAGCCAGGAACGTGCAATACATTTCCTCGTCGCAATACATTGAGAATGCAAGCTCAGCCTCATTTTTCAAGCCGTCTATAATAGCCTCGATTTTGCGGATGACGTGCGCAGCGTGAATCTTGCTGAGTCCTTTGTTGTCGTACCAATTGTCGCGGATCACGTCGTCGGCCTCCAGCTCGTCGTGCTCATACTCGAAAGTCTCGTGCCATCCTTCTATCATGCCGCTAACCTCTACTTTTGCGGACCAGTCAAAATTAGCTGCCTCGTAATAGCCGGACGTGCAACCGGCTTGCATGGTAACATATACCTCAGTGTCGCCAAAACAGATGGTTATAGTCTTCTCTGAAAAAAGAGTTGTAGGGTAGCTGCGGTCCCCGTCATACTCCTCTATATCGTGCCAGCCCTTCGCCTTCAATTCGCCGGCCACGTTGGCCTTGTCGGCTACATAATTAGCCTCCGTGTCCAGTTCGTCATACTTGCCCAAAAGGTCCTGATCCAGCTCACACTCGTCGATATCCTCCTGTGTATAATAAACAGGCATACCAAAAACGAAAAATCGTGAAGCGTTCTTTAATGCAAAATTCGGTGTACTCATAATCTATAAAGTATTTAAAATGTTAAAAATTCAGTGTTAAATAAAACACGCTATAATACGATGTCGTAACGCTCGTAACTTACCCCGTCGTAGTCGCAGGCATCAGTAATTTCAACGGTGAGTCCCAGCTGTGCACAGGCTGTCAAAAACTGGTCACTATCACTTTGAGGTATTGTCACATTACCTTCACACTTCAATTCTGTAATATATTCGTTTATCATATTCTTGCAATTATCAATTTGGTTTATAATAGGGGAGGCCGGAGCCTCCCCGGTATGGTTATTCTTAATCTATATCAATGGCCCAGTGACTACCATATCCTTTATATAAGTGAATTTGGTAGTCTGTTAATCCTTTGCTTTTTGCCAAATTTACGGCTACCTTATACACTTCGTTCCGCTGTGCTTCATATCCTTCAGACTCTGCAATAACAGATTTATAAATGATAGATGGTGCATACATAATTATATTGTTTAAGTTGTTATAATTATATTGCATAAGACTTCACCGTGACGGCCTTATCAGCGCAGAACTCAACTGGATCCGTCTTCAGTATATAAGCCTTCTCGCTTCTGTCATACTGAAAACCCTGTTCTTTCACGGACTTCATAACAAGGTTTTTCTCGCGGTAGTCAACGCGCGAATAACTTTTAAGCGACCATACACCGTTTTTTCGGTTGATGGTGTAATGTTCTATTAGATACATTGTTTTCATAATCGTAAAGTATTTTATTTGTTACTATTTTGGTTTATTTCTTTAACTGATGCAAAGGTACGAAAATAATCTAATACCACCAAATAAAAATCAATATATTTTCATACGAATATTTATTTCCATATTATTTTATCCTTACACCTTATATATAATACAAACAATATAAAAAAACCTAATATCTGTAATGATCTATAAGATCTATAACGAGTCGCCTGAAGTGGGCACCGCTGCAAAAACTCTAAAATCTGTGATTTGCTATAATGTGTGTAACATGATAGAGTGGGGCACCAGACGGGCGCAAATGTGGCACGGGGCAACACTCCACACCTGACAGCATA
>ERZ1026852.739-NODE-739-length-19214-cov-30.166867_pt1 | contig 19214 bp, 18 predicted proteins | sample MGYA00380156_ERZ1026852 | MGnify/ENA primary metagenome ERZ1026852 (study PRJEB33269, sample SAMEA4719792) | human gut metagenome | biome: human-associated habitat; feature: organic feature; material: feces | place: Cameroon | collected 2013-10 ...
AATGCCGACGCGGGGACGCGTCGCCCCCAGGTGAGGACCCGCCCCCCAATTAGGCTGACAAATTGCAGTTTATCTCTTCTTCACCCCCCAGACATTCCCTTCACACAAGTGGCGGCGGGGCACCCCTAAGCGTCGCATCTCCTTGGTGATACGCTTGATAGTGATGCCTTGCAGTGAACGGGGAGCTTGCGTCTTTAGTTCATCAAAAAGTTCACTTGCTGATAACCATGTAATCGTTTGGTCCTTTTTAAGATTACAAGTAGCGTCGGGAGCCATGTAAAAGCGTGAAAAGACATCATTCACAGCCGAGAATTTGTAGTAAGCCTTATTATGCAATTCAATTTCGCGCTCCTCGTCTTTGGTAAAGAAGAGCGGTTTGCCCTTAGCTATCTCAGCCAATAATTGCGCGTAGAGTTGGTCATGGTCAACCGTCACCTCACCCATGACAAACTCAACAGGTTGGCAGAAGAAACGGCGTGAACCCGTAGGGTCGGTCAGCAACTCTGTATAGTTGCTCGTACCAATAAACGAAGCCATGCGCGTAACCATTACTTGACTTCTACCACGCGGCAGACGCATCTTAACGTCCGTCATCTGCATGAGGTTTTTCAAAATGCCCATCTGACGTTCGTTATAACGATCAAACTCGTCCATATTAATCAGCGCAAAGCGTCCCAGTTTCTTTTCAGCGCCACTATCGGCCGTTAGGTCAAACTTATCTGTGTAATAACGGCGCAATACGGGCGGCAACAGCGTGCGACAGAACGTACTTTTACCCATACCTTGTCGGTCGCTAAGGAGCAAAGGTGCAATCTGATTCTGAAACACATGGCAATTCTCCTCCGTGTTTTGCCAACCAGCCACCATAGCACGCATCCAGCGGCTGAATACTTTCACCCACAATACATCGTGACTCACCATGTGCGCCACCTCCGTCAATCGGTTGCGTCCGTCCCAGCGAGGCAAGTGATTAAGGTAATGTTGCAAAGGATGATAAGCAGGCACCGCTTCAGAGTTCAAGTAACCGTCCACCCAACTGCGATAGCACTGTGGCAGTGAGCTCTGTACGTGCATAATCAGCGAGTTGTGACTACGCTCCGTCATCAACTTAAAGTCATCATCTGCTGCCCCCTCTTTGGGCTGCAACTCTACATTATTCTCCAATTCATTAAAGCGAATATTCCATTTATCATGAATAACCGCTTGCATCTGTTCCACCAATGAAGTTTCGCTTTTTTCTTTTTTAGACGTAGCAGCTTGAGTGGACGTTACCACTTGCTGCGCTTGTTGTGCTGTTTGCACAGTCTCTTTAAGAGCTTCTTCTTTTGCACCCACTTCGTTTTCTATCTCTTCAGTAAGCAATCGTTTCACCCAGGCTTTTACAATACGCACAATATCATTGTCACAGAGTTGGGTAAAAAGTCGTTTAGCAAGGTCGAAAAGTTGTCGAATTATATTTTTAATCATGGCATTTGTTTTTTGAGTTTGTGCAAAAGTACAACCCCCTAAAGTGGGATACAAAAAGAGTGTACATTTTGTACACTTTTTCTTCATTGCTCAGAAATCCTTTATGCCCACGTTACGTGTTTTTAAGGCCAATGGCTTTTCATCTTTCATGTTTCAGAAACTAAGTATAAACGATTGATTATCAATAACTTCAACGGATGAAATTTAAAACACAATGTTTCACCTTTCATTTCATTCCTTCATTCAGCATCTCTTGCATTGTGTTCTGAAATCTCTTGCACAGTGTTTTTGATTTTCTTGCATTGAGGTTTTGATTTTCTTGCATGATGTTTTCTTCTCTCAGCGTTATACCTCAAAAATGAAACATTGAAAGCAAAAATGAAACATAGAATATATATGTTTCAGTCCCTAAAATCGTTTAAAATCAAAGCATTATGCACAAAAAGTGAAACATTGAAACGTTTGTGTCCAATAGAATTGATAAACTGCAATTTATAAGCCTCTCCCCCTACCCCCTCCCCGGTCGGGGAGGGGGTAGGGGGAGAGGCTTATAAATTGCAGTTTATTTTTGTCATGAAAACATTTATACCCTGCTGAGACGAGATTTAACATTTAGGAGGTTGGCCATATCAGAAAAATTACCGAATTTAATTTCCATAACAATAAGTTTTAGTATAGTTTGAAACTCAACTGATTAACACCTACTAAGTTACAAAATGTTCTTGACTTATTGTCCTTCCCACCCATTATTTCGGGGTGGGAAACTTTAGTTATACATCTCATAAAATACGATAATACTCCATTGGGCATCGAAGTAGTTCTGCGTTGTCTATCGAGGTTATACTTCATGATCACATGAAGTATATTAACCTAACTATATACAAAATTGGATCGAAAGCAGTATTTGTTTATACAAAATTTCTGAGATATTAAAGCAATTAGGTTAAATAGTATTAAATTTGTATTGCGGTGTTGGCATTTTCTGTCATTTCTTGTCTTTTCTCAATAAATTTTCATATTTTTGCGGTCGGACTGCATAGCCAATCTGTTGTTGACACAGCAAGATGAGTTCTTGTAAAGCAACAAAGTTGGTAGCCTACGCCGTGCTGAGTGTAGCGAAGAGCTTACCCAGCAAATCACTATACGAAGCGGGCATTGGGTGGGATGGCAGTTCAGACATAGAAGGCGTTTATCGACGCTGTGTTTGAGACGAGTCGAATCTTGCAAACATTCTGAATTATAGTCTCGAATATAGTCAACGGTAGATGTCCCGGGTGTGATTTATCAATCCCCGTGGAGACCTTGTAAGCATAGATTGTATCCTTTGGGGATGCAGTCAAATGTATTATATAGGTCTCTTTACGGTAATGATTTTCATATCGGCGTGGGCTCTGACGTTGTCTGTTCGACTATAATAGGCAATGCAAGAGCCTCGACTCGTGGAATGGACAACAAGACGATTCCACGCTTTTTTTGTGTCGAAATTTAACGGATTTCTGTTTAGAAAAAAGTTAGCACCGATATGAAAGTCGATGAATGTACACCAATAGATGTACACACCGTTGGAGGTGGTGAATTCCCTCCTTGCGCTGGACTTACCTCCAACGCCCTCCCCGAAACTCAAAGCACTGTTTCCGCTGAGAGTTCACAAACAGGGGTGTCCACCAGAAGTGCGCTTTTGAAAAAAAACATCAAGAGGCAACATTCAGAAAAAGTCCCCCATTGGTATGCCCTACGCTGCACATACGGTAGGGAGAAAGCAGCATACGACTATTTGGTGAATAATGGCATCACCGCTTTCCACCCGACTACACATGTTGTAAAACTCATAAATGGCAAACGCAAAGTTGTTACCGAATCACGTTTGCCCAACATTTTCTTTGCATTCGGTACTGAAGAACAAATCAAAAGTTTTGTTTACGACAACGTAAACCTCCCCCATCTCCGTTTTTATTATCGCCACGAGCATATCGGAAGCAGAATCAAAAAGACTCCGTTGGTTGTACCCAACGATCAGATAAAGAGTTTGAAGATTATCTGTGCAGCTGATGCAAGTGACATTATCGTTTCATTGTCAAGTGTGCCTAATTTTCAGGCAGGCCAGTTGGTGCGTGTCATTGAGGGAACATTCAAGGGAGTTGTTGGAAGAGTGAAAAGATGGCAAGGACAACAGAGAGTGGGCGTTATAATCGGTGACATGGCAACATTTGCAACTGCATACGTGCCGAGTGCGTTTTTGGAGAAAATCGATTAGACTTATGGAAGTCAAAAAAATATATACAGAAGACTTGCATATAGCAAAAGCCCTCATAAAGAGGGATAATGTGGTCACACGCAAGTACTTTTATCAACATTGCTTTCCTCTCTTCAAATCCATATATGACAACTACTATACGGATTGCACAGACTACAAGGAGTTTATTGATGAGATTTATATCGTTGTGTTAACTCCAAGCAAGGCTACAGGACGATGCCAAATGGAGAATTTCAGAGGCGAAAGTACTTTGGCCAGTTGGATAAAAACGGCTTGTTTGTTCTATTGCTATAAGAAATATGAGTTGAAACAACGTATGCCTGTTTGTGAGCCGTTACCTCATTCGACCGAAAAAGATGAAACAGAAGATGTAATTAGTGATAGAAATGGTGCCGAATCGTTATCTACCCATATAGACTTAAGTTGCATGAACCGTGCTGACGTTGAAACTTTGCTCGGTTTGATGTCCAACATAAGATACCGCGACATCATTCGCTTGCTCTATCTGGAGCAAAAGTCGCACAAGGAGACTGCCGAGGCACTCGGTATGTCGATGGATAATTATTACAACAAACGGATTTTGGCAGAGAAACAATTCAAACAAGTTTGCAGAAAGGAGGCAAGACATGCTTAAACATACATCACTACCGAGTATAGAAGAGTTTGCTGCATTCCTCGATGGCAATCTCTCAGCAAATGATATGCAGCAGTTTACGCAGCTGGCCGCACATGATGGTGTATTACATCAGTTGTTACAAGCAAATTCCGTTGTAGACGATACGCTTGACGGTATTACGAATGCGGATTTGCAGTTGCCAGTGGACTTAGTGAACACGGATTTTGAATTGCCCGAAATACCTTCTTCAGAAGACGCATTTACGCTTGTCTCGCTTTCGCCCGAGCCTATGGATGATATGTTTGTTGCTGCATGTGCAGATGATGACGTTTCAATGTTTTCGGATATTAGTCAAGATGACCATACAACTATGGGAGAAGATATGCAAAATGACTCATCGCTTACAATGCCCGATAATGGTGACTTTGCCAATAGTGATGATTGGTCGGGCTCATTCTCTGACGATTTATAATTAGATGTAAGTTTTATGGATATACCTATAGCATCACAGAATATAAGATTTTCTGGTTACGGCATGTTTTGGGTGGCAAACTCCATTAGTTCTACGCTATTGGGGTGGAACAACCGTCGATTGCAAGACAAGGCGCACGAACGGAATCAAGCGTTTCAGTTAGAAATGGAACGTGCACGCCATATTACTGATGACGAGCGTATGCAAGAAGACATCGCTTTCAAACGCAGACTCGTAGCTCTTGCTCGTGAACAAAGGCAAGAAACTTCACGCCAATCTTTCAATGCGCAGATGCAAGCCATTGAGTTGAAATACTATTTGCAATATTGTTGGCCGCTCGATCCCTTGTTGCCTCAAACTATCTTGCACGAAATACGCAACGAAGCAACGAGCATAGCACCTCGATTGAATGTAATTCTGATGCATGCCCCTTTGTTGCCATTACGAGCTTACGGAACAGATGCCAATGCTGCAGATGCCCAAATATACAAGGAGCTAGAATATACTATCAAAAAGAATGATGTTCCACTTATCGGAAATGTAGATTTTCGTAAGGACGCTTGTTTGAAGCCAGACCTCTCTGGCGGCAATGCAAGCATCATGAACATTCACTTCTTGATGAGCCAAATGCCCACTTTGGTCATTTCGCCTCAATATCGTGACGGCAAAATGTATTTAAGTGGCGCGGTATGGGAGCCTCAGGCTTCACGCCCCCTCATTCGTCCACTTCTCAACTTTGACTTTAGTCCTGTCAAGGCAGAAAAAGACATAGGTTATCGCCATAAGGTGATAGAATTGCTACATACCAGCATATCAGTAATTACAGGTACTGTTCGTGACTCTTATATGGTGCTGACGCAAGGCGTTAAACCAACACTGCCCAATTTGTTGAACGACAAAGGGCACGCTGACATGAAGCAACTTGTAATGAACAATGTTGAACTAAAAGCATTCATAAAAGGAGAGAACGACAACATGCTTGCTGCACTTGATGAGCAGAACACGCCACAGTTGTTGGAAGTGTTTGACAAGAAAGACATCGAGGCAATGAAGGAACAAGTAAAGTCTAACACATTGTAAAACGATAGATATGGCAATAGGTGCTATAACCATGATACTCGCCAATGTTGGATTGCAAATCTACAACAATTGGTGTGGCAGTCGGCAAAATGCTGCGCTTCAACAGAAGCGTGAGGAATTTGAGCGTGCTGCCAAAGAGCGCAATACGGAACACATGTGGCGGCTCATGCGTGAGGGGCAGGAACTGACCATACAGTTGGAGAAGGAGAAGCATGCCGACAGACTCAATGAACTGAAGGACGAGGTGGATCACCTTTTAGAGAAACTCACCTACGAGACGACTATCAGCAACTGGCCCTTAAAGGTGCTCCCCATTGTGATGAAGAACCAAGCTTTTGGCAATCTCCTGGCCAATCAAGAGGAGAACGTTGCCATGCACGTCATCTTCACTCGCTCTAACTACGACCAATTCAACAAACTCGTCTTCCCTATTGTCGAAAAGCAATTAGAACAGTATTGTGACAAGCATTGGAGCACCATGACCGACCACCCTATTCTCTTCTATAGTGGAGCATGGAAACCATCGGTGCCCCCTACCGATGTGCAAGTAACGGCTATGCGTGAGGAGTTGAAGAACCTCCCCACCTTACTCATCACTCCTTTCTTCCGTCCCAATGACGGAAAGTTGGTATTCCAACTTCACATGTGGGGCGTAGGAGCTAACAGTACCGACAAATTCGACGTGCCTGAAATAGAGCCAACCGACTTTCAACGTCCTTTCAACAATCAAGACGATTACGACAACGAAGATGGTTTGCTCGAAGAAATCGTAGAAGACCTCGTCCCCTACCTTGAGTGTATGATAGGTTATATGGCTGACACTTACTTCTGGTCATCAGCCGTCTTGGCTCCGCATCTACCATTGCTACTTACAAGTGGGGCGATTAATACGGATGGGATGAAGTATTTGTTGGAAGGTATGAAAGAGAATTATAACAATCTTATAAGGAAATGCGAATTATATCAATACGAACTATCAAATAACAACCTACTTAAATTAATAGAAGGATGTATATTACTTGAAAGTGAAAGAGAGAATAAACTTGAAAAAGTATTGTTTTTATTATGCTCAAATTCTTTGAATAAGAATATTTGTAATTGGGGTGATTTACAACGAGAAATAAATAGTACGGAAAGTGTGGATTTTTCTTCCTTTCAAATTTTGAAAAATATTGAGCAGGTTAAAAATGTAGCGAATAAAACAGGAATTAAGACGAAAGAGTTAGACAAGACTCATTGTACTCTATCAGAAATTAAGTATGAACAATATGAAATATTTAATGTTGAAAATTCTGATTTGAAGTCAATCTATGCTTTGGTTAAAGCAAAAGAATGCTATGCAAACATGCCTACCTATTTAATATTTATAGTATGGAATCCTCATATTATAATAGCAACATTCTGTAATAGTAAATATAATCCATGTATTTATTCTAAACTTCATACTGCTAGATATTTTATACTTAGAAATATTAAAATTAAAAGTTCAACAAAAAAGGATTGGAATGGCACATACTACTGTTTCAATTTAAACAAAAAAACAATTTTAAAAATGAAAGAAAAGAGTTTTGAAAAACAATTCGGCAAAAGTTTTGAACGAATTGGACGAGGACTTGGACGAATGTTCGATGCATTTGACACAAGCAAAGATTCCCCTACAAATAATGTATGGGGAGATGACTCTGAAAAGGATTCTAACACCTCTGGTATTGACCGCATCGTTTCTTACTTCATTGCAAATGCAGGAAAATCCATTCCAGCAGAGCGTGTTGAGGAAATGAGTATTAAAAACGTTTTAGACTGGGTTGACAAAAATGTTACACCTTTTGCCACTAAGGTTTACATTGTAAAAGGGGTTAACGAAAAGTATAAGAAACTCGTGTTCTGCGTCTTTTTCGGAGCTGGTGAAAAGGTTCTACTTCAAAAAGATGCCCCCTGCATTTGCTTCATCTCTTCACAATGTGGTGAGGATGTAAAGCAAGCTTTTAGAGATAACGATATTTGTGAAATACCTTTAAAATAATTAATTATGGGATATTGGTCTGAAGCATGGGAAGCAGCAAAAGCTATAGGTAGAGGCATAACCGACGTGTTTGTAGGAATAGCTTCTGTACTAGTGTTAGTCGTTTGGGCGATTGGTTACGCTATTTTTTCTGTTGTTGATCATCTTTACAAATGGATTGACAAAACTATAGAGAGGATAAAAAAGTATTTTACGAGTACAGTAATGTTGTCTCCTGATGAAACGGAGAAATTCATAAATACACTTCCTTCTGACAAAAGAAAAAAGCTAAAACCATATACGCCTAATGTAAAAAGATCTGTTATGGCTGCTATGGATGGCAATAAGGTAGTTTCTGCTCAAATTGTAAGTACTACAAAAGGTTTTGATGATACAATACAAGACGCTTTTGATAGAGGGGAAATTGTTGAACAACCAATAGCATAACGACAATGACAAAAATTGTATTAGGCACAATGCTTGTTGTGTGTGCAGCAGTTTGTGCAGGCTTTATAGCCTATCGTAAGAGAGAAAGCAAGGTTGAGGTTCTTGATTCTCTTAAGTTAAATCATATTTTTACATGGATTGACGAAGTGTTGGCTAGTATTGAAAAAGAAGAAGATGCAAAGTTTAAGGTAAAAATTTTACCAAATCAAGAATCTCGAGAACTTGCTAAGTCGAATGATAAACGCATTTATGTTGTTGTTTTGCAGAAAGAATTGAATGGTAGCACGAATGTTATCAAGACTAAAATCTTTTATGCAGTTTCGCTTGATAGAGCCTTGTCTGATTTAGAGAGTGGTATTTTGTTAGAAATTCCAATAAAATTATAAAACGTATGTTTCTTACAGGTTTTTTAATTGGTGTAGGACTTGGACTTTTTGCAGCAGCGTTGGTTATTTCTGTTTACAAGCTAACAACAGCGATAATTAGGGAGAGGGTAAGAACAGAATTACCAAAAACTGCTTATGTTAAAATTGAAAAAACAGTTCAAAGTTCTAGTAAAACAACATTGCCGACTTATCATGCAAAGGCGTATGATAGAAATGGGAACAAAATCAGTGACATAGATTTTGAATATGAAGAGAGTGAATATTTTTATGATGGAGAAAAAATTACAATATAATGAAGCCAAAAATAAAGATAATAAACAGGGATTCTAATTCAGTAATAGCATCTTCTTACCAATCAAAGCAATTGGCTGAGATTGTTGATAAAGAGTTATCAAACAAGTATTATTCAAAGTTGATAGAATCACCTCTTCAATTTTACTTGACTTTGGTTGTGAATCCAGCAGATGAAGAACTGAATGATAGTTACAAGCAGCGGGACTACGTTTTTATCAAATCATCTTCTGAATTAGAAGGTGATTCTGATATTTATGCACTAAATTTATGCTTGAGTAAGCTATCTTTTCCCAAGGAGATTGGTAATATTCTCATTGTTGTTGGCACCAAAGAGTATGCTTTAAATAAAGTGAATAATAATAGTGAAGACTCCTCAAAAATAAAATATGAAGCAGTAGAGCCAAATTGGAGTCTTGATGAAATTGTGCTAACAAATGATGTTCGCAAAAAGTTAGAACGTGCAACGAAAATTATTGTGAATAAAGATGTAATTTTTAACACGTTAGGCTACTCACGTGCAGATAAAACAATTAAAAGCATTATTTGTTTTTATGGTCCTGCAGGTACAGGTAAAACCATTACAGCCCAAGCAATAGCAAAACACTTAAAAAAGAAAATAGTATTTTCAAGTTATGCACAAATAGAATCAAAGTATGTTGGTGATGGTGCCAAAAATCTTAGAAAGATTTTCCAAGATGCAGAGGCGCAAGATGCTGTGCTTTTCATGGACGAATGCGATTCTTTCTTGAGCAAGCGTATAGAAAGTACAGATAGTGGTTCTGATAAACATTACAATAGAATGTCAAACGAACTATTCCAATTGTTAGAGAACCATACAGGCTGTATTATTTTTGCAACCAATCTTCTGACAGACATCGATAAAGCCTTTAAGTCAAGAATTATAGATTCCATCTATTTTCCATTGCCAGACAAAGAGGGGCGCGCAAAAATACTAAAGAAAATGTGTTTGCCAGAAATTTTAAATAGTGTATTTAAAACAGATAAAGATTTAGACGAATTTGCTGAACACTTGGGTGGATTCTCTGGCAGAGATATGCGCAAAAGTTTGTTACTATCGTATGCGGAAGTATCTGATGATGTAGTCAATGTTGGATTTGACAGATATGTCTGGTCTTTAGATAAATTCAGATGCGGATTTGATGATGTGAAGAATTCATTCTCAGAAAGTACTGAAGATAGTTCGTTGCCTGTCAACAATGTACAATCGTTTATTGACAACAAACGTTTTAGTAAAAAGCAATTTGAAATTGCTAAGCATGCTGTACTAATTGATGATGGAATTGATGATAGAGAATTTCTATTGATGAAAGATTTATCAAAACAATTGATGAATGTAGAATTACAAGACAGAAATATAAAGGTTGATATGACGTTGCCTGAAATCTGTAAGGATATTACAGATGTTACACAGAAAAGGACTTTAGTAGACATTGCTATTCGTGTAGTAGCTATAGATGGCGAATTTTCTGACAATGAAAAGATTTTTGTAAAGAAAGTCAGTAAGTTACTTGAATTCTCAGAAAAAGAAACCGAAAGTTTTATTACTTATGGTGAATCTATGGCAAATGCATATTTACAATGGATTAAAGCGATAGAAGCATAAAATAGGGGCGAGGTAGTTATAACTTAATCTAAATCCGCTCATGAAAACGATTGTTTTGCAATTAGCAATTCAGGTAGCTGCTAACGTCATTGCAGCCCTGCTTATACGTAAGTGGGAAAGTTGGAAAGTTGGAGAAAATCCACCATGCACTTTAAATCACCGATTTCAAAGTAAGCTTTGAATAGGTTGATTTCCAATGCAGCTCTCTTGACTGGACAGATTTAGTGTCTTTTTTGACAAAGATTCCTCACATAAAATGACGCAATCGTTATCGAACCTCGCCTCTTTTTTCTTGTTCTTTATATGTACAATAAGAAATACAACAACATAAACACAGAAATACTTATAATTACAAATTTTCTAAAATAAATATATGGGTTTATTAGGTAAAATATTTGATTCATTTATAGACAATTGTCCTTTCGTTGATGACAATGCTCCGAGGGTTATGTATGGGATGCCACATGGAAAATGCCGCAAATGCGGAAAAACATTGTATCGCATAAAGAATGCTCCAGATGGTGATTTATACGATTTGTATTGTGGTAGATGCGAACAAATCATTCATTGCTCAAAAGAAGGGTTCGAAGAATTTGCCACTAAATGAAGAATATGCTCATATAGAGCTACCACGAAAAGGATATTTGCCATTCTTGTCCTTATTAATTGTTCCGATTGTATTATCTACATTTTTGATACTTTTGTAACAATTATGTTGTACAAGTTTATTAACACCTTCGATTATTCCAAGATATGTTATACACTGGTACCCTAAACGTCTATTTCCCTTGTGAGTTGAAAAACTCACAGGGGATAAAGCGTGCTCGGAAAATGTGGAAGGACATTGCGAAATGCCATAAACGGGGAACTCGCAGACTGAGATTTCCCAATACCAATCAAATGGATATTCTTGGTTTTCGACAACAGAAGGAGGATATTCTAAAGGCTTATCAAGCATTTTGGGCTACGCGTCTGGGAGTGAGATTGCCTAATGGTGCAGCTGGTTGTTATGCTACACATGAGATAGCTGACGAGTATAGACATCCAAGAGAAGATAATCTGTTTGTCAAGAATGTGAGTCTGCCGTTGTCGAGTTTTAAGGTTGAGTATCCACCCATAACTGATGGTAATAAGGGGATAAAGATTGATGGAAAGTTCATCTTTTCTGTCAATATCGACAACAATGTGGCAACGGCTATAGTTGTACTGAACTTTGAAAGACTGAATGTTGATGACGTAATTTTGCTAAAGCACACCTTTTACAAGAGATGCCACGTAAATATTTATGAAGGTGGAATTCTGCAAAACGTAAATACATTTCAAGAATACGTCACATCAAAACTAATGGCAATATATCCTTATCTAAAGGATGATATAGATAGTCGAGCACGTTATATGTTGTTGGAGGTAGATGAACCTATTGTCAATGCTCAAAATGCGAAGAAAAGGGATGGCATCATATATGGAATGTTGACTTGCGATGAGGGCTGGCGACATACTGAGAATGTTAGACACAGCTTAGGCAAGAATTATTCTGCACGTGATTCCTATAGACTCTACTATCGTGGCAAAAATGCGATCATCGTTACTTCACAAATCGAATATAATCAATATCTACAAGAGAAAAGAAATATCTGGAGACGGATAAATCATGCTCCCAATCACATAGAGTCCCCTTTGTTCACTGCAGATCAGGGTATCGCAGGATTGGACAAACAACTTTACGCCAAATATCTTAAAACGATGGAGATAGACCACCTTATCACCAATGCGATGACGAGCGAAGTTTCTGACAAGATTAGCAAAAGCTTGCTTAATCCCATTAAACTAACATACAGAGCTTATAAGTTGTGGAAGATATTGAACGAGTTGGATTTGAACCTCTACCATATAGACAACGATATGCTTTGTTCTTTTGGCGTGACAAAGAAAAGGGATGAAATCCGGCAAGAATACAATGAAATAGTACAGGCACTGACCAATTGGCTTCTGATTCTTTTGGCCGTGTTAACCCTATTCGCGACAATTGTAACTATTCTAAAATGATATAAGCATGGAAATAACGAAGATATATCCTCCGTGTTGGTTTGCTAATATGGACAATCCGAAATTGCAGTTGGTTATTCAAGGCAATGATTTAGCGAATGCTCGTGTAACAATAGGTGACAAGTTGGAGTTGGAACATAAGATTATTAGCCACACGAATAACTTTATAGTACTTGACATTGATACGAGTGAGGTAAAATCTAATACAAGTTATAAACTGCAGCTAAAGAGAAATGGCGAGGTCGAAGCCCAAGAATATAAATTTTTCCCAAGAAGGAATAAGAGGATTGAAACTCTTTCGATGAAAGATGCTATCTACCTTTTGATGCCAGATAGGTTTGCTATAACTGACAACAAACATTGTCTTCATAGGAACATAATAGACAAAAGCACCCCCGATTGTTGGCATGGTGGAACTCTAAAAGGTATGACTGCCCATGTTGGCGATATTGCTGATATGGGCTTTACGGCTATTTGGCATACTCCTGTATTCGAGAACAAACAAGAAGTAAAAAAGGATACAAAGTTCTATAGCTATCATGGTTATGCCATTACTGATTTCTATGAAATAGATCCACACTTAGGCAACATAAATGACTATTGTGAGTTTGTTGACACGGCGCACAAGAAAGGCTTAAAGGTGATTATGGATATGGTATTTAACCATTGTGGCATAGATTATCCATTTGTAAAAAATCCTCCTATAAAAGATTGGTTTAATGACCTTGGCGATGGTGATTGCAAATTGACCAACTATTCACCATTGAGCGCTTATGACAAGTATACCTCGGAATATGATAAAGAGCATTTTGTAAAAGGTTGGTTCACACAGAATATGCCAGACATCAATCTATCGAATGATATAGTGTTGGATTATATGACACAGATGAGTATTTGGTGGATTGAAACAACAGATATTGATGCTTTTCGTATAGATACCTATCCTTATGCAGGAGTAGAGTATATGCAAAAGTGGCAAAAGCGTTTGTATGCAGAATATCCTCAATTCCCCATATTGTCTGAGGCATGGGTGGGAGAAACGGAATATGTGGCTAAGATGCAAAGCGACAATCTTGCTACTATTCCAGAATCAACAATGACATTTATGGACTTTGCTTTTCAGCGTCGTTTGTCTGATACTCCTATAGAAAACAAGGCAAGGGAAATCTACACACACTTTGCCCTTGACTTTGCCTACAAGAATCCTTGCAAATTACTCGCATTTATTGACAACCATGACGTGGATCGTTGGCTACACAAGCATCCATCCGTAGAAGAACTAAAACAAGCGATAGGACTTTTATTGACCATTCCTCGCATACCACAAGTCTATTATGGCACAGAGATTCTGCTCGCAGGAGATGGCAAAGGTGATTCTGACGGCAATATGCGCCAAGACTATCCGTGGGATACTTCCTTAACTGCCAAACAACAAGACTTCAAAACCTACATAAGCAAATTGCTTGAATGGAGAAAAGGTTGCAAGGCGATTACAGAAGGCGAAATGATGCATTTTGTTCCTCTCGACGGCAAGGTGTATGTGTATTTCCGCTATCTTAAAGACAATAATGGAAATATTAAAAAGTCTAAGATGGTAATGGTCGCAATAAATTTCTCTAACGAGGAGATAGAACTTCATTTGTCTCGGTTTAAAGAAATTATTCCTGCGTGCGAAAAGTGGAAAGACGTTGTTGAAAATAAGAATGTTTCATTGAACGCTAATGCTTCAATAGCGATTAAGGCTAATGATATAATAATTTTAGAAACGGAATAAATATGATTAATATAATTGAATTCTTTGGAAAATGTAGCTGCGATTGCCCGCACGACTTGCGCCTTTACATTGTTTTAGCTGGTACTCTTTGTGTTTGCGTATTGCTGATAGTTGGGTATTTGATATTGTCCCAATTTATCCGATACATACATGAGTGGATACTATTAGTTTTTTGCAAATAGAAGAAGTGAGAGTTTTTTATCAGATTTATTAATTTATGCGCTTCATTACGCTAACAAATGGCTGATGACGCGCCCAAAACATGTTTAAAATGAAATTTAGAGTAACATTAAGCCTATTATTGTTGTGCCTTAGCATTCAAGTCAACGCGCAGCAGCGTAAACGAACTACAAGTCAGCACCGTGTTTCAACAGCGGTGCGTAAACCTGTGCAATCAACAATCACAAAGACACGCAAAGTCGGAAATGATGGTTTCGTTTGGTATGAACTTGAGAAAGATGGTCTCTATGGCGCTGCTGATATAGAGGGAAATACAATTATACCCATAAGATATTCATGGGTGTTCTATAATTCCTATTCTTTACATTACTTCGAGGTTCATTATAACGATTTCAAAGGAATATACACCCGAATGGGACGTTGTATAATACCTATAGATAAACATTTTACTAAATGTGAAATTAAAAGTCATAAAAGAAGTGACAACGAAAAGCTATATTTAGGTGTTGCATGCATGAACAACAATGGGCAAATGGCATTTTTAGATATTCATGGAAATGAAGTGATTCCTCTTGGTGAATATGAAGATATACGTTTTAGTTATTCATCAAGAGACAAATACATCGAATACATTTTGTATACACAAAATGGTTTGAGTGGCGCATTTGACTTGAATGGGAAATTACTGACTCCTCCATGTTCAAATGATAAAATGTTATTTATCGAAAAGGATAATATTACGATTTATAACAAAACAGGTAAGACAGAAAAATATATTCAATATCACGCAAGTAAAATATACGGCTCTTATTCCGAAGATACTCGTTTTGATTACAATAATTATGATAGGCTTTACTATCCTTCCACCCCAATTTCAAGCAGTAGTTCAAGTAGTTCTACTTCTTCAAGTCCATCATCAAGCAGTTCATCATCATCCTCGTCCTCAAGTTCATCTTCTTCATCAAGTTCCAGTTCTCACCAACAACATCAGGTATGGAAGGAAAGATGGAAACCTTGTACAACATGTGATCCCAATAGAAAAGGGTATTGCAGATATTGCCACGGGCAAAGTGGCTCATACATAGGTAATATCTACAATGTTTGTGGCATTTGCGGAGGAACAGGATCTTGCACTATGTGCGGAGGTAGAGGAGAAATTAAGGAAACCTATAGCACGTGGGAATAGAATATAAAGGTGATAGAATTAAAGAAGGCTCATCGTCTTTATCACTATAAAACAATAAAAGCAGCGATAATTATGGACGGCTTATTCGACTTTATCTACGACCACCTGCCAGATAGTTGGTTTGACAGTTTTCATAAAGCGTGGGGAGATTCCCTCACGGACGAAATGGTGTTGCAGTCAGTGCAGGAGGCAAGTGACTTCTTCAATATGAATGCTCCGATGGACGTGCATGAAGATTGGACCACTGGCGTGATGACTGGCATACCTTTTACTGAGAATGATGACATCTTGGTGTTTAATCGACAACAGATGCTTGATATGGGCATTACTGACAAGGAAGGTTTTGACCTCGTGATGACCCATGAAGGGGCGCACCGTGCTTTGCAAGGAATGAATACTGGCTTTGACTCTCACCAAGAGGAACTTTGCTGTGACTATATGGCTGGCGTACGCGCAGGACTGAATGGTATGGACGAAGGAAAAATGGAAGCCTCACTGAGTGGAACGGTAGAAAGCGAGTCGCACCCCGATGGTGCTGTGCGTGTGGCGGCTATCGAAGCGGGTGTATCTTTTGCACATGATTATATGGAAGCGCACAATGGAGTGCCTCCTACATTTAGTGATTGCCTTGCCCACTTTGAAGAAACTGATGTTTATGCCTCGACAGTAACACCACAAGAAGCAGGACAGATTAACTTGCGTCCTAATATGGCTTTTGCTGATGCTGACAACATGACTGCCGAACACGAACTCAAAGGTTATACCCAACATGATGTGGAGTGGTATGAGCATCAAGCTCGCATTAGCTCTGGTACAGAACAAGCGCATTGGCTGAAAGAGGCTGAATGGGCTAAGAACCATTTGCATGGTTTTGCTGCAGAGGGTGTAGCCGAAAGTGCAGATGCTGCGAGTCAAGGACTTCATGAATTTCATCATGGTGGTGAATATGGCAACGCCACTGGTGACTATTGGGACGATTCACACTCTAATAGAGACGAATTGCATGGCTTTGTAAATGATAAGTCGTATCATCTTGATAGAGCTGAGTCTGCCCAACACAATGCAGAATGGCATGAGAAGCGTGCTGAGGCTGCCATAGCAAGGGGCGATTTGAGTGCGGCAAAGGAGCATACAAGTAAAGCAGAGTCGTTCCGCAAATGGGAACAAGACCATATAAAATCTGCTCAACGAAGTACAAAATAAAATCAGATAATGGGATTACTTTCAGATATATTCGGCTTTATAGATGACCTCACAAGCGGAAGTTCTTATTACAAAGAGAATAGCATTGAGTGGTGTGACAAGGCTTGGCGACGTATGCGCAACGTTGAACGTGGCGAAGCACGCCTTTATCAAATAGGCGATAAGGTTTATCGCCAGTTGTATGTTATGCTTGAAGGTGGCATGGAAGGCTACTTCACCGACACGAACGACCGAGGGTGTAATCCCGAAAATCTGCATCTCAAACGTGAAGCCCGAAAGGAGTTAGAACGTGTTGGACATATCGTAATCAAAAAATACCGATAGTTATTATGATGAACGGAATGGATTTCGGCAAAACGTTTCCCGATTATTGGATGGTTGGACGAAGTGATGTCGTTGAGCGTAGCTTATAGCAAGGTGCAAAGTTATGTGACCAGAGAAATGGAGCGTAAGGCTGATATTCACCTCCATCTCAACGATAAGTAATGTCTATATCAATGCGGAAGAGAATAAAATCTTGGTTGAGGGTAATGACGACAGAAAACTTGCGAATTAGATTTCTCTTTTTCGCAAGTTTTTTGTTTTTATCTGATAGATTGGTTACCAACGCCTACTCTATAACATAAAAAGTATAACAATAAAACAGAAAAAAATGAGTAAAACCAATATCATAGACACCTCTGCTTTGAAAGACAAACTGCAAGAGTATGCAACAAAAGTCGGTCGTATTAGTGCTCGTCCACTCTTGTTGCTCTATTTCATCATGGTCAGCAAGAACACTCCAAAAAGTGATAAGTTGATGATCTTGTCAACCATATCCTATTTGGTGTTCCCAGTAGATTTGATTTCAGCGAAGCGTCTGCCTATCATAGGATGGATAGACGAGGCTTTTTCTCTTTCAGTTGCCTATCAGAAAGTGAGCAAGAACATCACACCAGAAATCGAACGAAAGACAGATGCATTGCTTGACAAGTGGTTTCCTGAATATACCAATTATGTTGAAATCGTTGAATGATGGTGGCATTGCGTAGATTTGGTAAATATGGCTACCTATGGGAATAAGATTTTCTGAGTTTTTCGGTATAACAATTTAAACATTAAAGATATGAACACAAATAAAAACATTAAGTTGGGCTTACTTGTTATTGTATCAGCTTTTTTCGGACTGCATTCTGTCGCTCAAAATGTGATAGTGGCTGACACTATTGACGCAGAAGAAGCATTTGGCAAAAAGCCCATCACCCAAGTACCATTGGAACAATGCGAACAGATAGACACCTGTAGCATTGCCAAGTTTGCCGTTGTTTCAAAAGGTGGCAAACAGGGTATCTATGACTTGGAGAAGCATGAGAATGTAACGGAGATAGATTTAGATGTTGCAGGTTTCTCACGTCGTTATGTGTCAGAAGATGGCATTGAGGTATTCTACTTCTATGTAGAAAAAGGGATTGAGCGTGGCACCATTGGCGTGGTTGGAGAAAACAATCAAACTGTTGGTGTATGGATGGACAATCCTGAATATGTAGCAAAACTTGATGAATGCACGACAATAGATAGCGTGATGACTCAAAAATGCCAAGATGTTTTGTCTGAGGGGTTGAAAATGTTGAATGGAACATACGGACAGATTGCTGTTATAGATGCACAAACAGGAAGACTGAAATCATGGGTTGCATTGGAGAAAGATAGAGATAATTATTCAGAGGGTAAGCTATTGAAACAAGCATGTAGTCCTCGCATTTTGACACTTGTAGGCATTACTCCTATGTTGGCAGATATCAATGGTTCACTCAATGACAAGATGGATTTGTGCGGTGGCATATATAATATAGGTGACAGCATCAGCATTCGTGACCATAACTGGCGGTCTGGCGGTTATGGTGTAATGACTTGTCGCCAAGCATTGACACATAAATCTAACGTGGCAATGTTCAAAATTCTTTTGGTAAACCATGGTGACGATGCTTTTGGTATTTGGAAGAAGATGAATAGTGATGAGAAGCAAACAAACGCTATGGAATTGGCGGCACTCTTTAATGGTGCCTATCAGAGGAATGCTTTGACATTCCCGACTTTGCAAGGTGACTCAGTAACTGAAGAAACATCTGACAACATTACGCCTTTGGGACGTAAATATCTGCAAGAGGTATTAATCGGTCTGAACAAAGGAAATGGCATACAAG